>Ga0163162_10000866_pt1 | contig 28200 bp, 15 predicted proteins | sample S55metaG_FD_115310 | JGI IMG/M metagenome (GOLD analysis project Ga0163162, IMG submission 115310) | Switchgrass rhizosphere microbial communities from Kellogg Biological Station, Michigan, USA - S5-5 metaG | ecosystem: Host-associated > Plants > Roots > Rhizosphere > Soil | place: USA... | reverse complement strand
TGATGAATATATTTTTGTTGTTCATCCAATCATTTTCGGTAACGGAAAGCGATTTTTTGAGAACATAAAACTTAGCACGCCAGTTCGCCTGGCATTCGATCGTGCAAAACAGTTTGAATCGGGCGCGATCGGATTATTCTACCGGAGTAGTTGACTGTTGACAATGGGCCGTTGACAGACTTGAAATCTTTCAACTGCCCACTAGCAACTCATAAACATATTGAATGCAAAACAAGAAGTCATGATCATCGAACGTCCTCCATTTCAAAAAGGAGATATTGTTACCACCACGGATAGTCCACGGGAAATAGAGGTGACGGGTTATGATCGTGATCCAGAGAAAGAATCCAAATTATCCGGTGTAAAAGACCGGATCGAAGGAGAAAAAGTAGTCGACGGCTATTATTTGGATGATGAAAAAAAAGCGATTCACTGGTGGCACGAATCGCAATTGAAATTTGTGCGGGGCGCGAAAGTCACACCGGAAAAAACTCCTTGATGATTCAACAAAGAGTTCCTTTGCAGGAAATTATTTATATTGCCTGACACATTTGCAAATGGAAGCTGAACAGTCTGCCGCCGGCGAGCCCATACAACCGTCAAAGAAGAATGAAGAAGTTGAGCCGTCATCTGAACCTGCTTCCGATTTACCAAAACCAGGTATGGAAGTTCATCATCACCCCGATCTCCATCACAAGAAAAAACGTTTCAAGGAATATTTTCTTGAATTCCTGATGATTTTTTTGGCAGTAACACTCGGTTTTCTTGCCGAAAATCTTCGTGAACACATTACGGAAAAAGAACGCTCACACATATTTGCAAAATCCCTTGCGGAAGATTTTAAGGCGGATACGGCAACGCTTCATTTAGCCATGACTTATACCAAAGAAAAAATTGACCATATCGACTCGTTGGAATATTATCTGCACGCGCCGAAATCCCATGTCAATGATTCACTCGTCTATGCAACCGTCGTACATATCATATCAACTTTCCAATTCGATAATATCAATGGCACTTACGAGCAAACCAAAAACTCCGGCTCACTTCGATTTTTTGACCAGGCTCTTGTCAACCAAATGAACGCATACGATGCAGCTGCGGGAAAACTTAAACTGATGGAAGATTGGGAAAATAAATTCCTATATGAAAAAGTCTTCGACATGACCAAGCAAATCTTCAATTATAAAGTGTTTGATGATTTTCGCAAAGGCGGTTCGATCCACCACGACATGTATATGAAGAATCTAAATCAGCAAACGATCGATGAACTGATCAACGATGGAGAAATTATCAAACACCTCCGCGAAAGACAACAAGTGCAACAACAGACCCTGGTAAAGAGCGCAACCAATATTCTCGTCTCGTTGGAGAAAGATTTTCATTTGTCGGAATAACAAAACTACGTCCCCAATACTTCGAGGTAATGTTGATTTTTCATAATACCAAGGATATTTCCGAATGGATCAACTACTGAGGCTGTAACAAATTTTTCTTTTCCTCCGCTATGGTCCGTAATTGGCAAGTACACACTAGCGCCGAGTGAAATCAATCGGTTAAGAGTCGCCTGCAGATCGTCAACATGCCAATAGACAATTGCACCCGATGGCTTTTCCGTTGCACCAGGCGGTGCATACGCACTATCGATAATTCCAAATTCATGTTGATAATCTCCTATTCTAAATTCAATATATCCAGGCACACTGAAATATGGATCAATCCCTAAGAATTCTCTATACCACTTTTTTGCTTCATCGATGTTCTTTGCATAGAAACTGACAGTTGACAAACCTCTCAATGCATGTCGCTTTTCCATTTTAATTGATTTTTTGTTGAGTAAAAGTAGACGCACGTGGTGACAACCCTATGTCAACAGGTTCTTGCCCATCGAAAAATACTTTCGCAAAACGTGGAATTTTCGCAGGAACAGAAATCCATACCTTCGTTCAACATTTTATCACATGAAATTACTCCTGGTAGCTACGACCCTCTGCTGGTTCAATGCTTATTCCCAACAAACAAATTCAGAATTACTCAAACAGTTATCAGAAAAGGAACGACAACTAATGGATGCCGTCGCCTCCGGCGATAAATCAGTCTGGGATGCAACATTGCATGACAGTTGTGTTATTGGAGTTGAATCAGGTTCACTCACTACAAAATCAGAAATTTTAAAAGAAATTGTTCCGTTGGTAAAGGGATGTGTCGGTATGACAAAAGTTATCGACCCCGTATTAAAGCAATTTGGCAACACGGCGGTGTTGACCTATGTTGCCGACGAATACCTCGAGTTATACCATCAGAAAATGCATACACAATATCGCCAGGCGAATACATGGATGAAGTTTGGCAACGATTGGAAGATTGTTTTGATGCAGGTGTTTGAGATTCCAAAAAATCCACCTCCCATTAGCGTCGATCCCAACGTGCTTCAAAAATATGCCGGAACGTATGAATTGAGTAGCTACAGAAAAGCATTCGTTACCGTAGAAAATGGAAAACTATTTGTTGAAAAATCCGGAAACAAAAAGCAATTACTCGCACAAACTGAGAGTGTTTTTTTTCGTGCAGGTGACGGAAGAGTAGATATATTATTTCTGAAAGACGAATCAAATGGCAAATTTAAAATGATAGAAAGACGGGAGGGCGAAGACTTGGTGTGGAAGCAAGTGAGATAAGAAGGCGGTAGGCAGTGGACGATTTCGCTTTTGCGCCGTTATTGGCGTTTGAATTGAGACGATCTCGTACAGCCGGAACAACACCAAGAACGTAGTCTCTTGGAAAATTTGTGCCTGTCGACTTTCTACCGCCGGCTTTAAACCAATCTTACATCATTACATAGCCTTAAACAAACTCACATCTCCATTCAGGTAAACATGCAATACAACTCTTTGCGTTCCGTTTGACAACTCTGCAAAATAACTGTCTTCATCCTGAAAGGGCTGGCTAAATAATACCATATCTGTTTCATTGAATTCGTTATCGTCATAATAGATGACCTGGTCAACAACAAAGCCTGCATATTTTGTGTCGATATAATCCTGGGCACGCATCGGCAAATCTTCAAAGGTTGCACCGGATGTCGTTGCCACAAGATTATTGTCAGCATCATAAAAAGCGGAATATCGTTTCCCGTTTTGCGTGAAACAAGCCTCATCGAAATTGTCGACTTGCTTCCACTCGGCGACCGGAACGTTTTCGAAGTCCTCGGCGAACATCGCACGCGTTTGTACCGTTGGCTCGTAAAGCTTTAAACTTTTTTGAGATTTTTTATTTCCATTGACATGATTCGTTTTTACGGGTTGTATAAGCTGATCGGAAATAATTTCTGTAGAAATAGCGATCGATGCAAGCTGCGCGTGCACTGCCGTTGATAATACAAATCCTATTACGGATAAAATAATTTGCTTTTTCATTTTTAAAAGTTTTAATAAATCAATTTGTGATTCATGAGCACAACACAAACTTACACCGGTATCATACCACGTCGCGGCAGTAATCGTTCAATAGGCAAATACGATAGTTGAAGTGATAATGAGAAAGGATCGCATCGATAAAAATGCTGTCACTCATGACATACATGGTAGTGTAGAGAAAAAGTACCCAGCCTCTTCCAGTGCGGATTTGCAAATCACGCGAATGCGCGAAAAGTTTCTTTCAAAAATTTCCGGCGTGAGTGCTTCGCATTCGAGTATGTCGAGATAAGGTTGCATTAATTCGGTCAGCCCCATCACTGATACCGTTGTTTTCATATCGTGAGCCAAATGATGTATTGCAACAATATCATCATTCTTCCACGCTTTCTCCATTGCTGCAAGATTTTTTGGAACTGAATCTATAAATTGCTCGGTTATTGCTTTTTCGTAATCAAGATTTCCACGACCGATCTCTTTCATATAATCCAGACGGATGTAATGAAATTCGTTACAAAATGCTGCGCCATCTACAATATGCTTATCACTTGATTCATCGACATGAAGAAATCGCAGAATCAATTCAAATAATTGACTTTCCCTGATTGGTTTTGAAATATATTCATTCATGCCACAGCGCAGGCATTTCTCTTTTTCACCAGTGAGTGCATGTGCTGTCATTGCAATGATAGGAGTTCTTAATTTTAATTCTGTGCGAATTACCGAAACGGTGGTATAGCCATCCATCTCCGGCATTTGAATATCCATCAAAATCAATTCGTATTGGCTTTCGCGCAATCTGTCAATAGCTTCTCTGCCGTTGTATACGGCATCAAACGACAGCTTCCATCGACCAAACAAATGCCGGATTAGCGTTTGATTGATTTCATGATCGTCTACAACTAGTATTTTAACGTGATCCAATTTTTCAGTCAATTGCGGTTGAAATTCCAATGACTGTTTCGCTTTGATTTTTTCCCGAACAATTTTATACGGAATAAATACCTGGAACGATGTTCCTCTCTCCACTTCACTTTCCACCCAGATGCTTCCTTTTTGCAACAAAACGAGTTCCCGGACAATAGCGAGACCAAGTCCCGTACCACCATAATGTCTCGTTACCGCGTCCTCAACCTGGTGGAAGCGGTCGAATATATTTTTCAATTTGTCTTTTTCAATCCCAATCCCCGTATCTTCGACACGGATACCGATCATAATTAAATTCCCTCCCGATCCTTCATTCGATATTTTAATCCGGACACTACCCTCTTTTGTAAATTTTAATGCGTTACTGATCAGGTTTGACAAGATTTGAGTCAGCCTCACGGCGTCCCCATCTAATAAATCGGGAATGGATTTATCTACAGAACTCATTAATGAAATATTATTTTCATTCGCCCTTCCGCGAAACATCGATTCCGTGGAATGCAATAAACCACGAATACTAAACGGAGCGGTTTCAATTCGCATCATACCTGCTTCAATCTTTGAAAGATCAAGCACATCATTAATGATCGCCAATAAATTCTCACCTGATTTTTCTATTAATTGTACAAATTCGGTCGATTGTTCATCAAGTTCTTTTTTTCTCAATAGGCTGGTAAACCCGAGGATTGCATTCATAGGGGTGCGGATCTCGTGACTGATATTCGCTATAAATTTTTCTTTGATTTGTACCGACTCCCTCACCTTTTTTTCTGAAATATTGAGATCGTGTATTAATTGAGACTGCTTTCGAAGCGTATTGATAATGTACCAAAATAATCCGGCCACACTAAGTAGCGCGAGTGCACTCAGGATGATCGCGAGGCGCAGTGCACTTCTACCGTTTTCATCATTTGCAACCGCAACTGCTGTCAAGAGTCTCTGGCGCGAATCACTGATTCGATTGATTGTTGACAATATCGAATCGTTCAAAGGCCGGGCAACAGCGTTCATTCCTGATCCGCGCACATCTGGCTGTGCTGCAACAGCCGGAGAATCGGCGGTGCGTTTGATTAGCGCAATTTTCGTTTGCACGAGTGTATCGAGCACATCGATGAGTTGCTCCGTACTGTCGTCGTCGGAAATTTTTTGTAACTGGCTAAGATTGGCGTTGATGTTAGCGATTTTCGTCTGCAGACTGTCGACATGTCCACGACTCCTTGCCCCTTCGATATTGCTGCGGAATAGCCGGTTCTCCTCGAAGACGACATCACGTTTTAACTCCCTGAGTTGTTTATTAATATTAGATTCCCTGATAAACTCTTCATTCCCGTCAATCAGGTTGTAGATATTTTTGGTGGAATTATATTGAATATAGATGAGCACAAAAATGCCCATGATAAAAATGACTAAGATGGGATAGATGATTCGTTTGTCGTTCATCAATCTTCGTTAATATGGTTTAATCGGCCAGCGGATGGCCTTTGTCTGATCGCGGACTGTCAACATAACAAAAAAGAAAAAAGCAAAGAAGTATAATACACGCAAACATTCCGAATAATAATGCACCGAGCTCGAACCAGGTGATGCCCGCATCCAACCATTGCAAAAACACTACAGAAAGCGCTATAAGCACTAAGACATCGCCAAAAAATAATATTGCAAATAATGTTTTCATAATTTAGAATTTAAGCTCCGGTGAAAACCGGAGCTGTTAACGCCATAAAACTAACTGCCTGGAAAACTTGTTTGATATTTTAATCTTTCCTTTCCTCAAAACTAAAAACGCATCGCACTATTCACTGGCTCAAATCGGCCTACAGGTGTTTTTAATCGTTGAAAAAGGAAAAAGTATCGTTAGCAAGAAACCAGGCGGTCCATTAAAGGACATTCATTCTCTTGTTCAGCGCAGCGCGATATGCGTCGGCAACGGGAACGGATTTATTTTGTATGATCAATGCTCCATCTTCGATGGTATCAATTTTATCTACGGAAACAATATAGGAACGATGCACGCGAATAAATTTCAAAGCAAGCAATCTTTCTTCGACCGCTTTCAGTGTAGAGTGAATAGCATAAAATTTTTTCGCTGTATGTAGTTTTACATAATCGCCCATTGCTTCAGCGAACAGAATGTCATCGAGGCGGATACGGCGGACTATATTGGAATCCCGAATGAATAAAAATTCATTTTCATCAATGTTGACCTGCTCTTTTTTGCTGTCGATAATTTCTCTTGCCCTGTCTATCGCTTGGATAAACCGAGCCGGCGTTACTGGTTTTACAATATAATCTGCGACGTTCAGTTCAAATGCTTCAACAGCGTAATCCTTTTTAGAAGTTGTAAAAACGATAACCGGTTTTTGTGAGTCGAGATTTTTTATGAGTTGCAATCCATCCATACCCGGCATCTCAATATCGAGTAAAAGTATGTCGACAGGTTGTTCCTGGATTAAATTGTACGCTTCGATCGCGTCGGCACATTCACCCACAACGTTAATATCTTTGACCCGGGCAGCCAATTGATTCAGGGTCATTCGCGCGATGCTGTTGTCGTCTACTATCAAACAGTTCATGAGGTAATTGATAAGTCCAATGCAAAATTACCTCGATTCATGTTTAACGATTGATAAGAAATGCTTTTGAGTTGTTAACGACTATTACCTGCAAGAATAATTTCCACTAGTCGAAACTGAAATAATCATCGGGCTTTATCCGGCCAAACCCCGATTTTCAACCCCGGTCTACCGACTTTCTATCCTCAGCCTTTACTCAAGATTACTTAATATATGTTTTTAATGTTCTAACACTTATTTTGTTTATATTTACTTCGTTATAATCAAAACGAATCTTATCCGTTCAGACTGCAATCCTTTATTTTGACAAAAACCTCCATCTAAAATCCAACAGATTTTTTAAAACCAACCGAGCTTATCGTGGGAATTCTTGATTCCACATACATTGAATCTTGCCATTGATTATAGTTTTTATTTCGACCAGTATTTAATTTTTTAAGCACTGATCGTGTCCTGATTTTTTAACCCAGTTCACATGAGCCCCCTAAATACCTTATTTCGGACCTATACTCCGCGCCTCATTCCTTTGTTAGTGCTTGGTTTTGCGCCAATAACTTTGGTTGCCCAGCAACTTAAAATAAGTGACTTCGTCGTCTTCGGAGGCACTCGTCAAAAAGTTGCGACACAAACATGCGCTATCCAGTTTGGCTCGTCCGCCAACATTCAGGGAGGAAATATCGGAAGTTATTCGTTGGTAAAAACAAGTGGAAGTTTCATATTCAATGGAAATATTTATTCTGGAGGGACTGTTCAACTTTCAAATAGTAATACGATCCAGGGGTCGATCAATGCGCTTAACTCAAAGGGACTAACAGGAACGATCATTTCCATTGGATCGAACGCAAAAGTAACCGGCAATATCAATTCGTTTGGAAATATTACAGTGGGCGGCGGCACCGTCAGTGGCGTCGTCACACATCCAACAGGAACGACATATTTTGGTCCGACACCTGGGGGTGGAAACAACACGGCAACCCCAACCATTCCACCATTGCCTAATTTACCCGATACAACCAATTTCCCCAATGCGGGCTATGGTACAATCAGTAGTTCACAAACGCTTGGACCCGGGTCATACGGGGATTTGGCACTTAGTGGAAATAAAACATTGACGCTTTCCGGGCCCGGCGTGTATGTTTTTAAATCGATAAATAATTCCAACAATAACAATATCGTTTTTGATTTTAATAATTCCAGTTCCGGAATTTTCCAAATTTATGTATATGGGGATGTTGATCTCGATAAGATCAGCGCGTCTATGAAAAATGGCGGGAATGCAAACCGCATCTATTCGGAAACGCATGGGAACGGATCCTCTTACTCCAATGGCTTTGCCTGGAGCATTGCAAATGGTTCTAACGGCGCTGGATCAAAGTGGCTCGGGACAGTCTGGGCACCTTATGGCGATATCAATATCGGATCAGGAACCGGTGCCAGTTACATTACGGGTGCATTGCTGAGTGCAACACAAGTAGTCATTCAAAATGGTGTTACCATCAATTACGCTCCCTTTGTAACCTGTTCAACTCCAAAACCAAATGCAGGGCCTGATAAGCAAATCGATTGTAATAATCTAACTGTCATGCTTAGCGGTTCTTCTGTTCCGAGCACGGTGAATTATCAATGGACGGCACAAAACGGCGGTCACATCGTTTCAGGTGGAACTACCGGAAGTCCCATTGTAGATGCCGCCGGGATGTATATTCTCCAGGTAACAGATCCCAATGGTGGTTGTACGGCAAACGATACTACAATTGTCACTCCAGTTCCGTGCATTCTTCCATATTATCCACCTCCACCAAATGGAAAGGTGAATAATATAATCGGCGCTGAATTGAATTCTTTGTTCCTCAATTTTGGACAGGTAACTGATTCTGCAAAGGCAATTTTCCTGATCGATCAGAATACTGTTCAAATCGAGGTGATCGCGCGACAAGGGCAATATCAAAGTCTCCTTTCACTTTTGCAAACTCCGGCCTATGGAATTACAAACCTCATAAATAACGGACCAAACACATTAATCATATCGGGAAAGTTTCCGATTGCTAACCTTAGGAAACTGGACAGCCTGCCGACTATGATCGATTATTGTCGTCCACTGTTCCCCGCACTTGGCAACGCGAGTATTTTGCCCGCACAAGGTGATACGGTGATGCATTCTAATTTTGTTAGAGACGGGTATGACCTTTCGGGCAATGGAATTAAGATTGGGGTGATGTCTGATGGCTTCAACACGCTGCCCGGCAATCCTGCTCAAACTGATATGGTCAACCAAATTCTGCCCGGTCCATCATCACCAGGTAATCCCGATCCAGTCAAAATATTGCTCGATTACCAGTTTGGAAGAAGCTCCGATGAAGGTCGCGCCATGCTGCAGGTTGTACATGCAATCGCTCCCAAGGCAAAATTGGATTTCCGTACCGGTTTTGTAAGCGCGGGTGATTTCGCACAAGGTATTCTTCAACTACAACAAGACAGTTGCAAGATCATCGTCGATGACGTTACTTATATCACGGAACCGTTTTTCCAGGATGGAGTTGTATCGCAAGCGGTGAATTTTGTCGCAAGCCAGGGAGTTTCTTATTTCTCCGCCGCAGGAAATTACGGACGAGGATCGTATGCTTCTACATTTAATCCCGCTCCTGCGCCAAATGGAATCGTAGGGCAAGCACACAATTTCGGTGGTAGTATTTATCAAAATGTTTCCCTGGCTCCAGGTACTTATACAATCGTGTTGCAATGGCAGGATGCAATCTATTCATTGGGACAAACACAGACAGGTACGCAAAATGATCTCGATATCTACCTGACGGACACAGCCGGTAATAAATTGTTCGGGTTCAACCGGAATAATATTGGCGGTGATCCGCTCGAAGTGTTGCCGTTTACGGTCACAGCAAATGCTTCAACAAATATTATGATCGTGAGGGCAGCTGGCACCGGAAACGTGTCACTGAAATATGTTGTGTTCCGTGGTAACTTAAAGTTGAACCAGTTCAATACCGGTAATGCAACAATCGTTGGACAAGCAAACGCAGATGGCGCAATGGCGGTTGGGGCTGTCCGTTATAAGAACACGCCTGCATTTGGGGTAACACCTTATAAACTCGAAACATTTTCTTCGATTGGCGGCGCTCCTGTCAACGGAGTTGTAAGAAGCAAACCAGATTTTGTGGCGCCCGATGGAGTAAGTACGACGGTTAATTTTGGTTCGATCAATATTACAGGAACACCTTTCCCAAGTTTCTTTGGAACATCATGTGCAGCTCCGCATGCAGCAGCACTCGCAGCATTATTACTGGAAGGAAAGAAAAAATATGCAAACCAAGATCTCACACCCGACCAGGTGAGAACGATCTTGCGAAGTTCTGCGTTGAAGATTTCCGGTGGATTCAATGATTCTACAGGGTTTGGGTTGATCCAGGCTGACTCAGCCTTGAAGACTTTTGCTGAACCAAAACCGCAGATTGTAAAACTTGTCTTGCCGGATACAACAATAAAACCCGGAACACAACCTGTGAATATCATTGTTCAGGGAAATTTCTTAACCTCGAATTCTGTTGTCACCTTCAGGGGCCAGGTATTGCCAACAACTGTACTCAGCAGTACACAACTGTCAGCCACTATTCCGACATTCACAGGCAATCCGCCGATACAGGTATTTACAAAATCAATCGCACCAAATGGAAATGACGGTGGATTTTCGGATACTTTGTACTTCTTCTCGCCTATCAGGAAAAATATTATCGTGCGTGCAGAAAATAAAACAAAACGATATGGAGAAAAAGTTCCGCAATTTACTTCGACGATTTTGATTGATAGTGTTCCAATCGCGCAAACTGCATTAACGGCTGCACAACTTAGTTTGGATAGTCTCATTTATACGACGCCCGCAAATTCACTGAGCAATGTTGGATTGTATTTCATTCGTCCGGCTTTACACCGGGCATTGAATCCTTCAGATCCAACCGACGTTGCTTTACTCGAAACATACAACTACATTTTGAATGACGGCGTCTTAAGTATTAACAGGTTGCCACTCACAGTTACACCAAAAGATACGACTGTGACCTATGGCAACAAGATCGCGGGTTTCGATTTTAATTATGTATTCCCCGATTCAAATATTGCAACCGCTGATAAAGCATCATTACTTGACTCGATAACAATTGCGCATCAATCTACGCTTGTAAGCAATACCATTGCAGTGGTGAGCGGCAAAGCCATCTTAAGCGGACAAACGTTGACTGACGCCGACTTAAATCATCTAAGCATTTTGGCTAGTGGCAAAGCTATTCTGAGTGGAAAAGCGATTCTCAGTGGAAAGGCCATTTTGAGTGGAGTGCCGGTTTATGACACAACGATCGGAGTTGATGTTCCGATGCAGACCATCTTTAATTATGAAACAGATCCGGCAACAGCAAATCTTGTAAGTGGCAAGGCAATTCTGAGCGGCAAAGCCATTCTCAGCGGAAAAGCAATTTTGAGCGGAAAAGCGATTTTAAGTGGAACGACTATTTTGAACAGCAGTGATGTGAATGACAGCAGCAATGAAAACGTGGTGGTTGTCGTGGACACAGCAGATGTCGGTTCGGGTTCATCTTCGTTGATCTCTGAACTGAAATCAGTGAACCTGGTAACTAGTCTGAGTGCAGGAGTCAACACTGTTGTACCGGGGGCCTTGCTTTCAGATAACTTCGACATTTCGTATGGATTGGGTCACCTGACTATCCTGCCCGCAGAGTTGACTGTAAAAGCAGTCGATACAAGTACCGTTTATGGAACGCAGGCGGTATTTAAAGATTCGATATCCGGATTTAAATACGATGATTCAGCGGGCAACGTCATTTCCGGGTTGCCGTCTCATACGATTCTGGATAGTACGGGAAAAACAATTAGCGGAAACATTCCTTCCGGAACATTCCAAATTGTTCCGGGTGGATTGCAATTGATTAGTCCGACGAATTACGCACCAAAGTATCTCAATGGCAAATTGATTGTGGGCAAAGCATCGTTGATAGCAAGAGCGAAAGACACGACCCGCGTGTATGGCGCAGCGAATCCCGTTTTCACGTTAACGTATAGTGGATTTTTCAATGGAGACGATGCCAATGTAGTGTTGACGGCGCCACAAACCACAACAATTGCAAACGTTAAATCTTCTGTCGGTGCATACCCGATAGTATTGTCAGGCGGTTCTTCATTAAATTATAATTTGATTGACAGCAATGGAACATTGACAATTACCAAAGGAAATCTGATAGCAGACGCTGATGATAAGACAAGAGTATATGGAGATCCAAATCCTCCACTAACGGTGAAGTATAGCGGATTTTTGAATGGTGACACAACAAAAGATATTACGCCACCGGTTGCAAGCGTTGCAGCAACCCTTACTTCTCCCGTTGCAACCTATCCGATTACGTTATCCGGAGGTTCAGCAACGAACTATTTGATTACGAATATCGGAGGAAACTTAACCATCACGCAGGCGCCGCTAGTTGTTACTGCAGATGATAAGGCCATAACAACAAAAGATCCATTACCCGTTTTCAGTTCTACAATTACCGGATTCAAGAATGGAGAAAGTAATACGATTATTTCGGGACCGGTTTATACGTTAAGTCCAGGTTATACTGTCGGTGTTGCTGGAATTTATTCGATCATCCCATCAAACCTCGTGCTCAGATATGCGGGGAACTATTTGACTACTTACGTTCCGGGTACGCTCTACATCAATTCTATGAATGGAAAGAATGTTGTTCCAAAATTGGATTGCGTTGAAAAATTGTCGAATGATCCGTCAGGCTTTGGATATGCTGCGAACTTCTCTTACAATAATCCGAACACGACTGCGGTATTTGTTCCTATTGGTTCTGATAATATCATAACCACGCAGGGGCACTATTCCGGTCAACAACCGCAATTGTTCAGTCCCGGCAGTGGTAAGTTTAAGATCTATTTCGATGGAACGAAGATGACCTGGACCCTCACTACTTATAATGGTAGTCATAAAACTGCTGTGGCAGCGATTGCAAGTTCGACTTCGTCGAGATGTTATGCATCGATGGGAGTTGGTGGTGGAATGGAAAGCGGGCAAGTGACGGAGGAAGCAGCTGACTCAACAGGATCCGCATCTGTTTATCCGAACCCAACGAAGGATCTTGTGACGATTAGCCTGCATGATCCATCCGTGACGACGAAGGATCTGACCGTGGTAGACAGTTACGGAAGACAATACAGCGTACAGGTTAAACAAGACATGGGAACGTATAGTCTCCAGGTAAACCTGGGTGGATTGGGTAGCGGCGTATATATCATAAAGGTGAGAACAGCAAGTGGATACAAAGCGTTCCGGGTGGTTAAATTATAGAAATCATGTGGACATTGGCTGTGGAGCAAAGTTTGGTTTCACACAAAGGCACAAAGAAAAATCAAGATATAAAGAATCGCGAGTAACTGGTATCGTTTTACACAGCGAGATCTTTATACCTTGATTTTTCTTTGTGCCTTTGTGTGAAACCAAACTTTGCTCCATAGCCGATTTCCACATTCTCTCATTTATCACATTTTCATTACGTAATTTTGCCCATGCGAAGAATGCTCCTTCACATACTCTTCTGCTTATGCATCCTTTCAATCAGCGTCTCTGCGCAGGATCCCTTCGCTGATAGTCTGAAATCCTTACTGTCAAATGCAAAGGAAGACAGCAACACTGTAAATACATTACTCAATCTCAGCAAATATTATCTCGATTCAAAACCGGAAGAAGCAAAACAATATGGACTGCGTGCGCTTGATCTTGCCACGCGTCTTAATTTCATGGCAGGACGTGCACTTGCTTTAAAAAATATTGGTGCTGCGTATTATTTTCTCGGCAACACCAATACAACGCTCGATTACTATGAGCAGTCGCTGAACGTGTACGACTCCATTGGCGACCTGGAAGGCAAGGCGATGATCTTAAATAATTTTGGCACGGTCTATTATATGAAAGGCACGGATGATAAAGCGCTGGACTATTATTTCAAATCTCTCGACGTTGCAGAAAAAATTGGAAACAAGGCACGCATCGTAACCGCCTATTCAAACATCGGCAACGTTTTTCACAATAAAAGAGCAACGACGGAAAAAGCGCTTAGCTTCTTTTTGAAAGCTTTGAATTTAAGTGAAGAGATCGATGACAAAAATATTATTGGTGGTTTGAGTGTAAACCTTGGAGAAATTTATCTCGAATTAAATAAAGACGACTCCGCCCTTTTCTTCTTTAGCAAATCACTCATTGCATACGAGAACACGATCAACATGCCATATCCATTGAGAGATATGGGACAGTTCTACGCAAAGAAGAAAGACTATAAGACTGCGATAAAATATTTTGAACGCGCATATGAAATGGCGAAGAAGTTTGACTCCAAATTGGATATGGCCCAAGCGCTGTTATCTATCGGTGATGCCTATGCGGTACAGAATAATTTCAAGTCTGCACTGCCCGCTTATAAGGAAGCTGAGAAGATCGCTGCCAACATTCCTGCCTTTAAAGAAATGGATGATGCATATTCCGGCCTTGCACTCTCCTATTCAAAATTGGGAGATTTTGCAAGGGCCTTTAATTATCAAAGACTGCACAGTGAAATGGCGGATACGCTGAATAACCAGGTGCTGATCGATAAACTCACTACACTCCAAAATAATTTCGAAATCCAGACAAGGCAAAATCAAATCAATTTGCTGACGAAGGACAAAGAATTGCAACAACTCGAGTTGAGTAGCCAGAAACTGCAAAAAGAATTCATCACTGCGGGACTCGCACTCATATTTATTATCGCAGTCATCATTTTAAGAAACAATATCCACACGGCAAGAGTCAATAAGATACTCGATAAGCAAAAGGCAGAAATTGAAAGTTTGTTGCTGAATATATTGCCGCACGAAGTAGCCACAGAGTTACAGCAAACAGGACAGGCAACGCCGAGATACTATGATTGCGTGTCTGTATTATTTACGGATTTCAAAGGATTTACGAAACACGCTGATGCTATGTCGCCCCAGGAAATCGTTTCGGAACTCAGTACCTGCTTTATTGCATTCGATAATATCATCGACAGGTATAATCTCGAAAAAATTAAAACAATTGGAGATTCCTATATGTGTGCAGGTGGAATTCCCACCGAAAATGAATCTCACCCGCGTGATATGGTAAAAGCTGCCATAGAAATTCGCGAATACATGAGAACTCACAATGAACAACGAAAAGGAATGGGATTGCTTCCTTGGGATTTGAGAATCGGAGTTCATATCGGCCCGCTTGTTGCCGGCGTCGTGGGAAGAAAAAAATATGCTTATGATATCTGGGGAAGCACAGTAAATATTGCAAGCAGAATGGAAAGCAATGGCGAACCCGGCCAAATCAATATTTCATCTGCAACATACGATTACGTGAAAGAGTATTTTCTCTGTACGCATCGCGGTAAAATTTCAGCAAAAAATATTGGAGAGATTGACATGTATTTTGTCGATGGTGAAATTGCACATTTAAAACAAATTGGACATTTGACCTCAACGGCTGCTATCGATTTAGATAAATGATTTCTTAAGCCTGCATTACTTTTCCAAAGGATTCGCCAGCATATCCATAAGATTCCTGAAAAATTGCTTGTTCAACCAACCCCGTGGATAACACATCCAGCCGCACAAAAGTTTTGCATAAAAAATATAGTTCAAGAAACAGTTTTCGATACGGGAGATGAAATATTTTTAATGTTCTCTTCTTATCAAAACTCCAAATTATGATTCCAGCTGACAAACAACCTTTGGTTCAAAAAGCACTGCAAAAAACATTCGGTGTCGATGAATTTGAAACCATGGAACAACTTACTAAAGGGCTTTCCGGCGCACTAGTATTCAAAATCACGGTGCATGGAACGCCGTACTTACTCCGTGTCATTACGCGCACAGAAACAAGGGACAAGCCCGCATATTACTTTGATTGTTTGAAAACAGCTGCAGATGCAGGTATCGCGCCCAGGATTCACTACCTGGATATCGACGATAGAATTTCAATAACAGATTTTATTCAGCCAAAACACTTTTCAATTGCCGACGCAAGGATTCAAATGGCAGATCTGATTAAGGACTTGCATGCGCTGCCCAAATTCGCTCATCAAATGAGTTTTTTGGAGGCGTCGGATAATTTTCTTCAGAGATTTCGTGCATCGAATATAGTTCCCGAAAGCGAGACAAAAGATGTTTTTGATTTATACGAGAAAATAAGGAAAGTTTATCCGCGATATGATGAAGCCAACCTGGTTTCGTGTCACAATGATATCAAGGCGGATAATATCATTTTCGACGGAATGCGCCCATGGCTTGTTGACTGGGAAGCCGCACGATTAAATGACAGGTACCTGGACCTTGCAGCGATCGCAAACTTTGTGGTGAAAAATGAGAGCGACGAAAATGAGTTGCTTCAGCGATATTTTGGCGACTCGCTGGACGAATATAACCAGGCTCGTTTCTTTTTGATGAGTATGATCGTTCACATGTTTTGTTTTACGTTGTGTACTATGTTGTATGCTGCGGGTAAATCAATAGACATCAATACTCCTACTGTTGGGTTCAATGAATTTCACGACGGGCTGTGGAATTGCCAAATCGATTTGGCTGACAATGATCAAAAGCTTCACTATGGCCTTGTGCATTACCATGAATTGGTGCATAAAATGAAGACTGATCGGTTTGGTGAGACTTTACGAACGTTGTCCAACTATTCTACGATGAGTTGAGACGATGGAGTGCCCACCTTTGTTGACGATAATACGCCAAAATGGTGCTTGTGCAAGGTTCAAACCAAAAGACGAAAACTACCGACATTGTATACTTAATTTAATACTATGGCTGAGAGACCCCGACCGAGGCCAATTGTGAGCTTTTTGTGCATGCATGAGTTTACGGCGGAACCTGTTATTTGACTAAATACTTGAAGGCAGGAATCACTGATGGACTCTCTGTTTGCATCAAACAAAACCTTAAATTCGTTTATACATTCCTTTGATCCGTCACACCCCTCGCCGGAAAACATGCTATGAGATATATCTATTCTAACGCGGTAATCGCACTTGCGCTATTACCAGCATTTTTTATTTTGCACAATTGTAATGAACTCTTTGGATTCCTTCCTTTGAGGCAGATTGTGTTTTATACGGTATTAATTTATCTTGTTGTTTTCATCCTTTATTTTGTTCTAAAAAGGCGCATCGGCTCGTCCAAAACCGCGGTTTTGCTTTTTTTTATTTTTCTTTTTCTGTTGTTCTTTACTCCTGTGCATGGTGCAATTAAATCTGTCGCTTTTCACACGTACTCATTTTTTCACCCTCTGCTGATGATTCTTCTTTTCCTTCTTGTGATCGGAATAAGTTGGAAAATAACCAGATCGTCGACTGTTGATCGAAGGCTGATCTATTTCCTTAATATCACCATGATTTGCGTGGTCATCAGCGAATTCTTTAGCCTCGTCATCAATACAAAGGACCTAAAAAGAAATGGCAACCTGATTTATTCGTCCAGGGAACTGACTAACAGTTACGTTCCTTTAAAATCTACAAGCATCGCAAAGCCTGACATTTATTTTTTAGTTTTCGACGAATACACAAACGCCAAGACACTGGAGAAAATCTGGCACTTCAATAACCAGGAAATAAATCAGTGGCTGGGGTCAAAAGGATTTTATGTTCCTACCGGTACTCATGGGAATTATAGTTTCACACTCTTTTCGATGAGCGCGACTTTTAACATGAATTATCTTGACGCCAGGGGATCTGATGCAACCGTTAAGAAGAGTCTCTTACAGGCAAATCAATCGCTCAGCGACAACGAACTGTTTTCCATACTCGAAAAAGAAAATTATAAGATTCATTTTTTGGCACCATTCAAAAACAGGTTCGGCGAAAATGGAATGGGAGATTGGTTTGACTACATTGTGAGTCACCAGATGGATATGCAAACACTCCCGGGAAAATTGTGGGATGAAGTTCAAACGCATTTTTACAATCAAGGATCTGCGAATAATCCACATTCGATATTGAGAAATAAGTTTGAAGTTATACAGCGCACGTTGCAACAGGTTAATAGTACAGTCAACCCGGATAGTAATCGGGCGCCTCAATTTGTTTACGGTCATTTTATGATTCCTCATGAACCCCATTTATTTGATGTTGACGGCAAATTACTAGCGGATAAAGATGACATTCCGCCACTTTATAAGACCTATCCTGCCCAGATTAATTTTGTGAATGATCTGATTCGCCAAATGGTCTCTGAAATTCTTCAAAAGAATAAACGCAATACAATTATTATCCTCGAGGGCGATCATGGGTTTAGGGAATTTCTTGAAGGCCCAAATTGGTTTGCGAGAACACCCGATTCCGTCAAACAATATTTCACGCCTAACTTCAGTGCGTACTATTTTCCCGATTCAGACTACCGAAGAATGTATGATACAATTACACCTCTTAATGTGTTCAGGGTTATATTGAATCAATATTTTCACCAGAACTTCCGTTTATTAAAAGACACATCCACCCTGGTCAAGGACGAATAGCCATAAAAGATCAACATTACGCGGTTTGGATAAGTTTCTTTGGCTTTAATTTGATTCACGCAATATGTCCTGAATCAGTTTTATCAATGCTTGCATTTTAAAAGGCTTTTCTAAAAAACCATCGGCGCCTGCTTCGCCTGCAATCCTTGCCGCGTTCGGACTGGCGGAAGTCATCAAAACAGGAATATCTTTTGTGCCTTGATTCTGCTTAAGAAATTTACAAACCTCCAGGCCATCCACACCCGATAATTGTTTATCGATTATAAAAAGATTTGGTGGGGTAAATTGATTGTTCAATAAAACTTCTCCACTGGAGTACAAGGTTACAAAGTAACCGGCTTGCGTTAATATCAATCCGAACACGTCCCGGACGCCTGGATCATCATCTGCAATTATAATTTGCTTCATAAAAAAGGTTTCAATTGGAGATTTCATTGTACGGCAATAAGAAATAAAAAGTTGAGCCCTGATTCAATTTACTATCGACCCAAATTTTACCATTGTGCCGCTTGATAATGGCGGCACTTATGTATAATCCTAATCCTATGCCGGGGTATGTATTGGTTTGCGCATTGCGTACCCTGTAAAATCGTCCAAATATTTTTTCCTTGAGGTCTTCGGGTATGCCAACACCGTTGTCTCTCACGCTGACCTGTACCCCCTCTGCTTTTTTATCCAACTGAATTCTTACTTCTCCGCCTTTTGGCGAATATTTAACGGCATTCGAAATTAGATTTGTTATCACTTGCGCAATTCTTTCTTTGTCGGCGGTAACACAAACTTCAACCGTTGTTGAAAAAATAAGTTTGTGACTGTAGGTGGTGCGTTGCAGTTCGTTCATGCGTTCCTCAATCAATTCATTTAAATTAAATTTTTCATAAGCAAGCAAAAGTTGCCCTTCTGCGATTCTTGTAGTATCGAGTAACGCATTGATAAGTCCTGTCAGGCGATCGACCTGAGTATCCAGTTTCGTGAGCAATTCTACCCTGGCTAAATCTTTTGATTCGGTGAATGCTTCAAGCAAAAATTCTGTATATGCCTTAATCGAAGTAACAGGTGTCTTCAGTTCGTGACTTGCAATTCCGATGAAGTCGTCCTTTTGCTGTTCCAATAATTTTTGTTCGGTCATGTCTCGCGCTATTTTCACGAATCCGCTTAGGACAGGATTATAAATAGGACGCATCACTCCACTTACGTAGAACCTGCTCCCGTCCTTGCGTTTGTGCCAACGCTCATCGGAAGCGACTCCAGTAACTTTTGCTGTTGCCATTTCTACTTCCGGAACATTTGCCGCCTGATCTTCGTCGGTAAAAATGATTGCGGTCGGCTTTCCAACTATTTCAGACGCAGAATAGCCAAATAATCTTTCGGCTCCGCTGTTCCATCCTACAACCAAACCTTCTTTGTTTATATTTATTATGGCAAAGTCAATAGCAGTTTCAACGGCGATGCTTAACCGATCTTCGCTTTCTTGTAAAGCCCGCTCGGCGCGATCTCGCTTGCCCACATCCAGATTGTTTGATATGATAATAGCAGCGCTTTGGGTGACAATTTCGGCCAGGGCAATATCACGTGGCGTGGCCTCGCGTGGCGACTGAAAATACATCGCAAACGTGCCAATCGCTTTATTTTCCTTTGACTTAATAGGAAAAGACCAACAAGCGCGATAGTGAAATTCATCGGCGACAGAAATCCACCGTTTCCAGCGTGGCTCCGCATACACATCGGTTGTTAATATCACTTCATTTGTTGATACGGCAAGTCCACACGTAAAAGAATCCTTCCCGATAAGAAATCCATCAATCTGGTCCAGATAAGCTTCAGGCATATTTCCCGCGCCCCGAACCGGATGCAGCGCCGTGTAGTCCCGATTCGCAATATAAAATGCAGTCCGTGCTGCGCCCTGAGTTTCCTCTAAAACGAGTCGCGACATAATATTCAGCGATTCATCCAGTGTTCCCGCATTCACGACCGACTGAAATGCTTCCTTCTGCATTCGAATTCGCCTTTCATTTATTCGCAATGCTTCTTTTGAAAGTATAGCATCTTCCATCAGGTTGAGTGCGGCCCTTCGCGCGTTTTGAATTTCCTGGTTTGCTCTTTCAAGTTCTGTTACGCGTTGTGCCAGGTCATTAGTGGCTTTGGAAATCGCGGCTTCCTGTTTTTGTCGATGCACTTTTTCTTCCAACAACAGTCTTTCATTTGAGAAGTTGCCGACACGAAGCGACTCTAGTTCTTCCATGACTTTCTTACTCGTCTCCTGGATATTCATTTCCGGGTCGTTGAGCAATAGATCAGCGACTTCCTTATGTGTTGCTAAGAATTGTTCGATGTCATTTTCCAATCGCAGACTTGTCTGCACTGCAGTCCAGAAATGCGCCGTTCGTACAAAGGCCAGCAATATCAATAAAGACTGAAACCTTGATTCAGGCAACGTTTTCTTGAGCGCGTCAAAACATTTTGAAAACGATTGCGATTCCAGGAACACATGTGCCGCGCATGCAAATATCATTTGCTCCATGCTGGAATCTGATTCGGGCAATGCCATCAACGGCGATCGTATCGAATTCAGTTCCTCTATTATCCGCTCGAGTCTTTCCGCGTGAGGCAAAGTTCGTTTTAGAAGGCTCATCACTTCATTGATAGATTGCGGCGGAGCTGTTGAGTCGCCCGCAACATTGCCCAATCCGATCAAAAAACCAAAATGACGTGTAACGCAATAACGAACTTTGCAAAATCGGGACAGGTAAACGAACAGTCTTTCTTTAAATAGCGACGGAAGTGGATTATCGAGATATGCAATTAGCGCGAATCCCCATAGATTCGCGGTGATTTCAATATTACCGGTTGGCAGGTTAAAAAAATTTGGCAATAAACCAAATCGCCGTTTGACTTCAGCATGAAGACTTTGTGTCTCATAAAAGAGAGACATTTTTTGTGCATTGGCCCGTTGTTTTCTATGTTTTTCACTTTTAGTAGACATCAGCGTTTGTTTACCTCAATTCCTAAAAGTCATGTGTCCCATTGCAACGTCTTATCAAGGTCGCTTGCGCCTATTGTTTAAAAATGAAATATTCTCCACTACAATTTGTTTGAGGGTAATTCCTTGATGCTGCAAATGTTGTTCCGCCTTATAGAACAAATTTTGTTATGTAATTTACTTCAACAATATATTCATCTCCAAAACAAGAAAAGAAATGCAGAGTTGAATGATTTCATTAGAAGCGAAAGGCGACGTGCGGAAAAAATTCGAAACGGCGATTTTTTTCGCCAGATGTCTGCAGTCGGAGATAGATCCGTCAGGTGTTGAAGACGGCTGAGGAGGTCGGTTAATTAAAATGGTAATTTATATTTGCCCTTTATTATTATAATTCGCTGTATGGTTTTCTATCGCGGGGGATTGCCAGTAAAGTCGCTGTCTCTGGGGTCAGTGAAACACGTATTAGCACGTGCATTCACCTAAGTTTTGCATGGATTGCTGATTTACTTTATATTTGCAACCCCTTTACAGGGAGTTTAAGTAAACCGATGGCCCCGTAGCTCAACTGAATAGAGCATTTGACTACGGATCAAAAGGTTTCAGGTTTGAATCCTGACGGGGTCACAAAACTATCGAGCATTTGGGAAGCAACTTCTAAATGCTTTTTTGTTTTTGGGCGGAAATGCACTCTGTAAGTCATCAAATTCACCGGAATTGGCCGTCAGTTTATTTTTTGTGAACGACAATGCAAAAGGATGGGACGGGAAAATTCGCGCTGATTTTGACTGGTTCGTGCATCGTTACACCTTTTCAAATCAATAACGGAGACAAACAACCGATTATCTCAAGTAAAGCAACTTATATGAACGCAGCATTACGACCCAAGGCGCATAATTAATTCGAGACCTTTTCTTTTTGCATAAACCGATCGATAAAGACCAAAATCAGTCCCAACACAAAGAAAGAAAGAATGATCCAGGCACCATTGGTCAATGCGCGACCATATCCCAATTGATCAACGTTTGCAAATGGATAAGGATAGAAATTATCGATAAATCCACGAATCAAAACATATACAAAATATACAAAGGGATAAACGAGCCATTGCAGAGCATCCTGCCAACGCAACTCGCCTTTGGGGACAAAGAAGATCCAATAGATGAGATATAATGCCGGAACGACCGTATGCAGAACGAAGTCAGAAAGAACATTCCACCCCTGCAACTCCACCACTTCCCGCAAAAACAGGAAATGGATGATGGCAACAATTACGATATAAACCGTAAGGGCCGATTCAGTGTGAGGCTGGGCAAAAAATTTTCCTATTTCGGACCGGGGCAACAATAGCGACATAGTCGTTCCAAATGCAACCAGCGTATTCGTCAATATGGTGAAATAACTAAAATAGTTAACGAGCTTTTCAAAAACACTTTTCCCGGAGTCTGTTGTCACCGTCAGGTACAATTGCACCAGTAACCCAAACCATGCGACAATGATGATTAATCCACGGAAAATACTTTTTGTCTTAGGATTCATTTCGTGTTTTTTAGGAGATCCGGCTCCGTCCCTGAAATTTCACTGACAAGAATATTGAATATCGATAGCAGACTGATTTTTTCATCGTCAGGCCTCACTGAAGCATCAAATGAAATCCTCGGTTTCCACATACAAAATAATTAAATTATTGTGGAAAATCGTGCACAATCTGAGACTCTATTGCCTGATATCAATTTGTGACCCTCAAACTGAAAAAAAAATTTATCTACAAATAAACATATACGGCTATCCACATCTTCATCAAACCTGATAGCGAGGAAATCCGCCCCAGTCCGGATTTATCGACACTTAACCACATTTTGGACATTACTCGCATAACCTGGTTGCCCGAACTTGAACTCATCAAGGCATATCGTTTGATTAAAATTTGATAACCTTAATAACAATATCTGCTTATGACCAACTTCGCAGTACGATCTCGCCGCTACGATTTTTTTATCATTCACACATTGTCTGATCATTGACGGATACCAGGAACACCTGGCGCGAATGATTCATTCTGCACTTATTGTTTTTATGCCAAGGCCACTCCAACCCCGGTAATCAAACCCTTCACCGATTTATTGACCTGAAAAAAATCAAGTTCGGACTTGACCGCCGGACGACTGCTTACCAATGAACGAACTGAAACCTCCTGTCTGCCAGAGAAGATATTCCGTGCATTTCTATTTGCAGGAAATTCTATTGCCCGAGAAGTATTTCCCTCCATGACCGTGTTACTAACGGTGAGGCACACACTCAATGTGCTACAGTCAGTCTACATAACTGCTTTCTCCATTTTAAAACTATTGATATGAACCTACGAATTATCCATGTTTTAGTATTCACGCTGTTTACACTAAACCTGGCCGCACAGGTTTCGGTACGGGGAAAAGTTTCTAATGAAAAAGATGGAGCCCCCCTGCCAGGTGTAAGCGTAACCGTGAAAGGAACAAACAACGGAACAACGACCGATTCAAGCGGAGTCTTCACGATTCGCGTTCCAAATGAAAATTCAATTCTTGTTTTCTCCTCAACCGGATTTACGGGCCGCGAAGTACGGGCAGGTAGCCAGGGCGAATTAAATATTTCGTTACAGGAACAGGCTGGCGCACTAAATGAAGTCGTGGTAATCGGATATGGCACCGCAAAAAAATCTGACCTCACAGGTGCCGTGGCTACGATTAAATCAGAGAAGTTGATGGACCGCCCTGCAGTATCTAATCTCTCGCAAACGTTACAGGGAAGAGTGCCAGGGGTTGATGTCAGCATCAACACCTATGCGCCCGGTGAACCTGCGGTTGTGCGTATCCGTGGTATTAGTTCCATCAACTCAAGTCTCGATCCTTTATATGTCGTCGATGGTGTGATCGGCGTGGATGCGAATACGCTGAATCCAAGCGATATCGCTTCAGTTGAAGTGCTGAAGGATGCATCCTCAACTGCTATCTATGGAGCGCGCGGCGCGAATGGAGTTATCCTTATTACTACCAAACGCGGGATACGCGGCAAATCACGGATCACATACGACGGATCCGTTTCCCGTTATAGCCTGCAACGTCATTTGAAAGCATTGAATTCGCAAGAATTCATGGACGTGTATAACCTGGCATTCAAGAACGCGCAGAAATACGACTCACTTGGATTTTCACAGGGAAAATATGTGCCGAACAATCCACTGGATTTTCCAAAATTATTTGACGCTAATGGACAACCACTCTACAATACCAACTGGGAAAAAGAAGTATACAAACCTGCTTACAGCACGAATCATTATATCGTTGTGCAAGGTGGTTCAGACAAATCGCTTTATAGTTTGTCATTTGGTTATCTCAACCAGGACGGCTTAATGATCGAATCCTGGTTCAAGCGTTTCTCAACAAGATTTACGATGGATCACGATGTCAACGATTGGTTGAGAATTGGTGGCAGTGTCAATCTTGTCAAAAGCACTGAGCGTCTCGTGTCGGATGCAAACGGCGGATTAAATGTGTCAAGAATGGTAATCGAAGAGCTGCCAATCATTCCCGTAAAATATCCCGACGGAACGTGGGGAGGCAACAGTGATTTTCCTGGTATGGAGGGCGGAAGTAACCCGGTTGATATTGCAAACAACCGGTATACTTTGCTTAACAGGCTTATCTCTGTCGGTGATATATATGCGCTTTTTCACATCACAAAAGGACTTGATTTTAAATCTGATTTTGGATTCAATGTCAATTCGCAAAAAAATAATTTCTATTCCGGTCGCGGGCTTCATTCACTCTCATTTGACCAAAAAGGCGTCGCCACTATCAACAATTGGATGAACACATATTGGCAAAGTGAAAATTATCTCACGTATAATAAAAATATTGGCGACCATCAAAAGCTCACAGCTTTGCTTGGACTGTCGTGGCAAAAAAGTTATACAGAAACCTCTTACGCAGAATCTGAAAACTTCATTGATGACTATTGGGGATGGCATAATTTAGGCGTTGGAACGATTCATAACCCTCCCGCGTCTTCAGATGAACAGTGGACAATGAATTCTTATTTTGCGCGACTCACTTATAATATCAACGACAAATATCTCTTTACTGCAACCGGCAGGTATGACGGTTCCTCGAAATTTGGTGAGAACAACAAATTTGCATTCTTCCCTTCAGCAGGTGCAGCATGGAGAATCTCGCAGGAAGATTTCATGAAAGACGTAAATGCAATCAGTGAATTGAAGCTACGCGCGAGCATCGGTTCAACGGGTAACCAGGAAATCGGAACATATCGCTCGATTCAGTTGCTGGGATCGGGAACAACAATTCTTGATGGGGACCGCCAGCCAACAATATTCAGGCAAAGTTTCGGAAACCCGAATTTGAAATGGGAAAAAGTGAATCAGTGGGATATTGGCCTCGAATTAGGTCTTTTCAAAAACCGCGTGAACATCGTTGCAGATTATTATCATCGCACAACAAAGGATTTGCTGCTCGATGCACCGATTCCCTGGACGTCGGGACTTGAAACGGTCACGCAAAATATCGGTTCATTGCAAAATGTGGGATTTGAATTGGCAATTGGATCAACGAATATCAGGACAAGAAATTTCACTTGGACGACTGATTTAAATTTCGCAACAAACAAGAATAAAATCCTGCACCTTGGAGCGGAAAATGATGATATCTACCCGGGTCCCTGGTTTTTGGGAGAAACAAATATTCTTCGTGTAGGCTGGCCCGTTGGAACATTTTGGGGTTATGTCCGCGATGGAGTTTGGGGTGAGAAAGATGCCGCACAAGCTGCAACATACAATCTCAAACCAGGCGATCTAAAATGGAAAGATTTAAACAATGATGGTCAGATCAACGATGATGACAATACGCGCCTGGGCCAGGCATATCCCAAATGGACCGCCAATATCACCAACACTTTTACATTTAAAAATTTTGATTTCAGTTTCGAGATTCGCTTTGTCGAAGGCGTAAACACCGCTGCTAATTTCCATCACTCAACGGAAGACAGGCAAGGTATTGCAAACAGTCTTGCAACTGTTTTGAACGCATGGACGCCGCAAAATCAAAATAGTAAGATCGCTGAAGTACGTTATTACGGTGCATTCTATCAAACTCATATAGACAGCTGGTGGGTTGAAGACGGGTCCTTTATACGCGGGCAAAATATAATTCTCGGTTATACTTTCCCGAATTCACTTACGGAAAGATGGAAAATTGAAAAATTACGGTTATACCTAAGCGCACAAAATTTCTTTCTCATCACACACTACACCGGGTATGATCCGGAAGTGCTGACGTTCGGTGGACAACTGACACAGAACCAGGATTTCTTTCCGTATCCACATCCGCTTGTGCTCAATTTCGGTGTGAACCTTAGTTTCTAACACAATTAAATGAAATGATATGAAGAATATGAAAAAAATATTTGTTGCGCTGTTGATATTGGGTACCTGGTCCTGTACAAAATTTCTTGATGAAAATCCAACAGGATCTTTAACACCCGATTCAAGAGTGACCAGTCCCGAAATTGCAAGGGCATTTGCAAATTCGGCATATAGTTATCTGACAACCTTGGACGAATCAAGTGGAGGATATGGTGGAAATACCGCGGAACTCATGGAATTCATGACGGGCAAAGCGGATGGAAATGCGCAAACCGATGCTTTCCGTTTTTATAATCTCACGTATGATGCGCAATCATTTTATATCGACACGTGGTGGCAGGGAATGTACTATGGAATTGCTAATTGTAACCTGGCCTTGACAAAAATCGTGGAGATTCCACTCGATACAGTTGAAAAGCAAAACATGCTTGCTGAAGTACATACGTTAAGAGCGCTGTATTATTTTTATTTAGTAAGAATGTATGGCGCAGTTCCTAAAACCGTCGATGTAATGTCGGACTTACAGAATGTAAAAATTCCGCGTGCGGAAATTAAAAGTATCTATGATGAAGTCATCATTCCGGATCTCCTTGAAGCGGAAAAATCTTCGCTTCCATGGCAAGATCAGGGAGGACGTGTGTCTATGGGTGCTGTTAAATCTTTGCTCGCCGATGTATACCTCACCTATGCGGGATATCCTGTGCAAGGCGGCAATGAGTTTTATGGTGAATCAGCAAAGCGTTCGAAAGAAGTGATCGACAACGGCGGCTATTCATTATTTCCTGAATATACCGACATGATCAATCCTGCAAATAAAAATAAAGGTGAGTTTATCTGGCAGGTGCAATTTGCCGCTAATATTCAGGCGAATGATTTAACTGCAAAAACACTTGCGTTGTACAAAAGAATTTCTGTTTATTCGGATGAATTTGGTGGATTGGTGCCAACAAAACAATTTGTAGAAAGTTATCCCCCCGGTGACAAACGTGCGGCTGAAAAGCAATTTTATTATACTTGGTATCCGGGTAACCCGGATGCATATCCGCCCGGTGATCCGAGGCGCGACAGTGTAAATCTTGGCGGATATTATTTGTACAAATGGTTCGATGTGGAAGCAGTTACTAGCACGGCGAAGTCAGATTTGAATTATACGATTTATCGCCTCGCAGATGTAATGTTGATGTATGCTGAAGCGTCCAGTCGTGCAGAAGGTGGACCCAACAGCGACGCAATCGGTTATGTCAATCAAATACGCGCCCGCGCGAACCAAGGGCCCATTGGGACTTTGAGCCAGGATG
>Ga0163162_10000865_pt1 | contig 28214 bp, 24 predicted proteins | sample S55metaG_FD_115310 | JGI IMG/M metagenome (GOLD analysis project Ga0163162, IMG submission 115310) | Switchgrass rhizosphere microbial communities from Kellogg Biological Station, Michigan, USA - S5-5 metaG | ecosystem: Host-associated > Plants > Roots > Rhizosphere > Soil | place: USA... | reverse complement strand
CGGGATCGAGTTTTTGGTGAAGAAGACAGCAGGCAAGCTGAACGGCTGGCTGAGCTACACCTATTCAAGGACCTTCCTGAGACAGGACGACCCGAATGCAGGCGAGCTGATCAATGGCGGAGCTTACTACCCGGCCAACTACGACAAACCTCATGCGGTTAACTTTAATGGTAACTACAGGTTTAGTCACAGGTTTAGTATTTCTATTGATGTTACCTACAGTACAGGTCGCCCTATTACTTTGCCAATAGCCAAATATGAATATGCCGGATCGGAAAGGGTGTTTTATTCAGACAGGAATCAATACCGTATCCCGGATTACTTCAGAAGCGACATTTCCATGAATATCGAAGGCAACCATAAGGTACATCAGCTAACGCACAATTCGTGGACTATTGGGGTGTATAACCTGACTGGACGAGCCAATGCTTATTCAACCTTCTTTACAGAACAGGGTGGCGTAATCAATGGGTATAAGCTTTCGATATTTGCAAGGCCGATTCCATTTATTAACTATAATATCAGGTTTTAAATGAACCGCAGGGGCTGCATATATTTTGTACTTATTTCGGGAGCAGTAACAACTGGTTGCCGGAAACCCTACGACCCGCCCGCTACCTCTGCAACCAATAGTTACCTGGTAGTTGAAGGTGTGATCAATGCCGGACCAGACTCAACCTTTATAAGAGTCAGCCGCACGGTAAAAATCTCGGACAAGATAGTCGCAAATCCGGAAACACGGGCTGTTCTTACCGTTGAAGGTGATCAAAATACCTCTTACCCATTAATGGAAATAAGCAAAGGCAATTATGCTTCGCCGGGTTTAAACCTGGATAATAACCATAAATACCGCTTGAGAATAAAAACCTTTGACAATAAACAGTATTTGTCAGATTATGTAGAAGTGCTGAATTCGCCCCCGATAGACAGTATAAACTACGACCTGAAGGGCGCGCTTACGATACCAGGGGTAAATGTTTATGTAAACACCCACGACCAAAGTAATAAAATAAAGTATTACCGCTGGGATTACCAGGAAACCTGGATGATAATTTCCCACTACCCATCCTATTTTAAATCGAATGGCGATACTGTACTGGGTAGAAACCTGGTAACTGATAACATAACAGATTGCTGGCAAAGCGATACATCCAGCACAGTCGTTTTAGGTTCTTCGGCTAAATTAACCCAGAATGTAATATTCGGACAGCCGATCATTTCTATTGCTTCAAGCTCTGAAAAGGTCCGTGCTAAATACAGCATACTGGTAAAGCAGTATGCTTTAAGCGAAGGAGCTTACAATTTCTATATAAATGTTAAGAAAAACACAGAGCAGCTGGGAAGCATATTTGACGCACTGCCATCGGTTATCAATGGTAATATACACTCTGTAACTAATGCTGCTGAGCCTGTGATTGGATATATAAGCGTTGGCAGCACTTCAAGCAAACGAATATTTATTGATAATAGAAACCTACCAAAATGGAGCACGGATACTTCCTATTACGCAGGTTGCCATCTTGCTTTTGGGTTAATACCGTGTTGTTATTATAACTTTCCTCCGGGGCCCAAAAATCAGGTGGATGCTTATATTAATTATAATCCTAACGCTTATAATATAAGTGGCAACCAGGACCCATTAATACCTATTGATGCGATAGTTATCCATCCCGGTACACCGCCAATCGGTTATACCGCATCTACTAAACAATGTGTGGACTGCACGGTAAGAGGTACCAATAAACCACCTGCTTTTTGGCAATAAAATGGATAAAAGTATATATATATACGTATTAATTACTGTAGCGATGCTGATATTTGGCAGTTGCCGCAAACCGTATGACCCCCCCGCTACCTCAGCGACTAATAGTTATCTGGTGGTTGAAGGGGTGATCAATGCCGGTTCCGATTCAACTTTTATAAAGCTTAGCCGCACAGTAAAAATAGCTGCCAAAGTAGTGGCCAGCCCTGAAACCGGGGCCGCTCTTTCCGTTGAAGGAGATCAAAATGTATCGTATCCACTAAACGAAATAAGCAAAGGCAATTATGCCTCGCCGGGTTTAAACCTGGATAATACTCATAAGTACCGCCTTAGGATCAGAACGTCTGACAATAAACAGTACTTGTCAGACTATGTTGAAGTGCTGAACTCGCCTCCGATAGATAGCGTTAACTATGATTTAAACGGGGCACTTACAGTACCAGGTCTTAATGTCTATGTGAATACGCACGACCAAACAAATAAGGTAGCCTATTATAGATGGGATTACCAGGAAACCTGGGTGATCCACTCATATTATGCATCCTATTTTAAATCAAATGGGGATACAGTGTTGGGGAGAAACGTAATTGCAGATAATATTACTAATTGCTGGCAGAGTGATACATCAAGCACAATTGTTTTGGGCTCGTCTGCTAAATTATCAACGAATGTCATATTTGAACAGCCGATTATTTCTATCGCATCGACGTCCGAAAAGCTTGGTTCTAAGTATAGCATACTTGTGCGTCAATATGCTTTAACCGAAGATGCCTATAATTTTTATGCGAATATCAAGAAGAATACAGAGCAACTGGGAAGCATTTTTGATGCGCTGCCGTCTGTTATTAATGGAAATATACACTCAGTAGCAAACCCAGCCGAGCCCGTTATTGGATATGTTAGCATAGGCAGTACATCCAGTAAGCGGATATTTATTGCGAATCAGAAATTACCGGCATGGAAAGCAGACACCTCCTTTTATACGGGATGTCACCTGGCTTTTGACTGGCCAACAAACCCTTGCTGTTTCTACGATTTTGGAGGAACTAACCAGGTTAACTACTATATTAATTATAACACTAATGGCAATAAGGACCCGCTAATACCTATTGATGCTCTCGGAATACCTGGTCACCCGCCAATAGGGTACACAGCCTCTACGCGGGAATGTGTGGATTGTACAGTACGCGGCACTAATAAACCACCAGCTTTTTGGCAATAAAAAAATGAATAAAGGAGTACATAAATACTTATTGATTGTTTACGAACTGCTGCTATTCGGCAGTTGCAGAAAGCCTTATGCTCCGGCCGCTATAACTTCTGCGCCCAGCCTGCTTGTAGTTGAAGGTACGATCAATTCCGGGGCAGACTCAACCATAATACACCTTACGCATACAATCCCGGTTTCTTCTCCTACAGGTACGCAGCCGCCAGCGGAGCTAAATGCTACAGTTACTGTTGAAAGCGATGCAAATGCTACCTATCCACTTGCAGAAACCGGTAATGGCTATTATGCATCGGCAGGGCTCAACCTAAATTCAACCAGCAAATACAAGCTGAAAATAATTACAGCAGGCAATAAGATATATGAGTCTGATTTTGTGCCTGTAAAAAATTCGCCGCCAATAGACAGTGTATCTTATCTGGCAGAGACCACCGACCTGCGTATAAATGTCACCACGCACGACCCATCTAACAGTACCCGCTATTATCGGTGGGATTATGATGAAACGTGGGTGATCCATTCAAAATATAATTCGATGCTTGAGCTGCAAACCAGCCCGGTTGACAGCATAGTAATAAGGCCTCCTGAAGATCAGATCTATACCTGTTGGCAGTCGGGAGTATCAAGTGATATAATTTTAGGGTCCACAGCAAAAATATCTGATGATATATTAGTTAATTATCCTGTCGCAATATTGCCATCAACATCAGAAAAGCTTGCCGTGCGCTACAGCATATTGATCAAACAACATGCGATGACACCTGATGCATTTAATTACTACCAGGAACTAAGGAAAAATACCGAAAGCCTGGGAACTGTCTTTGACCCTCAGCCGTCATCGCTTACCGGTAACATACATTGCACTACCAATCCATCAGAACAAGTGATAGGATATATTACAGCCGGTTCGGTTGCCGGGGTGAGAATTTACGTTAATGGCAGAGACTTGCCCCCAAACGCCAATTGGATACCAAGCCTGCCCCAGTTCGATTGTGATTTTGAATCGCCGGTATATAAAACGGATCCCCAACACCCTTATTCTGTAAAGGACTACTTGTATACAGGTATTCTGATACCTATACAGCCTTTGCAACAACCTGGTGCAGCACATCCATATGGATATACAGGTGCTACGCCAATTTGTGTAGATTGCACTTTAAGAGGACAAAGTAAACCACCTGCTTTTTGGAAAAATGAATAAAATACTATGTAAATATATATTAATGGCATCCGCTATGTTAGTGTTCAACAGTTGTAAAAAGCCCTATTCCCCGCCTGCGATTACGTCGGGACCAAGCCACCTTGTGGTTGAGGGTTTGATCAATACTGGAGCGGACTCTACCATCATACACCTGACACGAACAATTCCTATCTCGGCCCCCAGCAACACGGAGCCGCCGGCTGAATTGAGCGCCACAGTTTCTATAGAAAGCGATGCCAATGCTACTTATCCATTGAACGAGATCGGAAATGGATATTATGCTACTGCCGGTCTAAACCTAAGCGCAGCTAATAAATACCGGTTGAAGATAATTACCGCAAACAGCAAAGTTTATCAATCTGATTTTGTACCGGTAAAAAACTCACAGGATATTGATAGCGTAAGCTACCAGGCTTTAAGTACTGGTGTGCAGGTAAATGTTTCTACGCATGATCCATCGGACAATTCCCGGTATTATAAGTATAATTATGAAGAAACATGGATAATTCATGCCTATTATCATTCGTATACTATGGTATCAAAAACCGACAGGGGGTTAGATACTATAATATACAGAGATCTGGCGCATGATATATTTACGTGCTGGGCCGGCAATAAGTCCAGCACTATTGTGTTAGGTTCGACAGACAAACTCACCAAAGATGTGCTGGCCAATTCGCCGGTAATATTTATCGATTCACATTCTGAGAAGCTGGGTGCCCGGTATAGCATTTTGGTGAAGCAGCAAACACTGACAAAAGAGGGGTTTGAATATTATCAGCAGCTGAGCAAAAACACCGAGAAGCTGGGAGGCGTGTTTGATCCTCAGCCTTCATCATTAACGGGAAATATTCACAACACAGCCGACCCCGCTGAACAGGTTATTGGTTTTATTACAGCCGGGACGATAGCTCAAAAGCGACTATATATAGATGCGAATAAACTTCCGGCTGGATCGCAATATGTAGCTAATCATCCATATGGTGATTGCAAGTTGGATACATTCCTATTCTATAATCCAAAAACCATGCAAAATGACGTGTATGAAAATATATATAGAGGCGATGCAATACCAGTTCTGCCTGTAGGGCCGCCCGGGCACCCTCCTGTCGGATATTCAGCCTCGGGAGGGATTTGTGTGGATTGCACTTTAAGGGGAACCAACGTGCGCCCTTCATTCTGGACGGATCAACAATGACAAACGATATATGGACAGTATAAAATTTATTATTTCTAATAAAATAAAATATATGGCATCAACATTTAGAAAAGTAACAGGTAGTCTTCTCCTGATCGCTGCTTTTGCATTTAATGCTAAGGCTCAGTTATTGAATGATGTACAAACCAGTTTCAAAAAATACAGCCAGGATGCGCTACAGGAAAAGGTGTTCGTCCACTCGGATAAAGGCGCCTACCTTACCGGCGAAATACTTTGGTTTAAAGTGTATGTGGTGGATGGCAACTATCACAAGCCTTTTAACTTAAGCAAGGTCGCTTATGTCGAGGTTTTAGATGAAGGTCTGAACCCTGTAATGCAGGCTAAGGTGGAGCTAAAAAATGGAGCAGGAAGCGGGTCATTGTATATACCCGTGACACTTAATAATGGTAATTATCACCTGAGGGCATACACCAATTGGATGAAGAACTTTAATCCGGACTTTTATTTTGATAAAAAGATTACCATTGTAAATCCGCAAAGAGCGCCTGTTACAGCTAAAATCAATTCAACGGATATTGATATTCAGTTTTTCCCTGAAGGGGGCGATCTGGTAAACGGTATTGCCAGTAAGGTTGGTTTTAAGGCGGTTAATAAAAGCGGCAAAGGAATTGATTTTACGGGTGCCGTTATCGATCAAAAAAATGATACCGTGGCAAAATTCCAGCCGTTGAAATTTGGCATGGGACATTTTTCATTTACTCCGGCTGCGGGAAACACTTATAAGGCGGTGATCAGGGCTGGCGGCACTCCTGTGGTAAAAGATATGCCGGCAGTTAAGGAAAAAGGATACGTAATGACTGTGACCGATGGCGGCTCGGATAAACTGCAGGTAATAGTGAACAGCAATATGTCCAGCTCTGACGGGTCGGTATACCTGTTTGCAAATACCGGGCAGGTAGTGAAGATGGCTCAAAGAGCACCGCAAGTAAATGGTACTTCCACCTTTGCGATCGATAAATCGACCTTGAATGACGGTATTTCGCATTTGACAGTTTTTGACGGAGACAAGCACCCTGTGTGCGAACGCCTATATTTTAAACGACCAGCCAAAAACCTGGTGATAGACGTGGCTTCGGACCAGCCAAATTATGGGAGCCGTAAGAAAGTAAATATTGCATTGGATGCAAAAGATCAGTCGGGTAAACTTTTGGAAGCTAATCTATCCATGTCAGTATACCGGCTTGATGCATATCAAACACTTGAGCCGGGCGATATAACAAGTTATTTTTTGCTAAGCTCAGACTTGCGCGGAGGTATAGAGTCCCCTGAATATTACGTCAAAAATAATACAGCTGAGGCTAATGAAGCTGCAGACAACCTGATGCTTACCCAGGGCTGGCGCCGTTTTCAGTGGAGTGATGTGCTGCAAAATAAGTCCGCTTCATTTAGCTTTTTACCTGAATATAATGGGCATATTGTTGCCGGCAAGGTCATCAACACAGCCACCAATGCGCCGGCATTTGACGTGATCGCATACTTTGCCGTACCAGGCAAGCGGGTGCAACTATTTGCTTCCAGGAGCGATACTACGGGGCATATTTTATTCAATACCAAAGACCTTTATGGTCCTGGCGAAATTGTGGTTCAAACAGATTCACATCGCGACACCACTTTTCATATCGATATTCAAAACCCATTTTCGGAACAATTTTCAAAATTGCCATTGCCGCCGTTTGAACTTACTCCTGACATGAAAATACCTTTGGAACAGCAAAATGTGGCCATGCAGGTGCAAAATATTTATGCAGGCAGCAAAACCAAGCAATTTTATGAGCCATATATAGATAGTACCGGATTTTACGGGAAACCAGATCACGTTTACCGGCTGGATGATTATACCCGGTTCACCACGATGGAAGAGGTTTTGCGCGAGTATATCAGGGAAGTAAATGTATTCCACCCGCGTAACCGGTTCCAGATAAGGGTTATAAGCGATAAAGGTTTCTTGGAAGGCGACCCATTGGTACTGCTTGATGGTATCCCGGTTTTTGATATGAACAAAGTAATGGCGATCGATCCGCTGAAAATAAAAAGGGTTGATGTTATTAAAGACCGTTATTTCTGGGGGCCTGCCGACGCGGAAGGTATATTGAGTTATGCCAGCTATAAATCAGATCTCGCGGGTGTTGAAGTCGACCCTCATGCAGTGGTGATGGATTATGAAGGCATGCAATTGCAGCGTGTTTTTTATTCGCCGGTTTACGATACAGATGCGCAGGCATCGAGCCATACACCTGATTTCAGAAGTCTTTTATACTGGGCACCGACTGTAAAAACAACTGCTGCAGGTAAAAACCAAATATCATTTTACACTTCTGATGAAGATGGTAAATACGTTGGCGTAATACAAGGGATGACTGCAGATGGTCAGTCAGGGAGCCAGACCTTCACCTTTGATGTGAAGAAATAAAAGCGGGTAAAGTAAATTTCGTTTATAGTTTTTTGATCTATTTAAAAGCCGGACAGGGATAAACCTTCCGGCTTTCGCCCATTATTAATTGCTGATTGTCTTTATAAGAAGCGCTTGTAATATCCTTAAGTGAATCCTGTGTGGGATAATGGATACCAACCATGCTTGTTAACGAGTAAATCAGATTCTGAGAAGAAACCTTCGCATCCTTGTGCTCCAACAAGCTTGATATTTTCTGGGGATATTTAGTTTGCAACTTTGGCGAGTACCATATAAATAAAGGCACATGCGCGATGTATTTGGTAGGCGGCGTACCCTGGTGATGAGAAGTTAAGCCCCGGCTATCATCCATCAGATCCTCACCGTGATCGGACATATAAGTGACCGACGAGAACGCATTTTGCTTATCCACCAGGCTGATCACGCTATCGATCACCGCATCGGTATAGCAAATGCTATTGTCATAACTGTTGATCAATATATTCTTTGATTTCCCATCAGTCAACTTAGTGGTTGTCGATTTATTGCTCGGTTTAAATATGTCAAACTTGTCCGGATACCTTGCACTATAGCTGTAGTGGCTGCCCAAACCGTGTATAACTATAAACTTCTTGTCGCCCGGTTGGCTCAATAACTTTTTTAGGGTATCAACCAATTGCATATCCATTACCACATTTTTGGTCGACCGGAAATCGGTTAGCAGATAATACCCCTTTTGTGCCTCCAGCGAATGTACTTTGAAGTAGCCTAAATAATCGGTTTGGTTGGTGATCCAATAGGAGTTAAATCCTGCCTCGTTAAAAGCTCCGATAATGCTTTTGCGATGAAAGTTTGATTCATAATGATCGGCACCAACACCAGTCAGGAGCAATGGTACCGCCCACTCTGTCATAAATCCGCCTGCGACCGCGTCGCTATAAGATATAAGATCTTTCCTTTTTGATAAGTTAGGAGAAGTATTTCTTGCATAACCATTAATCCCCCAATGATCGTATCGGCTGCTTTCGCCAATAATTAATACATGGACTTGTTTATCCTTAATAGCAGTATCCTGCCAGCTATGATAACTAAAATTTTTTCGTTCGCTTTCGCCTTGTTTAACAAATTTGTCCTGGTATAAAACATTATCAATTCCGCTTACTACGTTGCCCGGGAATACATTATATAATGCATCTTTTATGTTTTCAGAATAACTTACATTATGGTCATAAATAGGCAGTGGCGATATAGCCAAAGCCATTAATGAAACAGATGAAACGTAGATGGTCTTTTTGGTGTCGATGGTGTTCGGGACTCTCCGGTATAACCAATAAAGAACGAATAAATAGATCACCATAAATATGATCAAGACCACAAGATAGCTTCGCAGTAGTTCAAGTGCTTCATTGTGGTTGGTGTTCAGGATCATCAAAATGGTTGCTTCTGACATTTCTGAATGAAAGTATAAGATATAACCCAGGTTGAATGGAACCAGCAATAGAATGGGTATCAGAAAAATTAAGTAAAGCCTCAGGTGTTTCCGGAACAGAACAAGCGGTATAAGAAAGATCAACACCCCGAAGGCAAATGTAAACAGCCCTTTAATAAACTGATGGCGAAGAATGTTGAACAGCAATTCGGAGAGGGGAATTACTGCAATAATTAATAAAAAAGGGATAATAGATGATGTGTTCACTCTTGGAAACAGCCGGTTTAGGATTTGTTGCATTCTATAGAAGTTAATTCAATGTTAATTTTATGTAAACAAATTGTAGTTATTCTGTAGAATACGGGAGGATAATCGGGATGGTGGCCTCTAAAAATCAGGCTGATAAACAAAAAATTGTAATAAAGTCGATACAAGCCTGGCTGCGCTATACTTTTTATGTTAAATGCGCGTAAATAGGCAATCCGGGGAGAATTTTGGATAGGATTAGAATTGCATTAGAATGCATCAGGAGTTAAACCAGGGACTTATTTTTGGGTCTAATAAGGAAATAAAAAATATAAAAGTTACAAATTTTGTTCTGATCAATCATGAAAAGGTTATTTAAATATGCTGCCGTTTTTGCATTAGCAGGTTTTCTTTCACTGGCATTGGTTTCTACAGCAAATGCGCAGCGGGGGTTCCACGGTGGCGGCGTTCGTGTTGGTGTAGGTATTGGCGGCGGTGGTTTTCGAGGCGGAATAGGCTTAGGCTTCCGCACTGGCGGTTATGGACGAGGGGTTTACGGCTATCCAAGTTTAGGTTATCGTTTATCTGTGTTGCCATACGGTTATTACCCATTCTATTGGGGGTCTGATCTGTATTATTACTACGGGGGCATATTTTACAGACCATATGACGGTGGCGGGTATGAAGTAACCGTTCCCCCGGTTGGCGCCGAAGTACCAGGCTTGCCAAGAGGCGCAAGCTCGATAGTAATCGATGGCCAGCAATTCTACGAGTTTAATGGTGTTTATTACCAGGGTGTAGTGAACGACAAAGGCAAAACAGTTTATGTAATTGCCGGTAAAAACGGTGTGTTAAATACCGACGGAAGCGATGGCAGTGTCGATAATCCGCCTGCACCGCAAGTAGGTGATGTGATAAACCAGCTACCAGAGAATTGTCGTAAAGTAAAACTGAATGGTAAGAAATACTTTGTATCGCCTGACGGCATTTATTACGAAGAATTTACCGACGCCAATAATATGCGGGCATACCGGATTGCCAGCGTACCAATGGACGACGAAAAGCAAAACTAAATCATCTATCTATATAAATGAGCCCGCTTATAGCCGGGCTTTTTTGTTTTATAACCCGCACCTCTAAATTAATCGGCACACAAATAAACCTTTCTTATCGTTTATAGTCTATTAGGTATTATACTCAGGAAAAAGAGATTATGAAAAGATGGTTTAAATATATGTCAGCCCTTGCATTTACAGGATTGCTGACAATTGGCCTGATCGCCTCAGCAAGTGCACAGCATCGTGGTGGCGGCGGCGGTCACGGTGGTGGGGGTGGTTTTCATGGTGGCGGCGGTGGCTTCCACGGCGGTGGCGGTGGTTCTCGCGGAGGAAGTAGTTTCCATGGCGGCGGTGGTTTCAGAGGCGGAAGCGCTTTCCACAGCAATGGCGGATTTCGTGGCCGAAGTGCCTTTCATGGTAACAGCGCCTTCCGCAATGGCGGTGGCTTCAGAGGAAACGCAGGTGTTCGCGGCGGCTCAGTATACCCCGGAGGATTTGGCGCCAGGTCAGGTATGGCTTATCGTGGTTCGGTGGGCGGCCGGGTTGGTGTAAATGCTTACCGTGGCGGCGGTTATCGCGGTGCGTATGGATACCGGGGTGGCTATCGTGGAGGTTACGGATACCGTGGATCTTACTATCATGGTGGGCGTTATTACGGTGCTTACCGTGGAGGGTTCTATCGTGGCCACTATTATGGTTACCATGGCTATTATGGTCCTGGTTTCCGCTTTGGCTTCGGCTGGGGATATCCTCATCTCGGTTTATACTTCGGTGTATTACCGGTAGGTTATTACCCATTCTATTGGAACTCTGATCCTTACTATTATTATGGCGGTACTTTCTACAGACCATACAATGGCGGATACCAAGTGGTGGTTCCACCGGTTGGTGCTGCAGTTCCTAACCTGCCTTCAGGCGCTGAACAGATCACTATTGATGGCGTACCCTATTATGAATATAACGGCGTTTACTACGAACAGAGCCAGGATGAAAATGGCCGTACGATATATGTGGTTGCCGGGAAAGACGGTGTGCTGAATACCGGAAATTCCAATGCAGATGTAGAACAGCCACTATCGGAAAATGATGACCCTATTATGGACAACAGCGGTACTGATAACGGTAACAATACTACTTATGCCGCTGCTAATGTTAAGGTAGGCGACATAGTAGATCAGTTACCCGAAGATTGCCGCAAGGTGAGCCTGAACAACAAGAAATTTTACGTTTCTCCGGATAATATATTTTACGAAGAATTTAAAGATGCTGATGGTACCGGATATCGTGTTGCAAGCGTACCAGGAGCGAATGATTGAGTGATTGTCAAACATGTCTAAATGTGAGGCCTCCCGATTTATCGGGGGGCTTTTTTGTGACTCTACGCGTCCTTAAAAGAGGTCAATTGTGTGGTGTTTAATAGGGTTTCATCATTTAAAAGTGCTCATTTTATGGCCATTAGCCTATTGGCATCTGCTTTGACTCTTAGTAGTGAACAAACCTTTTAAAATGAAAAACCTTAATCGCATAACTGTAATCATAGCAGGCATACTTATTTTAGGCTCCGCCTGCCATACCCGTAACAAAACACGGCAAGGCGCAGCCATCGGTGCAGGAACAGGGGGCATAGTAGGCGGATTTATTGGCAAATCAGCTGGCAATACCGCTTTGGGTGCCATCATAGGCGGCGCCGTCGGCGGAACAGCCGGTGCTTTTATCGGCCATAATATGGATAAGCAAGCCGACGAGCTTAAAAACTCAATACCCGGTGCTACAATAACACGGCAGGGCGAGGGTATCATTATCAATTTTGATTCAGGAATTTTATTTGATGTTGGCAAAGCGGAGATAAAAGCAAATGCGCAAACCAACCTTCAAAATCTTGCTTCTTCTCTCGGTAAAAACCCCGAAACAGATATACTGATCATTGGTCATACCGATAATTCGGGCGATGGCGATAATAACATCGATCTGTCTGTACGGCGTGCTGCTGCCGTTAAGAGTTACCTGGTATCAAATGAAGTTAAACCTTCACGACTTAAAATTGATGGCCGTGGTTCAACAGAGCCGATTTCTGATAATAACACCACTGCAGGCAGGGCATTAAACCGCCGGGTCGAGATCGTTATCGTCGCCAATAACAAAATGAAGAAGCAGGCAGAATCAGAAGGAAAATAACAACAATAGCTGGAATGATATTAAAGCCCGGGTGTTAAATTGCCTGGGCTTTTTCGTGGTAGGAAGGGCGGATCAATTAAGATTTTATTATCGCTGATAAATGAATGAGTTTGTTACATCATCTTATCCGCTATATGCTAAAATTATTAATAGCTTAGAGCATTATCACTATTTTATTATCCCATAAATGACTAAGCCAGCTAAGACAGAATCCATTGTAATAAAAATATCAAAAGGCTTTTTGGTTATCCGAAATAGTTATCGCGGCGCTATTCTTTCGCTCTTGCTGACCTTTTTTACCATGGCCGTCTTTGCACAGGACAAACTGGCCGCTACTACACATACTTCCGATCCTGAAGAACTATTCCATCATCCACCCGAGTCTGCAAAACCCGGTGTACTTTGGATGTGGATGGGCTCGAACGTAACCAAAGCAGGCATCACCAAAGACCTGGAAGCGCTAAAACAGGAAGGTTTTAACCTTGCCGTCATGTCAACTTTGGCCGATATTACTGTGCCCCCGCCAGCGGTTATCGGCAAATCGCCCACGCCCGAGATTATTGGATGGACGGAGCCATGGTGGAAACTGGTTGCTTTTGCGATGTCAGAAGCGAAGCGGTTGAACATGAAAATAGCGCTATTTAATTGTCCGGGTTATGAGGCCAGCGGCGGGCCATGGATAACGCCTGAACTATCAATGCAGGAGGTGTGTTGGAGCAGCACCAAGGCGGATGGCAATACCGATATAAAGGTGAAGCTAGCCAAACCAACCGTAAATCCGCACTCTAATATGCGTTTCCCGGTATATGACCAGGCAACGGGTTTGGTGGACTTCCCGGTGATCGAGGCACGAAGCAAATATTACAAGGACATATCAGTACTGGCCATGCCCGCTACCGGTATCGTAAGCAAAGACAGCATCATTGACCTGAGCACACAAATGGATACTGCAGGAAACCTGAACTGGCACACGCCTGCGGGTAAATGGGTCATTTACCGCTTTGGACATACCACTACAGGCGCGCTCGTACAGCCCGCACAGCCGCAGGCAACGGGTTTGGAGTGTGATAAGATGAACTACGAAGCGATTAGTTTTCATATGGATCACATGATCAGCGAGATCAAAAAGCATGTGGGGCAGTATGTAGGCAATACGCTGATGGGCGTTTATTTCGATAGCTACGAGATTGACCCCGTAACCTGGACGCCAAAAATGAAAGAGGAGTTTTTGAAACGTGAGGGGTATGACATTATACCTTATATAGCAACGTTCGCCGGCAGGACGATCGGCAGCAGGGCGGATTCAACCAAGTTCAGGTATGATTTCTCTAACATGACATTAGAGCTGTTCAGGGATGTTTACTTTAAAACTGTAGCGGAAAAGTTAAAAACGGCAGGACTGGAATTTTTAAGCGAGGCTTATGGCGGTCCCTGGCGTTTTGATGATATTACCCCCCAGGTGGGCGACCCCATGTGCGAGTTTTGGACGGACAACGGCCGGTTAACGAGTTATATGACTGAACCAGCCCTGGCGGCCATACGCAAAACCGGGAAGAATTTAATACTTGCCGAAGCCTTTACCGGCCAGCCGGCCAGCAGCAAATGGGACGAATACCCGGCCTGGCTTAAGCCCATTGGCGATATGGCATTCTGTATGGGCGTGAACCGCTTTGTGATCCATCGTTTTGTGCACCAGCCGTGGGACGATAAATATCAGCCGGGCGCAACGATGGGACAATGGGGCACGCACTTCGACAGGACGCAAACCTGGTGGAAGCCGGCTGTCGCGACGGTACAATACTGGCAACGTTGCCAGGCATTATTGCAATGGGGGCACTATGTAAAGCCTGATAGTGATATGGTAGCGGTTGATTACCCCGACGGTTTGACCATCAATTACACACACCGCCGGCAGGCGAATGCTGATGTGTTTTTTGTGGCGAACACCTCGCACAATGGCGGTTATGCGTATTGCCAGTTCAAAATAAGCGGCATGCAGCCTGAGCTATGGGACCCAGTAACCGGCGAAATACGCGACCTGCAGCAGTTTGACGATAATGGAAAACATATACTTATCGCCCTGAATTTTGATGATGCGCAGAGCTTTTTTGTAGTCTTTAGAAAAAAACAGGTGAAATCGCCAGGCGTACTCAAAGCAAACTTTCCGGAACTGAAACGTTTGCAGGTGATAAAAGGTGAGTGGCAAGTGCAATTCGACCCCAAATGGGGTGGCCCGGATAAGCTAGTAGCTTTTGATACATTGAAGGATTGGACAAAGAATACTAACCCGGGGATAAAATATTTCAGTGGCACTGCTGTATATCAAATAAATTTTGACGCGCCGGCTGTTAAAACGGATCATGACATTTATTTAGATATGGGGCTTGTGAAACACATAGCACATGTATACCTGAACAATAAGGATCTCGGAGTGATATGGACCGCGCCATGGAGCGTGATGATACCCACAGGACTGCTAAAAACTAAAGGCAACAACCTTACAATTGAAGTCACCAACGTATGGGCAAACCGGCTGATTGGCGATGAGCAGGAACCAGACGATTGTAAATGGTTACCTCACAATTACTTTTATAACAGCGGTAAATACCTTAAAGCGTTTCCTGATTGGTTTTTAAATAAACAGCCGCGGCCGTCAAAAGGCAGATACTGTTTTACTACATGGAACTATTTCAGCAAGGACTCGCCGCTGGTGCAATCGGGTTTGATGGGTCCGGTACAATTACTTATTACAGATTAAATAATTTCCGAAAATATTGCTAAAGGAAAGTACACGTCTCAGAAAAATAAGGGCAAAATAAAAGCCCCCTCACTCTTGCAGTTTGGGGGCTTTCAACCTAAACCTTATCACAATTAAACCGGCAAGAATGCCAGTTCGCAGTATGTATTACAATTACTATACCAATGGGTGGTTTGCCAATGTCATTTTTATTTTACAGGTTAAAATAGACTTTTCTCTGTGTGTCTGCGCCCACGCAGTGTTTAATTTTCTTTACAGAAGTGTTTTCTTTGCTGTACACTTTCCGACTATTATACTTGTTTTGATACACTTTTTCTGCGGAGCCAGGCATCAAAAAGAAACAATCCCAGCACAATGTCAAAAAACAGGAAGCCTTCCAAGAGTGGTTTGCTCACGTTGCTTTTTATGTCAGGAAGGCGCAGACTGTCAGGCAGATGTACTGAAATATTGTCAGAGGCGTTTCCAGGATGTACATTCGATATCGCCAGGATCAGCATAAGTGCAATGCTGACAATAAAAAATCCAGATATAACTTTTATGATCCGCTTATTAATACCTGCTTTTAAAGGCTGCTGTGCATGTTCAGCACGGATAGCTTCCATCACATTATAGGTGAATGCCATTGGTGGTTCATCCAGCTCCATTTTTGAAAACTCCTGGTTCAGAGCCAGCAGCTCCTGATATTTGCGCCTGTACACTTCGTCCTGCGCAATCAATATATCGATGGCTTTCCAGTCCTCATCGGAGCAAGTGCCGTCAATATAGTTCCAAAGTTTTTCTTCAATCGTGTTCATATCAATTCTTTCACCTCGTGCTTTAAATTATGCTCCAGCTTCTCCTTCAAACGCTGCCGGGCCCTGAATAGTTTAACCTTAACGGTATTAGCCTCAATGCCCAATGTTTTGCTTATTTCATCCAGCGATTGCTCACCCATATAAAACAGGGTGATGATAGCGGCATCATCGGGCATAAGTTGTGTTATAGCCTGGTTCAGGTAATACGACCTCGATTTATTCTCAGCCGAATTAACATCATGCGACGACGAACTATTCTCTAATTGAATATAAGTATTTTCATCGTCAATAGAATCGGTATCGACCCTTTTCTTTCTCAAAAAGGTCATCGCCGTTGTATAAACAATACTATACAGCCAGGTACTGAATTTAGATTGCCGTTGAAATGCTGACAGCGAGCGGTAAGCTTTAATGAAACAGTCCTGGGCAATCTCTTCGGCATCCTCCCGGTTTTTTGCAAAACGAAGGGCGAGTGTAAAAACAAAACGCTGGTGCCGTTTTACCAAGTCAGCATATGCCGCCTGGTTTCCAGCCAGTGTCTGCTCTATCAATTCTATATCCGAAAGCTTGCTTTGCATTGTATACACCTCTCTGACTACCCGTTCGGAGCTTAGGTTACAGCCTTTATGTAAATATAATGAGTTTTGGTTTTAAAGGTTGTAAGGGTTGTAGTTGTTATAGAGGTTGTAATTGTTGTAAAGTTTATAAAGTATGAGTTTTTCCCCTTCAACTTTTACAACCTTTATAACCCTTACAACTTTTTTTATAAAGAGTGTAACCTCCCCGAAAAACACGTAGTCATAGCTTACAAATACACCGTTAGGGTGATTGAAAAGCAAAAAATTATTAACTTAAAAACATAAACACCATGAATAATTTAGATACCCCCGAGTTTGGAATGTTGACCGGGATAATTATTTCCCTCGGATTCTTTGCCATGATCTTTGGAATAATTTACCTCTATAAAAGAGAAAGAATGGCAATGATAGAGCGTGGAATGGATCCAAGAAGATATAAGCCACGTTCTTCACCCTCTCCAATTTTAAAATGGGCCTTTTTACTTATAGGTGCAGGTTTAGGACTATTACTTGCAAATATAATCAGTCGTACGGCTCTTAAGACTACAGATTACGATGACAGTAATGTAGCTATATACTTTGCCCTTATAGCAATATTTGGTGGATTAGGGTTATTTCTTTCTTATCGTATTGAAAAGAAGGAATTCAATGCTGCAATTGAGCAAGAATAGCTTACAAAGAGGCAAAAGCTTAAAGGTGAAAGGTTAAGGGTTCTTCCCTGTATCTTTCACCTTTGTCTTTTTATAACCTTTTGCCTTTAACCTTTCCTCCTTTCACCTCAACCTAGAGGTATCTTTCCTCAATCAGCTTCAAATGGTATTGCTCATGACCGGCGGTCATATAAACTAATGCTCTTACTGTTGTAGGATTGTCATTTGCTTTGCCGCCACGTGATAATTGCTCTTCGCTAAACGAACTGTAGAGGAACTGGTTTGACTCGCGGGTAGCCTTAAACTCATCGGCAAGGCTTTGTATGCTGCGGCTATTGAAATCAGTATTGTCCACATATACATCCTGGTCAAAGCCGGGTAGTTCGATGTTGTTTCTCGAGAAAACAAGTGCACGGTAAGCAAAGGTGCGTTCAGTATCTATCATATGGCCCAGCACTTGTTTCAATGTCCATTTACCTTCGGCGTAAGCATGCATGGCTTGTTCTTCGCTCATGTTATGAAACAGGTCGTAGGTTACTTGCTTGTTGCTCTCCAGTAATTCTAAAACATTTTCGTCGGGAACTGAACCAACGTATGCTTGTGCAAACGCCGGGTATTCATTAGGCTGCGGTCTGTGTATCATGGGTTAAGCTTTTTAATACAATGCGGAAGGTGGTGCCTTTACCAACTTCTGAGTCTTTTACAAATATTTGTCCGTTGTGATAGTTCTCGACAATGCGCCTGGTTAATGAAAGTCCAAGCCCCCATCCCCTTTTGCGTGTAGTATATCCAGGCTGAAAAACAGTATCGAACTTGGAACGCGGTATACCTTTGCCGCTATCTGAAATATCTATATAAACCTGTTTTTTGGTTTTGCTGCCTGATATCTCGACCTTAATGCTTCCACTGTTTTCAATAGCGTTCACGGCATTTTTCAATAAATTTTCGATAACCCAGTCGAACAACGGAATATTCAGCCCTGCCCGGAGATAAGGGTTCCCGTCAATGTCGAAGCTGATCTTATTACTTACGCGGACCTTAAAATAATCTACAAAATCTTTGATCACATCATAAACAGAAAGTTCTTCGAGCACAGGCATTGAGCCGATCTTTGAAAACCTGTCGGCCACTATTTCCAACCGCTTGATATCGTTCTCCATCTCGGCGATCAGCGGATCGTCTTCAGCATTAAATTTCTCTTTCATCAACTCAACCCAAGCCATCAGGGATGAGATCGGTGTACCCAGCTGGTGGGCCGTCTCTTTGGCAAGTCCCACCCAAACCTGGTTCTGTTCCGATTTGCGCGAAGTGTTGAACGCGGTATAGGCTACCAACAGGAATATAGCGATAACTGACAGCTGTATGTATGGGAAGATTTTCAGTTGTGTCAGCACGAAGGAATCATGATAATAAACAAACCAATTGGCGCCAAACACTTTCAGCCTGATAGGCTCATGCTGTTTTTTCATCTGGGCCAATTCTGCCTTAAAGTATGACGGGTCATAAACCCTTGGCTTTTTACCCTTCGGATGTTGTCCTGCCGGTATTTTAATATAGGTTTTGGTAGTATCCAGCCCGCGGGTGGTAATAAAGTCGCCCTGGTCATCTACGATAATAGCAGGTACTGTCAGACTATCGCGAACGGTAGATACATATTCCAGGAAGTCGTTATCATCGGCAGCAGTTATTTGTTTGATACTTAAAGCCCATATCTCAGCGCGGGTACGTTCAGACCGTTTGATACTTTTTACCAAATAACCCGTATAGAACAAAGAGCCGCTGGCTATAACGACCGCAAAAGCGAGCAATGAATATTTCCAGCGTTTTCTCTGTTGGTATGGGTTCATGTATTAGGAATAAGCAAATTAAGTAAAAAGTTGTGAGTTCTGAGTTGTAAGCGAATAGTAAAAAACCTGACTCAGATATAACTCAACTCTTACAACTCGAAACTTAAAACTTAATTATCTTTGCCCCACAATGTCAGATAAAAAAGTAAGAGTAAGATTTGCCCCAAGCCCTACCGGTGGTCTTCACCTCGGTGGCGTGCGTACCGTATTGTTCAATTATCTTTTCGCTAAACAGCATAAGGGCGATTTCGTACTCCGTATTGAGGATACAGACCAGAGCCGTTATGTAAAAGGCGCTGAGGAATACATACTGGAATGTTTGGAATGGTGCGGATTGACTCCTGACGAAAGTCCGGTTGCTGGTGGGCATTACGCCCCATACCGTCAGAGCGAACGTAAATCTATTTACCGCGAATATGCTGAGCGTTTAGTCGGACAGGGTCACGCTTACTATGCTTTTGATACGCCTGAAGAGTTGGATCGTAATCGTAAGGAGATCCCTAATTTTCAGTACGGGCATGCTTATCGTGGCACTTTACGCAATTCGATATCGATGCCTTTGCACGAAGTTCAACAACTGATAGATGCTGGTGAGCCGCATGTGATCCGAATAAAAATGCCTGAAAATGAGCATATCCATTTTGAAGATATGATTCGCGGGCATGTGAGTTTTGACACAAGTCAGAGTGATGATAAAGTGCTGCTTAAGGCTGACGGTATGCCAACCTATCACCTGGCTGTAGTGGTGGATGATTACCTGATGAAGATAACTCATGCTTTCCGCGGCGAAGAATGGCTGCCATCGGCGCCGGTTCATTTGCTGCTTTGGGAATACCTGGGCTGGAAAGCCGATATGCCGCAATGGGCGCATTTGCCATTAATATTAAAGCCAGATGGTCATGGCAAATTGAGCAAGCGTGATGGCGCACGCCTCGGTTTTCCGGTATATGCGATGAGCTGGCTTGACGAAAAAACCGGTGAACTGACACCTGGTTTCCGAGAACTGGGCTTTTTGCCAGAAGCGTTTTTAAACCTGCTGGTGATGCTGGGTTGGAACGATGGTACCGAAAATGAAATATTTACCCTGGACGAATTGATCGAGAAATTTTCTATCGAAAGAGTAAATAAAGCAGGTGCTAAGTTCGATTTTGAAAAGGCAAAGTGGTTCAATGCGGAGTGGATAAAGAGATCGGAGGGCGGAAGACTGAAGTCGGATGTTAGAAGAATTCTGGAAGATAAAGGTGTGACTATAAAAGACGAAGATTACCTGATTACTGTTATCAACCTGGTAAAAGAACGCTGCACCTTACTCCCTGATTTTTATCAGCAATCGTCCTACTTTTTTGAGCAACCAAAGGAATACGATCTGAATGCGGTAAAACCTAAATGGATCGACGCCAAAACAGAATATTTCCAATCATTAATTGTCATGCTGAGCGATAGCGAAGCATCTATCGAGCCGGCTGTATTTGAAGAGCAGTTCAAGAAATTGGCTGAAGAGAAAGCAATCAAAGCAGGTGAGCTGATGCTACCCTTCCGCATTATGCTGGTTGGCGGCAAATTTGGCCCGCATGTGTTTGATATTGCAGCCTTGCTAGGTAAACAGGAAACTATCAGTCGCATAGAAAAGGCGTTAGTTGAGTTTACCAGTTAATAGCGACTGGTTCACCATAAAGTAATAATCCTCCCTTGCCATCACGGTAGCCAACCCTGATGGCATTTATTTTTTTGTCATCGATTAGGTCTAACCATTTGCGGGTTTCGCTATTTGCATTTACTGAAGCTTTGAACTTTTTATCGATATCGGGCAATTCAAAAAGCAGGTAAAAAGTTATATCATTGCCATCATATTGATATTTTAGGTGGACAGTTTTACCCAGCGTGCGCAGTAAAATATCAGCCCATAATTCATTTAACGCCATCAAAACAAGAAAGTATTTGCCCTCTCTGCAAATAATACGGATACCTTGAACATCAGTTTTTATTTCATCCATCAGCCCAAGATACCACAATAAAATAAAAACGCAGAGCCGCTCTCACCCGGCCCTGCGATGGTATAGAGGTTTAGGTTGGTTAACATGTGTATGGATTAGCATTAATAACTCCGGCACGGAACCACCTTATAATCAGTTATAGTCCTCGTTCACGATGGCTTCGGCCGGAGTCGTACCTCAATACCCCTTATGCTTATCCAAATTCAATTAGTTTGCACTAATTTTATCTATAAGATGCAAGAGAATTCGTATTTCCATAAGCGAATGAAAAATTTTATTTTGCCGCCCTGAAATGAGCTTTTTTAGCAAACCAGTTAAAACCAACGATACTGACGACGAAGTGCAACTGAATAATTACCGCAACAGCGGTGATGTGGCGGTGCTGGGCAAATTGTTTGAACAATATGTATCTTTAATATACGGTGTTTGCCTGAAATACCTTAAAGACGAAGAAGACGCCAAAGATGCCGTAATGGGCATTTTTGAAGAACTGATTATAAAAGTAAAACAACACGAGATAAAGCAATTCAGAAGCTGGGTATATGTACTGAGCCGGAACCATTGTTTAATGAAATTGAGGGCCGGAAAAAAGGTTGAAGAAATTTCTTTAGACGAGGTTATGGAATTTACACCCTTTTTGCATCCTGAAGAAAGCAACAGAGAAGAAGCTATAAAGGCTTTGGAACGCTGCATGGAAAAATTAAACCCCGTGCAGAAACAAAGCGTCGATTTGTTTTATTTAAAAGAGAAATGCTACAAAGAAATAGCCGATATAACCGGTTTTACTTTGAATGACGTGAAGAGTTACATCCAAAACGGGAAGCGTAACCTGAAAATATGTTTGGAGAGAAGCAGTGGATAGAGCGGACGACATAATTAAGATCAGGAAGTACCTAAACGGGGAACTTAACGCCCGTGCTATGCACGAGTTGGAACGTCGTGCCCTGGATGATCCTTTCCTGGCAGATGCGATGGAAGGCTTTGAGAATGCCTCTGCCGACCAGGGAACTAATCTAGCCGAACTTGCTGATCGCCTGCATCAACGCACTGAAAAGAAAGTAAGAAAAATTGTTCCGTGGATACCACTATCGGCGGCAGCGTCGATCATCATAGTATTGGGTGCCGGCATCTGGTTTTTTACTAGCCGAAAAGACAATAGCGAACTCAAGCAGGAGTTAACGCGAACTGTTATTACAGAGAAAAAGGAAGCACCTACGGCTTCTAATTCAGCCGTAGCGGCTGATACAATAAAGGTTGAAAAAGCTAAGGTGATGGCTCAGGCATCGGAACCAAAAGCTAAGGTGGCCCGGGAAGTAAAAATCAATCCCAAAGCAGGTCAGTATGATAAAAATGCAGAGTTGAAGGAGTCCCCCCCTTCCGTATCTGAGGTAACTGTTGCAAAAGCCAATGCACCGGCTGCTGTCAGCCAATCATCGAGTTCTGATAACCTGAAGCCGGGGTATGAATATGGATACCTCAGTCCTAAAAAGGACTCTGTAGGTGCAAACGATATGCTGGTTAGCGATATATCTAAGAAGAAGGCAACCAACGCGGCCGCTAAACATAAGGGCTTAATATCAACCCCAACATTACTACAAAGCCGTGTAGACGGGGTAAGCGTAACGCCTGATGATAATCACACTGTAACTGGTACAGTAACAGGAAATGATGGATTGCCGCTTACCGGGGCAACGGTGAAGGTTCAGGGCCGTAATTTTGGTGCTGTTACTGATGCTAACGGGAAATTTACGTTACAGGACGTGCCTAAAGGACAAACGCTTTCTGTAAATTATATCGGCTTCAGCGGAAAAAAGGTAAAAGCCGATCAGGATTCTATGCGTATCAGTTTAGATCCCAATAACAGTTCATTAGCTGAAGTAGTGGTAACTAAGGAAGTTGAAAACACTGCCCAAAGCGCCCACCCACGCGATGGCTGGAAATCATATAATGACTACTTGGATAAGAATGCCCAGTTACCCGACGGCAAGACCGGAAAGGAGAAGATATCATTTACCGTTGCTCCCGATGGTTCACTCAGCCAATTCAAAGTAGTAAAAAGCCTGAGTGATGATGCCGATAAGAAAGCTATTTCACTAATCAGTACCGGACCGGCCTGGGTTGGTAATGCGGATGGGAAAGCTAAGGAGGTTTCGGTTACGGTTAAGTTTCATTAAGATGTATCGTCAATTTTCATAGCGATGGGTTTCAAACCCATCGCTATATTGAATGAAGAAGCTTCTCAATTATCTTTCTTCTTGTCCGCAAAATCAAATACCTTCTGCAACAAAGGAGTTGACCGTGCTGCCGGTAAGTTCTGGCGTATTTTTAATTCTTCCTGTGCAATCTCAACAAATAAACCTTCGATGGTTTTTTGTGTGGCATAATCACTGATATCCGGGTTCAGATGCTTTACGAATGGCAGTTTATTGTATTCGCCTGCGGCAGTCCCATAATATTTAGTAGCGCCTACTTTATCCAGGCTAACTTTTATTGTCGGTTTAAATTTAGCGGCGAGTGCAGCGCTGGTAGTCTTTTTAAAATATTGTGTTGCTGCGTCTTGCTGGCCCAATAAAATACCCGATACATCCTGGATGGTCATTTTTTTGATGGCGTCGATAAATATTGGCTTGGCATCTTTAACAGCATCCTCGGCGGCACGGTTTAATGACAGGATCACATTGTCGCATAATTTATTCATACCCATACCGCGTAAAGTTTTTTCAACCTTTTTTGCTTCGGGCGGGAAAAGTATTTTAACTGCTGCATTTCCGAAAAAACCATTTAAAGCAGACAATTGATCTGAACTTTTGGCTGTGCCTTGCTGCAAAGCCTGCTTAAGGGCATTGCCTATCTCCAGGTTTGAGGGGATAATTTGCGGGTAAACATCAGTTTTGGAGGCTGGTTTGTACGTGTCAAAACTGCTTAAACTAATGGTAACGATTAGCAGGGGCAATAAAATTAATGCTCTTTTCATAGGATGGTTAATTAAACGTTTGCCGTAAAATTAACCTATTACCCGCAGTAAGGCAAATACTCCGGCAGCAATTAGTGCTGAAATAGGAATAGTGATGATCCAGGCCCAAACCAGATTGATGGTAACACCCCAGCGTACCGCGGACAAACGCTTGGTTAAACCAACACCGATGATGGAACCCGTAATAGTATGTGTGGTTGAAACCGGTATGCCAAATCTTTCAGTAAAAAACAGGGTGATCGCACCGGCAGTTTCTGCACTCACCCCTTCCAATGGCGTAATTTTGGTGATACGCGCGCCCATTGTTTTTACGATCTTCCATCCGCCTGAAAGCGTACCTAAAGCGATAGCTGAATAACAGGCCAGCGGTATCCAATCGGGCATATGACTGCCTGAAGGGATTACTTTGGCAGCGATCAATGCCACATAAATAATACCCATTACCTTTTGCGCATCGTTACCGCCATGTGCAAAGCTTAATGCCGCTGAAGATAATAACTGTAATCTCTTAAACCATTTTTCGGCAGTAGCAGGTCTTGAGTTTTTGCTTAAGTGTAATACAATAATGGTTACTATATAGGCTATAAATAATCCCATAAATGGGGCCAGGACGATATAGGCGATGATCTTTAATATGTAGCCCATATTTACGGCAGTCATGGGGTGAGCGCCCATATATAAAGCATTGGTAATACCGGCTCCGGCAAAACCACCGATCAATGTATGCGACGAGCTCGACGGAATACCAAACCACCAGGTGATCAGGTTCCAGCTAATAGCGGCAATAAGTCCGGCCAGCAGTACTGGTATAGTTACAAAGTGTTCAACAACAATTTTGGATACGGTATTGGCTACTTTGTGGTCTTTAATAAAGAAAAATACAATAAAATTAAAGGTAGCTGCCCAAAGCACCGCCTGGAAAGGGCTTAATACCTTTGTAGAAACTATGGTAGCAATAGAGTTAGCTGCATCGTGGAAGCCATTGGTATAGTCAAATAATAACGCCAGGCAAACTACTACAACCAGGGATGAGGTGACCATTCGTCGAAATTAGGCGTTTTTAACTAAAATTGATTCCATAACGTTTGCTGCGTCCTCGCAACGGTCAGTTGCGGTTTCTAATGCTGCTAATATCTCTTTGTATTTTATCAGGCGGATTGCGTCGGTTTCATAAAGGAAGAGATCAGCAACAGCGCGGTCAAAAACATAATCAGCCTGGTTCTCTACGCTGTTTATCCGGATGCAGGAATCAGCTATATTTCTTACGTTTTTCAAGTCCTTCAACTCGCGTACTGCCTTTTCCAGGTCCTGGCTGGCTTGTAATATCAGGTCAGATAATTTACGGATATGATCGTTATAATCGTCAATTCTGTACAGGCTCATCCTGTTAGCTGCACCCTGTATAAAGTCGGCAACATCGTCAATAGCCGTGGCTAACGCATGAATATCTTCACGATCAAACGGGGTAATAAAATTTTTGCCAAGCTCCAGGTATATCTGATGGGTCAGCTCGTCACCTTTGTTTTCCAGTTTATCAATTTGTTTAAAAAGATCTTCCCGGGTAGCAGAATCGGGCGTATTAACAGCATCCACCAATATAGCGGACATGACCACCACGTTATTAGCCGCCTGTTCGAACAATGGAAAGAATATTTTTTTGTCTTTCGGAACAAAATACTGGAAGATGCTATTTAGTGACATTTGATATGTATTTGGGCCTCTTCAGACCTGTTTTATATTAAATTTTTGCAAAGGTAATGTTTACAATGTTAAGATAATGTTAACTCTTCAATGCCGGAATCACCGGGAATGGCAAACCCTGTTTCGACTTTTGTAGTGTAAAACCAAAGGTTGATCCCAACCCGTCTGTGCTCCTTACATTGATGGTTTGATCATGAGCCTCAATGATATGCTTCACAATAGCAAGTCCAAGTCCTGAGCCCCCGATCTGCCTTGAGCGGCTGGTATCCGTCCTGAAAAACCGCTCGAATAGTCGTGGCAGATATTTTTCTTCAATGCCAATCCCATCGTCGGTTACCTCAACCAGCACCTGGTCATGGAGTTCAAACAAACTCACCGAAGTACTGCCTTCTTCTTTACCATATTTAAACGAGTTATCGATCAGGTTGACCAGCACTTGCCTGATCTTTTCCCGGTCGGCGCTGACCAGTATCGCTTCATCATATTTTTGCTTGAAAACCAACTTGATCCTATGCTCTTTAGCTTTGAGTTCGAGCGACTCAAATACTTCTTTGATTAAGTCGTTGATCTTGAATTTGGTATAATTGATTGGTATTTCACCTGTTTCTAGTTTTGATATCTCATCAAGATCTTTAATCAGGTAGCTCAACCGGTCCACATTCTTTGATGCTTTTTCAAGGAACTGCCGGGCCATGTCGGTATCCTCAAACTCATCATCCATAATAGCATCGATATAACCCTGTATAGCAAACAAAGGAGTTTTGAATTCGTGTGAGATGTTCGACAAAAAATCGCGTCTGAATTTTTCCTGCCTGCGCAATTCGTCAATCTCCGATTTTTTCTGGCGTGCCCATTCCTTTACTTCAGTCTCCACATCATTTATCGGGTCGGCACTTACATGCTCCCCCAGGGCATCGCGTAGGTCGCGGCCAAGCTTCAGGTTATGGATCAGTTTGTAAATGATCTTGATCTTGGAGTAGATATACTTTTCGAGCAGTATATAAAAGGTAACGAAGCTGATTGTGAGCGTCAGGCCAAAGGTAACAGCTACATCATACCAACTATGCTTAAAGTAATAATTGACTGCCGAGACGGTGATAGCAACCGCCAGGGCGTTTATAAAAACGAGTACACGCAATTTCATACTAGTAAAGTTACAATTTGTATGTTATTACGCGTTCTGTATAAAGGTAAGTTGATGTTAAATTATGGTTAATTATTTGCTGGTTGACACATCTATAGAAATCGTTACGTCGTTGGACATCACCATGCTTTTGCCGCCAATGCCATAATCGGTGCGTTTTATTTTCAATGAGCCCTTGAAATTGCCTGTGTCTCCGTTTTCGGTGTAAGTAAAGGGTACTTGCACCTGGCTGGTTTTATCTTTTATGGTCAGGTTGAAAGTGCCCGTATAATTGCTCCCGCCGTTATGTTTAATAGAAACCGACTTCATTTTGATCTCCGGGTATTTGTCCACGTCAAAAAAATCCTCGCTTTTCAAGTGCGTATCACGACTATCGTTGTCTGTGTTTATAGTATTGGTCTGAACAGAGGCTTCAATTGAGCTCGACTCAAGGTGTGATGGGTCAAAGTTAATGCCCGCTTTCAGCCCGTTGAAGCTGCCGCCAACATTTATTCCAAGGTTTTTTATCTGGAAAGTGATAGCTGACTTGGAAACGTTTTGTTTAGATATATAGGTAAAAGCGAAGCCGGAGAAGATTGCCAATAAAAAGATGGCAGCTATTTTTTTCATTTAGTTATTGTAAGCGTTCAAAAATAATATTAACAATAAGAATTAGTACAAACCTTATATAATATTCACTCCATTAACTTATTATTGATAAATTTATTACTCCTAAACCCGTAATGCATCATGGATGAAAAGGTAGAGTTTAAGTATAGTTTAATGCTTTATGTTATCCTGGTTATATTTTCTCCTATTGCTTTTTATGTAACCATAAATCACGTTTATCTTTCTTATAACAGACACAATTACAGTGATATGGTTTATTTCGGAATATTTTTTCTTATCGCTCTGGCGTATACTTCCGAAGCGCTTTATCTTTCGATCTGGGGTAAGGCTATTGTACTGACAAACGAATCTATTTTTATAGGTGCTTCTGGCTATACCATTGATTGGACAGACATCGAGCACATCGGAAGATCGGTAGTTAGAGCGAATAGATCGGAAGAAGAATATATAGAGATTTATGT
>Ga0163162_10000864_pt1 | contig 28227 bp, 21 predicted proteins | sample S55metaG_FD_115310 | JGI IMG/M metagenome (GOLD analysis project Ga0163162, IMG submission 115310) | Switchgrass rhizosphere microbial communities from Kellogg Biological Station, Michigan, USA - S5-5 metaG | ecosystem: Host-associated > Plants > Roots > Rhizosphere > Soil | place: USA... | reverse complement strand
GAAGCGCGAACGCCATCAAATGTGCAGTGCATCTCATGTCAACCCCTCCCCAAGCGATCGTTGAGAACGATCCTCCCAGCGCCCAAGCTTCCCTTGAAAGGCGCTTCTAACTTTGCCTGTCCCTGGTTCAAGCTCCGGCGTTTTCAATGCGGTGATGATCTAAAAAAGCCTGGCGGTGCAAAGTTTTTGGATCTATTGGCCTTCCGGGGGGGGTTATGAGGGGATCAGCCGAGCAAATGATTCTTCCTAATTTCCTCTCTTTTCATCATTCATGTTCGGAATAGTTTTTCGAAACAGGACAGGAGCGGAAAAATAAAGAAGAATGTCGTGTCTCGAAAGTATTATCGTGAGTCCCGCTTCGTCATCGAAATCGCAGTTAGGAGGACGTGCCGCTGGACATCGGGCGTACGCGCGTGGCGGACCAGCAGGACCGGGGATAGCGGACCCGTTTCGCTTCGGGCCTCCGGCGAGCGCGAACCAAGAGAAGCGCTGATCCTCCTATCACATTCAACCCCATGGATGGAAAAGCGGGAGTGCCAGTTCTTCGCTACCAGACACTCCCTAGTTTCGCGGGCACTCGGAGTAGACACCCCCGTCAGCGGAGAACGCCTGTAGTGTCAACGCTCCGTCCCGGCTGGGTCTGGGAAGACCCGGCCATTGTTAAAGCGATGCCTATCAATGGACTCCGCTCTATTTTTAATGAACGCTCAAACGGACTAATCGAGCGCATTTTGAGACAGGTTGACGGGATGCCCGGATGGCCGATCATCCGGCATATACGGGCGGGAATCAGGGACTGATAAGAAATGCTCAAAACACAAGGAATATAATCTCGATCCACGCTGAAACTCTTGCCATCTTGAATTGCGGCTCACGAGTGTACGTCGATTGGGTCGCGTGACGCAATGTTGAACGATTAGAGGAGGCTTCGATGAATTTCCTTTGGACGCTGATTATAGGCTTGATTGTGGGAGCCATCGCTAAGTTCTTGATGCCCGGGCGAGATCCGGGCGGTTTTATTATAACCATCTTGCTCGGCATCGCCGGAGCATTCGTCGCGACCTTTCTTGGACGATTCTTCGGACTTTACAGCGATGGCGCTACCGCCGGGATCATCATGTCGGTGTTGGGAGCGATGCTCCTGCTGTTTGCTTACCGCGTTTTCCGCAAAGCCGCCTAACCGACGTCACCAAAATAGCAGGGACGAAGCGGCACATAAGATTTCGTTAGGGGGGCATCTATGCGACGGCTCTTGGTTCTAATTCTGAGCATTTTCCTTCCTCTCTTTGCGGAAAAGCCAGCCGAGCAGGCTCAGGTCAAGATACAAAAAACGTCCATGACTCGCGACCAGGAAGTCCAGCTTGGCAAGGAGGCGGCCGCGTCGGTCGAGCGGGAAATGGAAGTGGTGAAAAACCCGGAAATCGAAAAGTGGCTGAACGAGATCGGCCAACGTCTCGCAAAAGCTCCTGAAGCGAATGCCTACCCCTATTACTTTAAATTGGTCAACGATCCTTCAATCAACGCCTTCGCTTTACCTGGTGGCCCAATGTATGTCCACTCCGGCCTTCTTCAGGCTGCTGATACCGAGGGTGAAGTGGTGGGAGTCCTGGCGCACGAAATGTCGCACGTCGCGCTGCGCCATAGTGCGGCCCAGATTGGTAAACAGCAGACTTGGGGTACGCTATTTGGTTTGGCCGGAGCCGCCACGGGTGCAGTGACAAGCGGCGGCGGTCAATGTGGAATGCTCTGCCAATTGGGCCAAATGGGGATCGGCCTCGGTGGTAACTCGGTGTTGATGAAGTTCTCCCGCGGGTACGAGCACGATGCTGATCTGAACGGAGCCCGTATGATGGCATCGATCGGCTACGACCCCATCCAACTACCTAAGTTTTTCGAGAAACTCGAAGCCAGGCTTGGGACCGCGGCTGAACCGAAAGGGTTGTCGTTATGGATGTCTTCGCATCCTGCTACCGGCAGCCGAATCCAGTACGTGTCTCAGGATATTCAGTTCTATCCGAAGCGTGATTACTTGAGCAATACTGGCAAATTTGCCCGAGTGAAGGATTTGGTCGCCCGAATTCAGCCACCAAAACCTAAACCAGCTGTTCTTGCTCAGCCGGGACGGTAGTGATATCGTAAAGGCCTTGTCTTTAGAATCATAGTAGTTTTAGGACTACTGAAAGTATTAGGACTGCTGGAAGTATGGTGATTGCTGAGTCTCCACCCAGCCTATTGCATAGATCGCTAGCAATGGAGAAATGATTCGTGCCTGCACACCGCGTGTGGAAGTATAGGCCCGCAATATTCTCCCTTAGTATCCGCCGTTGGTTGCTGCTGGGCATTGCTGTGGCGTTTATCCAAGCTCAGTCTGGCGGTGAATTGACCGGTAGGGTCATTGATCCCTCTGGTCTGGTCGTGGCCGGAGCGGAGATCGTCGTGCACGACTGGGCGACTCTTGTTGACCGCTCCGTGAGGACGAATCGTCAAGGCATCTACGAAATCCCTGCGCTGCCGGTCGGCGTCTATCGCCTGCAAGTAAAGGCCTCTGGGTTTCGACTGTATACGGTGGAATCGCTAACGATGAATGTTGGCCGGACTCTTGTCCAGGACGTGCATCTCGAAGTCGGAGATGTTTCGCAGGAAGTTACGGTGAAATCTCAGACGGATCTCATCGATGCGGCTACCACTTCCGTGGGGCACGCGATCGATGGCCGTACGGTCCAAGAACTACCGCTCAACGGACGTTACTTTCTGGACCTGGCTGTGCTGTCGCCCGGATCGGTTACGGCGCCACAGACCGGATTCTCGGCCGCGCCCAGCCGAGGTTTGGGGGCACTCGCGATTAACACCGCCGGGAATCGTGAGGAGATGGTCAACTATATGATCAACGGGATCACACTCAACGACCTGGTCTTCAGCTCGATTCTTTTTCAACCCTCGATCAGTGCAGTTCAGGAGTTCAGGATTGACAACTCAACCTTCAGCGCCGAATATGGCCAAAGCTCGGGAGCGATTGTCAACTTAGCTACTCGCTCCGGCGGCAGCCAATTCCACGGCGAACTGTTCGAGTTTCTGCGCAACAACGCCCTCGACGCCCGCAACTTTTTTACTTTCACTTCCACCGAGCCCCCACCCTTCCAACGCAATCAGTTCGGCGGTGACCTGGGAGGCCCCATCTTCAAGAGCAGAACGTTCTTCTTCTTTTCATACGAAGGCCTCCGCCAGGCGCAGCAGATTGATCTCAACAGCCTGGTCCTCAGCGATGCGGAGCGCAGGTCCGCCACTAACGGCGTGATCGCGCAACTGATCGAATTGATCCCGCGGGCGAACTTCATCGATTCCGCAGGTACGTCGCGTTTCGTGGGTTCAGTACCCGCTCCCGTCCATGCGGACCAGTGGGGGATGGACATCACTCACATTCTCAGTCAGAGCGACCGGCTGCACGGCTACTACGGCTTCGACCTGACGCAAACCGTAGAGCCTACCTTGCGGGGTAACACCATTCCCAATTTCGGATACATCCAAAGTCCGCAAAGGCAGTTCTTCTCGCTAAATGAGACGCATACCTTCGGACAGAATCGCGTCAATGAGTTGCGCCTCGGTCTGAATCGCCTCTCCAGCACGACGCGGCCGAGTGCGCTGTTCAACCCCACGGATTTCGGGATTCGCGACGGTATTGCTCAGCCGATTGGACTGCCGCAGATCAACATTTCCGGTGGCAATCTCAACTTTGGCGGGCCATCGATCTTCCCGTCGGGCCGTGGCGATACGACGGTTGTCGCCGGCGACATGATGAGCTGCCTGTGTGGGCGGCTTTCGCTCAAAATCGGAGGCGAGTTTCGACAATTTCTCAACAATAATTTCCGTATGGGCACGGGAACATTCAACTTTCCTAGCGTCGGCACATTTCTTGCCGATACCGCCAACTCCTTCAGTGTGACGCTCGGCAACCAGTCCAGTAGCATCGCGCAAGGAGCTGTCGGCCTCTTCATCCAGACCAATTACAAATGCCGACCCAACCTGACACTTGAGCTCGGCTTGCGCTACGAGTGGAACATGACGCCTGATGAACGCTACGGCCGTTTCATTGTGTTTGACCCCAGCTCGGCCTCGCTCGTTCGACTGGGGCAAGGATCGGACGGCATTTACCATCAGAATAATAAGAACTTCCAGCCCCGGCTCGGCTTCGCCTGGGACCCATTCAAAGACGGAAAAACCTCCGTGCGAGGCGCATACGCGATCCTTACCGATCAGCCGATGACGAGCGTGGTGACCGGCACTAGCGGGAATCCGCCACTGGCCATCCCCCTTACGGTAAACGGCACGATCCGGTTCGAGAACGCAATTGACTTAGCTCAAGCCGTGGGACTTGCACCAGCGACCGTAGATCACGGATTCGACAATGCTTACGTGCAGTCATGGAACCTGAATGTGCAGCGCGAATTTTTAGCCGGTCTCGCAGTGATGGCCGGCTACTTTGGATCCAAGGGCACCCACCTCATCCTCCGACGCAACATTAACCAGCCGATCGCCGGTGTGCGGCCATATCCCGTTGTCTCGCCATCGAGCGCAATCCTGCCAAACTCACCAATTGGCAATATCACACAGGCAGAGAGCACTGGCAATTCGAGTTACAACGCTCTGTGGGTCACCGCGAGTAAGCCGCTCGCAAGCGGCTTGCAGATCAACGTGTCCTACACCTGGTCGAAGTCGCTAGACTATAATTCCCTCAGCTCACAAGGCATCGTTGTGCAGAACAGTTATGACCTGCGCGGCAACCGCGGCCTATCGGATTTCGACGCCCGCCACCGCGTCGTCGCTCGCGCTATATACGATCTGCCGTTCAGCGGCAACCGGTTTGTACAGGGTTGGCAGCTCGCCGCTATAGTGCAAGCGCAGAGCGGCAATCCGGTCAATATCGTAACCTCAAACAGCACGGTTACAGGCATCCCCAACACGCTTCGGCCGAACGTAAGCGGGCCGATCGCGATCATCGGCAGCGTGGATCGTTGGTTTGATACCTCGGTATTTTCGCCTGTTGCGGGTTTTGGCAACCTGGGCCGGAATGTGGTTATCGGGCCAGGTTTCAACAACACTGACTTTTCGCTCATGAAGAACACCGAGCTGACTGAGAAGATCCGCCTGCAATTCCGGATCGAGGTGTTCGATCTTTTTAACCATGCAAACTTTGGCCAGCCGGGAAATGTCGTTGGCACTCCGGGCTTCGGGCGTATCACAAACACACGCTTTCCAACCGGCGAATCCGGGTCGTCGCGGCAGATGCAGCTTGGCCTCAAGCTGATTTTTGGATGAAAGCACTCTTGAAGCTAAATCGAATCGCGTCGCTCTTTTTGTCCCTAGCTTGCCTGTCGCCCTTAAGCGCGCAGGCGCAGCAGCAGCCGGTTAGGCCAATACGGGTGCTGGTGCTGTACTGGGATGAGAAGGAGCACCCCGCCAATGAGGACTTCGAACGCCGTTTTCAAGCAGCCATGCGATTGGCCGCGCCTGGCCCCATCGAGTTTTATTCCGAATTTCTGGAATCCAGCCGGTTCCCGGGAGAGAGTCAATCTAAGCTTTTGCACGATTATATTCGGCAGAAGTACGCTGGTCGCACCATCGATGTTATCGTTCCCAATGCGGATGCCCCGCTGAATTTCCTTTTCAACTACCGCAGTGACTTCTTTCCGCATACTCCCATCGTCTTCGGCGCCACCCATTATCCCAGCACGGCGCAGCTCAGGTCGGGAGCGGGGGCCACCGGAATCGTCTTTGTAAATAGCTACAGAAAGACGATAGATCTGGCGCTAAGATTGCATCCCGGTACGGAACAGGTTTTCATCGTCAGCGGAACACCGGCGCATGACAAGATGTACGAGACCATGGCTCGGGGTCAACTTCAGGGCTATGAAAACAAAGCGGGCATTACATACCTCACCGACCTTCCTCTTAAAGAATTGATGGCGAGAATCAAAAACCTGCCGGAATGGTCCATCGTTCTTTACGTATGGCAGCAGACACGGGATGACCAAGGCAAGCTCTTGGAGTCCCAGGACGTTCTCAAGTTGCTTGCTCCCTTGGCGCGGGTCCCATTGTACGGGATGTCCTTCGCAAATGTCGGCCTGGGAATCGTGGGCGGCTATGTTTGGACCATGGAAGCCAATACGACCAGACTAGCGGAAATAACATTGAAGGTTGCATCCGGAACGCGGGCGTCGAACATCCCAGTCGAGAGCGCTCCGGATACACCGATGTTCGACTGGCGTCAGCTTCAGCGGTGGCGTGTTCGCGAAGACAGGCTGCCGGAGGATAGCGTTATTCGCTTTCGCGAGGTCAGCCTGTGGCAACAATTCAAGTGGCGCATCATCGCCGCGATCGCCATGATCGTACTGCAGAGTCTGCTGATTGGCGCGCTTCTCCTTGAGCGCCGCCGGGCCCGGCAGAACGCCTCTGCGCTCGCTAAAGCGCAGCGAGTGCTCCGTGAAAGCGAGGAGCGGTTTCGGAATATGGCCGATACGGCCCCGGTAAACATCGTTGTTACGGATGCCAACAGGCAAGCCACCTTTTTCAACAAAACTTGGCTCGATTTTACCGGCCGTACCGTGGAACAGGAACTAGGTGAGGGGTGGATGGCCAGCATTCATCCCGATGATCGTGACGAATGCTTGCCCAAACGACGAACTTGGCAGGAAGCTCACGTCGAATACAATCTGGAATATCGAGTGCGCCGCGCGGACGGACAGTATAGGTTCATAGTGTGCCGTGGAGTTCCACGTTTCGAAGCGGACGGAACATTCGCTGGCTATATTTCATCTCTGATCGACATTACTGAACTCAAGCAGGCGCTTGCCAATCAAAAACTGGAAAGCCTCGGCGTATTGGCTGGCGGGATCGCACACGACTTCAATAATTTGCTCGGCAGTATGGTGGCCAACTTAGAACTGCTGCTATCGGATCTTGCCGATGGCTCACCCGCTCGCGATGGACTGGAGAAAATCAAGGTGATCGCGACACGGGCATCCGAGATCGTACGGCAGTTGATGGTCTATGCCGGCGAGGAAAGCACCGTCTTCGAGACAGTCGATCTCGCGGGACTCGTGCGCGAAATGCTTCAACTGGTGATGGCAACTATTACCAAGAATGCCGTATTGAAGATCGATGTCCCCGCAAATGCTTCCCGGATCCGCGGGAATGCCGCACAGCTTCGTCAAGTAGTGATGAACCTGATCACTAACGCCTCGGATGCACTCCGCGAGAAAGGAGGGGAGATTTCCGTCACTCTGACGCAGGTTCAGGCGCCGAAGCAATCGTCAGAAAAGCTCGCTGGGGATTTCCTCCGGCTAGAGGTCCGCGATTCAGGATGCGGCATGCCCGAAGAGGTTCGGGCTAAAATTTTCGATCCGTTTTTCTCAACCAAGCAAGCCGGCAGGGGCATGGGGTTGGCGGCAGTGCAGGGAATTATCCTGTCTCATGGCGGCGAGATTAGAGTGCAGAGCGCAGTCGGGTCGGGTTCATGTTTCGAAATTCTGTTGCCATGCGCTATGCAAGCTGAACAAGAGTCCCCCGACCTTGTGATGCCCGCCTCACCTAGTGGAAGTGAAAACGTAACTGCAACGATTTTGATCATTGACGATGAAGACATGCTTCGTCTGCCGATCGCAAGCATGCTTAGGAGAAAAGGGTATTCCGTCGTGGAAGCCCGCGATGGCGCCACGGGAGTGGATTTGTTTAAAGCCCAAGCGGCCGAGATTGAGATCGTTCTTCTCGATCTGACTCTACCGGGGATGTCCGGTAGAGAGACTTTGGAAGAATTGAGGAAGATACGTCCCAATATCAAGGTTGTTCTGTCAACGGCATACGGCCGAGACAGAGCTTTCAGAGATGTAGCTGAGACGGAATTGGTCTACTATCTCCGGAAACCATATAAGTTTGAGGAACTTAATGCCTTGCTTCGGAAAGTGTGCGTGCAGGAACCGGACGTGATGCAAGCCACTGCCCGCGGCACAGGGACCCGTTAGCGACATCCCGCTAAGCGATAGTGTTACCCCAATGGATGCTGGGCCTCATGGCTGCATCGTGCTAGCGAAGTTCCATCCAGTATAACTGCCTTGATCTCGAATCCGTTTCCGAGATCGCGGGGATTCATCCGCCACTCGGTCGGAGATCGCAAAACGAAAGAGAAAATGAGCCTTTGTGGTTCGCAAAGAATCACTGTTCTGCCTTCCAAAGGCGCGCAAATTAGATCGTGGAGATGCCGTATGACTATTGAGCGTATGAGACTTGACGAGGCTCGGGAGGAGAAGGTCCCCTGGAAGAAGTGGGGCCCCTACCTCAGTGAACGACAGTGGGGAACCGTGCGCGAGGACTATAGCGAAGGGGGTGACGCCTGGAATTTCTTCACCCACGATCAGGCGCGCTCGCGTGCCTACCGTTGGGGCGAAGACGGCATCGCCGGGATTTCCGATGACAAACAGCGACTGTGCTTTGCGCTAGCGATGTGGAACGGCAAGGATCCGATTCTCAAGGAGCGGCTTTTCGGCTTGACCAACAGCGAAGGCAACCACGGCGAGGACGTCAAGGAGTATTACTTTTACCTTGACAGCACGCCGACCCATTCGTACATGAAGTATCTCTACAAGTACCCACAGACAGCTTTTCCGTATTCCGACCTGGTGGAGACGAACCGCCGGCGTTCCCGAAACGAGTTCGAGTACGAATTGCTTGATACCGGTGCCTTCAATGACGACCGATACTTTGACGTCTTCGTCGAGTACGCCAAAGACGGTCCGGAGGACATCCTGGTGCGGATTACAGCGATCAACCGGGGACCTGACACGGCAGAACTGCATCTGTTGCCGACACTGTGGTTCCGTAATGACTGGTCGGGGTGGATTGCCAAATCCAACAGGGCTGCCGAGAAACCATTCCTAAAGCAAGTCGAGGCCGTGGCCGGCACCAGCACGGTCGAGGTAACGCATCCACTGCTCGGTAGATACATCCTTTCTTGCGAAGGCGATGTGCCGCTGCTCTTTACTGAGAACGAAACAAACCACGAGCGGCTGTTCCCCGGGCACAAGAACGAAAGCGCTTACGTCAAAGATGGCATTAACGACTGCGTGGTGCAGGGCAAGCAGGAGTCGGTTAACCCGGGCAAGGCGGGCACCAAAGTCGCGGCCCACTACCAGACCAATGTTGGCGCCGGTCAGACCACAGAGATACGCTTGCGGCTCTCCAGCAGTCCTGCCCGCCAGACAGGCAAACCTCTCGGAAAGCAATTTGAGGAAGTCTTCGCCGACCGGATTCGTGAAGCCGATGAGTTCTACAAGTCCGTCACGCCGTCCACGGTGAGTGAAGACGCGGCGAAGGTGATGCGCCAGGCCATTGCCGGCATGCTTTGGAGTAAGCAGTTCTTTTTCTTCGACGGTGACAACTGGCTAGACGAGCACAACTCCAACCCGCTCCATGCCGGATACCGACAGGCCCGGAACTCCGAGTGGTACCACATGCTGAACGAAGACATCATCTCCATGCCCGACAAGTGGGAGTATCCCTGGTACGCGGCCTGGGACCTCGCCTTCCACACGCTCCCGCTCTCGATCGTGGACAATGACTTCGCCAAGGAACAGATGGATCTGATGCTCCGCGGCCTTTACCTGCACCCCAACGGCCAGATGCCCGCTTACGAGTGGAACTTCAGCGACGTGAATCCCCCGGTCCACGCTTGGGCCACCTTGTTCCTGCATCGCACCGAGCAGGCCATGCGCGGCGACACAGACCTGAATTTCCTCAAATCAACCTTCAACAAGCTCTTGCTGAATTTCACCTGGTGGGTGAACCGCAAGGACCGCTTCGGCAAGAACGTGTTCGAAGGAGGTTTTCTCGGCCTCGACAACATCGGCATCTTCGACCGCAGCGCCCCGCTTCCCACTGGCGGCCACCTCGAGCAGGCGGACGGCACGGCCTGGATGGCCCTGTTTAGCCAGAACATGCTGGAACTTGCCTTCGAGCTCGCCATCCACGACCCCACCTACGAAGGCATGCTGATGAAGTTCGCCGAGCACTTTTACTATATTGGCGGGGCCATGAACCGGCCTGGTCAAGATGGCATGTGGGACGAGGAAGACGGCTTCTACTACGACCTGCTGCGACTCCCCGATGGCAGCGCCCAGAGGCTAAAGGTCCGCTCCATGGTGGGGCTACTGCCCCTGTGCGCCACGACGATTGTCGAAAAAGGGAATCGGGAGCGTATGCCGCGGACGATGGTCGCCCTGTATGATCGACTGCGTCGGATGCCCGAGCTCCTGAAAACTATACATCCTACTGGCCCAGGACATTATGGGGTAGCCGAGCGTGGGATCCTGGCCTTGGTTAACCCGGAGCGGCTCCGCCGGATCCTTACGAAGATGCTCGACGAGAACGAGTTTCTGGGCCCCTACGGCATCCGCTCGCTCTCCAAGTTCCACCAGCAGCACCCGTACGTCTTCCACGCCGATGGTAACGAGTACCGAGTGGATTACCTGCCAGCCGAGTCGAACACCGGCATGTTCGGCGGCAATTCCAACTGGCGGGGGCCGGTCTGGATGCCGGTGAATGTGCTCATCATCCGGGCACTGCTGAACTTCTACCTCTATTACGGCGACAGCTTCAAGATCGAATGCCCAACGGGTTCAGAGAAAATCATGAACCTCTTTGAGGTGAGCAACGAGATCGCCGCCCGCCTTATCCGGACATTCACCCGCAACGAGCATGGCAGGCGACCCGTTAATGGCGGCAGCGAGAAGTTCCAGAGCGATCCACACTGGCGCGATCACGTCCTCTTTTACGAGTACTTCCACGGTGACAACGGCGCGGGGCTGGGCGCCAGTCATCAGACCGGCTGGACCGGCCTCGTGGCCAAATTGATTCAGCTTTACGGTTTTCTGGATGCCAAACAGGCCCTGGAGTTCGGCAAGAAGGCCGCATTTGTTGGGGATTCTGGAAAAGCAGTGAAAGCAGATGGGGTTATGGTCTAAACGCGGCCATAGTCTAGGAAGGTGTGGAAGTGCAAAACGCTGTGTGACGTCCGGGAGGAACAACCTGCGAGGAGGGTACGGACCGAGTTTAGAGAATGGCGCAACTGAACGGGACGGTTCGCCAACCCGAAGCGCCTAACGTGCCGTTTCATCAACCTTTTCGAGTGGGACATGGGCTACGAACACGGGGTCTGCAAACGTAACTTTCATGTTGTCTGTGTATCTTCCAAGAAACCACACATTGCCATTACGTCTATCCATCAGCAAAACACCCTGTCTCCCGTTGTAAATGTACGCGGGGGACACGATAGCAAGGTAGTCGAAGCGGCCCGAATCTCCGACAACCACCATCTCGGGCACCAAGTAAGGTCGCACGGCGATCATCCCAAGCAATACTGCGATGAACAGCAGTATCACCTTAAGTAGCCGGTCTGATGCATTCATACTACGTTAGCCTCACTCAAGTCCTGTAAAACAGGACGATGATCAGGGGGGCCGGTGGATTGATTTTTTATGCAGCAAGAGGCTTGTGGGAGGCGGCAGACGAATTGTTTCTAGCCAGGCCTTTTCTGTCGAAAAGGCGACGTATATACTGGATCACTGGCAAATCCGCCGGCGGTGGATTTTCGGCGGGATCGCTTGGAACTGGCAGAAAGGTCAACTTGCTATCGATTTCAGCCTGGCTAAGGCGATCACTCTTGATCCTAATTTCCACAGGGCTAGCCGCCAGCTTTGCGTTTTGGTACTTTGCGACCCGGACACCGAACATCCCACGACGCACTTTGCGAATCGGCTTTGAGCAAGTTACTCCGGTACAGATTCGGACCGATAGTGGCTTTGCCGGGCTCGCGGTTGACATCATAAACGAAGCGGCCAAGCGCACCGGCCTATCGCTGCAATGGGTCGAAACCGGAACGAGTTCCGACGAGGCGTTCCGGCGCGGGCTGGTGGACCTTTGGCCTCTGATGGCCGACTTGCCCGAACGCCGGAAGGTGATTCACATCACCACGCCATGGTTGACTGCCACTCACACCCTGGTGTTACGCGAAGGCTCGGCGTCTCTGGACCGCAGGTTCGACGGCCGCATCGCAGTTTTCAAGCTGCCGGTCCAAGTTCGCATCGCTCACCGGGCATTTCCTAACGCTCAATTAGTTGAGTCTCCGGAGCCCCAAGACGTGGTGAAGGAAGTGTGCAAGGGCAAAGTCTCCGCGGGCTTTATGGAGGGTCGCGTTGCAGTGACGGTCTTGCGGGAAAAGCCGGCCGAATGCGCATCGGTGGGACTTGACGTTCAGCCTCTTCCAGACTTGACGGTGCAACTTGGGATAGCTTCCACCTTCCAAGCTTCCGGAGCTGCCGACAAACTCCGCCAAGAAGTCAACAATCTGATTCTAGATGGTACCGTGTCCGCTGCCATTGTTAAGTATTCTTTCTACAGCCTCGACGATATGCGGAATACCTACACTCTAGTGCAGGCTGCGGAGCGCGCCCGGTGGTTGGCTTGGGGCATCGGAGTGTTTGGGATAGCTTTGATTGTGACAATTTGGCTAGCGACTTCTCTGCGATATCGCAAGCGCTCGGAGACAGCACTGCGAGCGAGCGAACAGCGTTTTCGGAATATGGCCGACGCAGCACCGGTTATGATCTGGATTTCCGGCCCTGACAAGCTCTGCACTTTTTTCAACCAGGGATGGCTGACTTTTACGGGCAGCACCATGAACGAATCCATCGGCAACGGTTGGTTGTCGAAGCTACATCCAGACGATCGAGACCAGTGCTTCACTGACTACTCTTCCGCATTCGCTGCCCTTCGCCCTTTCCAAACGGAGTGCCGTTTACGCCGGGCGGACGGAGAGTATCGCTGGGTCCTGGCGACGGGCGTTCCGCGCTTCGAATCCAGTGGCACGTTCGCCGGTTATGTGGGATCTTGCACGGACATCACCGAAAGCAAAAGCGCTCAGGAAGAGGCTTTTGCCATGCAGAAACTGGAGACCGTCGGACGTTTGGCAAACGGCATTGCTCACGATTTTAACAATGTGTTGGGCGGAATCCTTTCGGAAGCAGAACTGGCGGAGGCCGAAATGGAAGAGGGTGCATCTCCTTTCGACAGCATCCACAGAATCGGAGCTGCCGCTGCCCGCGGCGCCGTGATCGTTCGTGAGTTGATGATCTACTCGGGACAGGAAGAAGCAGCTCCCCGCGAGCTTCTGGATTTGTCGTCGCTGCTTAGGCAGATGCTGGAATTGATAAACGTCTCCATCTCGAAACATGCGGTTGTGAAGACCGATCTGGGCGAGGATCTTGTGGTGATGGGCAGGGTCTCACAGATCCAGCAAGTCGTGATGAATCTCATCATCAATGCATCGGAAGCGATTGGAGGGGAACACGGAGTAATCCAGGTCAGCACGTCACATATCGTTTTGAGCCGCACTTCAGGCCTGACAAGCCCAGAGAATTTGCCCTCCGGAAACTATGTGCGCCTGGAGGTCTCCGATACAGGTAGCGGTATGACTGAAGAAATGCGGGCCAGAGTCTTCGAGCCGTTCTTCAGCACCAAATTCGCGGGCCGCGGGCTGGGGCTAGCTGTGGTGCAACGAATCGTCCGAGATCACGGGGGCGCTATCAATCTGATCAGTGTGCCTGACCAGGGAACTACTTTTCAGGTTTTTCTGCCTCGTGTCGACGAGATCGTTCAATCGGGCCGAGGAGGAGCCGCACGAGACGCTGGCCTATCCCAGCCTTTGACAGGGACCGTTCTGGTGGTGGAAGACGACGCGTTGTTGCGGCGCGCTGTCTCTAGCGGACTACGAAAGAAGGGTCTTGAGGTAATCGAGGCGACTGATGGCACTTCTGCAATTCAACTGATTCGTGAGGATCAGCAGGAGTTCAACGTAATCCTGCTGGACATCACTCTGCCCGGAGCGTCCAGCCTGGAGGTCTTCCAGGAAGCCCGGCTTGCGCATCCCGATCTAGAAGTAATCTTCACCAGCGCCTACAGCAGAGAAACTAGTGAGGCCTCTTTGGCGGGGCTGCGGATCGAGCGCTTCATTCGGAAGCCGTTTCAGCTAGGCGACTTGATGGGAATCCTTAAAGATGCCCTGTCTCCGCAAGAAGGACGATTGCCAGGCTAACGTTGGCCGGCCGCCTTGGGCAAGGGTTAGTTCAGTCATTCACACGACGGCCTTCTAGCCGCAGGACAGACCGAACCTAGCAGTTCACCCAGGTCTCTCAAGGCACGCTCCCTGGTAGTGTGGTTCTTGGAAGCTGTTGGGGGACGCTTGACACACTCAACTGTTCGCAGCGCGATCCAATTCTGGGCGGTATTGCTTCTACTCATGTTGTGTATGGCATTCCGCGCGGGACGTGATGGCCTTGCTGCGCTGCTCACCAGCGCCTAGCGCATTCCAGACTGTCTTTCGCCGCCAATCTTTCCCCGCAGTCCGCAATCGGCTGTCGGCACTCGTCCTTCGCTGCGCCTCGGACGGGGTTCTGTTGACCGAACATCCGGCCTGCGATCAGCCGAAAACTTCAAGTTCTTTTCGGTACTTTCTTCACGCAGAAGCTCCAAATATAGCCTCGTCCGAGTTTGCCATTTATTCTATTTCGAAATAATCTACGCCCACTTCCGCCGGCGATTCATCTGCCGAATAGATGACCCCGCGTCCAGTAGAAGTACCGGGGAGAAGCATTCTGGCAAACGCGATGCGCCGAATACCCCTCGCTTTCCTGCTGACTAACCTCTTCGCAGCGCTGATCTTGGCACAATCGCAATCCGACCCGGAAAACCAGCGTAACCTATGCGAGGTCTGGGGAGTGATCGTCTCGTCCAATCGCTCCATGGCGGAAGGCATGAAAATCGAACTCGTTCGCGAAGGCGAGGCGCGCCCGCAAAGCACACGCGTGATCCAGGGATCGTTTGACTTCCAATCGATACACCCCGGCATTTACCACTTTCGAGTGATTGACCGTTCCGGCAAAGTGGTTGTCTGGAAGTCGCAATCACTGAAAGGAATCGACGACCACGTCGTCATTTATCTCCCTTATGCGCTATCGGAACCGTCACTTAAGAACGTCGTATCTCGGGAGGAATTGAACCATAAGATCCCTCGGCAAGCCCAGAACGCATTTCGTACTGCTTTAAAAGCCGAGGAATTGGGGAACTTGCCGGAAAGCATTGAGGCTTTCAAGAAAGCCCTTACGATCGACCCGCAGTTTGTCGAAGCTGAAATTAATCTCGCTATGCAATACAGCAGGAGCCGGCAGCCGGAGCAGGCTATCGCCCATGCGCAACGCGCATTTGCGATGCGCAGCGGAGATCCCGACGCGGCTCGCACGTTAGCGATGCTTTTGCTCGACGCCAAGCAGTACGCGCAAATTGAAAGAGTGGCTCGCCTTATGCTGATCAAACAGCAAGCGGTCTCGGAGATGCATGGGCTATTGGCCATCAGTTTGGTCGGGCAAAGGCGGAATCTCGATGAAGCCTTCACTCATCTGGAACTCGCAGCCGAAAACTTTCCGATAGCACGCTGGCTAATCGCAAACGCTCTAATCGAGACAGGCTTGCCCGAGCTCGCTGCAGTTCAGATTAATAACTATTTGAAATCTTCGGCGAACCAATGTGAGCGGGAGTCAATGGAGCGTTGGGTTGCCAACCTAGGTCAATCCGAATCGACCATGACGGCGACCGAGTGACAACCAGCAATCCATCGCGCTAGCGAGTTCAGTAGGTGTTGAACAGCTTCTGTATCTCCTTCGGGTCCTTCCCCTTCATTAGGGCCAAGCGCAGCAGGACTCGAGCCTTGGGCGGGTTTAATTCCTCCGCGGCGACAAAGTTCAACTTGTCATCGTTGACTTCGACGTTCCGGCCCACGTATCCGGTGGGGACGCGAGACGCTCGAACCACCACGACGCCTTTCTGAGCTGCGCGGCTCAACGCATCCACCACCGCCTTCGGCATATTTCCATTTCCTACACCGGCGATCACGATTCCCTGGGTACCTGCGTTGACGGCAGCGTCCACCATATCGCCTGGCATGTCTTCATAGATGTAGAGAATGTCTACACGTGGCAGCTTGGTGGCGGAGTCGACGCTGAGCTCTGAATCGATGGTGTGTTTCATGAAAGGGCCCCGGAAATACTGGTTCACTCCGTAACTTGTGGTTCCGATAAGCCCACGAAAGGGCGACATGAAAGTTTCCACGGAAGTTGTGTTGGTCTTCGCGATATCGTGCGCGCTATGGATCTGATCGTTGAGCGTTACCAGCACGCCACGGCCGGCGGCAGCCGGGTCGCCCGCGATTGCCACCGCGTTAAAGATATTCAGAGGACCATCCGCGCTGAGAGCGCTGGAAGGCCGCATGGAACCGGTAAGCACCACCGGCTTCCTGGTCTTCACGACCAGATGCAGAAAGTAGGCTGTTTCTTCCATGGTGTCCGTCCCATGTGTGATGACAATGCCATCTACATTCGGCGACTTGGCGAGTTCGTTGATGCGCTTGGCCAGCTTCAGCCATATTTCATCCGACATGTCCTGGCTGCCGACGTTAGAGATCTGTTCCCCCGTGACATTGGCGATCTTGCTCAGCGTAGGCACCGCTTTGATCAGTGTTTCCACTCCAACCTGACCTGAAGTGTAAGCCGATTGAACCGACGTTGCCGCTTCTCCGGCTATGGTGCCTCCCGTAGCGATGATGGTAACGTTCGGCAGCTTCTTGGCAGGCTGTCCGAAAGTGAGAGCGCCCGAAATTAGCGCAGAAATGGCTAAGACGGACCTGCTGGAACGTTGGTGCGTCATATTCCCTCCCCTAGAATCCTTAAGACCTATAAAGCAATTTCACAATCCCGAAGCCGGCTGCCAGCGCGACACTCGTGACGACCAGACCCGGTCTCATGAAGCTGTGGTTCAATACCCATCGGCCGACGCGCGTCGTACCGGTCGAATCAAATTGGATCGCGGCCACCATCGTCGCGTACGTGGGCAAGAAGAAGTAGCCATTTACCGCCGGGAACATCGCAATCAAGAGCGGCGCAGCTATGCCTAAGTGGAGACCCACGCCCATCAGTGCCGCCACGGTTGCAGCTTGGCTATACAGGAGAATCGACAGCGCGAATAACGCGAAAGCGAACAACCACGGATACTGCCGTACATACGCCGAGACTGCTCCCAGGATCTGCTCTTTGTGCCCTTCGAAGAAAGTGGAGCCAAGCCAGGCAATTCCCAGAATTGAGATGATGGCGACTACGCCAGCGCGCATGACGGACCCCGACACAACCGTCTCCGGTTTCACCTTGGAGACAGCCAGTATGAGCGCGGTCGCACTTAAGGTCACGATGGAGATCGAGTCCACCATGCTCAGCTTTTCGGTTTTCCCATCAGTGGTGAAATCCGGCCGGAGCCCAGGCAACAGGCCAAGAAGGGTGATCAACAGAGCGGCTCCGATAAACAGCACGACAGCCCACTTCGCCCCAGCGAGGGGAGGGGCAGCAACTTTTGTGTCTGCATCCACTGGGGCCGTGAGTTCTCCTCTTGCCAGGCGCTCCCGGTAGATCGGATCGTCCTCCAATTCAACCCCCATCTTGCGCACGGAGAGTGCTCCGGCGAGCACGCCGATCAGCGTGGACGGGATGCACACGATCAAGACATCCTTAAGTCCGAAGGATCCAGATTTGGAGAAGAGCGCCACCATACCGGCGGTGGCAGCGGACAGAGGGCTGGCAGTGACTGCTGCTTGCGAGGCTATTACCGAGATCGATAGCGGGCGCTCCGGACGCTCCTTCACCTTATGTGAGACTTCCGCGATGATGGGCAAGAGAGAATAAGCCACATGCCCGGTGCCCGATACGAAAGTGAACAGGTAAGAAATGAAGGGCGCCAGGATCGTGATCCTCTGAGGATGCCGCCGCAGCACTCTTTCCGCTACGGAAACCATCAGGTCCAAGCCTCCCGCGGCCTGCAGTGCGGCCGCCGCGGTTACAACACACAGCACGATCAGGAGAACTTCTCCCGGAAAGCTGCCCGGAGCACGTCCGAATCCGAACACAATCACGGACATCCCAAGCGCCGCTACGGTTCCCAATCCAATCCCGCCCAAGCGCGAGCCGAGCAGGATGCAGACGAGCAGTATGAGAAGATCCACCCAGATCATGGGTTTCCTATCTACGACGGTTGCCGGACTCCCGTCATGGAGGCTGGATCGAGAATTCGCCGGATCTGCTCCTCGGAAAGAATCTTCTTTTCACGGATTAACTCAACAATGCCCTTGCCGGTTTTCAGCGCTTCCGCAGCCAAGGCTGTGGACTTGTCGTAGCCGATTACCGGATTCAACGCGGTCACGGTTCCAATACTTCGTTCCAACAGCGTCCGAAGTACGTCTTCATGCGCTTCGATTCCGTCGATGCAGTTCTCGCGCAGGGTCTTCGCCGCGTTCCGCAGCAGCGTTTGCCCTTCGAGCAGGCAGGCCGCCATCACTGGCTCCATGACGTTGAGTTGCAATTGGCCTGCTTCTGCCGCCATCGTCACCGTGAGGTCGCTACCGATCACCCGGAAACAGACCTGATTCACTACTTCCGGGATCACCGGATTCACCTTTCCGGGCATGATGGATGACCCAGGCTGCATCGCGGGCAGGCTGATCTCGTGAAACCCAGCCCGCGGTCCGGAAGATAGCAAGCGCAGGTCATTACAAATCTTGGACGCCTTGATGGCCAGACTCTTGAGCACCGACGAATAGAGGACAAAGGCCTGGGTATCTTGCGTCGCTTCCACCAGATTCGTAGCCAGGCGAATCCGCATTCCGGTGATCGCCGCCAATTCCTTTACACACTTCTCGGAGAACCCGGTGGGAGCATTCAATCCCGTGCCGATTGCGGTGCCCCCCATGTTCACTTCGTGAAAAGTCGTCTCGACTCTGCTCAACACATCGACTTCGTCTTCCAGGCTTCGCGCAAACGCCTCGAACTCCTGGCCCAGGGTCATCGGAACCGCATCCTGTAGCTGCGTTCGCCCCATCTTGACGATGTGTGAGAACTCCCTACCCTTCTTGCGAAGCGAACCAGCCAGCAGACTCATCTCCGTAATTAGCTTCCAATTGCCCAGCGCCAAGGCGATGTGCAAGGCTGACGGATAGGCGTCGTTGGTCGATTGCGAGCAATTGACATGATCGTGGGGGCTGCAGTATTTGTACTCGCCTTTGCTCTTGCGCATCAATTCTAAAGCCCGATTAGCGATCACCTCATTGGCGTTCATGTTCGTCGAGGTACCAGCTCCTCCCTGGAACATGTCGATCTGAAATTGGGCGTGCAGTTTCCCGTCGATCAGTTCCTGGCACGCCCCCTCGATCGCGGTGAGGATCTCCTGGCTGAATTGTCCGCACTCGAAATTGGCCCGGGCAGCAGCCATTTTGACCATGCCGAGTGCTTGAACCAGTTCCGGGTAATGGCAGAGTGGCACTCCGGAGATCTTGAAGTTCTCCAGTGCGCGCAGAGTCTGGATGCCATAGTAGGCGTCAGCCGGGACTTCTTTTTTCCCCAATAGGTCATGCTCGATTCGGATTTTTTGAGAGGACGTGAATTTCTTATTGAGCATTCGTGGGGCCTGACTCAACGCTAAGAGCTGATGGCAAAAATAAATCGAGCCCCTTCGCACGTGGTTGCCGGGTAAAGACTCGACTATCGATTAAGAAGATGATGCCAGAGGACCAGTGGATCGATTTTTTGTGCGGATCGTGCACGATCAATCGGGCTGCCAAAACATTTTGTAGACCCCGGTGAACCGGGAGGCATCCCCTAGATAGTTGTGAGCAAACTCCGCAAACTGACGTTTGCCATCCTCTTTCTGAGTCTGATCGGGCTCTGCAGCTGCAAGGACTTGGTTCCGCGCGATACAGCCAGCCTCCTCATTCCTAGGTTTCAGCGGTCAGAGATCATTGGCTTGGCTGCGGGCTTCGGAACAACTTTTGCTGCTATGCCGGACCTACTCGCGATGCTGAGGCGAAGATCACACGTGGGCATGAACCCCAGGATGGCCGCTATTACGGGCGTTTCTCAGATCGTCTGGGTCTACTATGGCTTGCTGATTGCCTCGCGGCCGGTGGTCGCATGGAACGTGGTCGCGGTGTTCATCAATCTTTTTAGCGTCGGCGCGTATTTTCATTTCCTTCGCAGGGAAAAAACCAAGTAGAACGTAGAGCTGCGTTCCCGGCCAGATTGGCGCGCGCGGCACTTCCTAGTAGCGCAGTCCAATACACGTTGACCCAGGTTTTATTGCCTTTCCAGGCCCTGGATCTCCAAGTTCAGCATCGACCGCAAAAAGAAATGATGTCCCCCCAAGCTTTCCTGAATCGTCAGCTTTGTGGAGTCTGAAGTCCTGGGGAACCTGGACGCAGTGATGCTCTTCAGGCAAGTGACCTCCTTGGAAATAAATCATCGAAAAAAATACAGGAGATGCTGCGTCCTGCTGTGTGCACTTCTCGCGGTCGCCTGGACAGCTTCGGCGCAAGACGGTTCTTCGGATATTCCCGAACTTCCGATTCTGCCGGTTTCGTCGGCGATTGCACCGAAGGCGGACTCTAAGCCGGCGGGCGTCCAGTGGAAGCCCCTTATCAATCGATCACTTCGCTTCCTCATCCTCGAAAACGCCTTCCGTTATGCCACGGAAGCAGAAACTCGAGATCCGGGGCAGCCCTACTTTAACGGCTATCTCAACGCCGTCGGAAACCTGCATGGTTGGTCGGATGGCGATCCGTTTTATGTGAACTATGTCGGTCACCCGATGCAGGGGGCGGTGGCGGGGTATATCTGGACACTGACTGATACTCAATATCGCTATGTGCATTTCGGTAAGGATCCCGCGTATTGGAAAAGCCGGTTGCGCGCCGGGGCGTTCGCTTGGGGCTATAGCGAGTGGACCGAGATTGGGCCAGTGATGAGCGAGGCGGCTATCGGGAACATCCAAGCATTTCCCCCACAGCAGGGGTTCGTGGACCATGTGGTTACTCCTGTTATAGGCATGGGCTGGATGATTGCTGAAGATGTAATGGACGAGTACGTGGTTCGTTACATCGAACGAAAGACGCAAAATCGAGTCCTACGAGCAGCGGTACGCGGGGGTGCGAATCCAGCGCGCAGCTTGGCCAACGTCCTAAGCGGCCAGTGGCCATGGGCTCGCCCGCGCGATCACGCCGCGACGATGGTAGCCCAACCCAAAATCGATCGGCGTCAGGAACCCGAACGCAAGCCCGGTGTAGCACCGTTCGAGTTTGCCGCCAATGCTTATGCCTTCGCTGGCTCCAGAGGCAGCTGCGCCGGCGGAGGAGGAACAGGGGCATTCCGGATCAGCCCCCAGTGGCAAATCGTCTTGGATATCAACGGTTGCAAGATGAATGCACTCGATAGAAATATCACGGGAGATTCACTTACCTACATGGCAGGACCGCGCTGGACCCCGCTCGTCTCCGGCCACGTGGTTCCCTATTTCCAGATTCTGACCGGCGGAAACAAGCTCACTCAGGAGCTGACCCTCCCGGAACAGAAAGCCTACTTAGACGGTCTAGCCAAGACCACCGGCTCAGACCCTGCCGATCCCTCTCAATATACACGGCAGTTTGAACATAACGGCTTCGCGATTGCCGTGGGGAGCGGACTGGACCTTCATTTCAATCGGGCCCTCGGTCTCCGGCTGATCGGATTCGAATACATGCGCTCATCGACCGGTAGCCTCCCGGGCTTTGCATCTCCTCACGGGTTTCAACTAAAGACGGGACTGGTGTTGCAGATGGGTAACTGGTAAGCGCCCGCGTCGGTCTTGAGGCAGACCTTCCGCTAGAAAGAAGGTAATCGTTACTGTGACGGTGCGTAATATCCGCGCCGATAATAGGTACGCAGACTTGGTGTCCCCTCGGGAGAAATCACTTTGAGTTTGACGCTGCGATACTTCGCGTCCCGGGTCTGGTTCGAAGGGGAATACCCTATTACGTATTGACTGCGAAGGTCGCGACTGATGCGCGCGCTTGTGTACACCAAATCGTCCAGGTTGTCTACGGTGTAGAGCCGGCCACCCGTCTGCTCGGCCAGGTCATCCAGAAGCTGTCGGCCGTTCCGCTCCTCCGCCGGCTGTCTACGCGGTGGATTGCGGTCGAAAATCCCGATGGCGTATAGCTGCAAGTCGGACTCGAGCAATGCATTCCGGATCTGGTGAGGTGTGTAATGACTGCTATTATCGCCGCCATCGGAGAGAATCACGATAGCCTTACGCGTATTTCGCGCGTGCTTCATTTCCACCAAGGACATAAGAATGGCATCCAGCAAGGAGGTTCGTCCTTCCGGCCTGTTATGGAGAATCCGTCTGAAGATCTCGTCCGCATCTGGAGTAAATGGCACGGCAAGTTTCGGCCGATCTCCGAACTCGATCAGAAAGAACTCGTCATCCGAATTGGCCGTTCTAAGGAATGCGGCGGCCGCTTCCGATGACTGGAGAACTTTATTCTTCATGCTCCCACTCGAGTCAAAAAGCAGACCGATGGATATAGGCCCGTCTTCCTGGGAAAAATGCGTGATCTTCTGCTCGACACCTTCTTCGAAGAGTTTAAAATTGTCCTGACTCAAACTAGTCACCGATGTTCCCCCGGGGGTGGTCACCTGCGCGGGAATCAGCACTAGGGAAGAGTCAACCCGGAGATGAATTTCGGGAAGCCTGGTCGGATCGACAGGCCCCTTAGGCTTGGGACGCGGCGTCACTGAAACTTGAGGGATTTCGTAAGGAGATTGACACACAATTCCAGCGGGGGTTATCAAGAAGAAAGCAGCTAGGCATGCACCTGGTAAGGGAATCCGAGCCACGGCGTATTACCGACGTTTTCAGGATGCATGCTTTGAGCCGGTTGCCTCTTTTTTTTAACTGAGCGCGACGCCGCCATCCGGCCGCATAGCGAGTAGCATGCGGAGAGTCAAAACAGTCGCCTTTGTGGTCCCTCGCGCATTAAGTGCGCCTGCTGGAGAGGCGGATAAGCCCTCGACCACGGCGGAACTCAGGAGTCTGATTGGAAACACGCGGAATCAATTTAACCGGCTTGTTGAGGGCCGTGATTCGCAATTTGTGAAGCGTTGCTAACGCCGCGAGATCCGTGGCGTCGAGCCATTCCAGGCCCTCCAGGTCGAAATAGTACATCACCGACATTGCACTCGAGCTGTGCCGCAAGCCGAGTATGTGGCCGATCTCGTGTACCGCTATCCGGTATAACTCGGTGTTGCTAAGTTTCAGCGCCGGATTGAACGCAATCCATCCCTGAAAATCGAGCCGGTCAGGCAACTGGGACCTTGCGGCAATAGCGGCAGATTGGAAGAGCTCGCGGTCTCCATCCACGAGTTGGATTGAACAATTCTCAGAGTCGTCCTCGCGCCAATCCAGGTCGAGAACGCCGGCCCAGAAATCCATGGCGTACCGAAACTGTTCGGCGAGAGACGGATTTGCGGTAGCCACTCGCACTCCGAGGTCCAAGTGTCCCGTTTGCGTCAGTTCGGAGTGCCGATTGCAGGGAGGGTAATTCGAGCTCCAATTCGATGCAGTCTCCCCCGTAGCTACGCTGACACAGGCTAACAGCCATAGAAACATCGGGCGCATATTACCCCTTCATTCAGACCTTCCTTGAGTTCTCTGGTTCAGGCCTTCGCGCCAACGTCCGTCTGTCGTTCAAGCCAACTACCCAGCCAAGGGGATTCTAAATCAGCCGGGTGGATTCTGAAAATGTATCCAGCTGGGGCACCAGATTGCGGCGCGACTGGAGAAGGGTTACGTTTGGTCCATCTGACTTCAACCGCGCTTCTCGAGTTTTCCTCTGCGAACTCTTCCGCGATGCGCCGGGGTTCCGTTATTTGGATTAGCGGCTAGTTATCCGTAAGGTAGCTTCCGGCCTTGCGAAAAACCTCACATGATGGGACGGCGCCTGCCCGGAAGCCGTATTGCGGCTCCTAAAATAGGCACCCCAGAGAGCCCGCACCGACATGCACATTTCAGAACAACAACTGCACCTATTAGTGCAAGATCAACTCCCACCAGATGAGCTACTTCAAATTGAAGACCACCTTATAGAGTGCGAGGCTTGTGCCATAGCTCTAACCGATTTCCTGGCGTCGGGGCAATACCTCGAGCGAAGACGCGATGCGCGCTCCTCTTGCGACATCGCGGCCCACATTTACGTGTTGAACCCCGCAGAAATGCGCACCGAAGGCCTGGTTGTCGAAACGTCCGAACTTGGGCTAAGGGTCCGCTTGCCGAAAGCCTTGCTGCCAGGTTCCTTGGTACAGATCCGAACCGAGTACGCAATCTATATGGGCGAGGTGCGACACTGCAAAGAGACCATTGCAGGTTTTGAAGCCGGTGTAAGACTGATCGTTACCACGCGAATCTCGCCCAGCAACGAATAACGCCATTTGCGCGCGGGCGCCGCATACCTCACTCTAGCCAGAATCACTGCTTAAGCTGCGAGATCAATTCTTTGAATTTTGGAACGTCTCGTAACGAGTCGAACATCGGATCGAGGTTCAGGAAAGCGGAAGCCGGTGTTCGCTCGTCCAAACTATGCCCAACACATTCAACGGCGAGTTCGATGTTTCCCAAGCTAATCTGGACTTGGCCCTCCGCCAGGGGATCGATGTATCCGGATTCCGCCAATGCCGCTATCCTCGCAACGATTGCATCCGCCTCCTGCTTCCGTCCCATGTACCCGAAGCAGGCTCCGAGTGCGCCCAAACTGAGGGGATCGAGCGGATCTTTCTCGCACGAGCGCGCAAGATTCAATGCTTCGTCGTAGCGGCGCTGGTTTAGGTAAACGTGAACCAGCAGGAAACGCGTATGGATGGACTGAGCATCGAACGTCAAAGCGGCTTCTAGCCATTTTTCGGCGCTAGAGAAGCGCCGTTCAAGATACAGCGCCCATCCTAAAAGACGGTTTGCGCGCTGCGAGAGTGGATCCAGAGCGACTGCGCGCTCAAAACATGCCCGGGCATTCTCCAGTTGGCCCCTGGCCAAAAGACACAGGCCGTGTGCCTGTTGGCCGAAGGCATAAGAAGGCTCCATCTCTGTGGCCTTCTTGGCAAGGCCCGTACCCTCTTCCCACTTCCATTGATAGAAGGCTTGGGCCAAGGCAAGCGAAGAATAGGCATGCGGAAGCAGGGGATTGAGCTGCAGCGCTTGACGAGCCGCTCGCTCCGCCCTGGGGAAAGCTTCGCGGGGGCGTGCTCCGCCCCAAACCGCAAGATAGCTATGGGCGTCCGCGAGCCCCGCGTAGGGCGCCGCGTAGGAAGGAAACGATGCGATAGCGCGTTCGAAGATCTGAATCGCGGAACGATAGCCTTCCACGGTCATGGCATTCCACGTATGGCGTCCTTTGAGATAGAGCAGGTAAGCATCCAAATTGGGAGCGCCCGAGACGATTCGCCGCGACATGGTGGGAGCCAGAGTCTTTTGCAAAATTTGGGCGATGGAATGAGCAATCTCTTCTTCGATTTCGAAAAGGTTATCAGCTGTCACGCGGTCAAAATTCTTAACCCAACGCACCTCTCCGGTTCCTGCGTCAACCATTTCAACAAAGATCCTCAGACGAGTCCCTGCCTTTCGGACACTTCCTGATACGACAGTGCCCGCCGACAGACGCGCTCCGGTCCTGCGTGCGTCTAGCGAGAGGCCCTTCAAAGCAAACACGCTGGTGCGGCCGATGACGCTGAGGCCGGGGATGGTGCTCAGCGCGAAAATGATTTCTTCCGTAACGCCGTTGCAAAAATATTCCTGCTCGGGATCGGAACTTTGATTGTCAAGGGGGAGGACAGCAATGGTCTGGGGACTCAATTCAGAGGCCGTTCGCTCGCTTCCATCTCCCTCAGGCTGAGATGCGCGCTTTGGGACCGCATAGGAAACGACCGGAACATAGCTGCCCGGCTGGAAGGCGATCGAAATCGGATCCCGGCGCCCTTCGGTGGCGTAATACTCTTCTAACTTCCGCCTTAGCCGTTGCGATTCCACGCGGACGATGGAATCTATTCGCGGGTCATAGCGCGATCCACGGTCAAATACGGTTCGGCCTAGCACGGATTCTTTGAGTTGATCGGTTGTTCCCGACAGCACGCAGCGTACGGCGAACTCCAGAAAGCGGCGTAAGCGTTGGGAATTTCGAAAGCCAGGGCTCCTGAAGATCCGATCCAACTGTCCATCGATCTCGGCTGGGCTAACCGAATTAGCCGTTTCACTGCTATAGCTTCTAGACATAGGTCTGGACTACTTAGATAGCCCCGGCGATACGCCGGATTTAAATTTTTCCATCTTCGGATATCGGTTAACTATCCGCTAGCTAGCTTCCGACGCTCCGCAACACCGCATACGATGGGGGGATTGGGGCGCGGTGCGTGCAGCACTACACGCAAACACAGCTCCTCCTGATCACCCCCTCCGAGTGTCAGCGAAGAGAGATCGTGTCCGCGTCCCACGCTATTGAAACTCAAATTGTCCTACCAGTTCCCTTGCCTGATGTAAGACTATGAAACGCCCTCGGATTTTATTGGCCGATGACAACCCATCGATTCTCGCAGGCATTCGCGCGATTCTTGTTGCACATTACGAGATAGCCGGGACTGTGGCGGACGGCCAGGCCCTAGTGGAAGCGGCACTACGTTTGAAACCGGACCTGATTATCTCGGACATCACGATGCCGCATTTGAATGGCATCGACGCGGCAATCCACATCAAGACGAGTCTGCCCGGAATCAAGCTGCTATTCGTCACCGCGCATTCAAGTTCCGCGTACGTGAGAGCCGCGCTTGAGGCGGGAGGGACTGGATATGTGCTGAAATCCGCCGTAGTGAAAGAGCTTCTGGATGCTATTCAGAGCGTGCTGAGCGGCCGCATCTATGTCAGCCCCGATCTTTCGACCGATCACCTGGAGCGGTTGGAACATCCTGCTGCCATCACTTCTCGTCTCAGCAAACGCGAGCGCGAGACTCTGCAACTGATCGCTGAGGGCCGGTCCGCCTATGAAATTGCCCGAGCCATGAACATCTCCATTAAGACGGTCGCGTTTCATCGGGGAAACATCAAGAAAAAGTTGGGGCTGAGGACTGCTTCCGAATTGATGAAGCACGCGATCGAACTAGGGCTGATTCCGTAGGCTTTCCGCGCTTCCGTTGAGATCATCTCCGCGATCTTCGCGAGGGCCGAATCGGCTATGGAGACCCAGCAACTTGATCGATCCGGAAAAATAAAATCTACCGCGCTGGTTGAAGCTATCATCAACCTCCTGCAACCTACGAAGTTTCGAAGGAAGCCCGCGCACTGGATCGCTTAAAGGAGAGGAGAGTTATGTCCCGAGAGAAACCGGTTAGACTCGCGTCAGTTGGAATTCTGGTACCGATTTTGCTTGCTTCACTGAGCGCAATCCTTTCAGCGCAAACTGTCAAGCTACAGGGCATGATTAAAGCCCGAAGTGGTGCCACCATAATCGTTCAGACGTCGGATTCACCGAAGGCCATCGTCCTTTTGACGGACGAGACTGAGGTCGGCCAGATTCAGGGGTTGCTGAAGGCCCGGCGGAAGGAAATGTCAATGGCGGCCTTGATTCCGGGACTAGAAATCCAGGTCGAAGGAACCTACGACGGCCAACATCAACTCGTCGCGAAACTGGTCAAGTTCCAGGGTAACGATCTGGAGCGGGCCCAATCCATCCAGGCCGGCCTGCATGAAACCCAGGAGCAGGCCCAGCGAAACCGAGAGGATTTGGAGAAGCAGAACGCGAAATTGAAAGCCCAAGCCGAGTCTCTGCAACACCAGCAGAAGCAATTGACCGCCCAGCAGGAGAAGATCGCAGCGAACAAAGCGAGCATCGACGCTTCGATTGCGCGGTTTGGCCAACTGGACGACTACTATATTTTCGACGAATTAACCGTGTATTTTGGGAACGGTGAGGTCAAACTCGATCCTCAGTACACAACACAACTCTTGAAATTGGCGGAAAAAGCCAAGACCATTGAAGCTTATAACATCCAGGTCGTTGGCTATGCCTCTTCAGTCGGCAGCGTGGCCTTGAATCAGGAGCTTAGCGAAGACCGCGCCGACAGCGTCACTAATTTTCTGGTGCAGCAAGGTCACATTCCCCTCACTAATCTGCTCGCTCCAGGTGCGATGGGCGAGAGCCGGCAGGTCGGAGACGACAAAACCGCGGAAGGCCAGGCGCAAACTCGG
>Ga0163162_10000862_pt1 | contig 28294 bp, 29 predicted proteins | sample S55metaG_FD_115310 | JGI IMG/M metagenome (GOLD analysis project Ga0163162, IMG submission 115310) | Switchgrass rhizosphere microbial communities from Kellogg Biological Station, Michigan, USA - S5-5 metaG | ecosystem: Host-associated > Plants > Roots > Rhizosphere > Soil | place: USA... | reverse complement strand
TTGAGCTTCAAAATCGGTCGCTTTCTGCAACACGATCTTGTCTGGTTTCTGAAAATTTAAAATGGCCATTATCTATTTCAGATTTTAATTTGAAGATTGACGAGTGAATGCTCACCCTGCTAAACCGGATTACTTGCTGTACAATTCCACAATCAATTGTTCCTTGATATTTTCAGGAACACTTTCCCTTTCCGGATAAGCAATAAAAGTTCCTTTTCCATCTGCTTCGTTCCAATCCAGCCAGTTGAACTTTGGATTCTTGCCACGGCTTTGGGTCGTGATGCCCTGGTTGGCTTTGCTCTTCTCTTTCAAACCCACGTTATCGCCGGGTTTCAGTGAAAAAGAAGGAATATTCACGACTTCACCGTTTACGGTAATGTGTTTGTGAGCAACCAGCTGACGGGCTGCAGGACGCGAAGGTGCGATACCCATGCGATAAACAGCGTTGTCGAGCCTTGCTTCCAGTAATTTGATCAGGTTTTCACCTGTTACACCCTTCCGGCGTGAAGCTTCTTCAAACGTGTTGCGGAATTGCTTCTCCAATACACCGTACGTGTATTTTGCCTTTTGCTTTTCGCGAAGCTGAAGGGCATATTCACCCAATGTCTTACGCTTGCGCTGTGCACCGTGTTGACCGGGAGGATTGCTGTTCTTGTTGAGATATTTTCCGTTGCCCAGAATGGGTTCACCGAAAATTCTGGAGATCTTGGTCTTTGGACCTGTGTAACGTGCCATAGCTTTTAACCTGATTTTTTAGTTTCGACACACGATTATGAAAAAATCATAAAACTGAATCGTGAGTCCTTGTTATGAAATGAGTTTCCCGGATAACCAGTCAACTGGTTAACCCGTCAACTTTACTATACTCTTCGCTTCTTAGGAGGACGACATCCATTATGCGGCAAAGGTGTAACGTCTTTAATCATTACCACTTCAATACCATTGTTGGCGATCGCGCGGATCGAACTCTCGCGTCCGGCGCCAGGTCCTTTTACGTAAACATCACATTTTTTCATCCCTGCATCAAATGCAACACGAGCTGCATCGGTAGCCGCCATCTGTGCCGCATAAGGAGTGTTCTTTTTAGAACCTTTGAAACCCATCTTACCAGCGCTGCTCCAGGAAATGACCTGACCGCTCTTATTGGTAAGACTGATAATGATGTTGTTAAAACTTGCGGTGATATGAGCGTCGCCATAGGAGTCAACCTTCACCACTCTTTTCTTGGCCGCAGCTTTGGCGCTGGGCTGTTGTGCTTTTGCCATAATCGATTAACGAGGTAGTCTTTATTTTAAAAACTTCGGCCCTACTTCCGCAACAGAGCGGATATCTGGCGCCGCTATCTAATTACTATTTCTTGGCTGCCTTCTTCTTGCCGGCAACGGTCTTACGTTTACCTTTCCTGGTTCGGCTGTTGGTGCGCGTACGTTGTCCGCGAACCGGCAAACCTTTACGATGACGCAATCCGCGATAGCAGGCGATATCCAGCAAACGCTTAATGCTCATCTGAACCTCGGAACGTAGCTGACCTTCAACTTTGAATTCATTGGTAATGGTGTTACGGATGGCGTTCAGCTCTTCGTCATTCCACTGGCTTACTTTTTTATCGTAAGTAATCTCTGCTTTGTCCAGGATATAACGAGCCGTTGAACGGCCAATTCCATAGATATAGGTCAGACCGATTTCTCCTCTTTTGTTCTTTGGTAAATCTATACCGGCAATACGAGCCATATTTCTATATTAAATGATGAATGCTTTTTGTTAGGCAAAGGATCACGATTATCCCTGGCGTTGTTTGTAACGGGGATTCTTCTTGTTGATCACATACAATTTGCCTTTCCTCCTCACGATCTTGCAATCAGCACTTCTTTTCTTGATGGATGCTCTTACTTTCATGACTTATTATTTGTACCTGAATATGATTCTTCCCCTCGACAAATCATATGGGCTCATTTCAACACCTACCTTATCACCCGGCAAAATTCTGATGTAGTGCATTCTCATTTTTCCTGAGATGGTCGCCAGAATTTCATGACCGTTTTCCAATTTCACCCTGAACATAGCGTTCGACAAAGCTTCCAGAATTGTCCCGTCTTGTTTAATGAGTGCTTGTTTAGCCATATTGATTTTGGGAGCGCAAAGATAGGTGAAATCCAGCTAAGTAGGAAAATAATGGGGAAAAATTCCCGTTTTTTGTGGAAATCTTCGAGCCAGCTCGCAATTTATATGTTTTCTGCTGATTTTTAGTCTTTTGTGAGGTGTATTTTGGTCATTTGCAGGTAGTGATTTTGCAGTTCATGGAAGGGGATTGCCTCCCTGATATGCCTCCGGTCTTCCCGGTACCATATTTCCATATCTGAAAAATCCCCGGGCTTGGGAACCTGGATCCTGAATGCTCCCTTCATATATTTGACCGCTCCATCCCCATTCAAATGCCTTTCAAAATTGTAGTCGAGCAGTTGCTTCTCCGTAAGAGGTAAGGCGCTAAGATCCTCCGGACTGAACCAGAATTGCTGAACGCCGGTATCTACGCAAACCTGCTTATCGTCGCGGTTAAGCTCCACCACTTCCCCTTCCCACCGCTTGCCTTCGTAATTGGCGTACACAATGTCGCCGACTTTTAACTCATGAAATTTTATCATATGGCAGATGGTTTTTTATAATGTTCTAATTTACAAAAGTTTTATTATTAGGTATAAGGTATTAGGAATTAGGTATTGGGTATTGGGCATAACTCCTAATACCCAATACCTAATTCCTTAACTTTATAGCATGCCATATTATAGACAATTGGGAACCATCCCGCACAAACGCCATACCCAATTCCGCAAGCCCGACGGCGAATTGTATGCCGAACAACTTTTTAGTACCGAAGGTTTTTCCAACGATTATTCCCTGCTCTACCACTGCCACCCACCCACCGAAATCATCAGAACGGATGAGCCGGTTGACTGGTCACCCAGGATTGCCGAAGAAAAAATGCTTAAACACCGCAGTTTCGACGGTTTCAAAATCCAGGAAACCGAGGACTACCTGCAAAGCAGAAAACCCATCCTGGTGAATAACGATTGCATGATTACGCTGGCCGCGCCACGGAACAGCATGAAGGATTATTTTTATAAGAACGCCGACGCAGATGAATTACTCTTCGTGCACGAAGGCAGCGGGACCCTGCAAACCATGTATGGGAGTTTGGATTTTGGCTATGGTGATTACCTGCTGATTCCCCGCGGAACGATCTATCAAGTTCATTTTACTGACCAACGCAACCGGCTCCTCATCGTTGAGTCTTTTAGCCCGATCCGATTTCCTAAACGCTATCTCAGCCCTTATGGCCAGCTGCTCGAGCATGCGCCCTATTGTGAGCGGGATATCCGAGGACCGAAAGAATTGCTCACCATCGATCAGGGCGGTGATTTCCTGATCCAGACAAAAAAGAAAGCGCGCATGTATGGCATCCATTACGGACATCATCCATTCGACATCGTCGGCTGGGATGGTTATTGCTATCCCTTCGCATTTTCCATTCACGATTTTGAACCCATCACCGGGCGGGTCCATCAGCCGCCGCCCGTGCACCAAACATTCGACGCTCACAATTTTGTGGTTTGCTCTTTTGTTCCGCGTCTATTCGATTATCATCCACAGGCCATTCCCGCGCCATACAACCACAGCAATATCGACAGCGATGAGTTAATTTATTATGTTGACGGCGATTTCATGAGCAGGAAAAATGTGACGAGAGGCATGATGACACTGCATCCGGGTGGTATTCCCCACGGACCGCATCCGGGCGCCGTTATAAAAAGCATCGGCGCAAAGGAAACAAAAGAATTGGCGGTGATGGTAGACACGTTTCATCCCCTGCAACTAACCGTGGATGCGCTGGATATTGAAAATCCAAATTACACGATGAGTTGGGCGGAATAGTAATTTGTAACAATTCCTATCAATTAATAACATACTAGTTAACCGGTTTACCAGTTTACCGGTTAACGGGTTAACTGGTAAACTTGATCCGAATAGGGCTCATATCTGATACGCACGGTTTTCTTGACGACGCCATATTCAAACACTTTGAAAATTGTGATGAGATCTGGCATGCTGGTGATTTCGGAAACCTTACCCTTGCTAACCAGCTATTGCAATTCAGACCCTTGAAGGGAGTATATGGAAATATCGACGGTCCTGAAGTTCGCGCAGTTTATCCGGAAGAAATAAGATGGAAAGCCGAAGATGTGAACGTGTTCATGAAACACATCGGCGGCTATCCGGGCCGGTATGCAACTGAAGTAAAGGCAGAACTGACTAAACAGCAAACACAATTGTTTATATGCGGGCACTCACATATTCTGAAAGTCATCTATGATGAAAAGTTCCACTGCTTACATATGAATCCCGGTGCAGCTGGCAAACAGGGCTGGCACAAACAGAGAACAGTGATCAGGTTTGTGATTGAGGGAAAGGAGATGAAAAATTGTGAGGTGATAGAACTAAACCCGAGGTGATATTAAGTTGATAAGTCGGGTTGAAAAGGACTTAAAAATTCCGTAGCTTTTAAACATCAAAACCAATTGTATGCAGAATTATACTTCCACCCGTCGTGACTGGCTCAAACAGGGCACTCTGGCTGCTTTCGGACTTGGGCTTAACCTCCATTCGCTGGGTAATGAAGAACGACTTCCCCGCAGCTTTGGTGCTGAAAATGGTCTCATTAACCTGGGTTCAAATGAAAATCCTTACGGTATTTCCCCCAAAGCCAAAGAAGCCATCATCGCTCACCTGGGTGTTGCCAACCGATACCCTTTCAACGTAGCATCGGTTCGCAATTTCAAAAAAGAGTTGGGTGATTATTACAATATCGCTGAAGAAAATTTATTGATCACCCCCGGATCCGGCATGGCGCTGGACCTATTTGCTCACTACTACAGCAAAGGAAACCTGGTAACCGCCATTCCGACATTTTTCATTTTACCAGGCACCGCAAAAAGACTGGGTACAAAAGTGATTGAAGTTCCCCTAACGCCCGAAAAGGTTCACGACCTGCCGGGCATGCTAAGCGCCATTACACCTGACACACAATTGGTATACATCTGCAATCCAGCTAATCCCACAGCCACCATCGTTCATCCAAATCAGCTGAGAGATTTTTGTGTGGAGGCTTCAAAGAAAACGACGGTCCTGATAGATGAAGCTTATATAGATTTTCTGGATGCGCCAGACAATGTGTCGATGCTGAGTTTGATACACGACAACCAGAATATCCTGGTGATGCGCACCTTCTCCAAAATTCATGCTATGGCAGGCATGCGCGTGGGGTTCACCATGGGGCATCCGGCGCTGGTTAAAAAACTACACGATGAAGTTTTTGATGAAACTGAAGTGGGCGTTACCGTGTTGTCGCAAGCTGCTGCCCTGGCAAGTTTAAAGGATGAAGCCCATCGCCAAATGTGCAAACAAAAAAACGCGGCGGCCCGGCAGTATACTTACGACGAACTCTCGAAACTCAAATACAAAGTCACTCCTTCTCACACCAACTTCATGTTTTTCGAAATGGGAAATTTTCCTGGCGATTTCGCAGAAGAGATGTTGAAAAAGAAAGTCATTGTTCGCTCCATGAACAACCCCACCGGGAAATATGGCCGCGTGAGTATGGGTACGATGGATGAAATGAAGGAATTTATCAGGCTGATGAAAGCTCCCTAGACCAGCGGCCTACCCACGAGTTCGCGGAATGGCCAGGGTACAGTAGCCAGGATAAAAAGGAGCGCCAATAGGTAGAGCCATGCTGCAGCTCCAAAAGCAAGTCCCTTTACTTTTCTCCTGGCAACGGTGATCATGGCCACGGCAATCAGCATACCCGTGATATGTTCTACGGCCCAAAATCGTGCAGCTTTATTTTTCATCACTTCCCCGAAGCTGGAATTCAGAATTAATTTGAATCCCAGGTCGCCAAAAAAGTACAGATACAACCCGATCACAAATGTGGTGTGCGCAGCAATCAGCAGGAATAAGCTGGTTTTCTGCAATCCCTTTGCTGAGCCAGGATCTTTTTTGGCAGAGAATGATTGAACGAGCGTAATGATCAATAAGATCAGGACAACCCATCGAAGCAGGCTATGTAAGTAAAGCAAGCCGTTATACATGTACGTGAGGATTTAAGGATAAATGTAGGCAAAAAATCAAAGCTCGAACAGAGATATGGCAGGCTTCGCCAGCCGAAGCTCACTCTGAGCGAAGGCTGGTTACAGGGTTTGACAGTGCAGCACGAACCGACTGGAAACTCACCGTTACCAACGCAATGCCTATAACCATCATGGCAGCGCCAGCAAACAGCCAGCCACCCAGGGAAATGCGGTAAGGATAATTCTCCAGCCATCTGTCAATCGCCATCCACGCCAGCGGGATGGCAATGACCAGGGATATCAATACAAGTTTTACAAAATCAAGCGACAACACATAGGCGACCCTGCTGGCGCTTGCCCCCAACACCTTTCTGATTCCAACCTCCTTTCTTCTTTTTTCAGCCGAAAAAACCGATAAACCATAAAGACCGATGCATGAAATAAAAATGGTGAGCATCGACCCTAAGAATAGAATTTTCTTCCACCTCGCCTCTTCCCTGTAAGAAGCCTGGTTATCCTGCTTCACAAAATTGTAATCAAACGCACTTAAGGGAAATAAGCTTCTGAAAGTGCTCTGAATAAAATTCACGGCTGCAGTCTCCGATCCCGGCCTGATTTTAATATAAAATGAACCAAAATTGTTGTTTGGATTCATGGTAAAAAGCTGAGGTCCGATTTTTTCCGTCATGGGCCTGTAGTGATAGTCCTTCACAACTCCCACAACTGTATATTTCTTGTCTTCAAATGTTCCTACCTGCATTCCAATTGGATTTCGCCATCCTGCTTCATTTACAAACGCTTCATTCACCAAAATGGATTTAGAAGAATCGGATGGAAACTCAGGCGAAAAATTCCGGCCCTCAATGATGGGCACATTCATCAGATCGAGAAAGAAAGCATCCACAGTTTCCACAGTTACATTCACTTTAACATCTCCATCCACTTTTACGGTGTTGCCTTCAAAGCCATTGTTTTTTGGTGCAACAGCAACGATGGAAGTATTTTTCATCAATTCAGATCTAAACAGCGCTGCATCTTTTCTTGTGCTTTCAAACCGGTTCACGACCAGGAGATTCTCGTCTTCATATCCCAGCTTCTGCGTGGTGAGGAAGCTGAATTGGGAAGAAATGGCAAGCGTTGCAATAATGAGAAAGGATGAAAGTGTGAATTGTAAAATAACCAGCGATTTTTGCATCCGGGACCTGCCACCCATCGAGAATCTCTTGTACAAAGTTTGAACCGGATTAAAACCCGACAACACAAGTGCAGGATAAAAGCCTGCCAGGAAAACTGTGAGCGAGAACAAGGCAACAAGTTCCAAAATCAGCTTCCAGTCGACCAAATAAGACAGCGAAAGCGATTTATCGGCAAGTTGATTAAAAATGGGGAGGATCAGTATCATCAATGCAAATGCCAGCACGATGGCACCCAGGCAGAGCAGCAAAGACTCCCCAAGAAACTGAACCAATAATTGTTGCCGGCTGCCCCCCATCACTTTTCGAATTCCGATTTCTTTTGCGCGTTTCAGGGAATGCGCAACCGATAGATTGATGAAATTGACGCATGCAATCAGCAGTATGAAAAGTGCTATGGCAGAAAGTAAATAAGAATATACCGGATTGCTGCTGTTAGCCAGGCTGCCGTCGGAAGGAACCTTCCTGCTGAGATGGATTTTCGACATGGGCTGGAGAAAATAGGAAAGACCCAAGTCCTTGACGCCATATTTCTCCTTGATCATCTTTATGGATTCGCGCGCGTCAGAAAGAAAAACCCGGTCCATTTTCTGGTTCACACGGTGAATGTCGGAGCCGGGTTTCAGCAAAACAAAAGTTGTCAGGAAGAAATGAAACCAAGCCTCATTTTCGTTTTGATCCTGGGTCGAAATCTCAAGAGGTAAAAGAATATTGAATTGGATGGATGAATTCGCCGGACAATCTTTAGCTACCGCGCTAACCAGGTAGGGAGAAAATCCATCTCCCTTGCGAAACATGATCGTCTTCCCCATTGCATCCACACTGCCAAACAATTTCCTGCTCATGGATTCCGACAACACAACTGAGCGGGGTTGACTCAATGCAGTATTGCCATTGCCTTCAACAAGCGGAAATGAAAAGACTGAAAAGAAATTTGCGTCGGCTAGCCTAACCGGTTCGGAAAAGATGTTGTCTCCTATTTTAATATCTGTCTGACCATTTTGAAATCTGACGAAACCTTTGATTTCGGGAATCGATTCTGAAAACCTGGGACCCTGGAAATTACCCGTGTATCCGCTATTGTCAACATTCCCATTGTCCCTCACGATTTTTCGATCCACTCTATATAACAAATCTGCATTCTCGTGGAAACGATCGAAGCTCAGTTCGTCCTTCACGTACAATACAATCAATATGGCTGCTGTGAGTCCAAGACTTAGCCCAATGATATGAATAAAGGAATAGCCTTTGTTGCGAAGAAGATTCCGGACTGCAGTTTTGAAATAGTTCCTGATCATGATACCTGTTTTTCTTTATTCAACCCAGTCGGCAATAAAAATATTCGTATCTCTCGTTCCGCCATTGTTGCGATTGGAACAGAAGACCAATTTCTTACCGTCCGGAGAAAACATCGGGAATGCGTCGAAGCCTTTATCGCGACTAATCTTGGTGAGTCCGCTCCCGTCTTCGTTGATGGTATACAAATTAAAGGGGAAGCCCCGCTTATATTCCTGGTTGGAAGCAAAGATGATGCGTTTACTGTCCGGTAAATATGCCGGGGCCCAATTGGCCTGACCAAAGGAAGTAATTTGGTGAGCGTTGCTTCCATCCGCATTGGCAACCCAAATCTCCATGTTGGTTGGAGCTACGAGGTTTTCAGCGAGAAAATCTTTGTACTCCTTTATTTCTTCTGCCGTCTTGGGAGACGAGGCCCGCCAAATGAGCTTCTTGCCATCCGGACTGAACCACGCGCCGCCATCGTAGCCGAGGTGATGGGTGATGCGTTTCGTCTTTTTTGTCGCCAGGTCCATGATGTATAATTCAAGGTCGCCATCTCTCACCGAAGTGAACACCATTTTCTTTCCATCAGGAGACAGCGTTCCTTCAGCATCGTATCCTGGTGTGTCGGTGAGGCGTTTAATGTTCTTTCCATCCACATCTGCCATGAAAATGTCGAAGCTGGAGTACAGCGGCCAGATGTATTTATTTCCATATTTCTTTCGGTCCGGAATCGGCGGACAACTATCCCCACCAAGGAAGGTAGATGCATAGATGATATGCTTGCCATCTTTTGTAAAGAACCCGCAGGTTGTTCTGCCTTTGCCTGAACTTATCATATGCGGTTCAAATTTTTCATTGACCCCGGGCACTTTACCAATGAACATCTGATCGCAGCTTAATCCTTCTTTCGGATTGGTACGCTGAAAGATCAACCACTTGCTGTCAAAACTGAAATAGGCTTCGGCATTATCGCCACCAAACGTGAGTTGGCGCACATTGGCGAAATGCTTTTCATCGGGAAAATGAATGGTGTCCTCAACATTTGTTTTGGACGTAGCAGGTTGTGAGTGCGTTTTCAAGGCGCTAATTACGATGGCAAATACAAAGATCGCGGGGACGATTAATTTCTTCATGAACAAATTGCTTTAAAGGAGGCAAAGTTATTTTTGGCCAATGGCGGGATTGTCAGGGATTTGTCATTAGTTTTTCGTTGCTTCCTTTCCTCAATTCAATTCAGCCCTTAACTTTGGAACATGAAGTTATTATGGTCTCGCGTCATATTCATTTTTTTCATCCTTATTTTCTCTTGCAACAATTCACCCAAATCGGATTCAAAATTGAACTCCGCCGACAGCCTGTCCGCTTCAGTGCAGGCGCTGCAAGAAGCATTGCGTCAATCACCGGATTCGATCGGAATCCGATACAGGCTGGTTGAAGCCCTTGCAAATAATGGTCAATTCAAACAGGCTCTCAGCCAAACCGATTCACTCATCCTAATTGACAGTTCGAACCCGGTATTCTGGTACCAGCGGGGTATACTCATGGAAAAAAGCGCTGATACAGTGGGTGCCATCAGTAGTCTGAAAGCTGCCCTGGCCAGGGCACCCATGTTTATAGAACCGGCACTGGAGTTAACTTTTTTGCTGGCCAACCGGGAAGATCCGGAATGCCTGAGGTTAGCAGACCAGATCATGCAACTCCCCGAAAATCCGCAGGCGGTTACGCGTGCCCGTTTCCTCAAAGGCGTGTATTATTCTAATATCAATGACCCCACTCAGGCTGAAAAGCAATTCGATGAATGTATTGTTCATGACTATACGTTCATGGATGCGTATATTGAAAAGGCAATCATTCAATTTGACCAGAAGAAATATGAAGATGCCCTGAAAACACTGCATCGAGCCAACAATGTGTCCAATACGAATACTGATGCCTATTTCTGGTTGGGCCGTTGTTACGAGGCGATGGGCAATAAAGAATTGGCAGCCGATAATTATAAGAAGACCCTTGGGTTGGATCCCAGGTATAAGGAAGCTGCTGAAGCATTGGAGAGACTTAAATAAGGTATTGGATATAAGGTATACGGTATACGGTATCTTTTTTCCCAGTACCCAATACCCAATACCCAATACCTCTTAATTACTTTACTTTTGAATTTCTAATTTTAAATTTTAAATTCCTTCATGCCCATCATCGCCCCATCCCTGCTCTCTGCAAATTTTTTGAACCTGGAGGCCGACTGCAAAATGCTCAACCAAAGTGAGGCAGATTGGTTCCACCTGGATGTAATGGACGGCCGCTTTGTACCAAATATCAGCTATGGTATACCGGTAATCGAACATATTCGAAAGGCCACGAAAAAGACCTGCGACGTACATCTTATGATTGAAGAACCCGGATCCCTGGTGGAAGCTTTCAAAAAGGCCGGGGCAGATATCATTTCCGTTCACATCGAAGCTTGTCCGAACCTTCACCGGAATATTCAGCAAATTAAGGCGTTGGGCTGTAAGGCAGGCGTGGCAGTGAATCCGCATACACCCATTTCTATGCTGGATGATATTCTGGCAGATGTGGATGTGGTGAATTTAATGAGCGTGAACCCGGGCTTTGGAGGACAAACCTTCATAGCCCATACCCTGGAAAAGATCCGGATTCTTCGCAAAAAAATTGATGCGCTTAAACTTCCGGTCCTGATTGAAATCGACGGAGGCGTAACGCTCGAAAATGCGAAGTCAATCGTTGAGGCCGGCGCTCATGTACTCGTTGCGGGTAATACCGTGTTCAAATCCAAGGACCCGAAAAAGACAATTGCTCAACTCAAAAAGCTTAAGTAATCCACATTAACAGCGTGGCGCTGAAAGCCATTATTCCTCTGATGCCTGCAAGAGAACTGGTCATAACCATCTTTTTTCTTTTCTTCACGGTTCTTCTTTTCGCACAAAAAAAGTCGGCTACGGTTTCAGGTAAGGTTTTGGATGAAAATGAAAATCCACTGCCCAAAGTCAGTATTACCATCCTCGGCCAATCAAAAGGGGTGATTACAACCGATTCAGGAAGATTCAGCATCAGGGTACCCGTTGACAAGGCCTTCGCGCTCGTGTTCTCATATACCGGTTATACCACAGAACAAAGAAATTTTTACCTCAACGACAAGGAGGAAGAGCGCGTCGTGATCAAAATGGAGAAGGGTGGAAAAGTGTTGCAGGAAGTGGTTGTGAGCGATCAACGCGAACGCAAAGAAGTGGGACTCGTTCGTATCAATCCGAAAAATGCGATCGTCATCCCTTCAGCAACGGGGGGCGTAGAGAGCCTGATCAAGGTTGTAGTTGGCAGCAACAATGAACTCACCAGCCAATACTCAGTAAGAGGCGGAAACTTCGACGAGAACCTGATCTATGTGAACGATTTCGAGGTGTTCAGACCTTATCTCGTAAGGAGTGGCCAACAGGAAGGTCTTAGCTTCATCAATCCGGAACTTACGGGTAAGGTTAGTTTCTATACCGGCGGATTCCAGGCTCACTACGGTGATAAAATGAGCAGCGTTCTGGACGTTCAATACAAAAAGCCAAAATCTTTTGGCGGCTCCGCCTACATCAGTTTGCTCGAGCAGGGTTTCCACCTCGAGGGCACATCGGGCAACAATAAGTTTACCTACCTGGTGGGGCTCAGAAATCGCAGCAACAGGAGTTTGCTCAGTTCGCAGGAAGTGAAAGGCAGTTATATTCCATCGTCAACCGATCTGCAGGCGGTATTCACCTATCAAGTTTCCAGGAAATGGCAATTCGAATTGCTCGGAAATATTTCGCGCACGAAATTCACGATGATACCGGAAACCTCTCAACTCACTACATCGGTATTCTCCCCATTTTTCAGTGCAAACCTGGGATTGGATATTTTCTTCGACGGGCGAGAAGAAGACAGGTATCGGACCAATATGTTTGGGCTCTCTGCTATTCAACAAATAAACAGGAAACTCAAATTCAAATGGCAGATTAGTCGTTATGAAGACGATGAGCAGGAGAATTATGATATAGAAGGCGCCTATCTGTTTGGTGAAAGGGACTTTGATCGAAGCCATTCCACTTTTGGTACCGTTGTAAATCCGCTTGGCGCTGGCGACTACCAAACCTTCGGCAGGAACCATCTAAACATCCAGGACTATGATATTGCACACAAAGGCAGTTATGATGCCGGCAGGCACTTCTTTCAATGGGGTGTTGACGTAGAAAAGACATTGATTCAAGACAAACTCAATAACTGGGAAGCGCAGGATTCCGCTGGCTATAATTTGCCCTACAATCCTGCCAGCATCACGTTGAGTAAATACATTAAATCAGCGGCAGACCTCGACATCAATAAGTTTTCAGGCTATATTCAGGATAATATAGCACTGAACGATTCATTCGGGCTGACGATGCAGGCGGGTGTTCGATTCAACTACAATGCACTGAACAAACAATTTCTTGTTTCACCACGCTTGCAATTTTCATGGAACCCCACCTGGAATCCACGCCTGGTGCTGAAACTTGCTGCAGGCGCCTATCACCAGCCTCCCTTCTATCGTGAGATGAGAAGGTATGATGGCAGTGTGAATGAATCGGTGCTTGCGCAAAAGAGTTGGCAGTTTGTGGCTGGTGCTGACTACCAGTTCAAAGCCTGGGAACGCCCCTTCCGTCTTTCCACCGAGGCTTACTATAAGCTCATGAGAGATGTAGTTCCTTACGACCTGAACAATGTAAGTATTCAGTATTATGGTGAAAACAGTGCAAAGGCTTATGCGACCGGAATAGAAATGAGATTGTTCGGCGAATTGGTTAAGGACGCGGAGAGTTTTGTGAGCCTGGGCATCATGAGGACCCGCGAGAACCTTGACAATGATCACTACTACAACTATTACAATTCTTCGGGTGAATTGATCAATTCGAAAACAGACGACCAGGTTGCGGTTGACAGCGCGCGCGTGGATGTAGGCTGGCTTCGCCGTCCCACAGACAGGCTGATCACTTTTGGTTTATTCTTCCAGGACTATCTCAGTACAAATAAGAATTTCAAAGTGCATTTGAATTTCATTTATGGAAGCAATATGCCTTACAATGTGCCGAACAGCGTGAAGTACAGGAATGCCCTGATCATTGAACCTTATATCCGCGCAGATATTGGATTCAGCGCGCTTTTGCTCGACAGTGAAAAGATGCGCCGGGGTAGCCATAGCCCATTCCGTTCCTTTGAAAGTATCTGGGCCAGCTTCGAAGTATTTAATTTGTTCGATAGGGCAAATACCATCTCCTACTTCTTTGTGAAAGATTTCTCCAACACGATATTCGCGATTCCGCAGAGGCTCACACCGAGACTCGTGAATTTTAAGATTGTTGCAAGGTTTTAATTCAGGATTCAAGATTCAAGATTCAGGATTCAGGATTCAGGATTCAGGAAAGATTTTCTCTTAGACCAAACTGCAATCCAATCTTGAATCTTGAATCCTGAATCCTGAATCCAGAAAAAAAAATTAACACTTTCCACATGCTGTTAATAAGTAATTTTACGTTATACGAGTGTTGAATGATTATATTTGATTCGATAGCGATGGAATTAGTGCATGCTGAATCAATCTACCCGCAGCATGACTATTGTGAACCTAAAACTTACCCGATTTGACAGAGACGATTATTAACCTCGAAACCGTTAACCCTTTAGAATTCTTCGGTGTTAACAATGGCAAACTTGATATTTTAAAGAAAAAATTTCCCCTCCTAAAGATCTTAAGCCGCGGCACCCAGGTAAAACTCAGTGGCTCTCCCGAACAGATCGAAAATGCAAAAGAAAAAATCGAGCTCATCATCCAGTACCTCGAGAGGAATGGTCATATGAGTGAGAATTATTTTGAGCAGATTCTTGGTGGTGATGATGCTGAGACGATCGACAATTTTGTAGACCGGAATCCTAACGATATCCTTGTATTCGGTCCAAATGGCAAGACCGTTCGAGCGCGCACGCAGAACCAGAAAAAGATGGTGAAGGAGATCGACCGTAATGATATATTGTTTGCCATCGGACCGGCAGGTACCGGTAAAACCTATACAGCCGTTGCCCTGGCCGTGAGAGCACTCAAGAATAAACTGGTTAAGAAGATCATTCTCACGCGCCCGGCAGTAGAAGCTGGCGAGAGTCTTGGATTTCTGCCAGGTGATCTGAAAGAAAAGATCGATCCTTACCTGCGTCCACTGTACGATGCGTTGGATGACATGATTCCGGCCGACAAGCTTGGATATTACATGAGCACCCGAACCATCGAAATCGCACCGCTCGCATACATGCGTGGCCGTACGCTCGACAACGCTTTCATCATTTTGGACGAAGCCCAGAATGCGACAGATCTCCAGATCAAAATGTTCCTGACCAGGATTGGCGCCCAGGCAAAGGCGATCATTACTGGCGATCTTACTCAAATTGACCTGCCGAAACACCAGCGAAGCGGACTTGATAAAGCAGTCAGGATTCTTCGGAACATCGATGGCATCACGCACATTGAGTTGGATGAAGATGATGTGGTTCGTCACCGTCTTGTTAAAGCAATCATCAGGGCTTACGAGAAGGACAAGGATGTAGAAAAAGGAAAAGAAGATAACCGCACCAAGTTGTCTGATTAAATAAGCTACTCTGGACCCATAATAAACCAGGCATCGGATACCTTATTGTCAGGGAGGATTCGATGCCTTTAGTTTTTATATATTCCCCTTCTTCAATTCTTCCACCGCGTGATTTGCAGCTCTTGCAGTAATCGCCATGAACGTAATGGATGGATTTTGATTGCCTGTTGAAGTCATGCAGGCGCCATCTGTCACAAAAACATTATTGCAATGGTGCATCTGGTTCCACTTATTCAGCAGTGAAGTCCTGGGATCGCGGCCCATTCTTACACCACCCATTTCGTGAATGTCGAGACCCGGTGCCTGTTTGGTGTCGGTGACAGAAATATTCTTGCATCCACCAACCGTTAGCATTTCCTCCGCCTGTTCGAAGAAATCTTTCAGCAGTTTTTCATCATTGTCTGTGTAGTCAACGGAAGTAACCAATTGCGGTATGCCCCATGCATCTTTCAGGTCTTTGCTAAGCCGGACGTGATTTTTTTCAATCGGTATCGTTTCGCCCTGGATCATCATGAACACATTCCAGATTCCGGGCTCGACAAGTGATTCTTTCCATTCGGCCCCAATTCCATCTTTGCCAAAACCTTGCTGCCAGCCTGCCCTGCCTGCGCTATAGTGCACCATATATCCACGCATGAAATCCATTTCCTGCTTTCTCACATTTCGAAAGCTGGGCAGCATGGCGGCTGTAGGTTTTCTGCCGTAATAATATTTGTCTTCATCCACTTCAAGAGTGGCGTTCAGATTCCCGCGGTAATTGTGGAATGCAATGAATTTTCCAAGCAAGCCGCTGTCATTGCCAAGTCCATTCGGAAACCTGGACGAAGTTGAATTCAGCAGAATGAGATTTGAATTCAGGCAGGCCGCATTTACAAAAATGATTTTCGCGAAATATTCGGTTGCTGCTTTGGTTTTCGCATCAATTACACGAACGCCGATGGCCTTACCCTTCTTTTCATCGTAAATTATAGAATGCACAACTGAATCCGGGCGTAACGTAAGATTTCCCGTTTTGGTAGCCCATGGCAGTGTAGCAGAATTGGAACTAAAATAACCACCAAATGGACAACCCCGATAACAAAGGTTCCTGGACTGGCACTCCCCCCTTCCCTGCTGCAGGTGTATGGGTTTGGGCTTGGTGAGATGGGCGCACCTTCCCTGAATAACAGTCCTGTCGTGATAATGTGAATTCAATTTTTCCGCGATTGACCTTTCCGCACAGTTCATATCGAAGGCCGGAAGAAATTCGCCGTCTGGCATCGTTTCCAGTCCGTCTTTATTTCCACTCACCCCTGTAAAAAATTCCACATGACTGTACCAGGGCGCAAGATCTTCGTAACGGATCGGCCAATCGACTGCGAATCCATCCCTGCCCGGCGCTTCGAATTCAAAGCGACTCCAGCGTTGCGTTGCGCGAGCCCAGATCAGGGACTTGCCGCCAACCTGGTAACCCCTGATCCAATCAAATGGTTTTTCCTGGACGTAAGGATGTTCTTTGTCCTTCACAAAAAAATGCTGCGTGGCCTCATCAAACGCATAGCACCTGCCTGTGATCGGATTCTCGTCCATCAGCTTCGTTGTTCTGCCGGCACGATGAGGAAATTCCCATGGATTTTTAGAGGCCGTTGGATAGTCTTTCAGGTGCTCAACCTGGCGCCCGCGTTCCAACACCAGTGTCTTCAATCCTTTTTCGCAGAGTTCCTTAGCGGCCCAACCTCCACTGATGCCAGAGCCAATAACTATCGCATCAAAACTGTTTTGGGCAACACCTTTTGAATTCACATTGGCGGATGAAGTATCCTGAGGCATGGTTTTAAATATTGAGGTGAAAGGTGAATGGTTAAAGGTTAAAGGTAAAAGAATCTCCTAACCTTTCGCCTTTAACCTTTTACCTTTTACCTGCTTTGCTTTACTTTTGAATTTTCAAATTCTTTCTATGAAACCGTATTATCTGATTTCAGTCCTTTGTTTACTAGTACTCGTGAGCTGCAAGCAGGGTGCTTCTTATCAAAAGCCCGACGATCCCCTGGAGGCCGGGCGCGACTTTATTCGCTTCGCCCTCGATGGTGATATGAAAATGGCAAAGTCTTTTTTGTTGTCGAATGCAGATAACGACAGGTTGTTTGATAAAATTGAAAAAGTATACAAGGACGCAAGCCCCGCAGACAAGGAACAATACAAGCAGGCCAGCATCATCATTAATAAAGTGGAGAAAGTGGACGATTCAACAACGGTTATCAATTTTTCCAATTCATTCCGGAAAAAAAACCAGGATTTGAAAATGGTAAAGACGAAGGGCGAATGGTGGGTTGACTTCAAATACACCTTCACCGGAAATCAACCCGTTGAGTAAATGATTCGCAACTTTCTCATCGCGGGCTTGGGCGGCTTTTTGGGAACCATGCTTCGCTATGGCGCCGGTGTGGTCATTAAAAGCGTGAACTTCCCTTTTTCCACGTTCACCGTAAATATCGTTGGGTGTTTCATTATTGGACTGGTGTACGGCACCGTGCTGAAACATCCGGATTTGTCTCAAAACTGGAAATTATTCCTTGCAACCGGCATCTGCGGCGGTTTTACCACTTTTTCAGCATTCAGCATCGAAGGAGTTCAAATGCTGCAGCAGGGCAGATATCTGATATTTTTCCTTTACTTTGCGCTCAGCATTATCCTTGGTCTCACAGCTACCTGGCTGGGTGTACGGATCGTGCAGGCATAGCAATTATTGCTTTTGCAAGCTCAACTTAATATTTCCCAATGCTGACTGTATCGCACCCATGGCACGGCATATCCTATGGTCCAAATGCGCCTCGCATAGTCACCGCCGTTATTGAAATCCCGCAGGGTTCAAGGGCTAAATACGAAATTGATAAGGTTAGTGGCCTCCTCAAACTTGACCGGATCATTTATTCGTCGTTCTATTATCCCTGCAATTATGGTTTTATTCCACAAACTTATGGAGACGACAAGGATCCTCTGGATATCCTGGTGATCACTTCACAACCTGTACAGGCCATGTGCCTCATGGAAGCCAAGGTGATCGGCGTGATGCAAATGGTTGACAGCGGAGACGCCGATGACAAGATCATTGCCGTTGCCGCAAACGATCCCAGTGTAAATCATTACAACAACATTGAAGAATTGCAAAAGCATTTCTTCGACGAGCTTCGACATTTCTTCGAAGAATACAAAAAACTGGAAAATAAGACCGTGGTGGTTGAAGAATTCCAGGATAAGTCGACCGCATTGAAAATAATCCAGGATGCAATTGGCTTATACAAAGAAAATTTTGCAAAAAAAGAACTCTAATTTTCAAATCTTGATTCCTCCCAAATATCAAAATATGTCTGCGCAATTGGTAGTTATTATTCTGCTCATCGGGCTGGTGGCCGGGGTATTGAGCGGGTTGGTAGGCGTTGGTGGAGGCATTGTGGTGGTGCCCGCGCTTATTTATTTTCTGGCATTTAGTCAACAACAGGCGCAGGGCACCTCGCTTGGGCTGTTGTTACTGCCTGCCGGGATCCTTGCAGTAGTGAATTACTATAAGCAGGGCTATGTCGATTACCGGGTAGTGGGTGTGCTGGCGCTTGGCTTCATAGTGGGCAGCTTCTTTGGTTCGAAGGTGGCATTGAGTTTGCCCCAGGAAACCGTCAAGAAAATTTTTGCTATCGTGATGTTGATCGTTTCAATTAAAATGCTCTTCCTGGATCGTAAACCTTCTTAGACAAATCTGCGGATTCCACACAGGTGATGCGAGCGGAACCCGCTTTCACCCTGCAAAATTCCTTCTTCGTCAATTTTATCGATTCTCACTTTTCCTGCAGCATGAATGATGGTGTTTGTATTAAACAATATTCCCACGTGCACAACCTTCCCGGCATCGTTATCAAAAAAAGCCAGGTCGCCAATTTGCGAGGAAGCAAGGGATGAAATCTTTTCTCCTTTTTCGGCCTGTTGCCAGGCGTCCCTGGGAAGTTTAATATCAATGAACCGATATACGATTTGCGTCAGGCCGCTGCAATCAACGCCGTAAACACTACGTCCTCCCCACAGGTAAGGCGTATTCAGGTACTGCAAGGCCAGGCCCTTCACTTTATCAACCGCGTTCCTGTGCGTTTCAATATCCCAGGAAGAACCCAGGTATTTTAATTTCTGACCCGCCCAAGCGGAACTGCCATTACTCATACCCGTTAGTGCGCTCCCGAATGGAACATGCATGGCCAGTCCCTCCCATTCCAGGTGGTTGCTCCAACCCGAAGCCAGGCTGGTGTTCTTTTTTGTGAAATCTTCCCCAACAGACATGATCTGACTGGTTTGGCAAAAGCCTTCGTAATCATCGAAGTCGCATTTAACACGAAGCCAGCCATCTGTCACCGAACCCAGTGAGCGACAGGTTTCACCGAACAGCAATTGGCTTACCATTTCCGAGGGATGTGACGCCGACGCGCGCAGCGGCGCAACCGGTACGGTGCAGATAAATGTTGACATAAAGGAAAGTTAAGATTGTAAATTATGGAATTCAGTTTGTTCCAGCATCTTAGCTTGAGAAAAAACTTTACTTTCAGCCGGTGAATCAAGATCCATACCAACATATCAGTGATGCCGGTATCCTGGAGAATTTTTATACCGACCACAACAACAAGTGGCTTGGAATTCTCCTGCAACGCTATACCCTCATGCTTTTTGGTGTGTGCATGAAATATCTGAAGAATGAGGAAGAGGCTAAGGACAGTGTTCAGCAGATCTTTCTCAAAGCCATAACCGAACTCCATAAATACCGCGTAGAATATTTCAAGAGCTGGCTCTACAGTGTGGCCAGGAACCATTGCCTGATGGTGCTACGGGAAAAGGGCAGATTCGTCCAGGAAATCGACGAAAATTTGGGGCTGCCGGAAGAAGAAACCGGAACCAAATCAAGCCATTTGGAAAAGGATCGCACACTGAACTTCATCGCACTTTCACTTCAGGAATTGAACGAAGACCAGCGGAAATGCATACAATTGTTTTACCTTGAAAAGAAGTCTTATCAATTCATCGCAGAGAATACAGGCTTCACGCTGATGCAGGTTAAGAGCCATATCCAGAACGGAAAGCGGAATTTGAGAATTATGGTTGAGAAAAAAATGAAGAACAGTTAATCATGCCAAATGATTTCGACGATATTCTAAAAAATGATTCCGGAGAATTCGATCAGCAAAAGCTGCTCAAGTATCTTGACGGAAGCGCTTCGCCCGAGGAGCGGCACGAAGTTGAAAGACTGATGGCCGATTCGAAGTTCACGAATGACGCGGTTGAAGGTCTGCAGGCGTTGAAAAACAAAAAGGATATTACCTTCCTGGTTCACGATTTGAACAAAAACCTGCACCAGCAACTCAGAGACCGAAAGAAATCAAAAGAAAAAAGAAGGATCAAAGAAGATCAATGGACTTATCTCGCGATCATAATCATCCTCGTATTGGTGGTAATTTCCTATGTTGTGATCAAGAAAGTTCAACAACGCCGCTCTCCAGCCCCAGCGACAATTGAGCGAACCACATGAATCTTCCCGATCGGCAATCTTGATCAAAGCTTCCAGATGAACGCCCTCGCCGATATTGAAATCATCGAACTTGCCCGCCTGGCATTAGGCGAAAAACCGACTGGTTTTGAATTCCTGGGATCAGGAATGTTTTCGCGCGCCTATCTCCTGAACTTCGGGGGCGAAAAGCTGGTGCTCAGGATTGGATCCAATTACACGCCATTTCTGAAAGATGATTGGGCTGCAAACGTTTTGAAAGGGACCGATATTCCTGTGGCAGAGGTATTTGCCAAAGGACCCATCGGGGAATATTTCTTTTGTTTCACGGCATTTAAGGAAGGCACACGGTTCGACAAACTTGAAACACCTGAAATCAAATCCCTCCTCCCTTCCCTCTTCGAATTACACCAAAAAATCGCCGCAATTGAATTACCGTCCAACAGAAATTTTGGATTTCTGGATCCGTCGGGGCACGGCATATATGATAGCTGGAAAGATGCGCTGACGAATTTCGGCGATTGGCCCACCCAGATTCTTTCCCGCAAGGGTGAACAATTTTTGGATTGGGACCGGATATTCAACGAAACCATCCTGGACGAAAAGCTGGCTCGGGAAAGCATGGCGAGGATCAATGCGTTGCTTCAATATTGCCCGGAGCGACGCGGACTCATTCATGGCGATTTCGGCTTCGACAATATGCTTGTGGGTCATGGCAGGATCTCCGCGGTATTGGACTGGGCTGAAAGCAGGTGCGGCGATCCGTTATACGATATCGCCAGCATGCAATGCCATGGCAGCAATGTGAATTATCGGGAGGCCTACAAAGAATGGCTTGTTAACAAAAATCTGCTTCCTTCGAATTTCGACGAACGCATGGATTGTTATATGGTCCACATCCTGTTTTGCAGTTGCTGGCTCGACGCCCAACGCGGTTTTGAAGACTACTACGATGAAGGCAGAAAGGTACTCGAAACCTTGCTTTGACACATGCATGTTTCATTTGTTCATAAATACCACTTGGCGTTAACCGAAATTGATCGTAACTTTTATATCGACTATTTCGGCAAGCCATGCAATGGTTGGACCAAATACGATCAAAGAGTGCGGCAGAAAACGCCCGTTGGATAGTCATCCTCCGAATTGGATTGGGCGTTGCACTTTGCCTCAAAGGAATCTCATTCGTTCGTGATTCCTCTGTTGTGGAAAAAATGGTATTCACTTACTTCCCTGAAAAATATTTCTCCTGGTTGGTTCTTTTCATCAGTTGGTCGAACATGTTTTGCGGCTTCATGATCGTAATCGGGCTCCTGACCCGGTGGGCAGTCTTGATACAAATCCCAATCCTGTTGGGCGCAGTCATTATTTTCCTGGTGGGCCGACAAGTGCCCATGGGAAGTTCTGAATTTATTTTATCGTTCATCATCCTGGTCCTGCTTGTTGTATTTGAGATCGAAGGTGGTGGACCACTTTCACTGGATGAATACTGGCGAAGAAATCCGTGAACTGCCAATAACGGTTAGAATGATCTCTCAATTTTGAAGGTTTAGGTAGAAAAAATACCCCCGCCAAGGCTGACGGGGGTATTCATTTTGCAAGCAAGGACGGTTATTGATATTGTATATAAACCGGGAGTGGCTTAAGCTTCATCAATTCTTCGGGCGTGAGTAAGCGACCATTGTCACGCACATCATTTTTGTAAAACAATTTGAAACCAGTAAACTGCACGGGTTCGTTATGAATGAACATGCGATAGGTGGTTAGTTTTTTTGCAGGGAAGCCCCATCCATCCATATGCATTACCAGTTGCACTTCGGGCCTTTTTTTGATTTCCTTGTAATTGGTCACCATGCGCTGGGTGAAGCGATGCAGAACGAGCACCTTGGGCGGCAGGTTATTCTTCTTTACCAATTGCGCAAGGTAATCACTGACATAATTAATGTCGGATGCGTCGAAAGTCCCAACGGCAAGGCCTGGACGCTGGCCACCCTTCATTGAAAATTCGGGGTCAATCCCCAGGTGAACATTTGGCATGCTCAGGTATTTTTCCAGGGCGGGAATTTCTTCCTGTAATGTTCCCAGTCCCACCTGCACATCAAGAAATACAATGGCATTGATTTCCTTCGCCATGCTGAGCACCGTATCGATTTGGTTGAAGGGCATCCGGAGGCGGTACTTGCCATTCTTACCCGGACTTCCCTGTGCCGTCACCGCGATGTAATGTAGTGCGGGTTGTACAGGCGTGGATGGGTCCGCCTTTTCCCATTTGGCAACTTCCTGCTTCAGTTTTGCCAACATCTGGGCCCTGGGCAGTTCGCCCAGGATACCCATGTTTTTTGAATAGAGGTTGCCATAGAAGGCGACAATCCTGCTGAAGGGCAGAATGGCGCCTGGTGTTGGATAAACGGCCTTCACTGGCCAGAGACCTGAAGAGTCCCCGTTGTTCAAAGCCAATACCTTCTGATTATATAATGCCGTATCAATCGGCGTCATATTGGCGCCGGCGGGCTTGGGAACTTCAATGCTGTCGATTTTTTGAGCCGTCGCCTGTTGGTCGGACGCGGGCGGCGTTGCGCTGGTCTTGTTGAAAAAGAAGAAATAGTACAGGATCCCTGCCGCTAATAGCACGGCGGTGGCGATTGACCACTTGGTGGTTTTCCGGGGAGCCTGCTCCAGGGTAATGGAATTGCCGGATTTCTCTGTTGTTGATTCGTTAGACATAGGATGCTTCTTTGAGGCGTAAAGATATTGGATTTAGTTTCGCCCAATTGATTAACGCTCAGGAATTTGAAATATTTAGTCGGCTTCGGTTTTTTTATGAATAATACCGGATGCCAGATACCGGATACCAGATGCCAGATACCGGATACCAGAAACTGGATAACTTATGTCTTATACCCTATACCATATACCGTATACCGTATACGTATATCGTATGCACCCGCCCGTTCCGAACGGAACGTTCGGGCGGGTAATACTCAATACCCAGTACCCAATTCCTTGTTTACAGGCAGAAGACATTAAAAATAATAGTCTACTAATTTTGTGGACTAATCATGATTACCTAATATTGCACTGAAATAATAAATTCGTCATAAGCAAGCAGTCGAAATAAAAAGGGCGGTGTTTCTACACCGCCCAATTTCTTTTTCAGATCGCTACATCAATCTCCTCCTCCAAGTTCCTGTTCCTTCTCCGGCTCTTCTTCATCACCGTCCAATTTATCGCGTAGCTTATTTAACCATTCTTTTGATTTCTCTTTGAATTCGTCAAATTTATCGCCTGCATTATCGGCCAGGCTGCTGGCTTTATGTTTGGTATCTTCCCAGGCATCTGCTGTCTTTTCTTTTAGCTGATCAATTTTCTCATCAGTCAATCCCGTCTTTTCCTGGATCTTTTCCCAGGTCTCGCCTGCACTCTCTTCAACTTTGTCCCAGGCCTTTCCAGCTTTTTCTGCAGCAATTTTGATCGCGTCGTCAACTTTGTCTGTCCAATCAGATCCCTTAATAGGTTCAGTTGAAGTTTTTTCGTCTTTGGGTTCTGTTGTCATATGAATAAGGTTTTGTTATCTAAGTTAAGAAATAAATTGTAGGTGTTAGGGCTCACTTGGCCCCTATTGATTGTAAATATTCCAAAACCGGCTTTGCCGGGTCACCACCTTTTGTTGCGTGATGGATCAACTGCAAGCCGTGAGGGCCTTTTGAATCTTTCAACCATGGATGAGCAATGAGCAAAGCCTTCACCAATTCGAGTTCGCCAAGCATAGCCGCACAAAACACATTCATTCTTGCGCCGTTTTCAAGCAGGAACTGGGCGATATCTTTCCTGCCCATGTGACCCGCGCCTTCCAATGCAGTTTCAAAATCTCCTCCCCCCCAGTCCCAGCATGCATTCAACAAACCCGGCTGCTGCGGAAGCATTTCTTTCACCTTATCCAGGTCAAAATGTGCCCGGGTCACGAATTCTTTTACCAGGTCGTCCTGCAAAGGCTCGGGCTTATTCGTCTGTGCATGAATCACGGGAAATTTTGCAACCATTAAACCTACCGTGCCCAGTAAAGTGTTTGAGATAAATTTTTTGCGGTTGGAAGAAAAGCTGTTCATATGCGCTGATTTAAATGATAAACTACAAACTAATCAGCGCAATTGGCAGTATTTTATATCAGTGGCGCTAAAGCATCATGAGGGCGTCTTGGCGGCGATCCTTCCCGGATGCAGCGTATGATAGGCCCATATTGTGCTGATCAGCATAAGTACGGCCCCCAACAGGAATGGGGCACCCGGCATATATACGGGCGCACCTTTGTGCGTAAAATATGCGAAAATATTTGTCATCAGTGGAGGACCCACAATTGAAGTCGCACTAATTAAACTGGTCAGTGCGCCCTGCAATTCACCCTGTTCATTCGCGGGAACCTGGGAAGAAATAACTGCCTGCAAAGCTGGTCCGGCAATGCCACCGAGACAATAAGGAACCAGGAATACAAACATCATCCAGCTCTGTGTAGCCAGTCCAAAAAGCAAAAGTCCGAGTGCATACAAACCCAAACCCACGTAAATACTTTTTTCGTTGCCCAGTTTTGGATTCACGATTCTGATCAGCAATCCTTGCACCAATCCAACCAACAGGCCAACCACACCAAGTGAAATTCCAATCAGCCGTTCAGACCAATTAAATTTTTCAATATTAAAAAATGCCCAATTGCTGTGTACCGCATGCGATCCGAGGTACACCAATACCAATGCTCCAATAAGTCCGACGACTGAGGGATACTTATTCAAAGCGACCAGGGATCCCAATGGATTTGCGCGCTTCCATTCGAAACGTCGACGATTTTCTTTCGACAAAGATTCGGGGAGCACGAAGTAACCGTATAACCAGTTCAAAAGACTCAATACTGCGGCCGCATAAAATGGAACGCGTGTACCATAATGTCCGAGCACGCCACCCAATACAGGACCGAGAATAAATCCCATGCCAAATGCAGCACCTACCAAACCGAAGTTTTTTGCACGATCTTCAGGAGAGCTTATATCTGCAATGTAAGCGGTGGCGGTTGTAAAGCTGGCGCCTGTGATGCCTGCAACCGCCCTTCCCAAAAAGAGCCACCAAATGCTATTCGCAAAAGAAAGAAAGAGGTAGTCGATACCAAAACCAAAAAGTGAGAATAGTAAAACGGGTCGCCTTCCATATTTGTCACTTAGGTTTCCCAAAACAGGAGCAAACAGGAATTGCATGGCTGCATAAGCAAAACCCAGCCAGCCGCCAAATTTCGATGCCTCGCTGATGTCTCCGTGAATGAGTTGCTGAATCAATTTCGGCATCACCGGAATAATGATCCCGAAACCCGTTGTGTCGATCAAAAGTGTTACGAAAATAAAACCCAGCGCCGCCTTTCTGGAGTTTGCCATCGCTAAAATGTTAAGCTGGCAAAGATGAACATTTTCAATGATAACTTATGCATTGACCAGGTGTGAAACGATGCATTTCCTCCTAAGTAAATTTTTAGTTAATTTCACCATCACTATTGATTCAACCCATGAACAAGATCACGGCAACGATTGTTTTTTGTGTACTGGCATCTGGATTCATCTATTTTGTTTCCTGCAAAAAAGACGACAAACCGCAGCCAACTCCCGACCGCCTTCAGCTCATTACGCAAACGAACTGGCAACTCACCAACGAATTTTACGAAAAGAAGGGAGATCCAAATTCGCGCTCGGACCTTTTCACCACCGATTATGCAGCCTGCGAAAGGGATGATATTTACAGGTTCCAGGATAATGGATCACTCTATCGCTCAGACAGTGCAGTATCGTGCGGCAACGGCTACCATCCTTTCGGATTCTACACTGGCGGCGCCTGGTCCACCAACGCAAATGTTGACACCATGGGACTCGAAATGTTCATGGCATTCAAATACCTTTTCAATATTCAAAAGGTCGATCAGAATACGCTCGAACTGAGACAGGATCAGAAGAATTATTTTGATGAGGATGTTTCTTACACGTGGAGGTTTAAGGCAGTACCGTGAGAAGTTAATCAGTTAATCAGTTAATCAGTTAACCAGTTAACCAGTTAACTAGTTAACTAGTTAACTTATAATAAAAAGAAAAGCTCCCCGACAAGTACTGTCGGGGAGCTTTTCTTTTTATGTTACCAGTTCCTAGTATCCCATATCCATGCCGGGGTTGGGGGCATGATTGTGAGCAGGCTCAGGCTTGGGTTTGTCGGCAATTACGCACTCAGTGGTGAGCAACATACCGGCAATAGAAGCAGCATTTTCAAGTGCCACTCTAGATACCTTAGTAGGGTCGATGACACCGGCAGAAAGCAATTTTTCATATACTTCTGTGCGGGCGTTAAATCCAAAATCCCCTTTACCTTCTTTCACTTTTTGTACAACGATTGAACCATCAACACCAGCGTTTGCTGCAATGATTCGAAGCGGTTCTTCCAATGCCCTTTTAACGATATTGATTCCGGTTAATTCATCACTATTTTCGCCTTTCAATTTATCAAGGGCTTCAATGGTGCGGATGTAAGCCACACCACCTCCGGGAACGATTCCTTCTTCAACAGCTGCACGTGTTGCGTGCAGAGCATCGTCAACGCGGTCCTTCTTTTCTTTCATTTCAACCTCTGTGGCAGCACCAACATTCAGCACTGCAACACCACCGCTCAACTTAGCGAGTCTTTCCTGCAATTTCTCCTTGTCATAATCGGAAGTGGTCACTTCGATTTGAGCCTTGATCTGATTCACCCTTGCAGTGATATCCGACTTCTTACCCTTGCCACCTACGATGGTCGTGTTGTCTTTGTCAATTACCACTCTTTCTGCGCGGCCAAGATAAGTCAGGTCGGCGTTTTCGAGTTTGTAACCCTGTTCTTCACTGATCACTATACCTGCAGTGAGGATAGCGATGTCCTGCAGCATTTCCTTCCTGCGATCGCCAAAGCCCGGAGCTTTAACAGCAGCAACTTTCAATGTACCCCTCAATTTGTTCACCACAAGTGTTGCCAGCGCTTCACCTTCCAGGTCTTCAGAAATGATGAGCATCGGTGCGCCCTGTTGAGCGATTTTTTCCAGGAGATGAAGAACATCCTTCATAGCGCTCACCTTCTTATCATAAATAAGAATGTAGGGGTTCTGAAGTTCAACTTCCATTTTTTCGCTGTTGGTAACGAAATAGGGAGAAATATAACCGCGGTCGAACTGCATACCTTCCACTACTTCAACAGTAGTATCAGTACCCTTGGCTTCTTCAACAGTAATTACACCGTCTTTTGAAACCCTTACCATGGCTTCTGCGATCAATTTGCCGATGGCAGAATCATTGTTCGCAGAAATAGACGCTACCTGCTCTATCTTCTTAGTGTCATTTCCCACAGTTTGGGATTGTTTCTTAAGACTTTCAACAACCGATTTCACGGCTTTGTCGATGCCCCTTTTCAGATCCATGGGATTGGCTCCGGCCGCTACGTTCTTCAACCCTTCTCCAATGATGGATTGAGCCAGAACAGTTGCCGTGG
>Ga0163162_10000860_pt1 | contig 28316 bp, 21 predicted proteins | sample S55metaG_FD_115310 | JGI IMG/M metagenome (GOLD analysis project Ga0163162, IMG submission 115310) | Switchgrass rhizosphere microbial communities from Kellogg Biological Station, Michigan, USA - S5-5 metaG | ecosystem: Host-associated > Plants > Roots > Rhizosphere > Soil | place: USA... | reverse complement strand
GGCTTTGGTCAGCGCGTCGATAGAATCCCGTGGACCGGTTAGAAAGTGCCAGCCGTCGGCGGCTCCGGCACGTCCATAACGCTTCAGAAATTCGGCCTTCTTCTTGGTGGCCATCTCCGGCGTTTCACGCGGATCGAAGCTCACGGTCAGGACGTCATATTCTTTTCCGACGTCGAACTTCATCACCCGCATCGCGCTCTCGAGTCCAGCGAGGACTTCGCCGCAGAGCATGGGGCAGTTGTAATAGACCAGGTTGAGGATCATCGGCTTTTTGCCGAAGTAGTCTCCCAGGCGGACCGGCTTGCCGGTTTCGTCACGGAAGTTGAGGTCGGTGGGAATCTGTTCGTCCAGGTGCTGCTCGATGCCGACATTCAGCAAGCCCGGCGGGCGCACGTTCGCGGGCGGCGACATGATCCCTTTGGTCATACCCTGGCCGAAGGCGGGCAGGGTCATGAGCAGGGCCCCGAATGCCGCGATCAGAATGCGTTTCGAGTTGTTGGCTATGTTTGACACTTCAAATGCTTTCCAGCGCCCTGCAATTCCTGATGGATCCGGCGGGTGGAGCAGGCCTTTAGGCCTGCATCAAAACCCGTCTTCTCGTCGGGCTTTAGCCCGATGTACCTCAGCGGCTAAAGCCGCCTCATGCTCCAGTTTTAATTGCAGCGCTAAAGCACTGCTCCACCCAAATTCTTACTTCTTCTTCGCCGGCTTGGCGCTGGTATCGGACCGCCGTGCCGCTTCTTTACTCATGTTCACATCCGATGGCGGGGCCACTCCGGCTTGCGGCCGGGTGGGCAGTCCTCGCTGTGCCAGCAGTTCCATGGCACGGTCAATCGGAATTCTCACTACGCCAGCTTGCTCATCTACCCAGCCGTAGCTGTGCAATGTCTGTGCTTCCTGCAAACGGAAAGAGTCGATCTCCACCGTCTCGTGGGTTTCGAGGCGGGGCTGGGGAAATTTTGAAACGTCTCCGGGCTCAACCGTCCTCGTGTCGGTTGTAGTCTGTTGCACCAGCGGGCTTTGCGCAGGCTGGTGCTGTGTCTCGCGCTTGTCGAGGAAGCTGTACATCCCCTTCAGGAGGATCGCAACCACAACGCAACCGACGATCAGCGCGACCAGGAAGACGATGATCGGTTTGGCGCCAAGGTCTTCGCGCTCAAACTCTTCGTCGTTGTGCCCGTCGAAATGGATGTTGTCCGTCATTCTATGAAGCTCGAAAGCATGAAACTCAAAATCCGAAACTCGAAATCGGCAATCCTACTCGTGCGCCTCTTCCAGAACTTCCACGGCGAAAACGTCATACGCCGGGACCAGAGGCCTCGAACCCAGATTGCGGAAGAAGAACGCCAGCCACAAGCCGCCCATCGCAATCGGAACAACAATGTCGAGCCACGTGAGATGGAACGTTACGGAAAAATTAGGCTCGATGATCCAGAACAAATCGACGTAACGCATCTGCAGCATCCACACGGCCAGCCAAACCAGTCGTGTGATATCGCGCTTGAACGGACGCGAGATCAGGAACACGAACGGCACGGCGAAGTGGAACAGAACGAGGAACAGGCCGACGTATCCCCAGCCGCCGTTGAGACGCCGCATGTACCAGGTAATTTCTTCGGGCAGATTTCCCGCCCAGATGATGAGCCACTGCGAAAACGAAAAGTAGGCCCACACCATGATGAAGGCCAACATGAACTTTCCGTGGTCATGCACCTGTTCAGGCTTCAACAGTTCCGACATGGGCTTGTAACGGAACAGTATTCGCTCCACCACGATGGCGAAGGCGAGAGCCGCCAGGACTTGTCCGATCAGGAATGACAGGCCGAAGATCGTGGAAATCCAGCTGGGGTCGATTGACATCACCCAATCGATGACAGCAAACGTAATGGTGAAGCCGTAGAGGATCAGCCCCGGCCCGCTCAGAGCCTTGAAGCGTGCGCTGTTGTCGCGCATGGGCGGATGGTCCTGCTCCGCCGACCACTTGGTGAGGAAGTACGAAAGTCCCCACCAGATGGCGAAATAGATGACAGCGCGAATCACGTATCCGTTTACGGAGAGATACGTCTTGGTGATTTCTTCCAAATGCTCGCGCAGGTGTTTGTCGGAAATATCTTGCAGAGGCCGGGCCCAGATATACAACCGACGGATTCCAAACAGCAGCGGGACGAACAATGCCGCCATCAGGGGAACACACCGCATCGCCGCTCCCAGGATTCTGCGGATCACCATTCCCCATGCGCCCTTGGTCAGATGGCGGAGCATGAGGATCGCCATCGATCCCAGAGTTACTCCAAGCCACGCCATGAAGGCCATCAGGTAAGCACGAAAGAACTGATCTGGCTGAATCCATGCGCCTGCTGCGGCGATAACGGTAAAGACGAGGCCGATAATTAGCGACCGCTGTTGAATGGTTTTCACCACCGGCGGCGCCATCAAATCGAATTTGCTCAAGGGAGCCGTGATCATTTCGGCTCCTCGTGCTCGGTTTTGGTTTCGATCACGGGTAAAGTTGCTCCCGAACCGAGTTCCTGGAACTGCGGTGGCTCGGACGGAACTTTCTGGCCAGCAGGAACGTCGGCGGAAGTTGCTCCCTGGCTCAATTGCAACGCGCGGATATAGGCAACGATCGCCCAGCGATCACGCGGCGCGACTTGTGACGAGTAGTCGGGCATGGCGCCGAAGCCGTTGGTGATTACGTCGAAAAGGTATCCAAGAGGCGCTTTGCGCAGACGCTCAATGTGGTAGGACGGCGGCTTGCGCGGAAAGCCACGCGACGGAATCACGCCATTGCCATCGCCCACACGGGAGTGGCAGGGAGCGCAGTAAATGTCGTAACGCTGCTGTCCGCGGGCGAGAAGTTCCGCGGTGACTGGAAAAGGCATGTAGTCTCCGGGATTGTCGCCCAGCTTTCCCGTGTAGAAATAAGTGTCATCGTGCAATTGCCCGCGGGCAACCGTGCCCTCGACTGGCGGACGGGCCGAGCGCAGGTCGGAGTAGAAATCGCTTTGGGCAAGCGGCTTGAAGCGCGGCTGGTCGTGCATATCTTGCCGGCAGCCAGCGAGGATTAGAAGAGCCGCAAGCAAAGTGGCGATTCGAGCCACCACAAGCCGCGTGGGGATAGCCGCGCCCGGCTGTCCGGCGGAGCGAAGCTCCGCTGTGTTGCTCGTAGAACTTTTCCACCCTTGTCGAGCTTGCGCTCGACCGGACAGCCAAGGGCGGCTGTCCCCACGTGGTTCGATCTGGTGGCCGGTCTTAATCGGGCACCTCCGAGATGGAGCGTGGCCCGAGGCTTTCCATGAAGCGGCGTGTTTCCGTCGGGTTGTACTTGCGATCGGAAGAGAACACGATCAGGAAAAATCTGTCTTTGCTGGCGAAGGCGAAACGTGGCGAATTGAAAACCGGGTGATACGGCATGGGCAGTCCGTTCAGGGCCAGCATGCCGAACACTGCTGAAATACCGGCAAACAGGATCGTCATCTCAAAGGTCACGACGATGAACGAGGGCCACGAGTGATACGGCTTGCCGCCTACGTTCACCGGATAGCTGACGACCGAGATCCAGTACTGCATGAGGTACCCGGTCAGGCCGCCGATGATTCCGCCGATCAGCACTACCAGCGGAACTTCGTCGTGATGGAAGCCGATGGCTTCCGCCAGGCCCTCGATGGGAAACGGGCTATAGGCGTCGATCTTTTTGTAGCCAGCTTCGCGGGTGCGGTTGGCCGCGTCCATGAGGGTGTGGACGGAATCAAACTCCGCCATAATTCCGTAAACTTTGGCGCGCTTCATTCCTTCACCTCCGCCTCGGGCAGCAGAGTGCGCATTTCAAAAATGGAAATCATGGGCAGGAGGCGAACGAACAGGAACATGGCCGAAAGGAACAAGCCGATGGTTCCGGCGTAGGTCATCCAGTCCCAGCGCGTGGGATAGTACATTCCCCACGAAGATGTCAGGAAGTCGCGGTGCAGGCTGACGACGACGATGATGAAACGCTCCAGCCACATGCCGACTAGCACTACACCGGAAATCAGGAAAAGCCAGAGTGGGCTGGTGCGCAGCTTGGGAATCCACAGCACCTGCGGAATGATGATGTTGCAGATGATCAGCAGATAGTAAAGAGGCGCATAGGGACCGTGCAGACGGTTCCACAGAAGGAAAGCGTCATAGCGATTGCCTCCGTACCAGCCCATGAAAGCTTCGATCACATAGCCATAGGCCACAATCAGCCCAGTGGCCAGCATGACTTTGGCCGAGTTCTGCAGATGGCGCTCAGTGATGAAGTCTTCCAGGTTGTAGAACTTGCGAATCGGGATCGCCAGCATCAGCACCATGGCGAAGCCGGAGTAGATCGCTCCCGCGACGAAGTAGGGCGGGAAAATCGTGGTATGCCAGCCCGGAACGATGCCCACGGCAAAATCGAAACTGACGACGGTATGGACCGAGAGCACCAGCGGCGTTGCCAATCCCGCGAGTAGCAGGTAGGCGGTTTCATAACGGTGCCAGTGCCGCGCCGAACCGCGCCATCCCAAAGCCAGCGTGCCGTAGATGATCTTCTTCCATCGCTCTTCCGAACGGTCGCGCAGGGTGGCGAGATCGGGGATGAGGCCGATGAACCAGAACAGAGCCGAGATGGTGGCGTAAGTCGAGACTGCGAACACGTCCCACACCAGTGGGCTGCGGAATTGCGGCCACACATTCATGGTGTTGGGATAGGGAAACAACCAGTAAGCGAGCCAGGGTCGTCCGACGTGGATGAGAGGGAAAATTCCGGCGCTGGCCACGGCAAACAGCGTCATGGCTTCAGCAAAACGGTTGATGGAGTTGCGCCATGACTGCCGCAGCAGAAGAAGGATGGCGGAAATCAACGTTCCGGCGTGCCCGATTCCGATCCACCAGACGAAATTGACGATGGCGAAGCCCCAGCCGATGGGGACCGTGATGCCCCAGATGCCGACGCCTTTGGCGAACAGGTAGGCGATGGCGAACAGCAACATCATCATCAACAGGAAGGCGATGCCAAAGCCGATGAACCAGCCGTCGGAAGTCGGACGCGTCAGGACGATCGCACTGATCTTGTCCGTAACCGAACCAAACGTGTAGCCGGGTTCGATGACTGGCGCGCGCTTGTCTTGGAGTGGCTCGTCCATATTTACTAGTCCCTGGATTTACTGGTCCTGCTTAACTGGTCCCTGCTTAGCTGTGCTCCGCCTCAAGTTCCGGATTCGGATTGCGAATGTCAGCCAGGTACGTGGTGCGGGGACGCGTGTTCAGGTCCGCCAGCAGGCTGTAGTTCCGCGGCTGCGCTTTCAATTTCGAAACCCGGCTATTGGGATCGTTGATGTTGCCGAAAACAATGGCGTCCGCCGGGCACGATTGCTGGCAAGCGGTCTGCAACTCGCCATCCTGAATCTTGCGGTCTTCGCGCTCGGAATCGATCCGGTGTTCATTGATGCGCTGCACGCAGTAGGTGCACTTCTCCATGACGCCGCGGCTGCGCACGGTCACGTCGGGATTGCGCATCATCTTGTACTGTGAAGTTTCCCAGTCCTGAAAGAGCAGGAAATTAAAGCGCCGTACTTTGTAAGGGCAGTTGTCGGAGCAGTAGCGCGTGCCCACGCAGCGGTTGTACACCATGTCATTCAAGCCTTCGCTGCTGTGAGTAGTTGCGCCCACGGGACAGACGACTTCGCAGGGAGCGTTTTCGCACTGCTGGCACGGTACGGGCTGGAAGTAGGCCTTGGGATTGGCGCGGTCGCCCTGGAAATATGAATCGACGCGCAGCCAGTGCATGTGTCGGCCAAGTACAGTCTGCTCTTTACCCACGACCGCGATGTTGTTCTCGGACTGGCAGGCAACGATGCAGTTGTTGCAGCCAACGCAGGCATTCATATCAACCGTCATGCCCCAGGCGTAAGGCTCGGCCGCGTACGGGTAAGGCTTGTACAGCGTCAGTTCCTTCGCCGGTTCTTCTTCGCGTGCGAACTCAGGCTCCTTGCGGTACTCCTCGATGCTTGCAGTGCGCACCAGGGGACGCGCGCCGGTGGGCGTGTCCATGGTCTGGTAGCCCTGAGTGGAGGCCAGCTTGTAGGTGCCTCCGGTCTTGCGAATGGCTACACCACTGGCAATCCACGGCGTGGCGCTGGTGCGGAGCTGGTACATGTCGAAACCGGCGCCAGTACCCACCCGTCCGGCGCGGCGGCGTCCGTAACCCAGGAATACGCTGATGGAATTGTCGGGATGGCCGACCTGGATCCAGACCGGAGCGGTGATCTTTTTGCCGTTGAGTTCGAGTTCGACCAGGTCTTCAGTCTTGATCTCCATGCGCTCGGCCATGGCTGGGCCCATGAGCACCGGATTGTCCCATGTGAGTTTGTTCATCGGCTTGGGGAGTTCCTGCAGCCAGCCGTTGTTGGCGAATTGTCCGTCGTAGACGGAGGGATCGCGGCGGAAGTTGATCTCGATGGCCTTGGGATCGGCGGCCGACGGGGCGGGAACGCCCGCAGCCTTGGCGCCGACCTGCTTCGGTGCGAACGCTGTGCCTTCCACCCAGCCATCGTGCAGCGACTTTCGCCAGAACGCGTCGAAATCAGTGCCGGGATGCTGCGTCTTCCAAAATGCCTGCACGATTTCGTGGCCCTTGGTGTCGGCCTGACCTGAAAGCATCGAGACCAGTTCGTGCGCACTCTTGCCGTCGTACAGCGGTGCGATTAAAGGCTGCACGATACTTACCGTGCCGTCGTAAGCGCGGGTGTCGCCCCAGGCTTCGAGATAGTGCGCCTCGTTCACATGCCACTGGCAGAGTTCCGAAGTCTCGTTCTGGTAAAGGCCGAGATACACGCGGAATGGGACGCTCGGACTCTTCATCGCTTCGGCGAAACCGAAGTCAGTGGGAGCATCGTAGGCTGGGTTCCCGCCCATGATCACCAGGATGTCCACCTTCGCGGCACGCATATCGGCGACCAGATCTTTAAGAGACTCACCCTGGTTCACTGGGTTCGCGTTTACGGGATCGGTGTAAACCACCGTGTTGCCGACATTGCCCAGCGCTTGATTGATGCGATGGACAAAAGCGTGAACGGCCGCGGGCTGATGATCGCCGGCGATAACAATGCTGGAACCGCGATGAGCCTTTAGGTCCTTCGTCACAGCATCCAGGAACTTCTCCTGTTCCGGACGAACCATGCTCTTGTCGGTGTCATCGCCGAGCATCATATCTAACGCGCGTACAAACGATTCGACCTCAGCCGCCCGCAAGGGCAACCGATGGTCCGCCTTCGCGCCCGTCGAACTTGGTGTGCTCTCCGCCACGTACAGGCGGCACATTTCACCCGCATCGGGATTGCGGCGCTTGGCGAAGTCACGAGCGTAGCGGGCGAATCCGGGGAATCCGGCGTAGAGGAAGTCAGCGTCGAGCGAAAAAACTACATCGGCTTTCGAAAAGTCATAGCGTGTCTCGACGGGCTGACCAAATGCCAGCTTGGCGCCTTCGAGCACGTTGTCGCGGTTGGCCGGTTCATAAACATGCCACTTGGCCTGCGGATAAAGCTTGATAAACGACTTCAGCTGATCAGCAAGCGTGGGGGAAGAAATGGTCGGCGTCAGAATGCGGATGCCCGCTCCGTCCAGACTCTTCTGGATGCTGAGCGGCGAGCGCATGGCCTGCACCAGTGAACTCCAGGAGCGAATTTCGCCCATGTAGGTCACGGTCTGCGAGCGGTCGGGATCGTACATCCCCAGGATCGAGGCCTGGGAGAATACATCAGTGCCGCCGAGGCTGGCGGGATGTTTGTCGTTGCCCTCAATCTTGGTCGGCCGGAACATCTGGCTCTCGACCAGGACTGGACTTGCGTATCCACCCAGAGTGAAAGCGGTGGCGTAGAACAGCGGACGCCCGGGGACCAGCTCTTCAGGCTGCTTCACGTACGGGACAATCGGCTCCAGCGGCTGCTTGGTGCATGCGGTCATGCCTGCCATGGCCAGCGATGCACCCATCAGCTTCAGGAAGCCGCGACGTGAGACTGCGTCCAGCCATTCGGACGCGCCCTTAGGGAATTCCCGATGCAGCATCTCCTGGAAGTCAGGGCTGCCGGCCAGCTCTTCAAGGCTGCGCCAGTATTCCGGACCGCTGGTCTCGGCGACACGGGCGCGGGCCGCATCCAGATCGAGCGTACCCTTCTTGCTGGGGCAGACATCCTCGCTGCGCGGCTTTGTGTTTTGGTCTTCCATGCTCATGCAGTTCGCAAAGCTGTGTTCAAAAACTACCGGTGACAGGTTGAACAGCTGGTTATGTCCGTTACCGAACGCAACTTGTATTTCTTTACCAGATTGGTGCCGAGAGACAGCTGGTCGGTGTAGGTTTTGCCATCTACTTCGACCGGACTGCTGGCCGACGGTCCTTCATATCGCATGTTGAATACCTGATCGCGGGGCCGGAGATTCTTTTCCGGAGCCCGATGGCACTCCAGGCACCACTCCATCTGCAGGGACGCATGGTTGTACATCAACGGCATGCGGTCCACGGGGCCGTGGCATGTGTTGCAGCCTACGCCTTTATTGACATGGATGCTGTGATTGAAATATGCAAAGTCTGGTAGATCGTTCACCCGCGTCCAGACCAGCGATTTGCCACTCTTGTAGCTTTCGCGGACCGGTTCCAGCAGGGCGGCATTGGTCCATATCTGCGAGTGGCAGTTCATGCAGGTCTTGGTGGGCGGGATGCCGGCAAAGTCGGATGTCTCGACCGAGGTGTGACAATAGCGGCAATCGATGCCCAGTCCCGCCACATGGTGCTGGTGACTGAAAGGCACAGGCTGTGGCCGGCGCACTCCGGCATAAGTCACGTATGGCGACCGCTGAATTTCGGCTGCAGCCCAGAACAACACCGCGACGACGAAGACGGCTCCGTAGATCGTCGCTCGCGATAGTGTGTTCGTGCTGCGATGAAAAATCTGCATGGAGTGCGGACATTCCGTACGTCGGAGCCATTCAGCCGGCCACCGGTTCGTGCAGCGTTATACAAAAGCGGTCATAGACCGCAAACTCGGGAGCAATGAAAACCAGTTAGTATAGCAGGCAAAAGATTGTGGAAATATTACTGCGACGTTAAGAGAATCGAAAAATGTTCAGCCCGGTGAAAAAAGGCCCGATTTCTTTGCTTCAGAGTAGGGCTCGACGTGGAGTTCTACTTTAGGTTCATCACCAACAACTTGGGTTCGGTCATTTCTTCGATAGCATAACGCAAACCTTCGCGGCCCAGTCCAGAATCCTTCACACCGCCGTACGGCATATGGTCAATCCGGAAGGCGGGGACGTCTCCGGCGATCAGGCCGCCGACTTCGAGTTCTTCATAGGCGGTAAAGATTAATTTCGCGTCACGGGTAAAAATTCCTGCCTGCAGCCCGTAAGGCGAATTATTGATCTGACGCAGCGCCTGGTTGAAGTCGTCATAGGGCTCGACGGTCACGACCGGCGCGAATATCTCCTGGCAGTTCACTTTCATCTCCGGGCGCGTTCCGGTCAGAACAGTGGGTTCGAGCACTGACCCGCGACGCTCTCCGCCGCATAGAAGGCGAGCGCCGGTGCGGATAGCTTCCTGAATCCAGTCGCTGGCGCGGATGGCATCACTCTCGCGGATGAGAGGCCCTAAGTCGCTCGATTCGTCGAGCGGATCGCCGGTCCTTAGTTTCTTCACTCCTTCAAGCAGGAGGTCGGTGAACTTGGCGAAAGCGGAGCGCTCCACCAGGATGCGCTGCACCGAGATGCAAGTCTGGCCGGCGTAGGAGAAGCCTCCGACGACGCAGCGGTCGGCGGCATACGCCAGATCGGCGTCGCTGTGCACGATCACACCGGCATTGCCTCCCAGTTCCAGAACGACTTTCTTCTTCCCGCAATTTTTCTTGATCTGCCAGCCTACGCTGGCACTGCCGGTGAAGCTGATCAGCTTGATGCGATCGTCGGTGACCAGCAGGCTCGCGTCCTCATTCGAAAGCGGCAGTACGTTCAGGCCGCCGTCGGGCCAGCCTGCCTGCTGGACGGCTTCCGCCAACATCAACGCAGTCAGTGGAGTCTGAGGCGCCGGCTTTAGAACTAGCGGACATCCGGCGGCAATAGCGGGCGCGACTTTGTGTGCCACCAGGTTCAGAGGGAAATTAAAAGGAGTGATTCCCGCGATCGGTCCCAGCGGGAAGCGGCGAACGATGCCCCAGCGTCCGGCGGTAAATTCCTGCCAGTCGAGTGGCAGATATTCGCCATAGAGGCGTGTGCTCTCCTCGGCGGCGACGTTGAAGGTGAAGATGGCGCGCTCCACCTCGGTGCGGGCAGCCTTGATGGGCTTGCCTGACTCTTGCGCCATGATGCGGGCAAATTCCTGCTTGCGCTCTGCAATATTTTCCGAGACTCGCCGCAAAACCCGCTGGCGCTCGAAAGCCGGGAGCCGCCGGGTCGTCCCAAAAGCTTTGACTGCGGCGGCGATCGCCGCCTCGGCGTGTTCCCGCCTTCCCTGGAACACAGAAGCGATTACGCTGCCGTCATAGGGAGCATGAATCTCCACAGGGTCGCCGTCTTCAATCCATTTGCCATCGACAAAAAAGCCTTGCGTAGCGGCTGGAGTCGCAGTCATCTGTGCCATGGCGTTATTTTAGACCTCCACGGGAGTGGAAGGGTCATTATAGGCCTTTCGAGTAGGGAGGCGCGGAGGCCCAAAAACAAACGCGGGTGCCCCATCTTTGCGCGTTCTTTGCGCAAAGGTGGGAGACGATGGTGCTGTAAGTGAGGATTTTCCGCGGTCAAAAGATTGATTCGACTTGCGTCGGGAAAAACAAGATCCCGCAGTGCGCTCACTCTGCCTACCACTTTTCGCTAAATACGCGAAAGATGGGACACCCCTTGTGTTGTTGGTCTTCACGAGATCAAAAACTTTGCAGTTTCCGTCTGAGAGAATAGTTTGAAGTCAGGAGAATGAAGATTGCAGCGATCTATTTTGGAAACCAGCGAGTTGTTGCGCAGGGGCACGGTCTCGCCGGTGGAACTCACTTCCGAGTGCCTGACGCGGGTTGAAAAGCTGAATCCGGCTCTGAATGCGTTCATTACCGTGACCGGGGAATCCGCTCTTGCCGAGGCCCGTAAGGCAGAGACTGAAATCCGGCGGGGCGAGTGGCGTGGCCCGCTGCATGGCATTCCGCTGGCTTTGAAGGATTTGATCGATACCGCCGGCGTTTTGACGACCGCTGCCACTTTGATTTTCAAAGATCGCGTTCCCACCGAAGACGCGGAAGTGGTTCGCCGTCTGAAAGCTGCCGGAGCTGTGTTGCTCGGGAAACAGAATCTCCACGAGTTCGCATACGGCGGCAGTTCGATGGTGAGCGCTTTCGGAGAAGTGCGAAATGCATGGAGTAAGGAGTACATCACTGGCGGTTCATCGGGAGGTTCGGCAACTGCGGTCGCCGCCGGAATGGGTTATGGCGCTATCGGAACTGACACGGCTGGATCCATTCGGGAGCCCAGCGCGCTCTGTGGCGTCGTTGGTTTGAAACCTACCTACGGGCGGGTGAGTGCGCGAGGTGTGATTCCGCTTTCAGTTTCTTTGGATCATGTCGGTCCGATCGGACGTTCTGTCGCCGACGTCGCTGCAATCCTGGCTGCCATTGCGGGCTACGATGCCGCCGACAAAGCCAGCGTGGACGCTCCTGTTGAAGACTATGTGGCAGCGCTGCAGAAAACTTTCAAGCCGCTGCGAATCGGTGTACCCAGAAAATTCTTCTTTGATGATCTGGATAAGGAGGTCGCGTCGGCAACGACTCACGCCTTGTCCGGACTGGCCGCGCTGGGTGCTGAAATCCGCGATATCGAATTAAAAGTTTCGACGGACCGGACTCTGCAGAGCGGTGAGTCGTACGCGTTTCATGCTCAGTTTGCCGCTTCCAAACCCGAGCTTTACCAGCCGGAAACCCTGCGGCGAATTCTTACCGGGAAGAGTGTCAGCCAAGAGGCCTTGCTGGAATGCCGTCGTGAACTGCAACGGGAGCGCCGCGAAATTGCGTCTGTTTTTTCAGATATCGACGTGCTGGTCGCGCCAACCACGCCGATTCCCGCGCCAACGATTGCCGAACTCAAACAAGATCCGGAGCTTCTGCGGCCGCGAGAGCTGCTACTGCTGAGGAACACTCGCCCGATCAACGTATGGGGATTGCCTGCGATTTCCGTTCCATGCGGCTTCACGGAAAGCGGTTTGCCTATTGGCTTGCAGATCATCGGGCCGCACTGGGGAGAAGCACGGGTGTTGCAGGTCGCCTACGCCTACGAGCAGGCGACGGCCTGGCACAAGCGCCAGCCGCCTACATCTTGAGCCAGGTTGGAGCCTCTCGGAAGATCGAACAAACGGCTTTTGAAAGTCAGTTTTGGGTTCTTGATTCTCAGTTCTCAGTTCGAAACGCTCTGACCCTTGCTAATGACAACGATTAGTTTCCTGCCAGCGCTTTGTCCATGAATCCGGCTTCGTCGTTCTTCATTTTCTTCAAGCCATCGAGTGGAAGATAAATCATGTGTCCTGCGCCGTAGGTGGCGAAAGAAATATTCTTCCGGTAGGGCGGAGTCAGATTCAGGTGATCGATGGTGTAGTCAGCGGCGTAAAACGGCGTGGCGAGATCGTAGAGACCTTCCATTACCAGGACTTTCAGGTAAGGATTCTTCACGATCGCCTGGCGCAGCGCGGTCGCTGTGTCAGGGAAGCCGGTGATGCCAGAGCCCCAGTTCCATGCATTCTCGAAGAAATTCTGGTCCGCGGGAAATACCTGGTACGGCATGTCGGTTTTGTAGCCTAGTTCAGTACGGACGTAGTTATTGAAGACTGCGGTAAAAGGCGGCATCGTGGCCGCCTCGGTGGGATCGTAGAACGGCGTGTCCAATACTCCGTCCGGGTCGGGGCCGGTGAAACGCCCGTCGAGGCGGCCGACGCGCAGCTTCTGATCCAGCAATAAGTAGTGGGTAAATTTCGGTACGTCGATGCGCAGGTTGGCCTGATCGAGGACGTCCTTACTCAAGCCGGTGTAGCGCGCCATCTGCTCAATCACTTTTTGGCGTTCTTCCGGCGTGATGGCATCGCCTTTGGCGAGGGCCTGCGCGTACTCGGTCCCGGCCCATTGCGTTGATTGCTGTCGCGCCTTCTCCATGTCCTGCAACAGGTCTGCCGGCAATTTCTTATGATACCCCGCAATCATGGTGAAAGTCGGAATCAGCAGAACGTAAGGCTGGTCGTTACTCTTGGTGTCTTCGAGAGTCTGAAAGCTGAGCGCGGTGGAGAGCAGCGTGATGCCATTGAACGCGATGCCCTGGTCCGCGAGATTGCCGGCGATGCCAGCCGCGCGGGTGGTTCCGTAGCTCTCGCCGAAAAGGAAGAGCGGCGAACTCCAGCGCTCGTAGCGAGTGAGATACAGCCGGATGAATTCGCTGAAAGCTTCGATATCACCTTTGACGCCCAGAAATTTCTTCGACAGCTCGGCATTTGCGGCACGGCTGAAGCCGGTCTGCATGGCGTCGATGAACACGACATCACTCTTGTCGAGAAGAGAGTGCGGATTGTCCATGATGCGGAAGGGTGCGGGCGGCAACAATCCGTCGGGTTGAAGTGAGACTTTACGCGGCCCCAAAGCGCCCATGTGCAGCCAGATCGTGGCCGAGCCCGGGCCGCCGTTGAAGGCAAAAGTCAGCGGACGCTTATCGGCTTCCTGACCATCGAGTGTGTACGCAACGAAAAACATTTCGGCTTCGATCTTGCCGTCGCCACGCTTGATCGGAAGTCGTCCCGTGGTGGCGGTGTATTTCAGCGCCTTGCCATCCACGGTGATGCTGTGGTGGGTGACGACCGGCGGAATTTCGGAGACGTCAAACTCTTCCTTGTCCTTGTCGGCACCCGGCTTCGGTGCGGGAGGCTTCGGTTCTTCATTTGGACTTGCGGCCGGATTGGCTTCGGAAGACTTCTCGCCTGGCTTCCTCTCCGCATTCTTCGCGGCGGGTTCGTTAGTCCTGGTTTTCTTCTCTTTTTCCTTAGGCTCGTCGTTGGATGAGTTCGTTTGTTGCGCTGCGGCTCCAGCGACCAACGCGCACAGCAAGGCAAATGTCACAAGGATGACACGCATGTATGAACTCCTGAAGTGAATCGGATTCTGTTCGTCCGGCTCCAAGGCCGTGGCAGTGAAAAGCATTGAATGGCTAAAAGGCTGTAAAGAACGACTACAATTATTTTCCAATGGCCGCAGCGCGGAATTATACCCGGAACGCAGTTCAGGTTGCGGCATTGCTCAACTCGCTCCCAAGAAATTGTTTATGCAAAGTTCCACACTTGCCATTTGTTACTTTATGCGGAGACATTGCTAAGATGTTTCGGTGCCGCTGAAAACTCTCCGGAAAACTCAAAGCAGAATTCTTCAGGCCGATTCTCTGGCTTCGATTCCATGGCTCGTCCATGGTTTCAGCACTCGCACGGGAGGTGTTTCCCGTACCTACGGCGGGAAGAGCCTGAATCTCGGATTCACACCTGAAGATTCGCGGCGCGCGGTGGAACAGAATCGGGCGGCTTTTCTTCGGGAACTGGGAGCCGTCCGCAAGGGACATGAGTGGCCGCTGGTGACTGTGCGCCAGATTCACTCCGATCTTATTCACTGCGTTCTTCAAATCCCCGAGGCACCTCTGGCGGGGGATGGCCTGGTCACACGCACGCCCGGCCTGCTGCTCGCCATCCTGACTGCAGATTGTTTGCCGGTGATTCTGGCGGACACAAAACGTCGTGCCATCGGCGTATTCCATGCCGGATGGCGCGGGACGGTGAAACGTATTGTCGAAAAAGGAGTAGGCGAGATGCAACGCTGGTTCGGCTCTCGCCCCCGCGACATCAAAGCGGCGATTGGTCCCGGAGTTCACGGATGCTGCTACTCGGTCGGTCCCGAGGTGCGTACTCAATTCGAATCGCAGTTTGAGTATGGCAGCAAATTGTTTCGAGAAGTCGAGGAGTCCGATCCGGTGCGGGAAAAATATCCGCTTTTGTTTTTGACTGCGCGTGCTCCTGGGCACAGCGAACTGCCCAGGAAGATTTTTCTGGATCTGGTAGAAGCCAATCGCCGCCAGTTACTTGCAGTAGGTGTTCCGGCGAAAAGTATCAGCGCATCTCCGCTTTGCACTTCCTGCCACACCGATCTTCTTTTCTCCTACCGCGCGGAAAAAGGGGTTACGGGACGCATGATGGCGGTCGCGGGAATTCGTCCGTGAAGACAAATAGATCGGAGTGCGAAAGACTCCCTTTGCGACCTTTGCGGATTTTCTTGGCGTACTTTGCGGTAAAAGATTTTGACCGCAAAGTACGCAAAGGATTCGCACAGTACGCAAAGATCGGATTTCTCGCATCCTGGATGTTGGCGACAGTCGCGTTGCCTGACTGCATAGCTGAAAACCCGGTTCCCACAGAAAAGATCGATCACATTTTCGCCGGGATCAAATCGGCGCGCGAACCGGGGGCTGCCGTACTCGTCATCAGGAACGGGGTCACGATCTTCGAACGTGGATATGGCGTGCCCGATCTCCGATCACTACACAAAATCGACTCGCAAACTAATTTTCGCCTGGCGTCCTGCACCAAGCAGTTCACAGCGACGGCGGTGATGTTGCTCGTCCACGACGGCAAGCTCCATTTCGAAGATCGGCTCACCGACGTTTTCCCTGATTTCCCTGCGTACGGGAAATCGATCACCATTCGCAATCTTCTGAACCACACGTCCGGCCTGCTAGATTACGAAGACCTGATGGCTAAGCCCGCTGCCGGCACCCCACTAGAACAAATTCCACAAATAAAAGACGCTGGCGTCTTAGCGTTGCTCAAGCAGCAGACGACCACGAAATTTCCTCCAGGGACACATTGGGACTACAGCAACTCCGGCTATGCAGTACTCGCTATGGTCGTCGAGAAAGTTTCCGGGCAGTCGTTTGGTGACTTTCTCCACAACCGCATCTTTACCCCGCTGGACATGAAGCAAACTGTGGCATACGAAAAAGGCAAAAACACAGCCAACCATCGCGCCTTCGGTTACACCCACGAAGGCGGCGCATGGCACGAACAGGATCAGAGTTCGACATCGGCGGTGCTGGGCGATGGCGGCGTCTACTCTTCTCTCGACGATCTGGCGAAATGGGACCGCGCTCTGACGCACCACACGTTGCTTAGCGAGGCCGAGATGAAGCCGGCGATCACCGCAGTCAATGTGGCGGACAGAAGCGCGCAGGAGCCGGACGGTACCCCGGCGGCATATGGTTTTGGTTGGTTCCTGAACCCGTACCAGAAGCATCCACGCATGTGGCACTATGGCGAGACCGTTGGGTTTCGCACCACCATCCAGCGTTTTGAAAGCGAAAAACTCACCATCATTGTCCTGTGTAACCGCGACGACTTAGTGCCGGCGAATCTGGCCTTGAAGGTTGCCGATCTTTTCCTCAGCCCGGGTCAGTAGGATGCAGTAAGATTTCAATTCTCCGTCAACGTTCTGCGAACCTGAGGTCAGGGATGCTCATGTCCGAAGTGGTGGATAAAACCCTCTCCGAAAACGAAATCGCGAGTCCGGATTCCAACCCCGGTGCGCCTTCGGTCGAGGTCTATGCGGTCTATGGCGTCGAGCCGGAGATTCAGGCCTATGCCATGGCGAAGTATTCGCGCTCAGCGCTCTCGATGAAAGAGTCGCTGCGCGAGATCAGCACCCAAAAGGCGGAGAAGTTTCTCAACACTTTTTACTTTCAGTACGGACACCGCTCCATCGCCGATCTGGCTCACATCGCGCTGGCCATCGAACGCCTCTCGATTCTGGCCGCCATCGCAGTTGCGGACGAGCAGCGCTGGGACGGTCAGGAGCGGTCCACCCGGTATCAGGATTTCAAGAAGAGCGGCTACTATCTGCCTGACTTCGGCGACGATCATGGGGCGAGTGACCTGTATCGCGGCGCGGTTGATTCCTTGTTCGCCGAATACGAAGCGTTGTCGGACCGCATGTTCCTGTACCTGGTCAGCGTCACTCCGAAGCCAGATGAGATGAAGCAGGACGCTTACGAACGCACTCTTCGGGCACGCGCTTTCGATATCTCCCGCTACATGCTGCCGCTGGCGGCCAATACGTCGCTGGGAGAGATCGTCAACGCGCGCACCCTCGAAAATCAGGTGTCGCACCTGCTGTCGCATACGCACAAGGAAATCCGGGGGCTGGGTGAATTGCTGAAACGTGCGGCTACTTCGCCGGCCTACAACGTGAACCACGACGCACTGCGCGAGCTAGTGGAGCAGATTCGCGCCGCTTCGCCCGAGTTGGGCGCGCGAGCCGAGCAGGAGTTGCTGCGCGAAGTGCGCGTGGCGCCGACTTTGGTTAAGTATGCCGATCCCAACCAGTATGAAATGGAGACGCGGCGCATTCTGCGGCAGGTGGCTTCCGAGTTGATGGGCGACTTGCCGGTTGCTCCGGCGCCGTTAGTCGATCTGCTGGAAGAAGAGCCGCTGGAAGTTGAGTTGGCGGCTACGCTTATCTATGAGCACAGTCATTATCCTTACCGACAGATTCGCCAGGCAGTGCAGGCGGCGGGAGAAGCTATTCGGCGCGAGATCATCGATATGGGATTGCGCCGCCGCGGCCGTCATGACGAAATGCTGCGTGCATTCTGTGCTGGACAACAATTCCGCTTCGACATCCTGATGGATATCGGTGGTTTTCGCGACATGCATCGTCATCGCCGCTGCATTCAGATTGGGCAGGAGTTCACGACCAAACACGGATACGATGCTCCGGAAGAACTCGAAGCTGCCGGCGCCAAAGAAAACTACGACGCTGTGATGCAGAGGACCGCGACCGCTGTCGAGCAGTTGGCTTCCCGGGGCGGGGCGGAAGCAGCGGAGAATTCGCAATACGCGATCCCGCTGGGATTTCGTAAGCGAACTCTGTTCAAAATGGATTTCGCCGAGGTGGTTTATATTTCCGAACTGCGAACCGGGCCAGCGGGACACTTTTCGTACCGCAATGTGGCGTATGCGATGTATGAGGCAGTGGCGAAGAAGCATCCCGCGCTGGCGAAATATCTGCGAGTGCACGACGTGAAACAGCCGGTGGACTTGTTGAAGCGGTAGCTTGAGGATCGGACTTCGGACCCCGGACTTCGCTCCAAATCAAAGGCAAAACCGCAGGACGAGATTGTCCGCCCCACGCGTGGTCTGGTAACCTGAATTGAGCCAAAAAATAGTTAGTACATTTGACACTAAAGTCACCTAGCCTTTCCCGCCAAAGGCCTTGATCATATTGGCTTACCGGTCATCTGCCCGGAATTCCGAATAGTCTAGATAGGTCCCGATGTCTGGCGCATGTTCCCACGAGTTTTTTTGGCCCCAAAAAGCCACCAACGGACGCTATTACCAGTCCTGCCGGTTGTGTGGCTCGGTGTACGAGTACGACTGGCGGAACATGGGGCGCCTGGAAACACAGCGCATGGTCGATGCGGAGAAAGCTGCGTCGTCCGAAGTTTCTGGTTCACAGCTGAGTGCTGCGGGAGAGAACCTAATATCTCTCCGTCTGCTGGTTGAGTTCGAACCGGCTCACCGCGTCTTTTTCCAAAATCTGACAGACACGCTGCAAGCCATGCCGGACGCAGCGACGCTACGGCAGTGGTCTTTCTGGCGCAATATCCTGGTCAGTACCGGCATGCCTTGGCGGCGTTTCGGAGCTTCGTTAGGTTTACAGGTAGTTGCGATCGCGGTGCTGATCGTGGCACAAACCTGGATCATTCAAGACCTGCCGCGACGAAGCAGTGCCTTCGACAATTCCGTAATCACCTACTACAAGCCGGATACGGCATTCCCGGCGCTACGCGGGAACCCAGGTAGGGTTCATCCCACGACCGGAAAAAAGACTCAAACGGCTAGCCGAGGTTCGAGACCCATGTCGAGCTCTGCGTCGAGCGCTGATTCGAAACCTGATTCGAACTCTGCGTCGAGCCAACGACCGATTCGAGTCAGGGCTGAAACTACGCAGGCTGCGCTGAAAGCGCCCGATCTAAAGTTAAAAGGCCCGGCGCGTCCTACTTTGATGGGTTCAAACTTCGTTCCTCCCGCAGTGCCGCTCGTTTCTACCGGGCCTTCCCGTTTGACCGTGCCAGCAGGCCTGATCTCGGTCGTGGCTCCGCCGGCAGAGATTGGACAGGGCACGCTCGGGCAAGGGGCATCGGCCTCCCGGGGGCTCGGTTTGGCGCAAGCCTCTGCGGTTGCACCGGCACCCGAGCTTGGAGTTGGCGCCTCATCGGGGCGCGCCGGGATGAACATACCGTCGGCGACCGTGATCGGACCTGCGCCCATGGTTCAGGCTGGAATGCGCAAGACCGGAGAATTCAACATTGGCCCCTCGGCAGTAGTCGCGCCTTCGCCGAAGTTGCCCATGGGCGAGCAACGCACGATCGCTTCATCTGGACAGGCAAGCTTTGGCAGTCTTTCAGGACTAGCGGTGCCGCCAACTCCGTCGGCCTCCGGTGTGGGAACCATGTCGGGCGGTGGTCGCATGGGGCTTCTCTCCGGCGGCGGTTCACAAGTTGTGCCGCCCGCACCGTCAATCCAGAATGTCAGCGGCGGTGGAAATGGGCTGGGTTCTATGGCGGGGGCAGGAATGCAGGTGGTTCCCCCGGCTCCTTCGCTGCAAGGGACAGGCGGCAGCGGTACAGGTCGCGGCGCTTCGCCGTTGAACGCGGGACTCCAAGGCGTGGCGCCCGCTCCGTCCGTGGGTGCTGGCGGAAGCGGCAATCACGGAGTACGCCAGGTTGCCATGAATGTCGCTCCATCGCTGGCGGCAGCGCCGGTGATCGCCAATGCCCAGCCACAATCGGCTGCAAAAGAGCCAGAAGCGAAGTCCGAGCCGCCGACGGAGGAAATGCCTTTACGCCTGATCGGTCTGGCGATGGCATTGCCGAACTCGTCCTATTTTTCCAACTACGAGGTCTACATTGCCGAGCGGAAGCTGCGCAAAAATCTGACCGAGCTGGTCAAGCTGGTATACGTCTATCTTCCTTACCAGCGCCGACTGTCTGAATACGGCATTGATCAGTCAAAGGTATTCAAGCTTCTGGTCAGCCGGGACCGCACTTGCGATGAATCGCTGATGCAGATGACGTGGCCGGAAACCGATCGTCCTCCGGACGCTCAGAACGCGACGGACGCTCCCGGACTGAGTACCGCTGACAAAAAGAGCATGCTGCCGTGTTACCGCACCACCGCAGACGACTACCGCAAAGCAATGGCCCGCCGCTAGATCCATTCTGATTGCGCTATCCACACAGGGGTGCCCCGTTTCTCGCGGTTTTTGCGAGAAGCGGGCGGGCAGTTAGATTGTGCGAAGGGCAGTTTTTCGCCGTGCCCCCAATCGTTGAAAACCAGCAGCCCTCTCCACATGGCCTAATCACCTACGGACAATGTCATATAAGCCATCTTATCCCAAACCGGTCCCACAGCTATTCTCTTTAACATCGCAGGCAAGATTCCATCAAAAGCCTGCTGGCCATAGAGGAGGGCTGAGATGAGCGAACACTACCATGATGCTGGCGACATGCGGTTTCTGAAAGAGATGGGAAAACTGGCACCGACCGAGTTCAAGGCCTGGCTCGGGCTGGACCAGATTGTCGGACGTGAAGACGGAGCCATTCCGCGGAAGTATCGCGAGCTTATCGCACTGGCCGTTGCAGTCACCACGCAATGCCCTTACTGCATTGAAGCGCACGTCAAGGGCGCCAAGGCGGCAGGCGCGACTCGGGAGGAAATCACTGAAAGCTCGCTGATTGCGGCTGCTTTGCGCGCCGGAGGAGCAGCGACACACGGCGCCATGGCGCTGAAGTTCTACGAGAAATTATGAATTTGTGGAAGCAAGCGTGAATTGTGAACGAGGGGCTCCCATTTTTCGCGGTCTTTTGGTCGAGTCCCAGGACATGGCTTACAGAGTGTCCCAACACATCCCTTACACTTTTGGTTAGCTGGGGCTCCAGTGCTCAACCATGCCATAGTGACAGTTTGGTCATCCGCCCGCCCTCCCTGCGCACGCTCCAGGCATCTTTCTCCCTCGCCCGCTTCGCGGACGAGCGGAGTGTAAGGGATGTCTTGGGACGCCCTGCAAAGCTTGTCGTGGGACTGAACAGGGTCAAATTTTCCATGACATTTCTTCGATCGGACGTTAATTGTCGAGCTTACCCTTGACTGATCGGCGCGTCTAAGCCTCTCTACTCCGCGACCGGGAATCTGTCACAACTTCCAAGGAAAGGTGTCTGGACTCCTATGGAACTTGATATTTTCCTGCAGTACCTGAAATACACCCTTCGCACTCTGAGCCGTGATCGTGGATTCACTTTGGTCGCAGTCCTCATTCTGGCTCTTGCTATCGGGGCTAACATTGGAGTCTTCAGCGTAGTCAACACACTCCTTCTGCGCCCGCTGCCATTCCCTGAGTCACACCAACTCGTCTGGATTGCGCCCCCGCCAAGCAGTTGCGGCCTATCATGCGCAACCTACTCGGCCGACGCATATGAAGAATTTCGTGAACAGAGCCGCGCTTATCAGGACGTAACCGGATACATGGCCTTCAGCACTCCTGACAATCTGCGCCTCACTGGCCGGGGTGAGCCCGAGCCGGCCACGGGCATTGAAGTCATTGGCAACTTCTTTCAGGTCCTCGGCGTGCAGCCCGCCATGGGCCGCCTGTTTACGGCGGACGAGGCTCGCGGTGGTCCGCATCCAATTGCTCTGCTGGCCAATGCCTACTGGCGGCGTCAGTTCGCTTCCGATCCATCCATCGTAGGCAAGGCCATTGAGCTGAACGGAACGCCGATCACCATTGTCGGCGTTTTGCCGGATAGCTTCGACTTCGGGTGCGGTGTTTTCACCCGGCGCGAGAGTCGATCTTTTCACTCCGCTCGATCTGAATATGGAGCGTGACTGGGGCAACATCGTCACTCTCATAGGTAAGCTCAAGCCAGGCGTAAGCGTGGCCCAGGCTCTCGACGATGCGAACCGCGTAGCGCCAAATATATATTTCAATGTGAAATACCCCGACACGCTCGGGCGCTATAAGGGCAATTTGATTCCAGTTCCTTTAAAAGACTACGTCACTGGCAAATTGCGACGCTCGCTGATTGCTTTGTGGTGCGCCGTGGGCGCGATCTTGCTGATCGCCTGCGTGAACCTGTCCAATCTGCTGCTGGCTCGCACCTCCGCGCGTGCCAAGGAGTTTGCCGTCCGTGGCGCACTCGGGGCGAGTCGCAGCGAGATCGTTCGACGGTTGCTCATGGAGAGTCTCGTTCTTTCCGGCGCCGGAGCGGCCCTCGGGCTCGGATTGGCCCTGGCGCTCATCGCTTGGCTCGCGCATCAGGGATCTCTGGCTCTGCCACTCCTCATTACCCTGCGTATCGACATCCAGGCGCTGGGTTGGACAGTTCTCGTGGCAGTCCTGACCGCCATGATCTTCGGTCTGCTTCCAGCATTAAGAACTGCTGGCGGCAACCTGCAGGCGGCACTCAAGGATTCCGGCGCAGGTGCCGGCCTGGGCCGCAAACATGAGCGCGTCCGTGCCGCGCTGGTGGTTTCTGAAATTGCTCTGGCATGCGTGCTGTTGGTCAGTGCGGGGCTTCTGTTGCGCAGCTTTCTCAAGGTGCTTGACGTTGACCTGGGCTTCCAGCCCGAACGAGCTGCCTCAATCAAGGTCGAGTACGACGACCAAGCTTCATCCGAACCAGCAAGGCAAGCCAAACGCGGCGAGATCTTCCAACAAATCATCGCCCGCGTAAGCGCCCTGCCGGGGGTCCAGGCTGCCGGCATCTCTGACTACCTTCCGCTGGGACCCAATCGCAGTTGGGACGCCCCCGTGCCCAAGGGAAAGACCTTTGCCCCGGGCGAACTGCCGGAGCCCCTCGTCTATGTGATTACCCCGGGATTCGTTCGCGCCATGGGAATCCGGATGCGTGGCCGGGATTTCACCTGGGCCGACGGCCCACATAGCGAGAAAGTTGTCCTGATCAACGCTTCTGCCGCCCGACTCTACTGGCCCGGCGAGGAGGCGGTGGGCAAGGTCCTCATGCGCGGTCAGGAGGAAGATCGCGTGATCGCTGTTGTCGACGATGTCCACGAAGAAACCGTCGAAGGCGGGACTGGCTCGCAAATTTACTATCCGGCGATGCAGCAAAGGCCATCAAGCGCGCAATTGGTGGTGCGTACCAGTTTGCCGCCATCGACGCTGGCCTCTAGTGTTCTTCGCGCACTGCGCGAATTGAACCCCAATCAATCGGCCGCCGAATTCCGGCCCATCCAGACTATCGTCGATCGTGCGGTCTCTCCGCGCCGCTTCTTCATCCTGCTGGTAGCAGCGTTCGCCGGTCTTGGGCTGTTGCTCGCGGCACTCGGCATTTACGGCGTCATCTCCTACTCGGTCATCCAGCCACCCAGGAGATTGGCATCCGGATGGCGCTGGGCGCAACCGTGGCACAGGTGCAGTTCAGCGTCCTGGGAAAAACGCTTCTGCTCACACTGATCGGAATTGCCACCGGAAGCATTGCGTCGCTGGTTGTGGCGCGGGCGATCGCGCGCTCCTTTTCGGTACAACTCCAACCGATCCGTTTACGTTCGCAGCAGTCATGATCACGCTGGCAACTGTGGCCCTGGCCGCCGGTTATCTTCCAGCCCGAAAAGCCTCGCGCATAGAACCGATGGCTGCGCTCCGCAATAATTGAGCTGGAAATTCGCCCCGCCGCTCCACTTAAGCCCGGCTTTGGCATAAGTGAGAATGCTTATACCTCTCATGTCTGCCATTTCGACGGGCCAGATCTTCGGGAGTCGATGATCTGCGAAGGAGAGGGACCTGCTGTCGTGATAGAGGCTACTGAGCCAGGCCGACCTTCCGCTCTAAGCTCTGAAATCGCGGGTCGTTCCGCAGCGGGTCCCATGCGGGTTCTACCTTGAGCGTGTCGATAATATTGGAATGCCGCGCATAGGCTTTGTCGAGCCAGGCGAGAGTCTCGTCTTTTTTGCCCATGCCTATGTATGCCCATGCAAATGCCGCCGGATCCACGGGATAGCGGCGCTCTAATTCTCTTAGTCCTTCCATCGCATGCTGGGCCTCCGTCGGGCGGCTTGCGCGGCCGAGAACGTACGCCCGCTCCCACGGCGTATTGTTGGGGCTGTATTTGTCGATGTCAGCAAGCGCTTTCGCGAATTGTCAAGTTTCTACGTAAACGCTCCTCACCATATGAGCCCGCGGGAAGGTCGGTTCCATTTCGAGCACCGCATTAAATCCCTTTTCGGCGCGGTCGTACTGGCGCGAGTAATAAAAGATCATTGCGTTGTCGGCGGCGATAATCAGCGATAAGGGATCGAGCTGTCGGGCTCGTTCGCTCTCACGCAAGGCTTCATCAAAGCGGCCGTTCCAAGTCAGATATTCTGCGTACCAGTGGTGCGCGGTAGCGTAGTTAGGGTTCAGCTCGATGGCCCGACGATACTCTTTCTCCGCGGTCTGCCAATCCCAATCGTAGTTTTCGGCAATCAAAGCCATGGACGTGTGCGCTTCCGCAAGCCTTTCATCCAGTTGCAAAGCCTTAAGCGCCGCAGCGCGCGCTTTCGGCAAGGCCTCAGTTTGCGGAATTGTCATGGTGTAGCCGGGCAGAAGTGCGTAGCAATCGGCCAGACCAGCGTAGGCGCGAGCATAATCGGGATCCTTTGCGATGGCCTGCTGGAAATACTTGATCGCCTCTTCAAAACCTTCCGGAGTTCTCTTGTTCCAGAAATAGCGGCCTTTCAGGTAAAGATCGTAAGCCTCGTACGACTTGGGTATCTGTGCCTTGCTGATGGCAGAGGCGCTCTTGTTCTCACCTAATGTGAGTTGAATCTCGTCGCCGATCTCCTGAGCGATTTCGCCCTGCAGGCCCAGCAGATTGCTTAGATCTCGATCGTATTGTCGGGCCCAAAGATGCGTCTGATCGCTCATTTGAATAAGCTGGGCAGATACCCGCACTTTCCCCGCATCACGCCGAACGCTTCCCTCGAGCACATACTGCACTCCCAGCTCGCGCCCAATCTGACCCACCTGTGGTTGATTGTTTTTATAGTGCATGACTGAGGTGCGGGCGATTACTCCAAGACCCTTGGGATCGAGGACCCCGAGGTGAGAAATCATTTCTTCCGTCAGGCCATCGCTGAAATATTCCTGGGTTGGATCGCCAGTCAGGTTCTCGAAGGGCAGAACGGCCAGCATGACTCGCTCCCGTACCTTCTGCACCTGGGTGCGGGAACTTGACCAGCGAAAATAAGCAGTGAATGCAGCCGCCAGAACAAGCAATACCGCACCCGTAATCAGCCACCTCTTCTTGACCCAGGGGAGGTCTGTTGGTTCCGGTTGGGAAACCTCTATTCTCAGGGATGGAGTCCAACTGGCTGGCGCTAGGTCTACACTCCCAGAAATCTCCTTCACCTCAGGCGCAAAGCGATAACCTCGGCTCTGGACGGTCAGAATGTACCGCTGTTCCGCCGATTCACCCAGAGCTTTGCGCAGCATGAAGACGGTCTGGGTCAGGTTGGATTCTTCCACGAAGCTGTCAGGCCAGATCGTACGCATTAACTCGTCTTTGCATACCACTTCGCCCCTGTGCTCGATGAGCAAAAGCAGAACTTCAAAAGCTTTTGGAGTCAGGGCAATCGGCTTCTCGCCCTTCTTCAGGAGCCGGTTTGTGGCATCCAGACGGAAGTCGCCGAACGCGTATAAGTGACTGATTAGGCTAGGCATAACTCAATTTTGAGAAACTTTGAGAAAACTTGAGAACCGCCTTTAGGACATGGGCCGCACATTAGAGATAGCTTATGTTCCGCGCGGAAAGCGGGAACCCTGAATTGGCGGCCATTTTATCACCGCCTGACCGACCCAGGCTCCCCGAATTTCCCGTAATCGGGCCATTCAACAGTAGGAGCAGTGCCATGACCTTCACTCGATCCCTCCTCAGCAGCTATCTCGACAAAGGGTTGTTTAACACCTGGCAAATGAAGACTACAAGTTACGGGAGGTTAACCCCGAGGCCGGTTTTACGGGCGGTCCAATTGGCAAAACTCGGCATGATCCTGCTGATGGCGGTGGTGATGATTACAGCCGCCTCCGGTCAATCTTTGCCCAACCTGTTCCCGCTTCCAAACCATAGCGGATTTGTGGAAACGTATAACGTCCACAATGCGCCCATTAGCTTGAAGGGGGCTTTCTTTCAACCGCTCGGAACCAATGGAAGGTCCTGCTCCTCCTGCCATTTGCCAACCGAGAGCTGGAGCATCTCTGCCGAAGAAGTGCAGTTACGCTTTCTTCTGACCCAGGGCCGGGACCCGATCTTCCGCACCAACGATGGTTCCAATTGCGACCAGAACATCGATACGTCAACTCTGCAGGGACGGCGCAAGGCGTACAGCCTGCTGCTCAGCAGGGGATTGATTCGCATCGCATTGCCCTTACCTGACGGCGCCGAGTTCAGCGTGCAAAGCGTGAACAACCCTTATGGATGCAGTGATACATCCATGCTCTCGATGTACCGGCGTCCGCTTCCGGCCACTAATCTGGGTTTCCTCAGTACGCTTATGTGGGACGGGCGCGAGTCCACGCCCCCGAGTACACAGAAGATTACTTACCCCAATACTGGCCAGCTGCTGGCAGACCTGGCTCACCAGGCTATCGATGGCATCACCGGGCATGCGCAGGGTGCAGTTCCGACGCAGGCGCAAGTGCAAGACATTGTGAACTTCGAGATGGCCCTGCGGACCGCACAGGCTTTCGATTTCAAGGCAGGCCTGTTGAACGATGCCAGGGCGACCGGTGGGCCCGTCGCACTGGCTTCGCAACCCTTCTTTATCGGCATCAACGATTCATTCCCCGCGAGCTTTGGCTTCAATCCCACCGGAGCAGCGTTTGACCCCAATATTTTCAACTTGTTCAATTCCTGGACGAACTCGCGCTACGCTTCGCGGGCAAGCATTGCCCGCGGTCAGGCGCTCTTCAATTCGAGACCGATTATGATCGCCGGCGTCGCCGGTATAAACGATGTTGTCGGACTTCCTTCGACATTCATTGGCACTTGCGGAACTTGCCACGACTCTCCCAATGCAGGTGACCATTCCGTCTCTGCGCCATTAAACATCGGCGTCGCCGACGTGAACAGTTCTCTCGATGTCAGCTACCTCCCGGTCTTCACTCTGGTGAATAACACTACGCATGCGACCGTCCAGACGACCGATCCTGGCCGCGCTCTTATTACTGGAAAGTGGGCCGATATCGGAAAAGTGAAAGGCCCCGTTCTGCGCGGCCTCGCCAGTCGAGCACCTTACTTCCACAACGGCTCAGCCACGTCGCTGACAGATGTCCTGGACTTCTACGACGTGCGTTTCAATATCGGTTTTACAGCCCAGGAGAAAGCTGATCTGATCGCGTTCCTGAATTCCCTCTGAGACCGAAATCCGATGGGTGGCCCATCCTTCTCTGATCACCTCGAACCATGAGGGTGCCCTACCCTTTCGCGTTCGTTGCGAAAGGTTGGGTGCGGGCGCATTTCCGAGGCCAGCGCGGAAGCTCAAAAACGAGTCTGTCAGATTCCCGCGTACCAGGCATACCCGCCCTCAGGCGACGCAGAGCCCAGACCCTTGCCGAACTTTTTCAGATTGTCGGTGACGGTAAGATGCGTGATGAATTTCACGCTCTTATAGCCGACCTGGCGCGGAACACGCATGCGAAGTGGCCCGCCGTTGCCGACAGGAAGCACATCACCGTTTAGTCCATAGGCGAGGAACGTCTGCGGATGCGATGCATCCGCCATATCGATGCTGTCCCACCAATCAGGCTGGAACGAAAAGTAGACAACATATCTGGCCTGCGGGAGCACTCCCACGATGTCCAGCACGTGAGACAGAGGCACACCGATCCACTCGGCTATATACGACCAGCCTTCTTCACACTGCAGCATAGTGACCTGGCTGCGCGACGGATAACTCTTCAACTGGTCCAGCGAAAACGCGGCAGGACGCGCGACCATGCCGTCGATGGTGAGCCGCCAGTCCGCGAATCCTCCGGCCTGAAGGCGCTTGAACTCGTCATTCGGTGGCGCCATTTCGTTCGCGAACGGAGGCTTGGACATCATGCTCTGGGGAAACTCACGGGCGAGTGAGTGCTTCGTCAGCAGCCGGTGGGAAGCGTAGGTCAGCGTTTCTCCGGCGCCGAAGATTCCGCCGTGATCGGGCGGGATCAGTCCATATTTTTGCGCCCTGCCCG
>Ga0163162_10000858_pt1 | contig 28327 bp, 38 predicted proteins | sample S55metaG_FD_115310 | JGI IMG/M metagenome (GOLD analysis project Ga0163162, IMG submission 115310) | Switchgrass rhizosphere microbial communities from Kellogg Biological Station, Michigan, USA - S5-5 metaG | ecosystem: Host-associated > Plants > Roots > Rhizosphere > Soil | place: USA... | reverse complement strand
GGCTCTTTTTATTTTAGGAGAAATACCATGAAACGCGATGACGACAGCATTCCTTTTGGTAAAGAAGCTTATGAAGAAGGGTTGTCCCAGTTGGCTAACGATTTGACCAATGAAGAATTACGGTCAGCCCACAAGTCTCTTATCAAGAATCCAGAGGCTGCCACAGAAATAGTAAAGACGTTTGATGACCATCTGAAGAAGCTCTACCCACACGGATTGGATTTCCTTGACGATGACACACCAATGTCTGCATTCCGTCCTTATCAAAGTGATCCTGAAACCCTGGCTCGTTTGGATGCAATGATTCGTCCCGATCTGAACGATGAGCAGTTCAAAGAACATCTGGAACGTGTTTATGCCATTCGTCGTAAAGATCCTGTTGTACGTGGTCCGGCGATGACTGCTATCGGGTCCTTGGGTTATTTTGGTGGGCTACCAGCTCGTGGGCTGATGATGCCAGGCGGTGGGTTTCATCGTGGTGAATTTATTGCGCACAATGCGCTGACCGACCCTAAACTGCAAATTGGATTTCTTTCTTATGAAGAACAAGGCGACGCTTTTAAAAATGCCGTCGGTAAACAATATGCACTGATGAAACAATTAGCGTTTCGGCCGTCTAGTTTTGCTAAAAAGGTTAATCCATTAGCAGGACTCACTCATACCACTGATTACTATAAACAGTCAAGAGGTGGTGGTTACGAGAAACAATGGACTGGTACGTTTACCAATGTGCCAAGAGTTTTGAAAGATCCGTATCTTTACCCCGAGGTAGCCACAAGCACACGTATGGTGGGTCATTCTGTAGAAGGGCCTTATGCAAAGGTGCATGATCATCAGTTATGGGTAGCTGGGTTTGCTGTTAAGGACTGGAAAAAGTTCCCAGATTATCAAGCTATTGGGGATAAGCACTATTACGCGTATATCGATACTCTTACAACTATTTCCAGAGACGATTTGAAACAACCTCGCGATAAAGAAGGTTATCTGAAAGATCCAGTACCGCGTAGTCATGATCGTGAAGAGTGGGTTGAAAAAGCTATGTGGGAGATGGGGATGTCGCGTTCCCGTTATAACCCAACTTTCAAAGATCGTTTTCCTTACGTCAACGTAGGGACTATCGGTCATCAAGACCAAGAACGTGTGTTGTATTACACAGGCAAGTCTCATTCAGGACGTTAATAATGGCTAATAACGATTCTCGCGAAATTCGCACTATGCGGCATATGGCTTGGGAACGCGCTAAAGGTGAAATGCGTTCTATGGTTGCCAGTATCTGGGGAGACGGTGGTCTTGGCGTTACAGAAGAATTTACTAAATTAAATGACGCGGTTGAAGAGTTTATCAAACACGTCGAGGACGAAGGACTCCATGAGTAAGGTAACTGATCTACACGTCATTAATCTAAAACCTGGTGTGGGAATGCTTTTCCACATCTCGTTTAAAGATAAAAGCGCCGCTGGCATTTGGTTGCCTGACGACCCGGCAGGTTTGGACCATAGTGAGGAAAGCTCCCCTGGCGTCGTTGGTGACCCTAGTTGGCCATACCCGGAGCCAAGCCTCCCCCGTATTTCTTTCAGCCCCACCATTGAGCAGTGCTTTCGTGCGGTGTATCCAAACGTGGCTAAGTTCTTTAAGGAAAAGAAATATCCCTACATGGAGTACAACGTGTTCCAACCTGTCTTTAAGGGTACTGAACGAGTTGTTACTTCTGAAGAACTTACTGCTAAGAAGTTTGTCTGGGATGCCTGTGTAACTGAGGAGACATGTGTCCTTGATCCAGTAAAGGTAAACTTTGTTGGGCGGATACGTATTCTCAATACCAATAACTCGCCTACCATGTTTATTCATCCATTCAACGATCCTAAAAATCCGTTGGAGAGTGTGGGCCCAGCTAACATTAAGGTACAGTATTTGACTAACAGTCTCCGGGGAAGTTAACTTAAGTAATAACTCACGTCTACATTACTAGGGTGAGTAAACAATAAGTTTTTATTAGGAGTACAGTTATGGCAGTTGAAAAAAGTGAATCCCGTCATGATGAACGTGTAGCTCATCGTCGCCCAGAAGAACTGGAACAGCCAATTGTTCCGCGCACCTGGGAACTTCCGTCTGGCACTATGAGCGCTAACGAGATTATTTCTCGTGGTCAAATGGCTGAACGTAGCCGAGGTATGCAAAATCTCGACAACGCCAAATTGGCGGAAAGCCTTTCCCACATGGCCAACTTCGGTAACCTCAACGCCGAGAACACCAGTTTGCTTTTGGTTGCCGCCGGTCGGTTGGCTGAAAACAATGTCAGCCGTGATGTCTGGCGTGATCATGTTCCACCTGTTATCGATGGTGGTGTGTGGGAACTGATCGCCTACAAAAACCTGGGCGGTGTTGGTGCGCGATTCACTGTTTCCCGGCGCCTTAAAGACGGCCCTCAGTACGACGCACGTATTCTCATCATTTCGGCTTCTGGTCTGTTAGTTGACTGCCAGGTAGTCGGTCCAGAGATGGTAGATCGTTTTGTTGACGAGACGATTCGTTACACGTCTTATCAAGGACGTATGCGTTAATTAAGTTTTAACAGTTCTTACAATACCTTAGGACAAATCGCGTCCTAAGGTTTACCGCAACACAATCATTCCTTTATGAATAGGTACCCGCTATGAACGCTCAAGTTAAATTCGCAGTATCCTCCAAGAAAGCCCTGAAACTGGCTGTCTTTGCTTCTAACGGTCTCCAGTTGTCCGAAGTTGGTTTCACCTCTGACGACCTCAACGAGTTCGGCGTTCGCTCCATCGTCGTCAACAATGGCGATCTGACCCGCTACACCTCCGATGCCGTGGCCGATAAAAAGACCACCCACAAGCTGGAGCTGGAAGGTCAAATCCTGAACTACGGTCGTTTCGAGCAGGTTCACCCAGCTGCCGAAAGCTTCCGCATGGCTTACATCGTTACTACTGCTGCAACCTTCTTCGTTGTCGGCCTGGGTCCAAAGATCTGGAACTTCCGCATCGAAGGGTCGTTCGGCACTCCGCAAGACGTAATTGCGGCGTACTTCTTCAACCGCATCAATGCCGGTCCACGCGCATTCGACTCCAACACCGCCATGTATCCAGACTTCTGGGAACATCTGCTGGCTGCTGTATTCGACGAACCCACCATCTTCAACGGTCACACCCTGAACATCAGTCGCCAGTTTGTTCCAAGCAAGCTGTACTTCTCGCCAGGCAAGCCTGCTGACAACATCCTGTCGGTCGGTGGCTTCTGCTACAGCATCAACCTGAGCGAGTTCCCTCGTCAACAGGTTAACCGTGGCTGCAAGCTGTGGACCAATGCCAACGAAAAGCGCAACACCTCGCTCGGCGTCGTGAGTCTGGGTCAGCTGCTCGTCAAAGGCGGTAACAAGACCAAGAAAGCTCAGCGTGATGTGGAAGGCAAACCTGCCATCCTGTTGGGTACTGGCCTCGGTGTCGGTCGTGCGTTCACCGAAGACAAGCTGAAAGAAGTATTGGCCGCTCCAGAACCTGTCAAAGTTGTAAAAGAAAAGAAAGTCGCTGAAAAGCCGCAACAACAAAAGGCCAAGAAAAAGGCCTAACTGCTGACGTCCAGCAAAGCAATAATTACCCTACCGCCCTAGTAAGGCGGTAGGGTAATACCACTAACATTATTTTTGGAGTTTCACATGGCTGTTAAAGACTTGCCTGTTGTTGATATGCGTTGGTTGGCAAATGGTGAAGAAGATCCGCATGAGCGTTATATCACTCTTGCCCGTGAAGACTTGGCCGGAGCGTTTATCTCTGATGACGAACTGGCTAACCGTGCTTCTTTCTTGAGCACAATCAGTCAGGAAAAAGATACGGCTGATATGATCCACTCTCACCGTACCGGCGGTGACTATATTTGTAAGTCTGTCGTCGGTGAGATCATCAAAGAACGTTTACGGTGGATGTCGCGTCGTATAGCCATCCTGGAAGGGCGGTATCCGGGACTTGATAACACAGTCCCAGTTTTGCCTAAAGTTGTCGAGGTGGACCAACAGGACGCTAAGGCACTGGAACGTCTGGAAGAACATCTTCCACGATTACGCGACGCGCTGTATTTACCAGATACTTTTTCGGCTAGTTGGTTGAAGGAATTTTTGGTAGATCGCCGGATGAGTAATCATTACAAGAACCTCACTTCTATTCTTGGCATGAATCCTGCTGTCGGTCCTACTAAGCGGTGGCACCTGTACACCACTTATGTTTCATCGCTTCTTCGTTATCACGGGATCTATGTTCCGTTCGATGACGATCAAGCAACTATCGATTTGAAAAGAAAGATTGTTGTTTTCAATAAATCCAAGTATTTCTCTTCTGGTAAAGAATACACACTGCATCAAGCCCCGGTAGCCAAGTTGTTTCCAGAAGGCAACCTTATCGATAAACTGAATTTCCATTTCAATCGCCACAACGCGATCCTTGATATTTGGTTGCGTGGTGACGACACCTGGGGTGCTAACTGGCTTGATGGCAGTTATAAGCTTATAGATCTTTTAAACCAGCTATTTGAGGAGATCGTCACCACTGATCCAGAAATAATTATTAAAGGTGATTTTAACGATCAGCTTACTAACGTCATGGGGTTGCTGGTCGACGCATGGCTGACTGTTAAAGCTACACAGGTAGACAAGAACGATCCAGTTGAACGGGAACGCGGGGCTACCGCAGTAACTCATCTTCTTATTACTAAGGAATAAGTATGTCGGTTAACAAAGAACTCTTCAAGTTGTTGATGGCTATCGGGCGACTGCAAGCCGTTAATACCAGTTATTACGTAAAAAGAACAGTAACGGCTGTTGAGCATAACCCGTCTAGTGGGATGACTACCTTTCGCGTCTACTACGGTGGTGAGCATCACTTTACTGCTACTAGTAAACTGTTTTCTAGTGGCATGGGTGTCTCGATAGAGATTGCGTTGTACTTTATCAAAGACAAGCGAGGGTTTAGTGATTGGCTGCGCCGCAAATACCTTACGTTTATTTTGGGCAAGGTGCTTAACCAGGTCATTGCCGAAGTCTACGATGGGTCGTCTACTGTAGGTGATGACGATCTTTACATTGAACGCACCCTTTCATTGCAAGGTGACTATCATGGTTAACACACACGAAACAGTTCTTAGTTAACTGCTAGATGTTACTACTACTACCCCTAACCGGGTAGTAGTAGTAAGTTTTTATTAATTTGATTTTTGTAGCATCTCAGGTCTATATTACCAAGGTAGATAACAACAGTAAATCATTTGATTACTAGGTTAAGGAATAGTCATGATCTTAGATAATTGCGATAAAGAGCTGTTTGTAGATTATTTTGGTGAGGAAGGTTATGATCTGATCAAACCTTATGACATTCGTGTCATCCTTGTTAATAATGACATGTCTCAGGCTAAAGCCATGGCAGGTCTTAATGCCTGGGTTTGCAACTGGCTGCCAGAAGGTAGCGCAAAGATTGAAATAGCTTTGTTCGTCAACGTAGAACGCATCTATGAAGAGTTTACACTCATGGAGCGTCTTGTTAAGGCCAGACAACAACGTATCTATATTGGCACGCTTGTGCATGAGCTGACCCATGTAAGACAGATGCAAGAAGGGCGGCTCGTTTCTAAAGACGACCATTACATCTGGGAAGGCGAGGTTTTCAAGATTAGTGCGTCACTGTCTGAATATCTTGCTCAGCCTTGGGAAGTAGAAGCACATGTTGAACAAGCCATGTACTTGTATGACCTCGAAAGAGAAGAGGCGACAACTACTTTTCTTGAACGAACCAAAGCACTTTAATAAAGGAGTATTATCACATGGCTAACCAAACTGGTTATCGCGCTACAACTAAGTTTCCTCATCTGGATAGTTCTGATTTCTGTGGCCACGTTTCGCATGCTGATCACAGCAAAGCAGTTGGCTACTTCTACGAAGAAGATAGTTTCGGTCCAGTTGGTCACTACATTGTTTGTGCTGAGTGTCGTGACAAAATTAAGAATGAGGCACAGCAGGCTAATGTGTGCTGTCATGATTGCTGCTTGACAGTAAAAGTTAAGGACTCTATTTCGTGGACTCCATATGACTATTACCCGGCACAAGGTGACGTCCCAACAATTGTTTGTAATAATTGTGTCGGGTTGTTTAAACATCAACAACGTGTAGCCATTGATGCAGCTGATTACAAAGCTGAGTTTGGTTGCAACGATGACGATGATAATTACGACGAAGAAGATAGTCGTGATCCTCTGTCTTACTAATTAATTAAATATTAACAGGAGCTTTAAATGAACATGAATAATGGATTTCAGTTTAACACAGTTATCAACGCCATGCTCGTAGAGCAGCGCCTTCTGCAAGCTGAAGTTAAAGAACGTTGCAAGGAAGCAGCACTGACCGCTAAAAGCAATACTGGTCGTGCAGAGTACATGTTGATTAAAGCTACTGAGCTTAAAGAAAAGATTAAAACACTTGAAGTAAATATCGAGTGGTGCAAGACTCAACAGGAAGTTGAAAGCAAATGGTCTTACAAAGTTATTTCTGCTGTAACTAATATTCTGACTAAAGCAGTCGGCAACTAATACAGTTATAACCCTACCTCCCTTACAGGAGGTAGGGTTATAATAACTTGCTTATTTTTTTGTTACAGAATGAGTTCCAACACCGGACGCCAGTAAGCGGCAGTTGTTCGACTACAGTTACCGCTCGCTGCTGTTAAGTTTCCGCTAGCGTCAATGTGCATGCAGTTAGCGCCGGTAAACTCTGCAAGAGGGGTGTAGTCAGTTGGCATATAAGTGGTCCTAAGAAAATCACCTAGTCCATCAGCACCAGCCAATTGCTGATTCATTACAGCTGTTAATAAAGTGGCAACCTCACCTTTACTATAATCGACAGGTGTGGCTGTGTAATCAGGAGTATCATTTCCACGAAGAGAGCGCACAATGAAGCTGTGTTCTCCTTTAGTAACCACCTTTTTCTGATTAACTGGAGTATTACCATGCCCAGTTGCGGGACCAGGGCCATCTACACCATACATAGCACCAACTCCGTAAGTACTGTTCCAATTGACGTTTTTACCCGATGTCATTGGGTAAAGATTCATAAACAGAATCTTGCCATTACGAACAAATTTGACCCACAGGGCGCTTGCGTTTGGTCCGCCCACGCCTAACATGGCACACAACTCGGTAGGTGTAAACAAAGCAGCTGTGTCCACTGGGCCGAAGTAACCACGACTCATATCCCCACACGACAATTCTTGGGGACCAGGGCCGGTATATGGCATATGGATAGTTTTCTTTGCCGGAGAAAGAATAAGCTCACCGTCTACCACCACCCCAATCGTGTAAAAGTAATACACGTTTTGCAAGGTGGTCTCATCTAGCCAAGTGGTGCCTTCTGTTAAAACTACAGTAGGGGTTGCCGGAATGTTGTTCTCATCAAAAGGCGCTGCTGTTCGGTAAATACGAATTTCTGTAAAGTTTGCGTTTGGATTAGTCCAATTAATACGCGTACTCATAACGATGTTTCTCCAATAATGAAATCACTTTGAATAAGCTCCAAAGTAGGTTTCCAGCCGCGTGCAGAACCAACGGGATATTCGCCTAGAGCCTCTAATGTGGCGGCAGTAGACGCACTGCCAGGCAACCCTACCAAACAACCAGTTTTATATTTTTCTTGACACAAAATTTGCCGGCTAGAATTAATTACTGCCAGTGTGGCCGCAGCAGAAGAAATACGAGGATACCGTTGTGTAGAGGGGAACCACTGGCTTACTGTCGGATAATGAAGATCTGCCGTTTCACTATACTTTCTGTAAGACACGGGGGCTGCATCAGGAACAGTTCGACCAGGGTTGTTACGATCATCCGCACCAGTAGGGAGACGCACAATAAACCGATTGAATCCTTTCTCAATAATCTTCATTTGATTTACAGGGGCCACACCTGAAGGTCTCCAAGCACCTTCATCATCGGTACCAAAGACCAAACCTTGCGAATAAAGGTATTGCCAGCCGCCAGCATCACCGCAAAGGTAGCGAGGAACAAACAAAATCTTACCATTACGGTACCATTTGTCCCAAATGGTCATTGGATAGTTCATTGCTTGTTGCGGATAGCCACAAAGAGTTTGCAATTCTGAGCACGTAAGAAAATCTAATGCGGCTACTTGTCCAAAGTAACCTAATTGCTGGTCACCGTTTTGCAGTGTGGTTGGACCAGGACCTGTGCTATAGACAGCATCAATTTTCAAAGGAGTGGAATACAGCTCATTAGGGCCACCTACTACGCCAAACACGTAGTAATAAGTTTTGCCGTAGACTGCTGTAGTGTCAAGCCATTCAAGAACACCATCTTCCAAAGTAACCAAAGGTTCGCCTAATTGATTATTAGCAACAATGGTTTCAGTACGGTAGATTTTAGTCTGGACAGGGCGTGTATTACGATTAGTCCATTTCAGTTTGATGCGCATGGTAATTCCTTATTCGTAAGTAACAGAACTAATAACCAATGGAAGTGCGGCGGCATTAGCCATTTTAACTGCGGATACATCAACACGATAATAGGGGTCAGCGTAAGTGACGTCCCCTGTATTGATTGCCCGACCCATTTGCACACCACCGCCAAATAAACGATATGCAATTAATGAATCTTCATAATCAGGGTCATTAACAACAACTGGTAACATTGGACCTTTAGTTACGGCCACTGGATCTTTTATCGGGAAATAAACTACATCAGTTTTAGCAACTAACTCTAGCACAGGCAACCAAGAATAACTCGCAGCTGCTTTAGCTGTTAGTCCAACCTGAACGTTGTTTATGCCTAAGTTAGATGTCATATCGGCTTGTCTGGTATTTTGAGAAATACCAAGCCCGCTACTGCCAAGAATAAAAAGGTTATAAGGGTATAACGCCCAATTGTCACCGGTGTACCCGGTTTGTCTTGGAGAAACAATAGCGCTAATTACTCTTCCCCATTCAGCAGCTTTAAGTATAGCCGATGTACCAATTGCTTCTAGCCCACCATGGTTAGCCGGATCGGCATCCTGGGATTTAAAGCAACGTACTTTAAAAGAGTATTCATTTTTAGTTACATACACTAACTGATTAACGGCAGGGCTACCCGGGACTACCCCGGTGTTGTCAGTACCATAAATCAGTCCAGCAGCGTACAACTGATTCCAATTGACGCTTATTGCTAAAGGTTGTGTAGGGAAATAGATAACTTTACCTGACACAAACATTTTGATCCAAGCTGGGTTTGGCGAATTATCGGTGCCAGCCCAGAAGTTAGTTTGTCGGCGCAACTCACTAAGGTTGAATATTTCATCATACCCTGCTTCCCCAAAATAACCCAAATCAGAAGTCCCAAACTTTAACGTCTTAGGACCGGGACCGGAATCAGGATAAGTTTGCTTTGCTCCAAGTCCTGCTGATAAATTTGCTTCTAACATAACCGCATTCCTTTAGCTAATACTTTCTGCAAGGGTCTTCGGCGTAGTAGGGTTCATTACAACTCTGTTAACGTTGACACCAAGCATAATCGCTTTCTTTTTCCATGGGGTTACCTCAAGCACATCCATTGCTTCTTTTAAGATTTCATCGATTCTTTTACGATCGATTTTTACTTCGGTGGCAATACCGCTAACAACGCGTGTAATCGTGTAGGTGCGACACAACTTGTCATGTAGTGTCGTTGCTTGACTATACTCGTCAATTGGTGGTAGTAGCCACCACAGGAAGCGTGGGATAGTAGCCCCATCAGTCAGGAAGCCCGTTTCTACATCTACATATTCATTGGAGTTTTCAGACCCAATGTAATAACGAAACCCAGGAAGAGTATCCCAAAGGTTTTTCCCATAAAAGGCACTAGCGGCTTTGTTAAACCGCAGTTGCTCTTCAGCGCTAAAACGTGTAAATGTGCTCATTGAAGAACTCCGTGTTAGACCCAGGGCTGAGCACCAGATACCCATTCAAGTAAAGGTCGCCACCCATTGGAGGTAAAGGTGTTATCCATGTTCTGGTTAACCAGAGTCATAAGAGAATTTTTAGTACCCCGAGTGTAGTACTGAAACTGGTTAAAGGTTTCTTGAATGTACATACACACTCCATTACCGCTAGTGTTTAAACTTCCAACTCCGAGTTCATCAAAAGTAAGATGAGCCCAGCGAATAGGAACAGGCTGTCCATTACCGAGGACTCCTCCTGAAAGAAGACCATTCATGATTCTTGCCCATTCACTGGTGTTATTGTCTAATCCAGTAAAAGTACGAACCCTCCAGACACCACCTTGAATGGTAACGTTCTTACCATAAAGAAGGTTAGCACTTTGCATTGTCCGATAAGAAACAGAGTGCTTGAGAGGTTTCTGTGGGATTGCATAAACCTTAGTGTTTTCTCGAAGAATCATCCATGGGATATTGTCGACATCTGGCATCGCCGTTCCCAATGAGTTAGCCCCGGCTAAAGTTGAGAATGCCGTAGCGGTAATAAACTCAGATGGTTGAAGTTGTTTAAAAATTGCTTTAGGGGGTTTGTTAACAGCCCCACCGCTGCCCATTGCTTCGAGCATGTTAACTCCTGAGAGGGGATGTGTAGTCCCCTCTTTTCTGATTTATTTAAAGAACCAATTCCAAAATAGGGCGCCATACATACCCGGTAGTTCTAGGTACACTTGGTGCGGCCACGGTTATTGGAGCGGTGCTGGCGAGACTAGCCGCGTTAGCTCCAGTGAATTCCATGAAGATAGCAGTCTGCGTATCGAAGTAGGTGCTGGCGAGATAATCCGCAATATCTAGCGCCGGTGAAGCGGCGTTTTGATTAAAGCATGGGCAGATCATGTTGTGCCACTCACTGTCCAGATCACGGTTATTACCACCCCAGCTATAATCAGCGGTAGACGAAACTCGTGGTAGGCGCAGGAGGAAATCGTGTTCACCCTTACTGATAGTCCGACTCTGATCGGTCGGGGTCAGACCGTGCCCAGTGGCCGGACCGTTGCCGACCATTCCGTACATGCAACCAGCCAAGTAAACGGAGTTCCAGGTGACAGCGGTAGCCACACGTTGCAGTGGCCAGAAGAAAATCTTTCCTTTCCAGATCAACTTTAACCATCCGCTATTAGTAGCAACGGCGGTACCACTACCTAGGAGGGCAACCAGCTCCTGGTTGGTGACCATATCCGAGACCTGGACAAACCCGAAGATACCGCGTTCCCAAGTACCCGTCTGGATGGTCTGTGGGCCAGGTCCAGTATAAGGCATGTTGATTGCAACTGACTGCGGGGCGTACACCAATTCATCTGCCGTTTTAAAAGCAAGAGTGTAATAGTAGTACTTGTTCTGAACAGTAGCCTCATCTGTGTAAGACTGGCTTTTGTCAGTAATTGTGGCGATAGGTGAACCGGTTGGAATAGCCCCTGCCGCTAATGGCGCGTCCGAACGAAAGACTTGTACCTCATCCAAAACAGACGGGTTAGTCCACTTAAGAGTAATGCTCATGGGTTACACTCCAACGGTGATACCGTTTTCTGGGATGAGTTCAAGGACCGGCAACCAAGAAGCACTGGTGTTAAACGCAGACGCGGTGCCAAGTTTTTCAAACTCAGATCCTGGCGGGGTTGAGGTAGTGTGCATACCACGTACGTACCCAGCGGTGCCGAAACGTGTTGCCGTAGCCATATCACGTCCGTAGTTGATGTTGACCAGAGTCACAGCTACCGCCAGTTTCGGGGAACGCTGAGAAGGGCAAACTACCGTATTCAAGCAGGGATAGAAGAAATCGGCTATTTCGCTATAGCGGCGAACACTATCGGGTGACCCAGCTGGAACGGTAAAGGTCGGGTTGTTGCGGTCGTCAGTTGCCGTAGGAAGGCGAACAATAAATTTATCAAAACCCTTTTCGATAACCTTTTTCTGGTTAACGAGTCCAGTTGAACCAGTCGGTTGCCAAGGGCCGTTATCGTCAGTACCAAAATGAACACCATTTTGGTAGAGTTGCCAGTAGGGGACCAGTGTATTTACGGCACTTACCGGTGTATAACAGATCTTCCCACGCCTAATCCACTTATTCCAAAGAGGAGTCAGGTTAGCTGGGGGGTTATAAGTAATAGCCGGAACAGCACTAGCAATGTCCCCTGGGGTGAAGAAATCACCAGATGCAACTGTTCCGTAGTAACCAAACTGAGTGTCTCCCCAAATAAGGTCGCGTGGCCCTGGTCCGTTATTGTACTCCACGTAAACTTTGAGTGGGTTGGAGTAAACCTTTTGCCCACCAGCATTTACTGTTTCAAAAACATAGTAATAAGTCTTGCGACGGACTACTGTGTTATCTTGCCAGGTAACTACTGCCCCATCCAGAGTAGCTACTGGATTAGCCAGTTGATCATTTGGCACAATAGTCTCATTACGGTAAATTTTGGTAGTAACTGGAATCTGATTCCGGTTTACCCATTTAAGTCTTACAAACATATTTCACCTCAAGAATAGGTAATGTCGTCAATGACTGGTTGGAACTGGTCAGTGGTGATCACACGAATATCAGTTTTACGGATTTTGTTAAACCCTACATAAGTGATATCATCAACAACCGGATTAGGTGGATTAAATACGACTTCACTATAACGTAAGCGGTATTTAGTCAACCCGACGTCTTGAACGATTTCATCGACGGTCATAGGTCCTGGTAGACCGTTTACATTTGCATCCAACCCGATCACCGGAAGTAATGGCAACTCATTACCAGGAATCAACTCAAGTACTGGGTACCACCAACCACTAGCTGTTTTGAGAGCAGAGGTTAATTGAATGTTGCTTCCTAGTGTGGCGTAGGTAGCGTTATTACAGGTCTCTTTCATAACGGCAGTTCGCCCGCTAGCTAAGAAAGAGTTAGATGGGTAAACTGCCCATTTAGGTCCTGCGTAGTTGCTAGACACATTTTGTATCAAGGACTGACACATGGACGACCATTCAGATTCACTTAACCAAGGACTGTTGCCAGCGATTGGTGAGGTAGCCCCAACACCCCAGTAACCGTCATTTACAGTAGGCAAAAGAATAGAAAACAATCTAACTTTAAATACATCTTTGCCGATGTTAACCAATTTAAGCTGATTAGCTGCACCGCTTGGCGCTGGATATGCACCAGGTCCGTCCACACCGTAAACTAACCCAGCAGCATATAACTGGTTCCAAGTCAAGCCAGCCGCAAAAGGAAATTGTGGAAAGAATATAACCTTCCCATTAAAGAACGCCTTTACCCAGTTAAGGGGGTCGTTATTGTTATCGGTACCAAGTTGAAAGTTAAGCTGTTTCCTCAGCTCATTGGGGGTAAAAAACTGAGAAGGGGAAACACTAGCAAAGTAACCTAACTTTTCCGTACCGAATTGAAGACGTTTACTTCCTGGCCCTGAGTCAGGGTAATCGACCTTTACTTTACTCCCCGAACTTAATACTGCTTCTAACATAACGTCACCTAAAAATATAAAGATGGGAAGAACAGACTTTCGTCTGCTCTCCCTATCCTTGGGTATTACGCAGGGATGAACGTCTTGGGAATTGCAGGAATTTCTGCAACTGTAGTAGCTGCATCAACCTGATCTTTCAAAGTCCATGTCGATTGAGAAATTGCTCTAACTGCGGCAAGAGCCGCCATGGCCATATCAACCGTTTGTTGTGGGGTAAGCATGATGGTTTCGTTTTCGAAGCTACGGAACGGTTCCAGTTGCTCACTCCCGGCTGCTACCATTTCTTTACCGATGGTGTACATAGCCAAAAGGTTAATACGGTCTTCAATACGCAATTGCACATTGAAAGTCTTACCGTCGACTGTGTGAGTCATCCCCAACTGGAAATCGTCATTACGCACAGCCATGATCGCATCATTAGCAGTGATCTTGGCGTATTCAAGTTGAGCAGCCAGTTCGGATTCGTTGTAATCACGAACTACCCAAGTTTGTTCCCACTGACCATCAACAAGTTCAGGAGGTCCCTCGATTACCACATCGCCTTCTGGACGCTGTATCGGCATTACTACCGCGTAACCAAGACCCTCGATATCTACTCGTGGAGGAGTCATGGAGAAGGACATGTTTTTAGACTTGTACTTCTCGATAATCATGTACAGACTTACTGGATACAGTTTAGTTTCCAGTTCGATCAACAGTGTGCTAATGCTGATCTTTTCATTGGGGACAATTACTTCACTGCCATCCCCAGCAGTTTGTTGTTCAGCGGCAAGTGTCGCTTTACTTTGCTTAGCCATTGCAGTTGGCCTCTTTTGAAGAAGTGAAGTGGTGGGCTTTGAGACCCACCACTATTCAGGCTTTAGACTGTTGCGCCAGCAGAACCGATCCAACGACCACCAGAACCAATACCGATACCATCCCAGATCAATGTAACGATCGTGGTAGTAGCGCCCAGGACTGGCTGGGTACTTTGATGCCAGGTAATGTTGGTAGGCCAGGTCAACGAACCAGCACCGTTGATGATCAATACAACAGTCATCGAACGGTCGCCAGCTGGCGGAGTACCGGCTTTAAAGGTAATGGTCCGAGCAACACTAGCGTTCAGACTGAATACTTGACAGATTGCCAAGTCCAGTTCACCAGTGGTTGCCAGCAACTTGACCGTGTAGCGATCAAATACCGGAGCAACGATCTCTTTCCAGATCGGTGTGGTGCCACCAGTCTCGAACACACGAGCGTATTGTTTACCGTCTTTTGCAAGAAGGTCCGCAATTGTGGTGAATTCTTTCCACACGGGAGTTGTGCCATCAGTCGCAAAGGAGCGAGCATACAGCTTGCCGTCTTTGGTGGTAATGTCAGCAATGCTACCAGGGATTTCTTCCCACGCACCAGGTGTTGCACCAGTAGGGTTTTTACGGCCGTACAACTTGCCGTCGTCTGGGGCTTCGGTAACAAAGTTACCAAGAGCAGACCAGGTGCCCTTCTCTTGACCAGTGGCACGAGTACGGACGTACATCTTGCCATCGGCATTCGGTTCGTCAAATGGATCTGGGAATACCAGTTCTACCCATTCTCCTTCATTATCCGTATTGCCATCAATCAGCATACGAACATAAGGAACACCATCGATCATGTTTGGAGCTTCGTCAACCAACAACGGAACCCACTCATTACCGAGGCGAACAACCTTACCGGCAGACAGGATTGGCGAGTTAACGTCACCAGCCACCAACTGACCCCAGTACACCCAGCCCTGATCAGCAGTTTTGTAGTAAACTTTGAAAGAGCTAGAAACAGCCCAGTCACCGATCAAACCAGTAAAGCCAGCTGCCGGAGCATCCTGACCCGCAGGCAAGGTAATCCACATGCTACCACGAGGACCTTTTTCACCCTGCTTACCGACACCGATAGGGCCACGTTCACCCTGCTTACCAGGTGGGCCTTGGATCAGACCAACGTTAATCCACTTACCACCTTCTTCAGTCGACCAAATAGCCAGATCGCGAGGGGTGTCACCAGTGCCAACCAAATAACCATCACCCAGTGTACCTGTCGGATGAGCAGCAGCCAACAACGCCATGGTGTCGAATTGACCCAGGATGTTGATGGACTTACCAGGCATACCTTCTGGACCGATTTCACCATCTTTACCTTGAAGACCGGTAATGTCAAAAGGACCAGCCCATTCGCCATCAGTCAAGACATACAACATCTTGTCAACCGAGGTAAACCAACCGTCACCTTCTTCAGCGTTTGCTTTGCTTGGCAGATTGCTCACAGTGGTAACAATACCACGAAGCTTCAGACCAGTACCTTGTTGACCACGGTCACCGGCAACACCAACTGGACCACCATCAGTCCAAACACCACCAACAGACAACATAATGCGTTTGTCAAGACTGATGTAGGCTTTACCGTTGTTAGCGCTAGCCGAAGGAATGGTTTGGTCTTCAGGGGTCAAGACTTTAACGATATCAATGGATGTACCATTTTGACCGTCTTCGCCGTCTTCACCACGGAATTCACCCAACGAGACCCATGCATTGACAACGTAGCAATACAAGGTGTTGACGTCACGTACAGCGTAAACCCATTGGTCTTGCGGGTTAGCAGGCAACTCTTCGAAAGTAACAACGGAACCGCGAATAACAACGCTAGTACCATTCTTACCGTCTTTACCTTTCAGACTAGCCAGGAACTCTACTTCAGAACCAGTGTTGTCGTTAGCCAGCCAGATCTGATAAGCCGACTTACCGTCAGTACCACGGAATGGACCAAGGTCAACCCAGTTGGTGTCTTCTGCGATATAGGTGTGAAGATGGCCGTTGTCGTTCGTAACGTAGGCATCGTTATCACTTGGGTTAGAAATGGTATCCAGGACAGCAGCGTTGGCTACGGTACCTTTTACTACCAAGTTCTTACCAGCAGGACCAATAGGACCTTCTTCAGTAGACTTAAGAGAAGCAAGCCATTCCTGAACGGTGCCGCTAAACCCATTTGCTTGGGCGACGCCGTAAGCGTCAATGCCACCCATGGAACCGATGTCTGCATACTGGGTTTCACTTTCTACCCAAACATACAGATTCTGACCAACAAACCAGGCCTCATCTTCGTTACCTGGAGTTGGCAACAGGCCGATGGTTGCCTTAGCCCCCATTACCTTGAACGGCGCCCGTGCTGGACCCGTATCACCTTTAATACCAGGCTCGGTAGATTTCAGACTAGCGACGAAGTCAGCCTCATCACCAATATTACCCAAATCAAGCCAGCTTTGGAAAGATGACTTGCCTTTAAGACTTGCAAGCCATTGTTGCAGGGTGCCCGGGTAACCATCATCAACGGCCAGCTGATAAGCGCTTTCGCCTTTCAGTGACACCAACCATTGTTGCAGAGTGCCCTGGAAACCTTCTTGTTTGGCCAACTCGTAAGCTGACAAGCCACCGATACCGTCGAGGTCGACGTAATCAAGCAGGTCAGTTACCCAGACGTACAGAGTTGAGCCGACGTACCAGGCTTGAGTGGCAGCACCAGGACGTGGAAGATCTTCAACAGTCGCCTTAGACCCCATAACGGAGAAAGGTACTGCCGCATCACCCTTGTCACCTTTAGCCGCCATGATCTGCCATCCGCTATTAGCGGTACCAGGCTCACGGTCAATGTTTTGAATAGTCAGTGGGTTAAACCACGAACCACCTTTGTGAGAAACGACGTCAGCAAATACATATGCTGTATCGCTTACCCAAGGGCCGCGCCATTGGAGCCCAGTCTTACCACGGAAGAATTCAAAGAACTGTTCAATGGTTTTGCCTTCGTTTTCTTCATCCAGCAACCACAGCTCGTAAGCATTCTTACCTACCAGAGAGGCGAGGAAGTCTGCTTGAGTACCGGTGTTACCTTGGTCGCGCCAGGTTTGATAGGCCGACTTACCAACAAGGCTTGCAAGCCAGGCAGGCTGAGTGCCATTAAAACCGTTGTTAACTGCGACTTGGTAAGCGCTGATACCTTCTGGACCTTCCAGGCCAATGGATACCCAAGAACGTGGGGTTTCGCCTTGACCAGGGACCAGCAACCAGATATCACTTTTCCAGACGTATGCGTCACCGATAGTACCGGCTTCTACAGCTGGGAGAGATTGATTATCAGGCCAGGTGCCAAGAAGAGTAATACCGCGCGGGCCCAACAGGGAACCCGAGTTAATCCACTCAACCATATTCCAGACACGGAGGGACCCTTCTACGAAGTAGGAGTCACCCTTCTTCAGATCAGTGGTGTCAATAGCGTCCAGTTCGGCTTCGCTATTCAACGTACCGATAACGTTGATGCCTTGAATCAGCAGTTCTTCAATTTGCTTCTTCAGATAACGAGTACGAGCATCCATGACCCGTGCCTGGAAGTTCATTACCCCAGTGCCGTCTGGTTTTGCTTGCATCAGGACTTCAGACACGAGGGCCGGGTTATGTTCGGTCCAAGCTGCCTGTTCAACAATAGCCGGAAGCTCTGCTGGTGTTACTGTATCATCATCAATAGCCATTACATAATCTCCTGACTAGAGTGCCCTAACGGAACCGTCTGCACGGTGTTTTCCGTTGTAGCGGAGTAAATCATCAAACATGCTTTCAGTAACGTACAAAGTACCCACGATAGTAGGTGACTTAATTGTCAGAGAGCTAAGGTCTGGGTTAATGGTGATTTGTGCATCGGTAATGTCATAAAGAGCTTTGACCTCGATCAAGGTTTTTACACCTGTTTCAGTCTTACCACCTTTAAGCACCAAAGCACTACCGCCGGTTGGTAGCACGGTATAAATGCCGGGTTTATCTTTCTCTGGCAGTTCTTCCAACGTCACGGGGGCATCTTTGGAGATGTCTGCAACATTGTGAAGAAGGTAATCTGCCGGGTAAAACATCTGGTTCTTACCGGTAAAAACACCAGGTGCTTTAATATCAAAGAGGTTGGCTGGCTTACCATTCTCAAGGGTGGTTTCCCGGAGGTTGGTAAGTTCTACTTTGTCCAGGGTAAGTCCCTGAAACATTGCAACTAGGGACGGGTTATCTTTATAACGCTCAGAGTTATATTCGATGAACCGATCCAGGAACAGTTGATTGCTTGGAATGGCCATGGTTAATCCCGAGGGTAGGGGAGAGTACGTCTAAGTAAGGCATAATATTGTTTAAAATAAGATTGTAGCAAGAGCTTAAAAATACCCATGATAGATTTTTACTAGTCATCTATTCTTTAAGTCAATTTGGGGAGAGGGGGCTTATAATTTAATAGGGTAGTACCATACTACCGCTAACTAACACACCTATGGAGAGTACCATGCCAGTCATTACACCAATCCCAACAATCCTTACCAAAGAGTTTCGGTTAGAGTGCGGTATGATTGTAGGCCATCACTTAGGACTAGCGCTGAGTTATAACCAGCTGGCTATGTTAACCTGGTTACCTTGGAAACGTCGTCGATACATGAAACTTGCAGCAGCAGCTACACAATTAGCACAAGACCATTTGGATCGTTATCGTGAAGTCTTTCAAGCAATGCATTGACTCCTAGATCATTTCAAACCTATATTACTCTCGTGAGTTAGGAACAGTAAATCATTTGATTACTAAAACTTTCTGGAGAGTAATATGAACAATGTAACTAGCATTAACGTTAAAACTGAAGATGCCCGCGCACGGCGAATTGCCAATGGCAAGCTTATCTGTGAGCAGCGTCGTGTAATTATGGATCTTGAACGTCGTATTGACGCTCATGAAAAACAGGAAGTTATCTACATGGAGTTGTCCGAAGAAGCAGAGGACTTTGCTTCCAGAAGAATCGCCGCTAATTTTGCTCGTGAAGAAACCAAGAAAGTCAATGAGCTTACTGCTGAATTGCAAGCTTATTTGGCAGCCACCGGTCTTTAAAGGAGGAAGTAATGGAGTACGATAAGGAAGAGGCTCTGCAAAGAGCCAGGATGACAGTAGAGCTTAATAACCTCACTAGTCATACCAACGGTCTAATCGCAGACTTAGTCGTCTGTGACAGCAGCGTGGATGCTGTGGTGATCGAACAAGAGATCCAGCAGTGCGAGGAAACCGCAAATAACCTGCGTGATCAATTTTGGAACGCGTATCCAAACGCATTGGTAACTAAGTCTTCACCGTGGAACTACTGACATGGGAACAGTTGCTAGTATTTATCGTGCTATGGCGGTTAAACGTATTAACCAAAAGTTGTCTGAATATGGCGAATTGGCAAAGTCTAGCTTGCAAGACCTTGCTTTTATTCTGGCTCATCATGCAGAACGCACTGTAGCTTTTCTTGAAGCCCAACAGGCGCTTATCAAACCTGATATGACAAGTGAGTTTGAAAAAGAGCTCATTGTTGAAAAGGCCGTCGTAAAAGAGTTGCTCCTTCTCGAGAAAGAGTACGAGCAGCTTTATAAATACGACATGTCTCCCATTAAAAAGATTTGCTAATTTAACTGTTTAGTACGTAGAGGATTTATCTATGAGTAACGATCTTAACCAACTTGGTCGCCGCCGTGTCATCGCAACTATGCACCGCGCTAAGTCCAAAGATGTCATTATGACTCGCCACTATGGTTATTTCGACACTGCGATGCCTCGTATGTTGCAGTTGGCAATCAACTACTGCAACGAAGGCGACTTTATTGAGTTCGCCAGCATTGAGCATGGTTTCCAGTTGGGGGTCCTGCATGTTCGTAAAGGCGGCCGCTTCGAAGTAGAAATGAGCCCGCTGGTTAAATCTAGCCCGGCTCTTCTTAAACTGATGACTGAAGATTCCAACTGGAATAACTCGTTGATCAACTCGGCAATGAAACGCTAATAAGGGGAACACAATGTCCGGCAAGAAATCAGTAGAAGACCGTTTCAAAGCAATCCAGGAATACTGCAAAGACAATGACATTAGTCTGGGTTTGGAGTTTGACCCAGTTGACGGTAAGTGGGTAGCGTGGGACGACCAAGACCAACTTACCGACGCAGCTGATGGTCTGGAAGAGTTGGTCGACGCGCTTGAATCGGAGTTCCAGTTGTAATGGGTACTTTAATAGATATGGCCAGTTTTCTTAAAACAAGAACTGACCGTCGGTGCGTTACGTCAAGGATTCATGAAATTGAAACTTTGATGCGACAAAATCGTAACACGCTCTATTCTTCTAACAATGTTCTTGAGCGTGAGCAAGCAGCTATTAAAAATGGCGAATTGCAAATGGAACTTTACCGTCTTCAAAAAGGCGTCGATCAATCTGTGGGTCGTGGGTTAACTAATCCACAACTTACCATTATCGATTAAGGGGGGTAGCGTGGCTAAATCTAAAGAAGTAAAACAACAAGAAGCGCTGGCACGTAAACGTTCTCAGTTTAACGAAAAGCTGCGGCAGGTAACAGAACATCGTGCAGGCGGCAAGATCTACAACGAGCGACTTGATCGTTGGGGATTGGATAAAGCCAAGGTAATGGAAGATCAGGCCAATAAAGATTTTGGTCTGTATCTGCGTGAAGCGCGGCTTGACTCGCACGGCAATGAACTTGTCTACGGATTGAAGAAGTTTTATTCCGAAGACGACAGCGTCCTTAAAGGGTTCATGGCTACCACTATCCTTCGTGATATGGCATCTAAACGTCGCAAGCCAACCGGTAGTGAAGGTCTTCATGACTTCCTTACCCAACCGGACATTGAATCGTTTAATTAAAGGTGCGGTTATGAATCTGCGTTCTGAAGGTATGCGCCGTGTTATTGCGCTTATTTCGTGCATCGTTGGGCTGGGGATGGCAATCTTTATCATTGGCGTGGCTATCGATACTTACCAAATTACCTTTGTCCAAAAGGTAATCCTGGCTATTTTCTGGTCAGTTATAACCGCAATTCCTTTTGTAATCTGGAAAGCACTTTGCTGGGTGCAAGACGGCTTTAAACAAAACACTTAATCATAATTAGTAAGGATACACCGAAATGCGTAAAGTATTTTTTGCAGTTCTCATGCTGACGTCTGGCTTTGCATTTGCAGGTTATGACAAAGCGGTTTGTACTGAAGTCAAGACGTCTACAAGGGTTTTGGCCCAGGCTATCTTGCAGATAGGTGCAATACCTGATATGGAACTTGTTACGCGTGACATTGCAGAAGACTCGGTTTCGCATTTTGGTGTAATCGAATCAGATGAAGGCGGCGGGCGAGTCGTGCAACAAACGCTTTTCTTTCTGCGGGATAACCACCTGCTGTACAGTATGTACCTCCGTTACTACAACAACGAAACACGCGATAAAGCAGTTGCTGCTAGTTCGGTAGCTGAACAAATGTCCGCCATGTGTTTTAAACAACTGGCTGGTTAAATAAACTAAGAAGCCTTCGTAAGGAGGTTTCTTTTTTGTAGGAAGTTAACCATGACCGCAAAGATTATTCAATTTCCTGGCAGTGGTATCGGCAAGCAAATTCTGGAATTGAAAAACATCCAGACCAGACTTACCCAGGATTACATGCGTGCTGTAGGGCCAGAGCGCGATGCAATTCAAACTCAGCTTCGCACAGTTGCTAATGAGTTGTTCCACCTGGCCATGGAGCTTGTTGATACTAAAAAGCCTGTTAAAATTCCGCGTGTGGAATTAACCCGACATTATTCCAAAGAGACCACCATTATCCTTAATGATAAATTTAAGTATATGGTCCGGCCAGAAACAGACCCTAAGGAATAATCATGGCAACCAATTGGGTTAAAAGTGTTGTCAATGGGGTTGAGCTTGCGTCTAGTGAGCAAGACCTAAACTACTTTAAATATGGCTATGAAAAAGATAGTGAAAAGCAGTGGGGTGAGTATACCCCGTGCGATCCAAAAGAGCATTACTACGACATAAGCTTTATTTCTTTTGATCATCTTCAAGAGCAAGAACGACATGTTTGGGTTTTACGTAAAGAGGATCTTGTCAAAGCTTACGAGATACTTAATCGTATTACTAGTGTTTACATTACTGCTGACGATGATAACTTCATAACCGGCATGTTAGCTTTCCATGCAACTTTTTCTGATGAGGGTAAATTATAATGCGCGACGTTAAAGAACTGTACAGTGAACTTCTTGCTAGCTGCAATGAAGATGGTAACATTAATACTGATGCCTTTAGCAAGCATCTACAGGACATGGACCCAGCAGAACGTAAGGTTTTGTTGGCATGGGTTTTCAGCACCCTGGCTAAAGCTGTTGGTAATGTGTTTACTAAAGCTGCTACTGTTGTTGGCGATCTGTTGAGTACTCCTTATGAGACTAATAACAGTGTCCACGTCATTAACTTAACGCAGCTGTTTGAGTCTTCTCGTGAAGATTATTCTAACCCATTTGTTTTTGAAGATGGGTTGAAGAACACGTTGTCTCAAGCTTTTGTAAAACGGCAGTGGCCAATTAACGCCGCTCCGTTTAGCGAAGTGTTTATAGCGGTCAGCGAAGGTCGTATCCGTTTTAATCACAGTGCCGGTACCGAACTTTTGATCCTGGGCGCTTTTGATGATGTTGTCAACGCTGAATGGAAAGATCCTAGTCTTGGCTTCGTTATCAAAGAAGTCATGGACGCCATGGGCTATTCAGCCGATTCCGGGTATCCTGGTTGGCTAATGCTTTATTCCGGTCAAGTAGGTCTCTCCGGAGAACTTAAGCAACCGGAAGAAGCAAAGGGGCAAGCCGATGAGTAATATCGGCACGCGCCTGATAGATGCAGGTGAATCAATAGCCGAAATGTCAGTTATCTTGCTTTTGTTCTTCATGTGGATGCACGGCATTGCTTTGGCTAAAGGCTTCTGGATGACCTGGGCTGCATTGTTCCCACCATACGGGATCTATCTGTCCGTTGAAAAGTTCGCAGGGCTCTTAGGCTGGCTATGATGGTTTAAATATAGGAGGGTGAATTATGAGACAACGTATGACTTATGACGAAGCCCTCCTGTACTTAGAAGAGGCTATTGCGCACCGTAACAAGCTACCGCCTGGTAGTGACAAAGATTTGATCTATTTAGTGGAGGCTCAGGTTAAACAATTTGAGTCTTTAGTAAAGGCCTTTAAACTTCGCCCCGACAAGTAAAGGAATTGTTATGAATCATGTGTTACCTAACCTGACCGGCGAGTTAGAACTTCAAACCCACTACATGGGTGTGTTGACCAATGACATGCGCGCTAATGAGCATCGTCTTAACGCAGCCATCGTTAACGCCAGACCTCATGGGTTGAACCATATTGGCGTAAACACCAGGATCACTTTTGACCGTAAAGAAATGACCTATCCTGGTGGTGTTAAATATCTGCTTCCGGTAAACCCACACGCATGCTGGGCGGTTCAGATACAGGTAAAAGAATCCATGACTCAACATGAGTTTGAGTCGATTTCTGAACTCATCGATTACATTGAAGAAAAGATCATCTAGGCAGACATAACCCTAACCCTTAGCCTCTTGGGCTAAGGGTTAGGTAGTCCTGTTTCTTTTTTGTTTAAAAGATCGATAAAGCACTATTACGCAAAGAGATACCGAGGGTGTTATCCTCTTCACTCATAGCCCACATTTCCTCACCAGTGATATTGTTGAGGATTGCGTGACCTTCAACTCGACTAAGCAATGCATCTACCTGGTCCTTACTCCAATTCATAATGTCCAGACTACGGGTGGTAATATTCATCTTGTCACCAGTATCCATGTCTAGCATCTTGAAGAAACAAGGAGCGTCTTGACCGGTACGCCAGATACGACCTTGAACCTGTTTAATCTCATGATCGCGGAAAGGCGAATCCAGAGAGATTAATTGGTTAGCCATGATAAGTGGATAACCTTCTTTGAGGCTCTTGTAAGTGGCGCCTAGTGGATTGACGTTCTTGTCATTCTCAAAGCGTCTTACATTCACCTCACGCTCATGATTGTTTTCACCATAAACGGTTACAGGTGTGAACCCTTTAGATCGCAGATAGTTCTCGGTCATTATCAGAGAATCAATGTAGCTGGTAAAGATTACTGTCTTCTTCTCTACCGACGTAATCATCTCTGGTAACCCGGCGTGTTCAATCATGTCCTTAATAGCATTTACCCTGGCTTTACCAAGAACGTTACCCAGCGCCTCTCCTCGCAGTTTTAGCCCGAGGTATTTAACAGCCGATTTAACGTTTCTGAATTGAGCCAGTTCTTTACCTTTGAGACGTGATTCAATACGTTCTTCAACCAACTTGCAAAACATGCTGTCAGAGGAATCAGTAAAGTTGTTGTAACCTTTAGTTCTGAACCTGTTAACAATTTCCTTATATTTGAGCAGGTCTTGCATATCACCTTTTTGATTGGTGATACTTGACGCGTAGCTAGAAACAGTCTCCTGATAAAAACGCAACATCTCTGGCATGTTCTTGTCATAAAAGGCAAGTCGATCATTGATGTACGTTTGCATTTCCAGCTTAATCGAATCAAGAGTGTACTTACCAGAACCAGGGAACGAAATCTTGATGATCTCAAATGGTGGAGGAGGTCCCATACCGACTAACTCTGGAATGGTAAACTTACCTCGACCAATACGGTTTTGTAACAGATCAATAAGGGCCGGTCTGTTACGTCCGTAAGAGGCCATAAAGAACTCTCTAGCCTGTTTATCAAAGTGCTTGTCAATGAGACACAGGGTTGGAAAGATCTCGCTACCTTGAGCCTTGAGCGCAGTACCAGACATTGGTAAGGAATGCTCAAAGACATTAGCATCGGCTAACTCGATTAACCGTTGAGTTTGCTTAGCCTTTATCTCGTTCATATTGTGAGATTCATCCACAATAAGAACAGGCAAGGCCTTGAGTCCAGTTAAGAAACGTTTAAGGATGGTGAACCCTTCCCGCTGTAGGTAATCGTAATGTACGATATACCAATCATACCCTTCTCCCAGAGGTCTGAGTCCGGTGCTAGTCCAGATCTTGGGAGGTACCTTGTAATGTTTGTTAAGCTGATTAACCCAAACCTCCTCAACAATGTTCTTTGGACAGAATACAAACTTCTTGTTATCCGTAACAAGTTCAGCCCAAGCAATCGAAGTAAAGGTATTATGGGTTACAATGTACTGATCAATGACATAAAGCTTTTCTTCACTATCAACTGAAATACAAAGAGTCTCAGCTGGTTCTTCCTTAGTAACCTGTTTAATCTCTAAACGGTCTCTAGGGCGATGGAAGTCATTATCCTCATGAGCAAACTCTGGATGGGCTACGTCGACGTGGTAGTAATGCATGTGCCGTTTAATAGGCGCAGCACCACCAATAGTCCACATGAGTTGCTGGAAGTTAATGGCTGCTTGTTCATTGACATGGTAGAACGTGTAGATCGGTTCCATATCCACAGGGGACTGGTGGTTAAACATGATCTTGGCAATAGCCAGGCGATCCACGTAAATGAGTTCTTCTATCTTCTCATCTACAGTAATGTTGCCTTCTAACAACTCTTTGGCTAAATGGTTGAGTTCACTAACACTCAACATTTCAGCTGATCCTGGCATCTCATTAACCAATGGAACTGATTGCTGGAAGAAACCAAAATCATTAACAATCTGTTCAGTGGTAACCGTACTACGGATTGGCTCTTTACCGTAATAGATATTCCAAAGGTGTTGAGGGTGAGATCGAGCAGTTCGTCCATCGGCAAAGACAAACTTGTAAACAGCGGTGACACCCTGTGGGTAAACACCTGTTACCTTGGTAACCTGACCATCTGGGGTAAGCAATTCCTCACCAATTACAACCTCACCAATGGCTTTCCAACCAGTGGGAGTTTTAACACGAGTATCTAACGGGTGAGCCTTACCACTACCAACAGCACTATCAAGCAACAACCCTCTTAGGTGGAAACTGTTGACAATAACTGGGTAGGTTTCCAAGAATTCACGTTGCTGTGGAAACGGTACTGTATTAAACAATGCCAGCTTCTTAAAGTCAAACGTTTTACCAACTGGGTTGATTGTGTCTTTTAACCAGGTGTCTGATTCTAAGACCAATTTAAGTTCGTTCAAATCACGACGACGGCTTTTAAGGTTTTGAAGCTTAAGAAGCTCTTTAAGAATTTTGTGGAGTTCTACTAAGAAAAAGTTATGTACTTTAAGAGTGTTCCACGAATCTCTGCGTAACTGGTACTTTGTAATCAAAGACGTATTGTATAGCTTACCTATGTCAACTTGCAAAAGGTTGAACGGAACACCAGTGATATGCACGTAGTTACCGATCTGTTTTGCTTTGACAGCGAAAAGATCAAACATAAATAATCCCTTAAAAAGTGTAATAAGTTCTCTGCACATAAGGTGTCCGTACAGTTAACTGTTATGCTAAATCCGGTTTGTTAAAACCCTTGTTAGGTAAGGAAAGAAACAATGAGCGAACAAGATCAAAGCCCTTTGGCACGCATCTTCAATGATGCAGTTAAGGGTGAAGGAACCGACCCGGAAATTGTTGGTGAAGCTTGCAACAGTATCGGTAAAGAGGCCAAACAAATGTTGCTTGATGGTGGTGTTATTGAGCGTAAGGCTCCAGAACAAGCCAGCGGGGTTACTATCGACTGGGATCAATTGCAAAAAGGTGTGCCAGCGTACTTTGTGCCTAACCTAGACTTTACTTCCATGACACATTACTATCCTTGGCATCCGGCGGTAGTGGGTGTCCGCGACGTAGAGCGCCTGGAAGAACTTCTTGATCAACATGAGATTAACAACGAATCGAATGAAGATTACGAATATCTGTGTAAAGCCCTGCGTAACTTCTTGACCGTTGTGCGTCCTGATGTAGAAGGCACTGGTTGCGTAATGTTGTATGACGGCATGATCAACTTCACCGAAGTTGTTTATATTCGTTACAACTTGAAAGGCAAAGAGTCTATCACTTACGTGCTGGAACGCAATGCATTGCCGCTCTTTGGTGCGGTCTGGGCTCGAGCTGAACAGTCCGAAGAAAATAAAGAAACTGCCATCAAGTGGACGCGTCTTCCAGTCAGCAATAAAGACATGGTCGACCGTCGTTATCGTCGTAACGTTACTCAGATCGCACTGGAACTTCCACACCACTGGTTGCTGCCCGGTAACGATAAAACCTTTGATGGTCTGTTTAACGGTGACTTCCAAATCATCGATAGCCAAATCGCCACGTTCAACAAACGTCTGCGCCAGCTGTTGAAAGAAACCACTGAACAGGCATCAGCTTTGGTCCGCAGTGTTTACAACAAAGACCACTCGCTGATCCTGGGTTTCCGCGCAACCAATACGTACGACAACATTCGTATTTCCCTCGACAAAATCCCTGCCAAGCTGCCTGGCGGTGAAATCAACATCGGTGAAAACGAAATCCTGTTGGAAGACTGGGAAGGTCACAACCCACAAACCATCAGCACTGTGCGCAAGATCAAAAAGTACGAAACCCGTGTTAACAAGCTGATTCGTGACACACTGGTTCATATCAAAGATCATCCGTACATTCGTAACCAGTTTGCAGACAACCTGCGTACTCAGCTGATTGCTTCCAGCCACTTCATCAAAGAGATTTACTCCATTGGTATTGACGCTGCTCAACCACTGGTTAATGAACTGGCAGAAGACATCGTAAACAAACTGAACGCGCACGGCGGTAACATCGGTCTGGACCTTAACAGCTGGATTGTTTATCAGTACCATGACGACAACTCCAAGCCAACTCCTCTCGTTACCAAAGAGCTGAACTTCAAGGCTGAGATCTTCGAGAAGTACTTGGACCGTTTCATGGATTACCTGGGGGCTTTCCTCCAGAACGTTAAGAGTCCGTATATCCGCCCTTACACCCACCGCGTCTTGGTGGAAGAAGATGATGGTATTGCAATCGGCAGTGTTCGTCGCGGTT
>Ga0163162_10000853_pt1 | contig 28385 bp, 31 predicted proteins | sample S55metaG_FD_115310 | JGI IMG/M metagenome (GOLD analysis project Ga0163162, IMG submission 115310) | Switchgrass rhizosphere microbial communities from Kellogg Biological Station, Michigan, USA - S5-5 metaG | ecosystem: Host-associated > Plants > Roots > Rhizosphere > Soil | place: USA... | reverse complement strand
GCGCGCGAGCGGTTCGCCGCCGATGCGCCGCTGCGCTCGGCGCGCCTCATCGAAGTCTTCGACGATCCCGCGCGACCTTCGCCGCCGTTCATCGGCAAGGTGGCGAGGGCGGATGAGCGCATCGTGTCGTTTCTGCTCGGCTCCGACCGGCCCGACGCGCGGATCGCGCGCTGCGTGCAGATCTCGCGGGATGCGCAGAGCCTCGACACCCTGGTGCTCGACGACGACACGAGGCGCGGCCTGCAAGGCATAGCCCGCGCCGCCGCAGACGGGCCGCGCATGGTTGTGCATCTGCAGGGGCCGCCCGGTGCGGGCAAGCGCAGCATCGCGCGGGCGGTGTGTCACGAGCGCGGGCTGCCGCTTCTCGTCGCCGATCTCGAACGGCTGCACGCGGATGCGGACAGCAGCCTCGTGGCGCCACTCGATCTGATCGCGCGCGAGGCGCGGCTCGCGAACGCGGCGCTCTACTGGAACGGCTTCGACACGCTTCTCGCCGCGGAGCGGCGCAGCGCGCTCGAGGCGTGCCTGCGCGTCGCCGGGTCAGCGCCGCATCCGAGCTTTCTCGCGGGCGAAACGCCGTGGCTGCCTGGCAGCGCACTAAGGGGCGCGCGCTACGTGAGCGTGACGGTGTCGCGGCCCGCGGTGCCGCAGCGCATCCGCTTGTGGCACCGGGTAGCGGAGATTCATCGCGTCGCCACCCCGGCGCTCGATCTGACCGGCATCGCGACCAAGTTCAAATTCACGCCCGGCCAGATCGAAGCCTCGATGCGCACGGCGGCGAGCCTCGCGAGCTGGCGCGATCCGCAGAACGCGCGTGTGAGCTCGCAGGATCTCTACGATGCATGCCGCCTCAATTCGAACCGCACGCTCGCGACGCTCGCGCACAAGATCACGCCGCGCTTCGACTGGCACGACATCGTGCTGCCCGCGGACCGTGTCGCCCAGCTGCGCGAGATCTGCAATCACATCAAGTACCGCAACCAGGTCTTCAACGACTGGGGCTTCGATCGCAAGCTCGCGTCGAGCAAGGGGCTCACGTTCCTGTTCGCCGGACCGTCGGGCACCGGCAAGACGATGGCCGCGGGCATCATCGCGGCGGAGCTTGGGCTCGACCTCTACAAGATCGACCTGTCGCTCGTGATCAGCAAGTTCATCGGCGAGACGGAGAAGAACCTCGCGCACATCTTCGACGAAGCCGAGACCGCGAACGCCATTCTCTTCTTCGACGAAGCCGATTCGCTCTTTGGCAAGCGCAGCGAGGTGAAGGACTCGCACGACCGCTATGCGAACATCGAAGTCGGCTATCTGCTTCAGCGCATCGAGGAATACGAGGGCATCGCGATACTGGCGACGAACTTTCGCCGGAACATGGACGACGCGTTCGTGCGGCGCCTGCAGTTCACCGTGGACTTTCCGCTGCCCACCGAAGGCGACCGGCATCGCATGTGGCTCTCGATCCTGCCCGAGCACACGCCGCGCGACCCCGCGCTCGATCTCGCGCTGATGGCGCGGCGCTACAACCTCACGGGCGGCAACATCCGCAACGTGGCGCTTGCCGCCGCGTTTCTCGCCGCCGACGACGGCGACATGATCCGCATGACGCATCTCATCGCGGCGACGCAGCGGGAGTATCAGAAGATGGGCAAGCTCGTCGGCGACGGCGAGTTCAGGCACGCGCCGCCGCCGTCATGAACATCGCCGTTGCGGCCCGTCCGCTACACGACGGCGCTGCCGTCGGAAGACTGCACGCCGAGCGCGTTGCTCGCAAGCTCGAAGGCGCTGTTGCGCCCTTGCTCGCCTTCGTGCGCGGGGTTGATCCTGCCCGTGATCGCGCGGAAGTCGCCTTCGTCCGCGAGTTCGTTGCAGCCGCGCGATTGCCAGTACCAGGCGGCGACGAGCGCGGCGGTGTCGGCGTCGTTGCGCACGAGCTCCGGGTTCGCGACGAGATCGACGCCGATGGCCTCTCCGGCACTCGCGAAGTTCGCCTTGAAGGTGAGCTGGATCAGACCGGAGCCGCGATAGGTCCAGCCGTCACCGCTCGCGGCCGGACCGTTGCCGTGCCGGTTCTGATAGACGATATTGGCCAGTTGCTGCTGGCGTGCGGGCGGCACGCAGGTCTCGCCGGGCTGCCGTCCGAGCGCGCTGCATTGGGCCGGCGTCAGCACGGAGAACACCGCATCGAGACGGTCGGCCGAATAGTTGAATCGCTCCGCGATCGGCGGCAGCGGGAACGTGCCGCTCTCATAGGCGAGTTGCGCGAGAAACGCGGCCTGCCGCGCGGGGGTGTTGATCTGAAACCGCTCCATTGCACTCATGACTGGCGCGAGCCAGAAATCGGCGCTCGCCTGCGAGGCGCCTGTCGCCGCCATGAACGTTGCCTGGTCCATGCTGTTCTCCACATCAGAAAGCCATCCGGCACACCGTCGCCGCGCATCGGGCAAGGTGTGAATCAGCGAAGTGCCGCAAGGCCAGTGTTGGAGTGGACCGCTTTTTTGGGGTGGTTTGCGACGGGCCGCGTGCGCGATCCGGGGGAAGGTATCGGACGACGGCCTGATTATCGTTTTAGCACGTAACGTACGGTGCGGCATCGACTGGATGAGCGCATATGAGGCATTCATCACACTGCGGAAGTTCTACAATGAAATTCGAAGCACTGGTGTCGTTCGTTACCCGAAATGACGCGTGCGCGAATGATGACGCAATCATGCGTGCCGCGTGGCGCAAGGGCAGTTAAGCGGATGTTCAATAGCCGGTCAGGCCGTGCTCATCGTGGGCGCGGCCGCCACGCTCTCGTGCGATCCGCAAGGAGTCTTCGATCATGGACGATCGTGAATCATGGGTGAGGGTGCGCGCCGGGCAGCCGTCGATGGCACGCAGCGCGGCGCAGGCGAAGCGCGCCGGCGAGGGCGACTCCATCGCGCAACACGCGCCCGCACCCGCGCGTGCGGGCGATGCCCGCCAGCGTTCGCTGCTGACCCTGCAGATGCAATACGGCAACCAGTACGTCGTGCGCATGCTGAGCCGTTCCGCGAGCGAGGGTTCGATGGACGATGTCGAACGCTCCATCGATTCGGCGCGAGGAGGCGGACAGGCGCTCGATCATTCCGTTCGCAGCCGCATGGAGCCCGCGTTCGGCGCGGACTTCAGCGGCGTGCGGGTGCATACCGACGCGCGCGCCGACGAACTGAACCAGACCCTGAGCGCGCGTGCGTTCGCAACCGGGCAGGACATCTTCTTCCGGCAGGGGCAGTACGACCCCGGTTCGTCGAACGGGCGCGAACTGCTTGCGCACGAACTCACGCACGTGGTCCAGCAGAACGGCCCGGGCGTGCAGCGCAAGATGACGGTGAGCGAGCCCGACGATCCGCATGAAGCCGAAGCCGACGCGATGGCGCGCGCGGTGATGCGCGACGAACACGAGCCGGGGGTGAACCGCGAGATGGCGCTCGACCGTCAGCCCGAAGCGCCGGCCGGGGACGAGGACAAGAAGGAGGAGACGCTTTAGCACGCACGCTGCGTGCGCTAGAACCTCGACGGACGATAGGGCGAGGGATCGGTGAACGGCGTCTCGCCGCTCATCATCTCGGCGAGCAGACGCCCCGTGACCGGCCCGAGCGTCAGGCCGTGATGCGCATGGCCGAACGCGAACCATAATCCCGCATGGCGTCCTGCCGGGCCGATCACGGGCCGCATGTCCGGCGTGCACGGGCGCAGGCCGAGCCACGGCTTGTCGTCGAGACGCTGCCCGAGTCCGAAGACGGGCCGCGCCGCGCGCTCGGCGAGATCCAGCTGTACCGGGTTCGCCGGACGCTCGCGCGAGGCAAGTTCCACCCCCGTCGTGAGGCGCAGGCCGCGCTTCATCGGCGCGACGACGTAGCCCGCTTCGATATCGACGACCGGACGCAAGAGCGGCGCGTCCGCTTCGCTTGCATAGTGCATGTGATAGCCGCGCTTCGCCATCAGCGGCATGCGGTAGCCGAGCGGGCGCAGCACGGCATCGGACCACACGCCGAGGGCGACGACCGCCTCCTGCGCCTCGACTACGCCGTCCGCTGTGCGCACGCGCCAGCCGCGGCCTGTCGCCTCCAGCGTGAGCGCATCGCCTCGCAGGATCGTGCCGCCCTCGCGCTCGAAAAGGCGCGCATAGCCTTTCGTCAGCGCGCCGGGATCGGACACGCTCTTCGGATCGGCCCAGTGGATCGCCCCCGCATAGCCCGGCGCGAGCGATGCCTCGGCGCTGCGCAGCGCCGAGGCATCGAGGATCGAGACGTGCAGGCCGTGCGCCGCCGCGATGCGTTCGGCATCGGGCGCTTCCTTCTCGAACGACGCGCGCGAGCGATAGGCTTCGAGCCAGCCTGTCGGCCGCACGAGTTCGCGCAGGCCCGCGCGGTCGATGAAGGCGTCGTGCTCGGCCACGCACCGCGCGACGAGCGGCAGCATGTCGCGTGCGGCCGCCTGCAGGCGGTTTGGCGCCGATTCCCACCAGAAGCGTGCGAGCCACGTTGCGTACGAGGGCAGCGAGCGCAGGTCGTAGCGCAGCGCGGTCGAATCGTTGCGCGCAAAGCGCAGCACTGTGCGCCAGTCGCGCGGAAACGCATACGGCACCACCGACGACGCCTCGATCAGCCCCGCATTGCCGAAGCTCGTTTCCTCGCCCGGCGCGCGCCGGTCGACGAGCACCACATGCCGCCCGCGCTGCTGCAGATGCAGCGCGACGCTGACACCCACGATGCCCGCACCGAGCACGATGACGTCCTGAGCCATAGTTTCCTTGTCGGGGTTCGTGAAGGCGCGCCCCTTACTTCGCGATGATGTCGCGCTTGAAATACTTCTGCGAGAGCTGACTCAGCGTGCCGTCCTTCTTGAGCCCGTCGAGCGCCGCGACGATCTTCGCCTTGAGCGCCGTGTCGCCCTTGCGCAGGCCGAAGCCGGTGCCTTCGCCGAGCGTCGCCGGATCCGAGACGGCCGGCCCGGCGAAATCGAAGTCCTTGCCTTCGGGCTTCGCGAGAAAGCCGTCGATCGCAGTCTGCACTTCCTGCACCGCGCCGTCGAGCCGGCCGGCCGCGAGGTCCGCGAAAATCTGGTCCTGGTTCTGGTAGGTGACGACCTGCACGCCTTCCTTCGCCCAGTGCTTGCGCACGAAGTCCTCCTGCGTCGAGCCCTGCAGCACGCCGACCGACTTGCCTTTGAGGCTCGCGGGCGTCGGTTGCAGGCCCGAGCCGCGCTTCGCGATCATCTGGATCGGCATGATGTAGATGGGCGGCGTGAAGTCGATGGCCTGGCGGCGCTTGGCCGTGATGTTCATCGCGGAGTTGATGACGTCGAACTTGCGCGCCTGCAGCGCTGCAATGAGCCCGTCGAAACTGTTCTCGACCCACACGCACTTCATCTGGAGGCGCTGGCACACCGCGTTGCCGATGTCGATATCGAAGCCCTCCAGCTGACCGGACGCTGTCTTGCTCTCGAACGGCGGGTAGGACGCCTCGACGCCGAATCTGAGCGTCTGTGACGCGGGCTGCGCCTGCGCGGTGCCGCCGATCGTGAAGGCGAGACTTGCTGCGAGCGCGAGGCAAAACAATTTCCGGTTCATCGTGGTCACCGTGTCGTGTGTTGGAAGACAACGCGCGGCGAATGCCGCAGGCGTGACATGAAATATAGACCATAAATAAAATAAAAGTCTAGAATGGACAAAAATGTCTACACCGAATCGAGGGCTTTCGAACATGAACGATTTACTTAATTCCGCTGAATCCGCGCCGCTCGTCGCCGATGAAGCGCAGGTGCGCGCGGCCTTGCCCGCGCTCGACGTGCGCGGTGCGCTCGCGCGCATGTTCGGCGCGCTCGGGCGGGGCGGCGCCGTGCAGCCGCCGCAGACGCTCACGCTGTTCCCGCAGCAGGCGGGCGACTTCATCACGTATCTCGGCGTGCTGGCAGAAGAAGAGGTGTTTGGCGCGAAGCTCTCGCCGTACATCGCGACGGCCGGTGCGCCGGTGATCACGGCCTGGACGGCGCTGATGTCGATGCGCACCGGCAAGCCGCTGATGTGGTGCGATGCCGGTCTCCTCACGACAGAGCGCACGGCCGGCGCGACCGCGCTCGCCATCGGATATCTGGCGGCGAGCACGAGCACGCGGCTCGCCGTGATCGGTTCCGGCGCGCTCGCGCTCGCCCATGTGCGGCACGCCGCGCCGCTGCGCGCGTGGGAGAGCATTCGCGTTCATTCGCCTGCGCTTTGCGGCAGCGCGGCGCGCGAGGCCGATGTTCTCGCGGCCGATCCGCGCGTCACGATCGCGCAGTCGGTGGCCGACTGCGTGCGCGATGCCGATGTCGTGATGCTCTGCACGTCGTCGGGCACGCCTGTCCTCTCGCTCGACGATCTCACCAGGCCCGCGCTCGTCACTTCGATCAGCACGAACGTCGCGCGGGCTCACGAAGTCGATCCGGCGGCGCTGCCCCGGCTCGACGTCTATTGCGACTATCGGCGCACCACGCCGGGCAGCGCGGGCGAGATGCTGATCGCGGCGGAGCAGCACGACTGGTCGCCCGAGGCGATTCGCGGCGACCTGGCCGAACTCGCGAACGGTGCGTGCCCGATGCCCTCGTACGATCGTCACGTGCTGTTCCGCTCGATCGGACTCGGGCTCGAGGACATCGCCGTCGCGCATGCGCTCTACGCGCATCTGCATGCGCTTGCGCGCGGCCCGCGCGCTGTATGATCGACCACCGCTTACCGCCTCTCATGTCCACTGCGATGCGAAAACGCAAGTCCCCGGCCAAGAACCCGCCCGCGCGCGCCGCGCTCCTCGAACGCTACGCGCATATCGCCGACAGCATTACCACGCTGTTTTTCCCCTATGCGGAAGTGGTGATCCACGACCTGACCGATCAGACCGTCGCGTACCTGTCGAACAATCTGTCGAAGCGCGAGGTAGGCGACGAATCGGCGCTGGAGGATGTCGAGGAAACGACCCGCGACAAGCTGCTCGGTCCCTACGAGAAAGTGAACTGGGACGGCCGCCGGATGCGCTGCGTAAGCACGGCGCTTTTCGACGATGCGGGACAGGCCGCGGGCGTCATGTGCATCAACTTCAACATCGCGGCGTTCGAGGAGATACGCTCGACGCTCGATCTGTTCCTGCGTGGTGCGGGTGTCGTCGCGCAGCCGGTCGAGCTCTTCAAGGACGACTGGCAGGAGCGCATCAACACGTTCCTCCACGGCTGGCTGCGGGAGCGGCAGATCGCGCTCAACTCGCTCACGCGCGAGCACCGGCGCGAACTGGTCGAGGCCCTGCACGCCGAGGGCGCGTTCAAGGGCAAGAGCTCGGCGAATTACGTCGCGAAGGTGCTCGGCATGGGGCGCGCGACGGTGTACAAGCATCTGCGGGAGATGAAGCAGGGAATGTAAGGCACGGTGCCCGGCGGCGCCAGGCGCCAATGCGGCGCCAATTTTGAAATCTGGTTGACCATCCGCGTGGCCGGTTTATCCTTGCGTGTGCGCGAGAGACGCATTCACACATAAAAGGAGGCGCCGTGTACGTCAACCACGAGGTTTTCAACGACGCGGACCGGCACGCCGCGGCGCTTCGCGGCTGGGAGCAGCGCTACGACCAGATCGGCGCGGGCGTGTTCCAGAGCGCGGTCAAGCAGGTTGCCGTGGAAGGCGTGCAGGTGTTCCAGGAGGCGGCGAACGTGCGCGTGGTCCAGCGCGGCGCGCTGCCTGCCGGCTACACCACGTTCGGGCTCGCGCTGGGCGGCAGCGCGCCGTTTTCGTTTCGCGGCGCGAGACTCGACCAGGACGCGATGGTCATCACCGCGGGCGCGAAGGAGTTCATGCTGCATTCGCCGGCGGACATGTCGCTCGTGGGCGTCGCGATCGACCCGGGCGTGCTGCGGATGGTCGCGGATGCGGCGGGCATCGACGTCGAGGACGATCTCTTTTACCGCGACGTCATCGACATTCCGCGCGCAGCCGGCATGCGCGTGGGCCGGCGCCTCGTCGAGACGATGGAGCGCGTGCTCGCGCAACCGGCGCTGCTCGGGAACGCGCAGGCCGAGCGCCGCTTCGCGCACGACGTCGCGGAGGGCATCCTCGATCTCATCACCTACCACGTTCCCGACCAGTCGAACCGCCTCACGCACGCCTGCCAGAGCGAGATCGTGCGGCGCAGCCACGAGCTCGTGCTCGCGAGCCCGGAAGAGCCGGTGTCGATATTCGATCTGTGTTCCGCACTGCGCGTGAGCCGCCGCACTATTCAAAACAGCTTTCAATCCATTGCTCAGACGAATCCCGCGAACTACCTGCGTTCGGTGCGTCTCGCGCAGGTAAGGCGCCTTCTGCTCGCGTCGCGCCAGAGCGACGTGCCCGTGAGCGAAGCCGCGGCCTGCTGGGGTTTTACGCATCTCGGCCATTTCGCGCGCGATTACAAGGCTCAGTTCGGCGAGCTGCCGTCGCAAACGGCGCGGCGTCTCTAGCATCGCCCGAGCTCGCGCATCTCTCTTTCACCCGACTTTCGGCTATCCCAAATCGGCAACGACGCTTTGCCGTTCCTGGAGCGACCATCTTTTTTCCTCGTCTTAGAGTCTGTCCACGATAGACACAGACGGAGGAGAAACGATGAAGCGCAGACGGCTGGCCGCCTCGATGGCGGCGGTATTGTCTGGTGTGCTCGCGTGCCAGATTCAGGTGCACGCAGCGGAGAAGCCCGAAGAACTGACGGTCGCCAAAGTCCCGCCCTACAGCCCGCACCAGGTTTTCGTCCCTGACATCTCGTTCTCGAGCATGACGGACGCCCGCGTGCACGTGTTCGACGCAGACAGCAACCGGTTTCTCGGCCAGATCGACGCCGGCTTCGGCCCGGGCTTCGCGATCTCGCCGGACCACAAGACGAGCTACGTCGCGACGACCTATTTCTCGCGCGGCGGACACGGCGCGCGCACCGACGTGGTCGAGCTGATCGACAACACCACGCTCGACGTGACGGGCGAGATCGTGATCGCGCCGAAGCACGGCCAGCACGTGCCGTCGCCGTACAACACCGCGCTCTCCGACGACGGGCGCCTGCTGTACGTCGCGAACATCACGCCGTCGACCTCGGTGACCGTCATCGATACCGCCGCGAAGAAAGTGCTCGGCGAAATCGACACGGACGGCTGCGTGCTCGCGTATCCGAGCGGCAACGACCGCTTCTCCGCGCTGTGCGAAAGCGGCAAGGCGCTCACCGTCACCGTCGATGCGGCAGGCAAGGAAAAGAACCGCAAGCTCTCCGACGCGTTCATCGACGTGGACAACGATCCCGCCTTCGTGAACGCGGTGCGCGACGGCAGCCGGTACTGGTTCACGACCTATCTCGGCAGCGTGCGCACCGCCGATTTCTCCGGTGAAGCACCCGTGTTCGGCGATGCCTGGCCGCTCGTGAGCGCGCAGGAGAAGAAGGCGGGATGGCGGCCGGGCGGCTTGCAGCAGACGGCGCTGCATGTAAAGAGCCACCGGCTCTACGTCGCGATGCACAAGGGCGTCGACGGTTCGCACAAGGACCCGGCCACCGAAGTCTGGGTCTTCGACACGACGACGAAAAAGCGCATCGCGCGCTGGGATCTCGCGAAGCAGAAGGTCGATCCGCTGATCGCGATCCAGGTCAGCACCGACGATCGTCCGCTCTTCTACGGCATCACGCCGACATCCGATCTCGTCGTGATGGATGCGCAGACCGGCAAGCGCAAGCATGTCGAGAAGCAGCTCGGCTCGACTTCGACGCTGCTCGTCAATCCCTGAGGTGGCCGCCATGCTCGATCCTGTCATTCTCATGGTCTCTCTCGCGACGATCGCGATCGTCGTGCTGCTGGGCGCCGCGGCCAAGCTGCGCGAGCCCGCGAAGTTCAGCGACACGCTCGCGGCGTACCGCCTGCTGCCGCCGTTCGCGCTGACGCCGGTGGCCTACGCGATCCCCGCGCTCGAAGCGCTCGGCGCGGTCGGCCTGCTGTTCCCGGCGACGCGTCTTGCGGCGGCCTGCGTCGTGATCGCGCTCTTCGCCGTGTTCGGCACCGCGCTCGCGATCAACGTCGTGCGCGGCAATACCGATATCGATTGCGGCTGCGCGGGCTTCACGGCTTCCACGCGCGAAGCGCCGAAGAAAATCGGCTGGTGGCACGTGGCCCGCGTGGCCGTGCTTGCCGCGGTCGCCTCGGCGGCGCTCGTCACGCAGGACCCGCGCCCGATCGTCTGGTTCGACTATTTCACCGCCGCCGCCGGCACGCTCTGCGCGGTCGCCGCGATGCTCACGCTCGACATGCTGCTCGCCAATCTTCCCAAGCTCGAATCCCTGAGGAACTCATGATGCAAACCGCCCTGATCATTTCCACCGCGCTCTCGTGGGCCGCGTTGCTCGCGCTCGGCGCGATCTGTCTCGCACTCGTTCGCCAGGTGGGCATTCTCTATGAACGCATGATGCCCGCCGGTGCCCTGATGATCGACAAGGGACCGGCCGTCGGCACGCTCGCGCCGTCGTTCGAACTGATGGACCTCGCCGGGCGCGCCGTGAAGGTGGGCGGCATGTCGGCGGGCGGGCGCAACACGCTCGTCTTCTTCCTCTCGCCGACGTGCCCCGTCTGCAAGAAGCTGCTGCCACTCCTGCCGTCGATCCAGTCGCGCGAAACGCCGACCGACATCGTGCTCGCAAGCGACGGCGATATCACGGAGCACGCCGCGTTCTATCGCAAGACCGGTCTCGCGCAGTTCCCCTATGTACTGTCGCAGGAACTGGGCCTTGCCTATCAGATCGGCAAGCTGCCCTACGCGGTGCTGCTCGACGACGAAGGTCGCGTGCGTGCGAAGGGGCTCGTGAATACGCGCGAGCATCTGGAGAGCCTCTTCGAAGCGAAGGAGCGGGGCGTCGCATCGCTTCAGGAATTCGTGCACGGCGAAAGCCACGGGCACGCACCCCACGCTCAGCACGAACGTCACGCGTAACGAACGACAAAGACACGCGCAATGCATGCACGGGATGCATGCACAAGACATGCGCGGCTTTCACACATGGATCAATGAGCGAACAGGACGGCGTTTATGAAATGGCTGGACTCTTTTTTTGAACACTCGGCGCGAGGCGTCGCCCAGCGCAGCTCGCGGCGCAGCGCGATGGCCAAGCTCGGCAAGGCGCTGGTGGGCTCGGCGATGGTGCCGCTTTTGCCCGTTGACCGGACCGCCTATGCGGCGGAGCCGAAGAAGCCGGGCGCATCGAAGACCGACGACCCGACGAGCTGCGACTACTGGAAGTACTGCGCGATCGACGGATGGCTCTGCAGCTGTTGCGGGGGCACGTCGAGCAGTTGCCCGCCGGGCACGACGCCTTCGCCGATCACCTGGATCGGCACGTGCCGCAATCCGCACGACGGCTCGGACTACATCGTCTCGTACAACGACTGCTGCGGCAAGACGACATGCGGGCGCTGCTTCTGCAATCGCAACGAACGCGAGAAGCCGCTCTACAAGCTCTCGCTGAACAACGACATCAACTGGTGCATGGCAAACGGCAATTCGAATTACCACTGCTCGGTGTCGGTGCTGCTGGGAGCCACGAAGCAATGAGACTCGTCAACACGTTAATGGCCGCGGCGCTCGCATGCGGCTCGTCGTTCGCCTGCGCGCAGGCCGTGCAGTATGCGGGCGGAAAGGCGACCTTCGACGGCAAGTGCGTCGTCTGCCATCAGGCGGGCGGCAAGGGCATGGACGGGCTCGCGCCGCCGCTCGTCGAGTACCCGGGCAAGTACGCCGGTTCCGACGATGGCCGCAAGCATCTCGGGCATACGCTGCTTTCGGGCATGTTCGGGCCGATCAAGGTCAAGGACAAGAACTACAACTTCAAGATGCCCGCGTTCGCCTCGCTCTCCGACGCGGAAATCGCCGACGTCCTGAACTATGTCGTGTTCGATCTGAACGCGCAGCACGGCAACGCGAAGCCTTTCGATGCCGCCGAGATCAAGGCGCTGCGCGCGGCGCCCGTCGATGCATCCGCGGTGCATCAGCGCCGCGAGGGCGTCGTGAAGGGCCTCGGGCTATGAAGCGGGCCGCCGTCGCCCTCGCCGCCGTGGCGGCGCTCGCCGCGGACATGGCCGGGCTCGCGCATGCAGAGAGCTACGACGCGGCCCGCGCGAAGGAGGGCTGGGTGCTCAACTGCATGGGGTGCCACACGGCGGACGGCTCGGGCATTCCCGGCAAGGTGCCGGCGTTGCGCAATTCGCTCGGCCACTTCGTCGGCATGCCCGAAGGCCGCGAGTTCGTGATGCGCGTGCCGGGCGCGGCCAACTCGGCCTTGAGCGACGCGGAGCTCGCCAACGTACTGAACTGGGTGCTCGACACGATGAATCCGGCAACACGCCCCGTCGCGTTCAGGCCCTACACCGCGGAAGAAATAGCGGCGCACCGGAGGCCCGCGCTCACCGACGTCGCGAAGACGCGCGCGGGCCTCGTGAAAAGACTGCAGGCGAACGGCATCACAGCCGTCCCTGAACATTACTAGGAAAGAAGAGGAGACACGATGACGGACCAGAACACCCAGCATCCGCTCGCGATGCTCGATTCGACGCGCGCGTTCATTGCCGCGCCCAGGCGCATGCTGATCGACGGCGAGTGGCGCGAGAGCGAGACCGGCGAAACGATCGACGTGATCAATCCCGCCGACGCCAGCGTGCTGTGCCGCGTGCCGGGCGCGAGCGAGCGCGACGTGGACCTCGCGGTGCGCGCCGCACGCCGCGCCTTCGACGACTCCGCCTGGTCGCGCATGAAGCCGACCGACCGCGAGCGCCTGCTGCTCCGCGCCGCCGATGCGATCGAAGCGCACGCACGCGAATTCGCGGAGCTCGAAGCGCTCGACAACGGCAAGTCGGCGGCGGTGGCCGAAGCGCTCGACGTGTCGATGGCGGCGCAGTGCTTTCGCTACATGGCGGGCTGGGCGACGAAGATCGAGGGCAGCACCGTCGATGCGTCGATTCCCTATAGCCCGTCGAATGCGTACTTCGGCTATACGAGGAAGGAAGCCGTGGGCGTGGTCGGCGCGATCATTCCGTGGAACTTCCCGCTCCTCATGGCCGCATGGAAACTCGCGCCGGCGCTCGCGGCGGGCTGCACGGTGGTGCTGAAGCCCGCCGAGGATACGCCGCTCTCGGCGCTGCGACTCGGTGAACTGCTTCAGGAGACGGGCTTTCCGGCCGGTGTCGTGAACATCATCACCGGCTACGGCAGGACCGCAGGCGCCGCGCTCGCGAAGCACCCGGGCCTCGACAAGATCGCGTTCACCGGCTCGACGCCGACCGGCAAGGCGATCGGCCACGCCGCGCTCGACAACATGACGCGCATGTCGCTAGAACTCGGCGGCAAGTCGCCGGTGATCGTGCTGCCGGATGTCGACATCGAAAGGGCAGCGGAGGGCGTCGCCAATGCGATTTTCTTCAACTCGGGGCAAGTGTGCACGGCGGGCTCGCGCGTCTACGTGCACGAGAAGGTGTTCGACCGCGTGATGGAACGTGTGGCCGCAATCGCGGATTCGATGAAGCTCGGGCCCGGCCTCGATCCGTCGACGCAGATCGGGCCGCTCGTCTCGGCGCGCCAGCTCGATCGCGTGCTGGGCTACATCGACGCGGGCCACGCCGAAGGCGCGCGTGCGATCGCAGGCGGTGCGCGCGTCGACGGCGCGGGCTTCTTCGTGAAGCCGACGGTGCTCGTCGACACCGATCATTCGATGCGTGTCGTGCGCGAGGAGATCTTCGGGCCGGTGCTGGTCGCGATGCGTTTCAGCGATACCGACGCGGTCGTGAAGCAGGCCAACGACACGCCCTACGGCCTCGGCGCGAGCATCTGGTCGAACGATCTCGCACAGGTCCACAAGCTCATCCCGCGCATCAAGGCGGGCACCGTGTGGGTCAATTGCCATTCGCTGCTCGACAACGCCGTGCCGTTCGGCGGCTTCAAGCAGTCGGGCTTCGGGCGCGAACTCGGCCGCGCGGCGCTCGACATGTACACCGAGACGAAATCGGTGCTGATCAATCATGCGTAAGGACCATCCGATCGTGCGTATTGCAAGAGGCCCCGCAAGACAACCCGCAAGACGCTCCGCACGAGGCAACGCGAGGTACGGCATCGCCGCGGCGGCGCTGCTCGGCATCTCGACGTGCGCATCCGCGCAGAGTTCGGTGACGCTCTACGGCAGCGTCGATGCGGGGCTCACCTACACGACCAACCAGCAGTTCACGCGCGCGGACGGCACTGTCGGCTCGGGACACGGCTGGCAATTCACGGGCGGCAATCTGGTGCCGTCGCGCTGGGGCCTGCTGGGCGTCGAGGATCTCGGCGACGGGCTCAGGGCCACGTTCATGCTGGAGAACAGCTTCTATACGGGCACGGGCAACTTCGTGCAGGGCGGGGCGCAGTTCAACCGGCAGGCGTGGGTAGGGCTCGCGAAAGACGGCTTCGGCACGCTGTCGCTCGGCCGCCAGTACGACTCGTATTCCGACTTCCTCGGGCCGTACGTGTCGAGCAACAACTGGGCGACGCTCTACGGCTCGCACATCGGCGACGTCGACAACCTCAACGAGGCGTTCAACTTCAACAACGCTGTCAAATATGTGAGTCCGGACTGGAACGGCTTCACGCTCGGCGGCACGTACAGCCTCGGCGGCATCGCCGGCGATTTCGCGCAGAACCGCGGCTATTCGTTTGCCGCGACCTATGCGCGCGCGCCGGTGTCGTTCAGCGCGGGTTACCTGAACTTGCGCAACCCGCTCGATGCCGCGCTGGGCGGCAGCACCGGCTACATCGGCGACTTTGCGTGCAGCAACCCGTCGGCGCTCTACTGCCAGTTGCAGAACGCCGACGCCCTCAAGGCCTACGGGGCGGCTGCGTCCTACGCGATCGGACCGGCGACCATTGCGCTCACCTACACGCACAGCCTGCTCGATCACAGCCGCTACTTCGCATCGAGTGCGCAGCCGAACGGCCGCAACGTCGGCTTCGATATCGGCGAGCTGAACGTGACGTATGCGGTGTCGCCGTTCCTGCAGCTGGGCGCGGCGTACATCTACAACGTCGCCAAGGTGGACGGCGGGTCGTCGACGCGCTTTCACCAGGTGAACCTCGGCGCGAACTACGCGCTCTCGAAGCGCACGGCGCTCTATGGCGTGGCGATCATGCAGAAGGCGACGGGGGCGGGCATCGGCATCGATCCGGTGACGGGGGCGGCCGCGAACTACGCGCAGATCCCGAACCTGCCGAACTCGAACAGCGACCGGCAGTTGTCCGTGAGCCTCGGCGTGCGGCACAACTTCTGACGGCGCGCTTCGCGTCACATGACGAGCAGCGCGAGGCCGCACAGGACGAGCGCTGCGCTCCACACCAGATCGACGTTGATCCAGCCCGTGCGCAGGAAACCCAGTCCGCCCGCGCGTCCGTAGACCACCATCGAGATCGCCGCGATCACGGCGAGCATGGCGAGCGTATGGATCGTCAGCGCGATCGCGCCGAGCGGAAGCGCGCCGGCGGCGATTCGGCCGCCGGCGCCGCTCCCGGTGCACAGCGGCAGGAGCGCCGGGATCAGCATGAATCCGGCGCCATGCGCGCTCGACATCACGAACGACCACAGCGCGAGCCCCGCGAGACCGGTGCGCATGCCGACCGCCGGCCTGCCGCGATGCCCGCGCATCGCGCACCACACGCCCCAGCCGATCAGGAGCGCGCCGCACCCGCGGTTCAGGTAGGTGTGATCGACGAGCGAGCCGAGCGTGAGCACGCCGGCGAGCACCAGCGCGACCGACGCCGCATGCCCGATCGCGATCGGCACGAGCGAGAGCAGCACCACGCGACGGCTGTGCGCGTAGAGCCCGAGCGCGACGGCGAAGAGCCAGCCCATCGCCGGATTGACGCCGTGGAAGGCGCCGAGGCCGGCGGCGCTGGCCCAGAGCGTGGCCGATGCGGTATCCATGAACGCAGTGCCGCGCCGGTTACGGGTAGCAATACGAATCGGACGAGCAATCGCCGCCTTGCAGCCGGATCTGGTGCGGCCGGTGTCCCTTCGGCCAGTCGATGAAGAAGTTCTTGTCGGCCGCGATCCCGCCCGAGGGGTCGGCATCGAGCTTGACCATCCAGCCGTCGATGCCCTCGGGGTAGAACTGCGTATCCACCGCGCCGTACAGCGAATTCGTGAAATAGACGCGCCGTCCGTCGCGGCTTACTTCGACCATCTGCGGGCCGCCGTTCAGCTTGCCGTTCTTCGCACCCGGGTGCGTCTCGCGCGACACGATTCCGCCGATGCGCACCTTGCCCGTGAGCTTCGGCGCGAACGGGTCCGATACGTCGTACTGAAGCAGGTCGCCCGTGCCCCAGCACGACACATAGAGGAAGCGGTCGTCCATCGAGAGATCGATGTCGGAGACGAGCGGCGGCACCGCGCCGAAGCCCTTGAGGAGCGGCGGAAGCAGATCGGCGTGGGCGGGTTCGGCGGGAATGTCGATCACTTTTTTCACGGCCCACTTGTCCTTGTCGCGATACCAGGTCCAGATCGACGACGACAGGTCCTTCAGGCTGATCACGCAGTTCACGAAGCCGTAGGGCTTGGTGGGATCGTGCGCGGGGCGCAGTTCGAAGACGAGCTGGTACTCGTCGCCGAAGTCGATTTCCTGCAGGTGCTTGCGCCGCGTCAGGTCCCAGAAGTGCAGCTTCCGGCCGTATTTCGCGCCGAGCAGGATCTCGGGCACGAGGCCGTCCTCGAAGGTGTCGGGCGTGCCCCATTCGCTCGTGACGAGCGTGTCGTAGGCGAGATGCCACCAGCCGTCGTAGGCGAGCTGCTGCGGGCCGCGATCGACCTCCCAGCGTCCGAGCGGATCGAAGCTCTGCTGGTCGAGCATCAGCACGCCGCCGGGCGCCTTGCCTTCGGCGTTGCCGAGCGCCGTCACGTAGATCCCGCCCGGGCCGCAGTGCACCGTGTGCGGCCGCGTGTAGCCCGTCTTCTCCGCGAGTTCGGCGGGCTCGATCACCTTGACGATCTTGGGCTGCTTCGGATCGGGCTGCGTATCGAGGATATGGATGCGCGACGAACGCAGCCCCGGCACGATCAGATAGCGCCGCTCGACGTGCGGATGCGGCGCATTCGGGCACAGGCACGACGAGCACGCGTTCCAGCCGAAGTGATGCAGTTCGTCGCCGATATTGGGCATCGGCACCTGGCCCACGATCTGCGTGTAGTTTGCCGACTGCGGGTCGACGTCCACGACGGCGAGGGCGTCGGGCTGCTGCCGCTGTGGATCGAACGTGGCGACGTAGGCGAGTGTCTCGGGCGGCGCTTTCGCGGCCAGCCGCGGTGACGGGTAGAAGCTGGGGTCCGGTCTCCATGTCGCCATGATTCGTCTCCGCTTGCGTGGTGCTTGCACTATAGGACACACGGCCCGGATGCGCGGGTCCATGGCCCGGACAATTCAGGAATCAGGCGGTGCGGCGAGGCGGGTTAGTACGGTGCTGAATAGCGGGCGGGAGGGGCGGGCGCCGCTCTCGCGGCGGAACTGCAATAAATGCGCCGGTGCGGCTGGAGTTAATTTCACGCTCACCTAAAATGTAAGCATGGTCCTGACCTCGGAGGAGGCTGCCATGACCGAGTCGATGATCAGCCTGGTAGTTGGTATCGTCGTGGTGCTCTGTATTGCGGCCGTGCTCATCACCCGCCGCAGGAGCGAGTTGAAGGCGCAAGGCAAAACCGAAGCCGCACCGAAGGCGCGCTGGCTGGACACGCATCCGCTTCGCGACTGGTGGATGCGTCACAGGCACTGAGCGCCGTTGAGCGCTGCCCGCTCGACCCGCCGCCGCGCCACGCCGGCGGCGTTGTTTTTTCCGGGGCCCGCCGGGCGCAGCGTCCGCTTGCGCTAGCGCCTGAGCCCCTTCATGACCTCCGCTTCCATCGCGGCGTGCAGTTCCTCGCTGGCTTCGATCGGGTCCATCGTCTCGTCGATGAAAGCCGACGCACGTTCGGCCGCCGCGCGGGTTTCGTCGTCGGAGTCTTCGTCGACGAGATCGTCTTCCGGCGGGGGTTCGAGCATGTCCTTGAGCATCGCCTGCAGTTCCGGGGTATCCCACGGTTCGCCGTGCTGCTTCTTCTTCTTGATGTAGTGCCGCACTTCGGCGTCCTGCTCGGCGGTCAGGGGAAGCCCGCGAAAGGTGCGATTGGCGTCGATGTCGGGCATGGCGTTTCTCCTGGTGTTTCGCCCTCAAGTTTAGCGCTGTTGCCTCGCGCGCGGACAGATGCGCACCGCGCGAGAGGCCGCGCGGCCCCGCAGGCCCCCTTGCGCATTACCCGCGGTCATAAGCCGGGCATCCTTCATGACGAACGGGTCTTAACGGAGAGCGGCGGCAGCCTGCGCGCGACCGGCGTTGCCTTGACGATCGCCGTGCTCGTTTCGGCGCGCTCGGTGATCTTCGAGAGGATCGCGTCGAGATGCTCGATCGACTGAAGGAAGAGGCGGCAGATGAAGCAGTCGTCGCCCGTCACCTTGTCGCATTCGACGAATTCCGGAATGCGCCGGATCTCCTCTTCGACGAGATGCAGTTGCCCCGGCATCGGCTTCACGCGCACGATCGCCTGCAGCGTGTAGCCGAGCGCGCGCGGATCGATGCGCACGGCGAAGCCCTGAATCACGCCCTGCGACTCCAGCCGCCGGATGCGCTCCGCCGTGCTCGGCGCGGACAGGCCGACGCGCCGCGCGAGTTCGCTCACCGCGATGCGGCCGTCGTCGGCGAGAACGGCGATCAGTTCGCGGTCGATGTCGTCGATCGTGGCGACGCCGGGCGGGAGGGAAAGGCTTTTTGGCATGATGAGCTTGAAAACGGAAGGTAAAAGCGCGCGCTTGCCTAATTTTAGGCATGGTTTCGGGCCGCCGGTGCCGATAAACTGAATCGCATCGAACCACGCGTCAAGACCGCCATGACCACAGATGAAACGCGCCGCGGCGCAATCGAAATGAGCCTCGCGATGCTGATGTCCGGCACGATCGGCTGGCTCGTCGTGTCCTCCGGGCAGACGCCGTTCAACGTGGTGTTCTTTCGCTGCGTGTTCGGCGGCGCCACGCTGCTCGTGGTGTGCGCCGCGCTCGGCATGCTGCGCCGGCAGCTCTTTTCGTGGCGCATGCTGCTCCTGGTCGGGGCGGGCAGCGTCGCGATCGTCGGCAACTGGGTGCTGCTCTTCGCCGCCTATTCGCGCGCCTCGATCTCGATGGCGACCACCGTCTACAACACGCAGCCGTTCATGCTCGTCGCGCTCGGCGTGCTCGTGCTGCGCGAGCGCGTGACGATGTCGGCGATCGCGTGGCTCGGGGTCGCTTTCATCGGGCTCGTCATGGTGGTGCGCGTGGAGCCCGCGGTGCTCGCCGTGCCGGGGCAGTATCTCGAAGGCATCGCGTTCGCGCTCGGCGCCGCGCTCCTCTACGCCATTTCGTCGATCATCACCAAGCGCCTGAAGGGCACGCCGCCGCACCTGATCGCGATGCTTCAAGTGGGCCTCGGCATCGTCATGCTCGCGCCGTTCGTGCGCTTCGACCAGTTGCCCGCCAGCGCATCGGGCTGGATCGATCTCGTCGTGCTCGGCGTGGTGAACACGGGGCTCATGTACGTGCTGCTCTACGGCGCGATCCAGAAGCTGCCCACCGCGATGACGGGCGCGCTGTCGTTCATCTATCCGGTGGTGGCGATCGCGGTCGACTGGATCGCCTTCGGCCAGCGGCTCGCGTGGCCGCAGGTGGCGGGCGCCGCGCTGATCCTGCTCGCGGCGGCGGGCGTGAATCTCGGCTGGCGCATCGTGCCGGCGCGGCGGGCGCCGGCAGGCTGAAGCGGCCGCACGGGTTTCGGGATGCGCCGCGCTCGGATAGAATGGCGCGCTTTGTCGCAGGCGCTCCCCATGTGGTTCAAGAATCTTCAGCTTCATCGTCTTCCGGCTCACTGGGCCGTCACGCCCGATCAGATGGAACAGTGGCTCGCGCCGCACGCGTTCGCGCCGGGCAGCACCGCCGAGATGCAGGCGCAGGGCTGGGCGTCGCCGCGCGATGACGGCGCGCTCGTCTATTCCACGCATCGTCAGATGCTGCTCGTGTTTCGCGCGGAGAAGAAGCTTTTGCCCGCGTCGGTGGTCAATCAGGTCACGAAGGCGCGCGCCCTCGAACTCGAGGAGCAGCAGGGCTTCAAGCCGGGGCGCAAGCAGTTGCGCGAACTGAAGGAGCAGGTCACCGACGAACTGCTGCCGCGCGCATTCAGCATCCGCCGCGATACGCGCGTGTGGATCGATCCGGTGAACGGCTGGCTCGTGATCGATGCCGCGTCGCAGACGCTCGCCGACGACGTCCTCGGCCTCCTCGTCAAGTCCGTCGGCGCGCTGCCGGTTTCGGGCGTGCGCGTTGCGCGCGCCCCCGTCTCGGCGATGACGGACTGGCTCCTGTCGGGCGACGCCCCCGCGGGCTTCACGCTGGACCAGGACACCGAGCTGCGGTCGAGCGGCGAGGGCAACGCCACGGTGCGCTATGTCGGACACGCCCTGGACGCCGAGGACATGCGCCGCCACATCGAGGCGGGCAAGCAGTGCATGCGTCTTGCGATGACGTGGAACGACCGCGTGTCGTTCGTGCTGACGCCTTCGCTTGCCATCAAGCGCGTGGCGGCGCTCGACGTGCTCAAGGAAGCCGCCGACCCCACCGCGCAGAACGACGACGAGCGCTTCGAATCGGATGTCGTGCTGATGGCGGGGGAACTGGCGCGGATGCTCGCCGATCTCGTCGAGGTGCTCGGCGGCGAGCTGAACGAGGCGGGCGGAGCACACGATGCGAGCCGGGCATTGCAGCAGGCGGCGGCCTGATGCCGCCGGCCGCCCTCACTCCGAGGCCGGGCGCACGGCGAACGCGAAGCCGTTCTTGCCGTTGCGCTTGACCTGGTACATGGTTTCGTCGGCGGCGGCGACGAGCCGCCAGTAATCCGCGACGCGGTCCGGAAAGCTCGCGATCCCGATGCTCGCCCGCACGACGCCAAGCCCCATCTGCTCGTCGGTCTGCGACACGCACGCGATGAGCCGCTGCGCGATCGTGCTCAGCTCGGCGTCGCTTGCGAACGTGCGCACGAGCACGGCGAACTCGTCGCCGCCGATGCGCGCGACGACGTCGCCCGTGCGCACCGATTCACGAAAGCGCTTCGATACCGCAATCAGGAATTCGTCGCCGATGCGGTGGCCGAACGTGTCGTTCACGCGCTTGAAGCCGTCGAGGTCCATGTACAGCACGGCGATCTTGCCGGGGCTCGGCACGCCGTGCGAGCGCGCCGCCGTCTCTCCGAGCGCGGCGAAGAGCTTGCGCCGGTTCGGCAGGCCGGTCATCGCGTCGTGCAGCGCGGCGTATTCGAATTCGTGCGACATGCCGGCGAGCTGGCGGTTGCGCTTCGCGTACATGCCGAGCGCGGTGACGAGCACGCCGAACACGATCGCCGACAGCACGATCAGCGTGTCCGCCACGCGCGAGATGCGCGCGCGCATCGCGGCGCTCACGCGCTCGCGTTCGGCGCGCCAGTAGGCCGACGCCGTATCGAGCGCCGCGCTCGCGGCATCGAAGCCCGCCGCGGGCGACAGCACGGCCCTCGGCAGCGGCGGGGCGCGTGACGGGCTCGCGTTCACGAGCGCATCGAGCGTGGCGAGCCGCGCGGCAAGCTCGACGCGCGCGCGCCGGTAGCCATCGGGATAGGAGCCGGCGTCGCCCGAGGGCGGCTGCCACGCGATCGCCGCGCTGCGGGCGCTCTCGGCGCGGTCCACGGCTTCGAGCACGAGGCTGATGTATTCCTGTTCCAGCTGGGCCGAAAAGATCGCCTTCACCTGAAACGCGAGAAAGAGCAGGCCGATCAGCAGGCAAACGAGCGACGCGCCGGCCATCGGCGCAGGCCCGGGCTTGCGCAGCTGCGCCGCGATCCAGCGCGGCGCGCGGCTGCGCTCACGGACGGGAATATTCGTCTCGCTGGCTCGAGTTGCCATTCTGTCGATAGCTCACGCGGTGAAAGAACGAACCCATGCGGGCGAAGAGGCTCTCGTCCGGTTTGGCGTGCGTCGCCGGATGACGCCGGTTCTGCGAGACGGCCGGGTTTTGCCGGCTCGCCCGGGTCGATGCCTGCTGCGGGTTCGGGCTCGCGCTCGCCATGCGGGCGGAACGTCGCGCCGCTTGCGTGGTCCGGGCGGGCGGGGCGGTCGGGGCAGGACGGGCCGTTGCGACCGCGACGGCCGCGGCGGAGGGCGCCACGGGCGTCGCAGGCGCAGCCGACGGAGCCGACGGAGCCGCTTCGGCGGCGGCGAGAATCGCGGCGGTCGCCGTCGATACGGGCGCGAGCGGATCCGGTATCTGCGCGGCGGTTTGCGCGGCGGTCTGTGCGGGAAGTGCCGCGAGGCCCGGTGCAGGAGCGGGTTCGGCCGCGGCATAAGGCGCCGCGCCCGTTGCGCCCAGCGCGGACGGCGCCTCGCCGGGCATATAGGCCTGCGTCGGCTCGACGATGCCAGTCGAAAGCGTCTGGGCTGCGAGCGTCGCCTGCGTGATGCCGAGTTCCTGCCGCGCAATGGCCATCGCTTCCACGTACGCGCGCTGATCCTGGTTGAACCAGACCTTGTAGCCGACCGTACCCGCCACCCCTATGCCGAGCGCGCTCGCCGAAGCGATCCACAGGGCCAGCCGGCCGAAGCGCCGGGGCGCGTGGGGGGGAAGATCGTCGTGGACGAGGTCGATGTCGGCATCCGGGCTCGCGGCACCCGATGTCGGCAGCTCGGCATGTCTGAACATGGCAGCGCTCTCCGAATCGTTTCGTCAGACCTGGCGGCATAACGGCGGGTAACTGAAGACTTTACCCGCCACCCCGTGCGAGCGTCAGCCGAGACATCGTGAAAAGCCGCCAGTGCCCGCTGCGCGACCCGTCCGGCTGAAGAGAAACCGGCGGTTCGTCTGACAAAACCTGCCGGTGCACCCCGCGTGTTTCAACCGTGACGAGGGTGCCGCGACAATGTAACTCGCAGCGTCATCGCAGACAATCTGCATTAACGCGCGTATTGGAACAGCCGGAACAGCCCTTTTCGTCGACCTGCCGCATGCGCAGAGACGCCCCGGGCGGATGACCGTCGAAGAAACGGTTTCGGCCCGCGAATTGACCGGGTGTTGCGTTGCAGCATACGGATAGGTATGATTAGGGTAATCCCTTATTAGCTAGCCGGAGTTTCCCATGATCATGTCCCATCTCATCGCCCGCGTTGCCGACTTCGTGCGTCTCCAATATGCAGACTTCAAGTACGGGCTCGCCTTTCACGACAAGATGTGCGAGCGCATCCTGCAAGGCCGCCGCGCGCGATAAGGCGCACACGGGCGGCGCCCGCTCGCCGTCCGCCGCCCTGACGGCGCACCCGGCCGGCATCAGGCTTTCGCGGCCTGACGGCCCGCCACGACGAGCGCGATGCCGCCGAGCACCGCCGCCGATCCCACCACGAGCCGCGCGCTGAGCGGCTCGCCGAGCAGTCCGATCCCGCCAAGTGCCGCGATCACCGGCACGCTCAATTGCACCGAGGCCGCCGTTGCCGCCCTCAGGTGCTTCACCACCGCGTACCAGATCACGTAGCCCACGCCCGATGTCACCGCGCCCGAGACCACGGCACAGGCGAAACCCGTGCCATCGAACGAAAACTGCGCGAGCGTAAGCGTGCTCAGCCCCGCCGCGAACGGCACCGCGCGCAAGAAATTTCCCGCATTGGTCACGACCGGCTCGCCCGCGCCGCGTCCGCGCAACGAATAGATGCCCCAGGCGACGCCCGCGCCCAGCATGAGCGCCGACGACAGCAGCGGCGGCGCCGACACCCCCGGCAGCACGAGCCACGTCAACCCCGCGAGCGCCAGCACGAGTCCCGCCCATTGCCCGATGCGCAACGGCTCGCCGCTCGCGAGGCCGTAGCCGATCATCGTCGCCTGCACGGCGCCGAAGAGCAGCAGCGCGCCGGTGCCCGCCGCGAGGCGCACGTAGGCGAAGGAAAACCCGGCCGCGTACACGAAAAGCGTCAGCGCCGACGTCCAGTTGCCGGCGACGCCGCTCCCGCCGCCGCGCACGCGCAGGATGAGCCAGAGCGCGAGCGCCGCGGCCGCGATGCGCACGAGCGTGAAGGTCGATGCGTCGAGCGCGGTGCCTTTTAGCGCGAGCCGGCAGAGCAGGGAATTGCCCGCGAAGGCGAGCATGGCGAGCACCGTCAGGAGGGCGATTCGCGTGCGCGGCATGGGGCGTGGGGTAACGGGCGGAATGGAGTGAATCGGCGGGGACGGCGTGCCACGCTCCTACTGTAGTCCACCTGCGGCGAAAGCTACCCGGTCCTGAACGGCTCGGGCGGCTCGGACGCCGCCTTGCCCGCGGCGGCGCCGAAACGCTCGAATTCGGAGATGACCTGCGCGCCGAAGAGCAACAGCGTCGCGAGCGCCTCGAGGCTGAAGAGCACGACGATCGCCGTCGTGAGCGAGCCGTACACGACGCTCACCTGCGAGAGTGTCGCGAAATACCAGACGAGCACATGCCGGGTGATTTCCCACAGCAGCGCGGCCGTGACGCCGCCGATCAGCGCGTGTCGCAGCGACGGGCGCCCCACCGGCATCACCAGATAGATCGACGTCAGCACGAAGATTTCGCCCGCGAGCCCGAGCAGGTAGAGCAGCACGCCCGAAAATCGCTTGAGCGACACGTAGGCGCCGAACAGGTCGATGCTGCTCGCGCCCATCGCCTGCAGGCCGTTCGAGACGAACGTGACGATCAGGAGGCCGACGCCCAGGCACAGGATGTAGCAGTAGGGCAGCACGGCGGAGAGCAGGAAATGGCGCCGCCGGATCGCGACGCGGTGCACGAAGATCACCGACATCGCATTCTCCAGCACGGTGAACGCGAGCGAGCTGAAGAAGATCATCGTGACGAGCAGCAGCCAGCCGATCACGGCGCGATGCGTGAGGAAGTTCGCGAGCTCGCGCACGATCGCGCGGGCCTGCCCCGGCACGAGCCATTCGAGCAGGCGGGCGAGGGTGTCGAGGAGGGTCTGCTGCCCGACCAGGTTCGAGAGCGCGATCACGATGAGAATCAGGAGCGGCACGATCGACAAGAGCGCGTAGTAGGCGACCGCGCCAGCGAGCAGCATGCCCTGATTGGCGCGAAACGCCTTCAGCGTCTGCAGGATGAAGGCGCCGGGATGTTTCGCGATGTTCTCGACATTCGGGCCGAACAGGTTGCGCATGAGTTCTCCGCCGCGCCGCGAAGCCGGTCCGCTCGCGGGCCGCGTGGTGACGGCGGCTGTGCGAAGGGAGCGATGCCGTGCGGCCATGCCGGCTCGCGTGGCGGCGAGCGCCGCGCACGCTGTCGATGTAGCAATTTTTGCGCCGCTGGCGTCGTTGTCGGCGCGGCCGCGGGAGTCAGGGGTTCAGGGCATCGATCGCGTGGCCGGCTCGCGGCGGACGCTGGCGCGCCGCTCCAGGCCACGAATGGCGGCGCCGATGGCAAAACCGGCACGTCCCGCCCCGATCGGCCCGACGCCGGGCGCGGCCGGCGGGATCGCGGCCCTCGGCAACGCGGCGCAGCGATCGTGCACGGCATGCGTGTTCATCGCGGCCCTGCATCCGTCAGGCGCAGCTCCGGCGTCCAGCCAAGCACGCGGCGCGCCTTCTCGTTGCTGACGTCGTCATTGTCTTCGACGACGTTGAAGATGCCGCCCGACGCCCGCCGCGTCGCGAGCAGTGCCGCCCAGGCCGCCGCTTCGACGTGCACCGGACTTGGGCCGGACGGCGCCTGCGCGCCGGTGCCGGGGCCATACAGCAGTCCGTAGCGCAGCACCGTCGCGTCGAGGGAGAACGAATCGAGCGCCCATTTTTCGAGCGCCGCGATACCGCGCACGCTGATTCGGCGATTGCCCTCGGCGTCGAGATCGAGCGGCTGATCCTCCGTGAAGGGCTTCGTGCCGGGCGCGTACGCCCACGCGATGCTCTGCGCCACGAACCGCGCGCAGCCCGCCGCGCGCGCGGCCGCAGCCAGATTGCGCGTGCCTTCGTCGCGAATGCGCGCGTTGCGCAGCGCCGCATCACCCATGCGGGCGGGGTCCAGGCCGGGCGGCAGATCGGTGAGCTGATGGATCACGACGGCGGGCCCGATGCGCACGAGCGCCGCCGAGAGCGCCGCGGCGTCGAATACGTCGACGACCACGGCAGTCGCGCCCGCCGCTTCCAATGCCGCGGCGCGCTCGGCCCGGCGCGTGCCGCCGTAGACGGTGTAGCCCGCGCGGGCCAGCAGGGGAACGAGGGCGGTGCCGATGGCGCCTGTCGCTCCGGCCAGAAATATCCTTTCACTCATGATCGGGTCCGTCGAATTGTCGTGGGGTCAGGTTAAGCGCCGCCATGGCCGGAAAACAGAGCCAAAAATCGAGGAAACGACCGGGACATGGAACCATGGGCGTCGTTCGCCGCGTCGTGCCCCGGATTCCTTCAGTCCGGCGGGACGACGCGCACGCCGCTGCATCGGCAGGTCTACGAGCGCTTGCGGGCGGCGATTCACGATGACGATTCACGACGGCGTGGTGACGCCCGGCGAGCGCGTGACGCCGGTGCGTACGCTCGCGAGCGTAGGCGGGCACGGTCGCTCTGCTTGCGGTGCCGCCGGACCGCATGGGCCATCAGGCCTGATGGCTCACCGCCAGGCCTAATGGCCCCGAGCAAAAACTGAGCGGACACTAAAGCTGAAACCACAGCGCGTCGTCCGCCCGCGTTCCGGACGTCAGTTTCTGCGTGTCTCGCTGCGGCCGGCGTCGCTGCGCGCGGCCTCGTCGAGCGCCATGTTCAGGAAATCGTCCACTTCGCTCGCGGGCAGGTCCGACGCTTCGATGCCGCGCAGGCGGCAAAGCAGCGTAAGCGCCTCGCCGGCGGCCGCGAAGGCGTTGTGCATGTCGCGTTGGGTGAGGCGTTTTTTTCTCATGTCAGGCATATCGGCGCTCCTCCGGCGAACTTTAGGGGGACACGGTGATCATGGCCGCACCGCGAGCATGCGGAACGCGAGACGCAGCAGCAGCGGCGCCGCAAGGCGCGTTCCAGGGCAACCCGCTGTCACGCGCCGCGTCCGATTGCGGATTAAGCGCCCGCACACACGGCGCGCGGCATCGAGTAATCTCTGCGCAGGGAAAGCCGTACTTGCCGTAGAAGGATGCAACGCAATAAGGCAACGCAATAAGGCAACGCAGCCGCTGTTGAAGTTTCACCGCTGTTGAAATCTGGTCTTTCTTCAGCCGGATCGACGCTCGCGCGGCTTTCGCCGCGAGACGCAGCGCCGGGGCCGGTGACTTCGCACGGAGGATTCCATGGCCCGCACGCCTGCCGCCGATCCGTCCGCGCTCGACGAGAGCGAAACACCCATCGCCAACCCCGACGAGCGCCTCTACAACCACGATCTCGCGCCGGTGCCCCGCAGCCGGCGTACCTGGACCGGCTACAGTGTCTTCGCGATGTGGATGTCGGACGTGCACAGCGTGGGCGGCTACACGTTCGCCGCGAGCCTCTTTCTGCTCGGCATCTCCGGCTGGCAGGTGCTGCTCGCGCTCGCGCTCGGCATTCTCGTCGTGTACGTGCTGATGAACTGGGTCGGCAAGCCGAGCCTCGTGCACGGCATCCCGTTCCCGGTCATGGCGCGCGTGAGCATGGGCGTGATGGGCGCGAATCTCGCGGCGCTCATTCGCGGCGTGGTGGGGATCGTCTGGTACGGCGTGCAGACGTACTTCGCCTCGAAGGCGGTCGCGACGCTGCTGCTGCTTTTCGTGCCTTCCGCAATCGCGCTGCGCGAGTCGAGCTTCCTGCGCCTCGACATGCTCGGCTGGGTCAGCTTCCTCTTCATGTGGCTGCTGCAACTCATCATCTTCCAGCGCGGCATGGAGATCATCCGCCGGTTCATCGACTTCTGCGGCCCGGCCGTCTATGTCGTGATGTTCGTGCTGATGGGCTGGATCCTCTACCACGCCGGCCTCGACAGCCTGAACCTCACGCTCGGCGGCGAGGTGCCCTCCGGCACCGAGCAGCTGCTCGGCATGGGCAACGCGACGCTGCTCGTCGTGAGCTATTTCGCGGCGCTGCTGCTCAACTTCGGCGACTTCTCGCGCTTCGCGAAGAGCGAGCGGCAGATGAAGATCGGCAACTTCCTCGGCCTGCCGGTCAACTTCATCGTGTTCGCGATCATCACCGTGATCGTGACCTCCGGCAGCACGAAGGTGTTCGGCACGATGATCATGGACCCCGTCGAGATCGTCTCGCGCATCGATAACAAGCTCGCCGTGGCGATCGGCAGCGTGACGTTCGTCATCGCGACG
>Ga0163162_10000852_pt1 | contig 28388 bp, 24 predicted proteins | sample S55metaG_FD_115310 | JGI IMG/M metagenome (GOLD analysis project Ga0163162, IMG submission 115310) | Switchgrass rhizosphere microbial communities from Kellogg Biological Station, Michigan, USA - S5-5 metaG | ecosystem: Host-associated > Plants > Roots > Rhizosphere > Soil | place: USA... | reverse complement strand
TTTGATTTAGCCAGCAACGCCTTGAGCGTGTCCTTGCGTTCGATGAGGGGCAACCTTGTCAAGTCCTTGCCGTCGAGATGCAGCAGGTCAAAGCCATAGGCGACGATCCGCTCCGGATGTCCGCTCTCGCCCAGCGCTGCCTGTAGCGCCTGAAAGCTGCTCTTGCCTTGGGAATCGAGGAGGACCGCTTCCATATCGAGTACGGCGCTGTCGATCTTCAATTTTTCCAGCGCCTCGACGAGTGCCGGAAAACTGCCTGTCCAGTCATTCCCGTTGCGCGTTCGCAAGCATGCTGCACCGCCTACAACGAACCCGAGCAGCCGGTAGCCGTCGAACTTAATCTCATGGACCCACGCCTCGCCTTCCGGTGCTTCGTCGACCAACGTCGCCAGCTGCACTTCCGAATATCGATCCATGAGCGTCGCCGCGGTTTTCGGGTCCGCTTTGGGCTTTCTCGCCGGCCTCGTGCCGCCCGCATTCTCTACCGTCGACCCTCCCGTGGCGACACTGGAAGCGACCTTCTGATGGGCGAGATTAGGTTGACGCGACACCGTAGAGTACCTGCAACCGAAGGGCCGAAAGGCGAATTCCAAGCGTCAGCGCGTCAGACCTTATTACAGAAATGCAGTAGCCTCAATCACGCTTGCCCGCACAAAGACCAAGGCTGAGGCCCTTTCCTCGTGCATCGTTGTCCGCCGCCGTTCCAGGGCATCAATTGAGTGAACCGGCTTTCCGCCGCCCTTGCCCGATCGCGCCGTGCCGCCACGAACGCTGTTCAGACTGGCGGCCGGACGAAGCCTCGAAGTCAGAATAACTGCCGGAACCTCAGCGCATCCGCCTTAGAGGAGAAATTGTTGAACATGAGATAACCGGGCTGCGAATGTTTGGTCAACATGTGCCTAAGGGCAGCGAGGTCTGCATCGGTGTAGCGATATGAGTATGACCCGCGTCCATGCAGACGCCAGTACCTTATATCGCCTTGGACCGACACGGCCTCGAATGGGTCGACACAGTGAATTAACTGATATTCCAAACACAACTCCCGCACTAGATCGTCGGTCCAGGCCTCGCCGCGCGGCTCCCAAGCCACGCGAATGTGTTCTCGATCAATCCGGCGAAAAAATGCCGAGACATTGATGAGATTTTCGCTCGTGGGGATGAAGGACTTCGGACATTGGAAGAGGATGACCCGAGCGTCAAGAGCTCTCGCGATTTCGAGTGTGCGTTGCCATGCGTGCCAGACTTGTTCCGTCTGGTGGAATGAACCCACCGAATTCCGCTCGTTCGCCGGTATGGGGGACCGCAAGCGCCGGTAGGTTGGACTGGCAGAGGTGTGAGTGATTAACTGCCAGGCCTTCAGGCAAAAATGGAAATCGGGCGGCGCAGCCGCCCGCCAGCGGCGGGCCACCTGTGGGGCAGGTAGATCATAGAAGGTCGACTGGATTTCAATGCAGTCGAAGCTCTGGAAATATGCCCCCTGCGAACCATTCCAGCCGCATAGCCCGAGGCGCGCATCCATGATGTCAGTTTTTGTCACTGCTTTTCGAGAAGGAGCCTTGCAACCGTCCCTCCATTCGCCGCATCGTTAATACTGATCACTTTCGTTTGGTTCCCCATGGCAGTCAGACAGCCGAGCCTTTTTCCCACGCCGGTCGATCCGGTCCTCCCCTCGGGCCTCTTCTATTGTCCGGACGTTCTAACGTTGGGGGATGAACGCCGCCTGCTGGACCGGATCGTGAATCTTCCGTACAAGGAATTCCAATTCTACGGATTTGAAGGCAAGCGGCGCGTCGTGTCCTTCGGCTGGCGTTACGATTTCAGCGGGCATAAGGCGATGTCGGCCGACCCAATTCCGGATTTCCTGCTCGAAATTTACTACACGGTTCAGGCAGCGTCCGGTTTTGCCGTACCGGGTCTGGCGCAGGTCCTGGTCACGGAATATGCGCCAGGCGCCCCCATCGGCTGGCACAAGGACCGACCGTTTTTCGGCGACGTCATGGGTCTATCCCTGGCTTCGGCGTGCACCTTTCGACTCAGGAAGCCTCGCGATGAGGGAAAGTGGCAGCGTGTATCGCTGCGCCTTGAACCCCGTTCAGCTTACCTCCTTAATGGCGTGGCGCGTCGGGAATGGGAACACAGTATTCCGCCCGTTGAGTTTCTGCGATATTCCGTCACCTTCAGGAATCTGCGATCTAGTGCCGGGACCGACGCGTCGTTTGCATAATCGCATCCCACCCCCTGCTCGGGGCATGACGTATCGCGAGAGTAGTGTTGGGACTTCGGTGGTGTTCCTTCTGCCCCCGTTAGACTCGGGTTTATCGCCGGGCTTTCTTCCATGTTTTCCAATCGTCAATTGTCGGCTTAGCTATATCCTTTACGGCCGTTCGGAGCCATTTGAAGCGGGGCGAGCGGGTTATCTGCCTATGTTTGCGCGGTCCGGAGTCGTCGGTGGTGGGGTAAACTCTCAAGAACCCTAACCTGCAAACGGCACTTCAGCCGCCCAAGCAGCCAGTGGTACTGCCCTTTATCAGTTGTAAGCTGCCAACCGGCAGTAGTTTTCCCCCCGCTCTGCCTCAGAAACAAAGGGTCCCATCGAGGATCTATATAGAGGAGAGGTAGTTCTTATGAATTGGGACCGCATCGAAGGCAACTGGAAGCAGTTCACGGGTAAGGCCCGGGAGAAGTGGGGGAAATTGACTGATAACGACTGGTCGATCGTGGCCGGCAAGAAAGACCAGCTGGTAGGCAAAATCCAAGAGCGTTACGGCATTAGGCGCGACGAGGCAGAGAAGCAAGCCGATGAGTGGGCGCGTGAATTAAAAGAGGAGCAAAAAATCCATTCGTAATCGCAACAAGGGCCTGCGAATTTGGATCGCGCAAAGCAAAAGTTGCACGCTAGCGAATGAAGCAATAAAACAGTACTCCTATTGCTAGGCATTGAACGTAGACTCCAATTCAGAGCGGCGTCTTCCCTTCAAGACGGTCCGCAAAAGGAGAGGGGCGCTCGGCCTGCACACCCGTGACGCCCCCCAAGTTTCGGTAGTGGCTCAATTTGAGCATCCCCGAAAGTTTTCACTTGTTCGGCGGCTTTTGTGGTGGCTTGGATTCCTTGAAGGGTGCTTTTGTCTTCAGTTCTGTCTCTCTGACTGCGGAGCACCTGGGGCACATTGGGTGTCCCCGGTCGTACAGTTCCGTATTCTTCCCGCACCCAAGGCAGGCGTTCATGTGGTTCGAGTGTAGCACCTGGATTGACAATCCTGGCGGCAAACACAAGACAGCAGGGAGGCGTATCTTTCGGTCAATTCGAGCGCCAAAGAGGAAACTGACTCCAATTCCCAACGCTCTAACAGCTGATGGAGGATGCGCTCGCTATTGGATCGTAGGTTCGAGCCTCCCGGTAGTGGCGCACCCTTCAGCCGTTCTGGAGATGCCAGAATGCTCCCTCAGGACGATCATGAGACGGCGGAAGGCGGTCGACGCCGAGATTCTGAAGTACCCGGATATCCCGTATGTCGCGTCCTCTATAGGCTTCGTTCTATCGATATCCGACACTCAATTCTTGATCGATTACACCAAGAAGTGCCGGAAGACCTGAAGCGGAGCGGGTGAGACTCTTAGACGGCCGAAGCGAGTTCTTGGGTATGGCGGCGTTTCACGGCTCCGGATCTGTAAGCATCCCTTGCTTGCAGATCCATCAACATTACCGCCCTAGGATAGTGATTACTAATGGGGATATGTCGCTTAGCAAAAGATGTCGCACGGTGTGGCTGCGCACTTTACTTTCGATTTTCGCTGCACTTTACAGCGGCATAGCGCGATGACTCGCGCTACCAGAGGAATTGGCGGACAGATTAAAAGGGAATGCTTCACTGAGGTTGCGGGGCGAATCGGTAAGAAGTCCCTGCACTTCAATCTCGCCGAACAACTCAGCGAGATCATCAAAAAAACGAGCTCGCACGTTTGGAGCAAGAAGAAGAGACGGTGAAAGTGAAAGCTAGGGAGAAACAGATCGTGCGGTGGGAATACATAGTGAGAGAAATGAGCGTCGAGACCGCGGACAAGGTGTTATTGCTCGAAGATTTCTTGAATGTCTCAGGACAGGACGGCTGGGAAGTCGTAGGCGTAGCTTCCGCACCTGGCTCCAGCTTCACACATTTGGTCTATTTAAAGCGGCCCAGGGACATTGTGAAATCCGCGACAACGGCGCTGCCGGAAGTTCTGGAGCCATGACCCGCTCCACAGCCGCCGAGCGAGCCGCGGGTGAACTAAGGCGGCGCCGGAAGGCGAAGACTTGAGTTAAAAACCGGCCAGGGCAACCCGCTCCGCTTCGGGGGATTCGCGCTAGCTTTCGCTGAGAGACTTTTAGTTGTTTCTGGAGCCAACGTTCGCTGCAACGATGCCGCATATCTTGCAAACGGTTCCAGCTTCCTACTGTGACGCTAGCTCTTTCAAGACCCAACTGGTGTCAGGCCAAATATTGCATAGCTCAACATGGTCCGTTGATAGGTCCTTTAGATGGAGTTTAGACATGGGTTCCTTTCCCGCTAGGGCGCTACTCGGGACCCATGACCTTATTAGTGGATGGGGCAAAATAGCCCCCTAGAGTTCCATCAATAATTTTGATCGCGCTCAAATCGACCCACTACCACTACCAAAGGCCTATTGACTGAGCAGATGTGCCCTGCCGTATAATCGAGCGCTTCACGCGATTTTCTAGCGCACTGGCCAACTCGGTTGGCTACCGATAATCTTGGCTACCACGGAGAGGTCACAAGTTTGCTATCCAAACTTACCACCGCAGGTTGAGTCCATTTCTCTCAGACTCTTTGTCTAGCCATTTCCCAGACCGAAACAAACGCCTGGAACAGGCGTCTCACTGGCAAAGGAGTCTTCATGAGACGATTAACCCTCACTTTTGCGACGCTACTGTTGGCGACTTTAGCGAATTCCCAGGAAGTTCCGCGCTTTTCGTTCGATGTAGGAGCGGGCTTCACGACGCCGGTAAGCAATGCCGGCCAATATTTGGATGTGGGGTGGCATATCGGCGCGGGCGCCGGGTTCAACTTTTCGAGATATGTAGGAGCAATGCTTGACTTAAACTACGATCACATGGGGATCAATTCGACCACTTTAAGCAACGTAGGATTCCCCGGCGGTAACGTTAGTATTTTCTCAGCCACCCTTAATCCGATAGTCCATTTGACGCCACATGGACACTTCGATCTTTATGCGACAGGCGGCGGTGGACTATATCATTACTATCAAAACTTTACAGCGCCTAGCGTCTCGACTTTCACCGGATACAGTCCGTTCTTCGGCTTCTATAGTGCTGCCGTGCCGACTACCGCGGTGCTGGCGTCTTACTCCGTAAATAAGCCGGGTATCGACGCGGGACTCGGGGTCGCATTGGGTACCAAATGGCACGGTAAGATCTTTGCCGAGGCTCGTTGGAATCGCGTTTTCGCGAACAATGGTGTACACGTGGATTATTTGCCGGTCGCGTTCGGCTTCCGCTGGTGAAGGCGTAGCCATCTTCAAAGGGGTTGCGGAGTTTACCCATGTGGACCTAAGTCCCCACCAGCTTCGTTTCAAGGTCCTCCGGCAACGATTCCCTGTCACCGGAAATATCCAAGGAGGATAGTGAGACAAGAGTGACAACGCTGCGACCAACTTAGAGCAAAGCCCTTGAGGCGACCAGGGCTTATCATGCTCTGCTTTCAACTGGAGTCCGCTGATATCATCCACGAAGATCAGGCAACTGCTTCCGTTAGCCTACAACTTGAAGAGGCATGGAGATTCCGCAATACCCCGATCAATGAGCGATCCGCGCATGAACAAACCCACCAAACAGAGAAATCTGTGCGGCATAGCGGTTAAACTGGCGAGGAGCACCATCCTGTCTTCCGGCACAATAACTCGGCTGAGATGTCATACGCGAGTTCCCTTTTCTTTGCGTGTAGTGGCCCACTTCCGAGAGGCGCTCTGAATATGCTGAGTACCATTCGCAGTTGGGGAGGCCGCTGTGGATGTCAGGGCGGCGGCTCCAAACTGAACCGTCGCTTCGGGTCAAATCGTGTATCTTCGGCTTAGCCGGTTTATTGCGCTGCGCGATGACAAAAGGCCGAAGAGCGTGGTGCGCGAGAAATGATCTGTTGCGTGGCTTAGGCCTTTCGCTTGCGCGGCCTCCCCTCGGTTGCAGAATGGGATGCTGCGGGTTTTCGCTGAGCGCTTACAGCCGTCGCCGTTTCCAGACTCTTACGCAGAGCGTCCATGGCAGTCTCACTGGCAGCCTGTGGAACTTCTTTCGATGCGATGAGAGCCTGCAATTGTTCCCTGTAGCTATCGGTGAAATCCTCGGGCCGGAAGGGCTCAACGAGCGCTTCAATATATTTCTTCGCGAGATCGAGTTCTTTACTGGCGACATCGGCTGTCTCCGTCGAGTATTCGCCTTCGCTGCGTACTTCGTTGACATAGAACATAGTGTGGGCGATGAGTCCCTTGGCCCCAGCGCGCAAAACGATGATATGCTCCCGTCCATGCATGGCAACCTGTGCAAGAGCGGCTAGTTTCGTTTTGGTCAAGGCCCTGTAGAACAGACCGTAAGCATGCTCTCCACCCGGCCCCGGAATGACGTAGTAAGAGGTTTCTAGAAAGACCGGATCGATCTCGTGCATTTTGACCGAACGCAGTATCTGCATGTCCGGCGACGTAGCTTTGCGGAGCCCCTGCAGTTCCTCTGGACGAACAACCACGAATTTATCAGGTGCCACCTCGTAACCGCGTTGCAAATCGGCAGTAGATGATGGCTCGCGCTGCCCTTCCGAGTAGTAGCCTTGCCGAACCGGCATTACTTCGCCTTGTGACCCGTGTCGCGCCGAGTCGCCCGCATTGTTGGAGTTCTCAGTTTCTGCTTCAGGTTTCTCGCCGGTTCCAAAGGAGTCGGATTCTGTGGCAGCCTCGGGACTGGCTCCCTTCACGTATCTAAGGGCAATGCGTTCTCTGCGAGCCGCCTTCTGAAGTCGGACAGGAAATGAAACCAAACCGAAGGTGATCGGTCCCTTCCAAATGGTTGAGGACATGTTACTGTGGCGAATCGCCACTCCTTTTAAGACGAAACTCCGGCCATTGGCTTGTGCACGTGAATAACCAGGAGCAAGGAATCGCCTCGTAAAACTCACAGATTCTTTAGGTTCGTGCTTCCTTCGCCCAACTGATCAGGCAGTTTTGGGCTCGCGTCGGTTGTCTTGGATTTGAATCATAAAAGCATGGAGGCGTTGATGAGCGTTAAACATTTCCTGGCGGGCTTTTGACAGCGCTTTTGAAGCGTTGTGTATAAGTGCTATCTCGTCCGGATGAGGTATGCCGTTCGGGGTTTCGCTCATGATGCGATCAAACTCTTCGGAAGCTTCGAACGCGCGCTGCGACGCCTCTGCAAAATCTCTAATCAGACCTTTGCGAATCTCGGCTGCCGTTGTTGCCACAACGTGCAGTTCTCGCTTGCCCGCTGATTTTCGTTGGCGCTGGGCGGCGCACGCCGGACAGACCGGCAATCCATTGATCGTTAAATCAGTTGCGGTGTCACAACACGAGCAAGGTAACATGACACTTCCCCAAGTACTGTGCTTACCCATTGTTCCGTTGCAAGTAAATTTCCAAAGCCTGGCCGCGTGGGTACAACATTTGAATCAAGACCTTTAGAGATTCTCGCCAGCCCACCTGCCAAACCACAAAATGCAATCTCTCCGAAACGGATATACAGCAACCGGGCGAACCAGGCTGCCAGCGCTCCCACCCGGGAGTGGGCGACTCCGTTGACACAAGAAGTCAATCAACTTCATCTAAGCTATGGCCGCCTAGGAAAAGAAGTGATCCTCGTGTTCCTGGTTTGGGGTTTGTAGTGGTCAGGTCGTCCATGACGCTCTTCAGCACGACGAGATTCTAATCGGCAGCCCTGCCCCGCGAGTTTCCATCGACTCTGGTTGGCCGGGATCGGATTAACGGCACATGTACGGTTTCAGCGTTACCCGTCAAAGTGGATTCTGGTCACAAGCCGCCTTCACAGTACTAATCTCGCTAACTTCTTTGAACACCGGTTCAGACCAGCGGCGTATTGACGACTTAACCCATCAATTCGTCGGCGGCTGCTCGATGTGGTCCACCACCAGGAATTCCTGGGGAGCCTGAGTTGGTATAAGCTTCAATCCAAGTTGATCTTCCACCGCGGCGGATAACGTCGGCCCTTGCCAGCCTGGCGGGGGTGCGCCAAAACCTTCGGGAACACCCATCGCCTGGAAGTTTGTTATTTGAATCTGATCCGGCGCCCATTCGAGATTCAAATCGTAAATACCGGTGAGATGTGTCGCGTCGGTAACAGGCTGGCCGAGAATTTCGGAAAATTGACCCGCCACGCCTCGCATATTGGCGCTTTGCGTGATGAGGCGGCCGCGACGAACAATGTACACGGACGGGCGTCCGCTCGTAACCGGCAGGTCCTTGCGCCCGGCTAGTTGCGGGATCGTCGGATCGGAATCGTGAACTTCCTTGATCTTCAGGCCATAATCAGCGATTGTAAGCGAGTACCCAGGCATCGCTTTGGTTTCCCGGCGGATAGCGAGATGGAAGCGGTCCGCCAATAGTGACTGGAGCATGAGCTTGGACTGGCTGCGGTCCGTTGGTCCGGGCGGTTTTGCGGCGATATCGAAAAGAGTTGAGCCGGTCCAGTCAGGCGCGCCTTCAATCTGAAAATCCTTGACGTCATACGCCAGCCGGATTAACGATCTCACCGTGGCATTGGCGGCAGTGAATTGGCCGCCGGATGCATCGGGACCCTTGAAGAAACGCCGGTGATCCGCTGAGGTGCTGGTTTTTATGGAGATTGTTTCGAAAGCAAGTTGCGGCTGACCGTACGATGTGCGCATCGTGCCAACTAGGATAGGCAAGGCTACCGCCGCCGCACTGACCGCGCCAATCACAGCTTTCTTGGCGAAATTGAGTTTCAGCACGATTCGATCTGTCATGATTGCCTCGATTCTTTTCTTGAGATCCGCTCCGCTCACGCTCGCCACACACGCCAACGGCGATTCCACGTACCTCTTGCATACCGCGAGGATGGCATCAGCGTACGTTTTCGCATCGGCGGCCGTACGCAGAACTTCTTCGTCGCAAGCAAGTTCGCGTTCTTCTAATAACCGCGTTCCAATCCACCACACCAGCGGGTGGAACCAGAACAGCGTTTCAACCAACATGTGAATGGCCGAAGTCAAATTGTCGCGACGCGAAATATGGCATAGCTCGTGCGCGATTACCGCATCGAGCTGAGCTGGGATCAAGCTCTCGCCGATATCGGAGGGCAACAGCAACATTGGATGCAGCCACCCGACTACACCTGGTTCTAGCAAGCCTGGGCAGGATCGAACTGGAATTTGTACACGCCCAAGTTTTAAAGATGCACCGGCGCGCATCGCCGCGCGCACACGTAACCACCCTCGAATTCGCATGAGAGCAATCGCGCAAAACCCGCAACTCCAGAGAACTAGAAAAACGACAGGTTTCCAATCGCGGGGCCGGTACGATCGAGGCGCTTCCACAACGACCTCTTGGAACGGTTGCGCGAGTTCCATCATCCTGAGTGATACTGCAGACGGCATAATCACCCGCATATGCGGAGTCTTTTGCAGAAGCCCCCCAACGCTTATCAGCAATGAAAACGGGATAAGGAATTTGATCGACGCGCTGAACCAGATCGCGAACCGAACGCGCGCGGAATTGTTGCGCAAGACGAAAGCAAGTACTGTCGCCGCGACCGCGAACACCGTCGACTGCCAGAGATGGTTCGTAACAGCGTTCATCATTTACGCTTTTTCTCCGCATCCAATCTACGAATCGTTTTTTCGAGCTCGCGGACGTCTTCGAGAGTGAGCTTTCCGGCTTCGGCAAGGTGGGCCATCATGGGCTGGGCGCGCCCCCCGAAAAGGCTGAGAATTTCATCCAAGAAGCGATGTCGCGTAACATCGCGGGCGATGGCTGGTTCGAAAATGTGGGCATTGCCGATCTTGCGCAGGCGCCGCACGGCTTTCTTGTTCTCCAGACGATACACGGTGGTCTGGATCGTCGTGTACGCGGGGCGCGGCTCGGGAAAGGTCTCCTGAATTTCCCGAACGGAAGCCCTGCCTTGCGCCCACAGGGCCTCCAAAATTTGAAGTTCCAGCTTCGAGAGCTTGATTTGCGGCATACAGTCTACTTTCCTCTAATAGAAACTACTACGATGTAGTAGATCTTGTCAAGAACTTTTCTGACTCAGAACGTTGCTGGCTGGCTTTCGGCAATCCATTCGGCTGTATAGTCGGCAAACCGTCGAAGTGGATGCCTGGAGCATATGAGGCCACATCGGTGATTTGCGCATTTTTCGGCCAAGTGCGCTATCGGCACGACGCAGTATAATTCCCGCATGTGCGTGCTGCGAATCGTACTTCTTGGCCTGGCCTTAGCCACGCTAGCATCAGCGCAGCCGAGCATCTCGTTTCCCGCATCGGATGGTGGGCGGGTTGGCGCCGATCTCTATGGCCAAGGCGTCCGCGCGGTTGTGCTCGCTCACGGTGGCCGATTCAACAAGGAGAGTTGGCGGGTCCAGGCAAATGCTCTAGCGTCCGACGGATTTCGCGTTCTGGCAATCGATTTCCGTGGCTTCGGCTGCTCGACGGGTCCCAGCCAAGCTAATTTCGATCACGCACCCTTTGAGAATGACGTACTCGCTGCGGTTCACTACTTGAAAGCGCATGGGGCCAAAACTGTGTCGGTAGTTGGGGGTAGCTTCGGCGGCGGAGCCGCTGGCGATGCCTCGATCAAGTCGGCACCGGGGGAGATTGACCGCATCGTATTTCTCGGCGCCGCGCCGAACCTCCCTGCTGAGAAGCTGAAGTCGCGGGCCCTATTCATTGTTGCGCGCGATGACCGCAACGACGCCGGCCTACGGCTTCCGGGCATCCGTGCTCAGTACGAAAAGGTTCCGGGAACGAAAAAATTGATAGTTCTGGATGGTTCCGCGCACGCTCAGTTTATTTTCGAAACGGATCAGAGTGCGCGTGTCATGGATGAAATCTCGCGATTCCTCTCAACGCCGTAACGCTGGGTGAGCAGTCACTCGGACGTATTGTCGGCAAACCGTACAAGTGGATCGCGGCCCTAAGCGACGCAACGAGGACTTCCGATAATGGCAATTATCAGGCAGGTTAAGCTGTCACTTATTATTTGAGTGGCTGCAGAGAGAATATCCTGGCCGGTACCAGGACGGGCAGATTCGGACCCTGGAGCGGCGAATCAATCCGCGTGGCCGCTCTGACTGCCATATGTTCGAGATGCCTATTATTCGGGCCGTCGGAACTTATTTCTCATTGAGTGAGTTGGCGGCGATGCGCCATTCCGGTGTCATGCCGTAAGTCCGATGTCGGTTTACCTTGGTCATTCCGTCCGCAAGGCCTGCATGGGATCTATAGATGCTGCGCGGCGGGCAGGAACAAAACAGGCAATCAGTGTAGCGACGCAGAGAAGAATGGCAACAATAACGAATGTCAGCCAATCCGCAGTCCCCACGCCATAGAGCATGCCACGTAGATAGCGGGTAAGCGCAAATGAGATCATCAGACCGAGGGCCAGCCCCAAGCCCGCAAAGTGCAAACCTCGTCCCAAGACTTGGCGAAAAATGTCCCGCTTGCCTGCACCGAGCGCCATGCGAATGCCGATTTCATGAGTGCGTTGCCTCGTAGCATAGGCAACCACACCATAAACTCCGATGGCAGCGAGGATAAGAGCCAACAGCCCGAATGAACCTGCGAAGGCTGCTGCGATGCGCTCAAAGGCATTTCCCATCCGCATGTTCGCGGCGAGCGTAGTCTCGTTGAAGAGCGGCAAATCGGAATTGAGTCCGTGAACTGTTCGTTCCACGGCAGAAGCATAGGCCATAGGATCACCGGCTACACGCACATATACAATCTGGTCGGCCCTGTAACTCTGCAACATCGGAATCAGCACCAGCGGTGCAATATCGTAAACCAGGCGCCGGTACTTCCCATTGGCGGCCACACCAACCACTGTCGTCCACTGGCGGGCCACCTGCAGTCGCTTGCCGATCGGGTCCTGTCCCGGCCAATAGCGCTCGGCCAATGCCTGGTTGATAATCGAGACCGGCGGCGCGCTGGCATTGTCCCTGTCGGTAAAGTCCCGTCCCGCCAGCAAGGCTGTTCGTACCGTCCGCAGGTACTCTGGCCCCGCCACACCTCTGTCGACCTCCATGGACTCGTTCTTCTGGGGCACATAGCCTTCAGGCTGGATAAAATCTGTATGAATGGTGTAATTCAGCGGCGAGAAATCGCCCAGCGTGACCGACTGGACGCCAGGCAGCGACTTCAGACGCACGAGCATCTGTTTGTCAAACTCGATGCCTTGCGCTCTGGAATAGCCCATTGGTTTCAGATCAAAGCTCGCCAGAAACACGTGGCTGGGGTCGAACCCGGGATGGGAATCCTGTGCTTTCTGCTGGCTGCTGACTAATAGTCCGGCACAGACCAGTAGCAGCATCGACAGCGCAATCTGTCCGACGACCAGTCCTCCTGCCAGGCGCGATTTGTGAATTCCTCCGGAGGTACTGAGTGCTTCATCCTTCAGGGCAGACAACGGAGCGAGGGCGAGGCGGGAAGCGCGAAGCGCCGGCAAAACGCCAGATACCGCGGCCGTGAGAAGCGAAATCATAATGGTCGCCACTACCACCGTTCGGTCAACGTGTCCATCCAGAGTAAGAGGAAGCGACGTGGGCGGCAGAAACGCAGACAATCCGTGTGCCGTCCATTTAGTCAACCACAGCGCGAGCCCGCCTCCCGCCAGAGCGATCAACGCATTCTCCACCATCAGCTGAAGCACCAGCCTCCAGCGACTTGCCCCTATCGACAGGCGAATGGCAAATTCGCGCCGGCGCGCCACCGAGCGCACCAATAGAAGATTCGCCAGGTTCGCGCACGCCAGCAGTAAGAGCACCAAAGCCAGCGCGAAAAGAATGGGCAGCGTTCCATAAAGATAGACATTCACACCAAACGGCGACCGCCACAGCGGATCGGAAGAGATCGTGTTTGGTCCCCTGTGCGCATCCGGAAACTGCTCCACAAGGCGTTGCATCAGGGCATTCAGCTCGTTTTCAGCCCGGCGACGATCGACTCCGGGCTGGAGCTTGCCAAGCACATTGAGATAGAAGACGTCGCGATACTTGAGTCGATCGAAGCCCCAAACCTGCGAATCCATGCCAATCGGTATCCATATATCGGACCGTAACCCGCTTCCGCAGCCTTGGAAGCCCTCGGGGGCGACACCAACAATCGTGTACGGATGTAGATTGATATGAACGATCTTGCCAATGATCGAAGGATCCGCGCCAAAATGGTTCTGCCATAAGCCGTAACCGATCACCGCTTCCGCTACACCCAGCCGCTCATTTGGCGCAGTCGGTCCAAGCGATCGGCCTAGGATGGGGCGCACACCGAGTACCTCAAAGTAATTCGACGACGCCAGTACTCCATAAATGCGCTCGGGCTTGCCCGATTCCGTGATCGCCATGTAGTCGTGGTGATAAGCGAGCAACCCGGCGAATGTCCGCGTGCTATCGCGAAGATCCGCGAAGTCCAGGTACGAAAATGGAGGCGTTGGATGCTCGCTCCTTTCGCCCCGCATGATCGTGATCATGTCGCTTGTGTGCGCAATTCCGGGAATGGGATCGAGCATAGTCGAGTTGATCCAGCTGAAGATCGTGCTGTTGGCAGCGATGCTCAGCGCGAGGGTGACGATTGCAATGGAGGTAAAGCTCGGATTTTTGATCAGTTGACGAATCGCGAATTTAATATCGTGGAGCAGATTGTCGAACCATACGATACGGTTACTGAGATAGAAGCGTTCTTGTGCTGCCTGCGCGCTGCCGAACTCGACTCTTGCCCTGCGACAAGCCTCTTCTTCGCTCAAGCCCTCGCTCTGTAAAGCATCGGCTTGGAGCTCGATATGCGATTTTATCTCCTCGGCAAAATCGTCCGCGCTTCTTCTGCGTCTGAACATGACTAAGCTTCCTCGCTAGTCGGTCGTCCTTCCAGAATCAATCCCATCGCTTTCGTCAACCGCTGCCATTCGCTGGTCTTTTCTACGAGCTGCTGGCGTCCCTTGGCAGTCAGCGAATAGAAGCGCGCCTTACGGTTATTCTCGCTAACGCCCCACTTGGCGCTGATCCACTTCTTGTCTTCAAGGCGCTGGAGAGCAAGATAGAGCGAACCATGATCAACGAAAAAAACCTCTTCCGACTGACGTTGTATGGAACGCGCTATGCCTTGCCCGTGACACGAGCCGAGCACGAGGGTTCTGAGAATGAGCAAGTCGAGCGTGCCCTGCAAGAGGGCGATGCGATCGTCGGAATGGTTTTGGGAAGGCATCCGACCTAAACATGACATTATCTTGGGTCGGATGTCAACAGGAATTGGGAGGGCTCATTGAAAATGGTGAGCTTTCGGCAGCCGTCGTAAATTAGAGGCAGTAGCCCCGAGCGACCTAGTCCGAGTGTTTCGCCCACGGAAAAGGGCATCTGAATAAGTCAGCTGAGTTTAACTCATCGGGAAGGGATAGTGCCTGAGTGACGGCGCATCCGGAAGTTATCTCACCTTGATGTGTAACGCCCAAACCTGAGACCTGGCAGTTCGCGGCTTCCGATAATAGCTGTTAACGGTACACGCAGGTAGCCCTTTGCGAGCGGGATCGGTTTGCGCGTCCAGAGAACTACCTGACACCCGGACAGGATGTCGTCCAACTTCCCACCATCCGACTTCTGGATTGCGATTCGCTTCTGCGAAATCCGTACGGCAGCTTCCAACCGAAGTCCCTAATGAACCCTCAAATATTGCGTAGACGCCCGCTTGAAATCCAAGTTTCCATGTAATTTAGGAGCCCGGCCAGCTCAGTATCCTACGATTAAGCTTAAGCACACTCAGGAAGCGGTATGATTACGGGCGATGCATACGCTGGAATGCTCATTTCCTCACCCTGAACTTAGAGCATTTGTCCGCGCCTACGCGCAACGTCAAGTATACGATCTTAAGGCTCCCATCCTTGAGGCAGTGCCTGCTCGGCTCGAACAGATTATCGAGTTTCCGCTACAAAACGCAATTGAGATCATCTATTGGGACGGACGTCGCAAACTGCATTCGCAAGCCACGATAGTGGGCCTACACACTCACCCGAATTCGCATGCCCTCATTCGTGACAAGAGTGAGTCTTTTCGCCGTGTTTTTTCAACCGGCGGGACTCTCACAACTATTCGGCGTCCCGATGCGCGATCTCTCCAATCGCGATTATGAGGCATCCTCTATTCTTGGCGTGTGGATACGGCGCTTATGGAACCGGCTAGGGGAAGCGCCCTCTTTCGCACACCGGGTGAGATTGATCGAGAAAGCACTGCTTAGACGCTCTGCCGCGCTCCGCAAGTGCGATCCGATCATGAACCTCGCAAATGACCTATTAGCCGCTCGGGGCGTGGTATCAATAGTTGAAACTGCGTCCCAGCAAAACCTCGGTTTACGTCAGTTTGAACGAAAATTCATCCAGACCGTCGGCATCTCTCCTAAACTGCACGCTTGCATCGCTCGTTTTCAGACCGCTCTGGACGCAAAATTAGCATCCCCGACTCGTAGTTGGATCGAAATCGCCCACGACTTGAATTACCACGACCAGATGCACATGGTACACGACTTTCAAAGGCTGGCCGGCGACTCCCCGAGCGGAATAGTTTCCAAAGTGGGTGATATGCGTCCGCCGGCACTCCTTTCGCAGGGTGAACTGCATGACCTATCGAAGCTCTAAGCGCCGGCGACATTTATGTATGTCGAACGTCGCATATTTACTATGCCGAGCGCCGGCACTTGACGTTTAATGGATATCTAAAGGATGTAGATGTAATGGATGAGGCTGATTCCCAAGAAGCGGGATTCCAATGACTCTACAGACGCTGTTAGCTAACACCTTGACCTCGCTTGTCCGCCCCACGCTTCTGATTTGCCTGCTTGGCAGCATCACTCTCGTCGACGCGCAGCAACCAGGCTGGAGGGCGACCGGTTCGCTCGACACTCCGCGTTACACTGGACACACGGCCACTTTACTAGCGGATGGGAAAGTGCTGGTCGTGGGTGGTATGGACGGTCTTAGCTCCAGCAGCCCCTATTGGCATGGGATAGGCAGCGCAGAGCTTTACGATCCGACAACGGGCCAATGGAGCACCACCGGCAGTCTGATCTCGCCGCGCGACGGCCACTTCGCGGTACGGTTGAGCAATGGGAAAGTTTTGGTGGCGGGTGGCGATAACGGCTATCGCATGAACGTGACGACGGCGGAGATCTATGATCCCACCACCGGCGACTGGAGCACAGCCGGTAATTTCGAAGGCGGCCTCGGCGCCACGGCTACGCTGCTCGCCGACGGCCGTGTGCTGGTCGCGGGCGGAGTTATCACAAGCATCAGCGACAAGGCAGAGTTGTACGACCCAGCCACCGGTGCGTGGAGCCAAACTGGAACGATGAACGCCAGACGCTCCTCTCATACAGCTACCTTGCTGCCTGACGGCAAGGTGTTGGTCGCCGGGGGCAGCAATCTTGCCTCTCGAAGTGCCGAACTTTATGACCCAACTACTGGACTCTGGACGGTGACCGGTAATCTCAACACCGAACGTTTATGGGACTTCGAGGCGGCCCTGCTACCCAACGGCAAGGTGTTGGTCGCTGGTGGCGGGATCTCCGGCGATGATTTCTGCAACGGGCTGGATAGCGCGGAATTTTACGACCCCGCCACGGGAACATGGATTGCGACGGGAAGCCCGATCTCAACCCGAAATGATTACGTAGAGCACAACAACATGACATTGCTGCCTAATGGCAACGTGTTACTCGTTGGTGGGGCTAGTCCGGGGTGCAATGCCCTGAGCAGCGCGGAATTCTACGACCCCGCGACCGAACGGTGGAGCGCCACCGGCAGCTTAATTGCCGCCCGCATGGGAAGTACAGCCACGCTGCTCGCCAACGGGAATGTGCTGGTGGTTGGGGGCTTCGACGAACTTGCTGCTGGCAGTCTTTCCACCAGCGCCGAACTCTATGGTTCGACAGCTCCAACGGTTCAGATTATAGACAATGACACAGGTTCGATGACAACGCTTATGGTTGGAGATTCGTTTTCATTCCTGGTCACTGGGGCGCCGCCGTCATCTTTGGTGTTTGTGTCGGAGACAGGATGGTCCGCGCCGTTAGGTTACTCGGACGCCAGCGGTTCTTTTCGGCTTCGTGGAACGACAGGCTCCGATGTAGTTGGCACGTGGCGGCAGACGTGGACCATCGGCGGCGTGATGGCACAACCAAGTCCACTCCAGTTCACTATTATTCCCAAGCAATAGTGAAAGCTTAAGGAGAGGTATTCGAAGGCTAGTATCTGGATACTAGCCCGCTTTGACGTGTACCGCACAAACCGTACAAGTGCCAGATTTCGTCAGATTGCAGGCTTCCGATAATGATGATTATCGGGCGCCTTCAAGGCCATTTCTCCGAGCGCAGGGTAGTGGGCTAAAGCCCACTACGACCCGCAGTACCTGATTGACACTTTCGCAGGATCCGCATAGAATATCGCGCAGTGGGTGAAGCGCTTGGGTGAGCGCTAAGTCCGGCGGTTTCCTTTCCGCCGATTATCAAAAAATTGCTTTCAGGAGAAATTTCATGACCAGAGAGTCCCGGTCGACTTCCGTCGGCCTATTCTTGCTGTCGATGCCTATCCTGTGCTTGCTCGTGCTGCCTAGTTCAGCGAGGGCCCAAGCCGTGGCGATCGCGCAGGTTAGCGGTAATGTAACGGATCCCACCGGCGGCGCCATTGCAAACGCGCAGGTCCGAATGATTGAGACCGAAAAGCAAGCAGTGCATGCCACGGTCACGGATGCCCAGGGGCAGTATGTTCTGCCAGGCCTTCCCGTAGGTCCCTATCGGCTCGAAGTAACAGTTTCCGGATTTAAGGACTACGCGCAAACCGGCATCGTGCTGCAGGTCAACAACAACGTTCAGATCAACGTGCCGATGCAGGTCGGCTCGCTCTCCGAAAAGGTGGAGGTGAGCGCCACCGCGAGTATGGTGGAGACCAAGGAAAACTCAATTTCGTCGGTCGTAGATCAGCGGGGCATCAACGACTTGCCGCTGAACGGCCGCCAGGCAACCCAGTTGATTTTGAGCCTGGGCGCGGCGTCCTACGGCGACGCCGGAGACACCGGCAGCAAGACCTTCTACAGTTCTACCCGGATTTCCGTAGCGGGCGGGCAGGGCAACGGCACCGCATACTTGCTGGATGGCGGAGACAACACCGACGCCATGTCGAACGTCAATCTTCCGTTCCCGTTCCCCGACGCACTGCAGGAGTTCAGCGTCGAGACCAGCGCCGTGTCCTCGCGCTTCGGCATACATCCCGGCGCCACGGTCAACGTGGTTACCAAGTCCGGGTCGAACGCATTCCACGGCGATCTATTTGAGTACTTGCGGAACGGTGATCTAAACGCTCGTAATTTTTTCGCCATCAGTCGCGACAGCCTGAAGCGAAATCAGTTCGGCGGCACAGCCGGCGGCAGGATTATCCGCGACAAACTGTTTTTCTTTGGCGGCTATCAGGGAACTATCAACCGCTCCAATCCGCCGTCGACGTCGACGCGCATCCCAACTACAGCCATGCTAGCCGGGAACTTCAGCGCGATTGCTGCGTGCCAGGGCGCGAATATCAATGTCGTGGATCCAACCACCAAAATACCGTTCCCGGGCAACCAGGTTCCCATAGGGTCGCTCAACCCCGTTGCGGTAAAGACCGCGACGCAATATCTGCCGATAAGCGCGGCCGACCAATGTGGCAACGTCACCTATGGGATTCCCATAACCGGAGACGAGAACCAATATATCGGGCGCGTGGACTGGCTGCAGAACTCCAAACACACGCTTTTTGGAAGGTATTTCGTAGATGCCTACAAAAATCCAGCCACCTATGACGGCAAAAATGTGCTGACCACTACGCAGGCAGGCAACCTTGAGATGGCGCAGTCCTTGACCGTCGGCGACAACTACGTTTTCGGTCCCGGGACACTGAACTCGTTTCACGCAACATTCAATCGGCGCCGCGATGACCGCGGGCCAACGGATATTCCGATCAACCCGACTCTGCTCGGGGTCAACATGTATAGCGCCGTGCCCAACTTCCTACTGTTCGCCGTTACCGGCGGCTTCAGTACCTTCTGCGGAACCTGCGCCCCCGGACATTTCAACGTCAATGCGTTCCAGGTGGCCGACGACGTCGATGTAATCCGTGGACGGCATCAGATGGCATTTGGGTTTAATCTCGTGCGCGTGCAGAACAATACCATCTCCGGCTTCCAGGAGAATGGCAATTTTACATTTAACGGCACCCGCACCAACGTTCCTCTCGCCGATTTCATGCTCGGGGCGCCCAACGATTTCAATCAGACCAATGCCACTCCTAATGACCTGCGCTCCTGGATTATGAGCTTCTACGCGCAAGATACCTTCAAGCTGTCTTCGCGCCTGACGTTGAACTACGGCGTTCGCTGGGAGCCGACATTTTCCGATCCCGATAAGTACGGACGTGGCACCTCCTTCAGCGTCGCGGATTTCTTTGCCGGTAAACGCAGCACGGTCTATCCCAACGCGCCCGCCGGACTATTTTTTAAAGGCGATGCCGGGATTCCGGATGCCATGTGGAACGGCAAATGGATGAACTTTGCCCCCCGTCTGGGGATAGTATGGAATCCGCATGGAGACGGCCGCGACACCCTTCGCATCGGCGGTGGAATCCTTTACGACGTGGCGGAGACCTGGTACAACGAGCGGGAAACCACCAACGCGCCGGTCGGGACGCTCCTTGATGTGCCGAATCCCGTCGGGGGACTTTCGGATCCGTGGAAAGGTTATCCGGGCGGAAATCCATTTCCCCAAAACGGGAAGGTTTTCTTCCCGACTGCGGGAGTTTATGTCAACATGCCCGTCGATCCCAAGCCTACATATGTGGCCAATTGGAACATCACCTATCAGCGCCAAATCGGCACCTGGATGGCCTCGGTGAGTTACTTGGGCAACAAGACGACCCACCTTTGGAGCAATGGCGGCGAAATCAACCCGGCAACTTATTTGGGCCCAAGTTCCACCACGTCTAACACTCAAGCGCGCCGGCGCCTTTCCCTGGCCAATCCTACTCTCGGCGCTGCCTACGGGAGCATCAACACTTCCGATGACGGAGCGGTGGCTCACTATAATGGCCTGCTCTTGTCCGTTCAGCATCGCTTAAGCAATAGCTTCACATTCAATGCCAACTATACCGACTCTTACTGCATTTCCGACGCGGATTTCGGCGCCGCCCTGGCCGCTCCCACCAATTCGCAAGCTTTCAACCGGCATGCTGATTGGGGACCCTGCGTGTTCGATACGCGCCACAACTTCAACACCACCGTGGTGGCCATGAGTTCGGTAAAACGCAGCAGCCGGTGGATCAATCGTCTGCTAAGCGACTGGCAGATTGCCCCGTTTGTTCATGTCGCGAGCGGCCAGCCCATCAACATCATCAGTGGCCAGGACAGATCGTTAACTGGCATCAATAACGGCAATAACGACCGGCCCAATCAAGTCCTCTCGAACGTCTTTGCGGCCAACCCCGTGTGCAATAACGGCCGCACGCCCTGCGTGCAATATTTGAACAAGGACGCGTTTCAACTTAATCCGCTAGGCACGTACGGCAATCTGGGACGCAACGCCATACGCGGTCCGCACAATGTGAACTTCGACGTCGCTTTCAGCCGGCTCTTCCGGGTAACGGAGCGTTTCAGCCTGCAAGCGCGCATGGACGCGTTCAATATCTTCAATCACGCGAATTTCACCGGAGCTATTTCGCCGGCAGGGACGGTATCGGCGTATCCAACCTTTTCGAGCATTAACAACCACAACTTAGGCTCCGCTACTTTCGGAAGGATTCCAAGCGCCTTTGATCCGCGCATCCTGCAGTTCGCACTCAAGCTGTTTTTCTAGCATTCGTAAACGATCGTTGTGGAGCGTTGCCGGGCCGGCAACGCTCCCCCAGGCTCTAGCGGGAACCCTGGCGCTCTTGGCGCTGCACAGCCAGGCGGTACTGATAAGTCGTGTGCTGGCGATCCAACTCCGAAACGCGCAGCTCCGCGAAGCGGTCCGACGTGAGAGCTGTCAGGAAGTTCACCAGATCCTCAACTTCACTCGCCGTAAGCCCCAGCGGTTTCATCTCAGGGTCGAGGAACGGATTTCGCTCCCCTCCTTTGTTGAAGAATTCGACGACGTCCCACAGAGTCTCAAGACTTCCGTCGTGCATATAAGGCCCAGTCAGAAGCACATCCCGTAGAAATGGTGTCTTAAAGGCGCCAATGTCTTCCCTTTTTTGTGTGACGAGAAAACGGCCTAGATCTGAGTTATCGGTTTCCAGCGCCAGTTTGTCGATCTCCGCCTGGTTGCCCGCCGCGGCGCTCACTGCAGCTCGCGTAGCGAGTTGATTGAAATCCTGTTTGCGGGCGGCGACTCCGGTGTTGTGGAAGCGGTTGTCGCCAAAGAGCGGGAGCGCCGGGTCGTAAGTGTGGCAGCCTGCGCACCGCGCCTTCCCCGTGAACAGGGCCCATCCCCTCCGTTGCGAGGCGTTGAAGGCTTTCTCATCGCCACGAAGAAAGCGGTCGAAAGGTGCCTCGGTGGAGAGCCGGGTTCGCTCGAACGCAGCGAGTGCCTTACCCATATCCCCCGCGTTCGGGGTGCGGCCGAACACCTGCTGAAATGCCGTGACAAACTCCGGAATTGCGGCCAGCTTCGCCACAACGTCTTTCATGTCTTTCTGGCCCATTTCAACGGGGTTCAGAATTGGCATCATGGCCTGTTCTTCGAGAGTGGCGGCACGCCCATCCCAGAACATCGACTTGTAGAACATGGCATTAAGGATCGAAGGAGCGTTGCGCTTCCCAAGCTGGTCGCCGACGCCCCGCGAGGTTTCAGTGTGGGTGGTGAAGCCGTTCCGAGGTGAGTGGCAGGTATTGCAGGCCAAGGAGTTGTCTGCCGAAATGCGTCTCTCGTCGAAGATCATGTCGCCCAGTTTCGCCTTGGCATCGGTTATCGAGTTATCCGCCGGCGTGAATGATCGAATCACTTCCGCGGAAAAAAGAGGGACTGGGGCCGCCGCACCTGGGGCCGGTTGCTGCCCGTGCACGGAAACCGCTGCGGCCAGGAAGATCAGCAACGGGATCGCAGGACGGTTCATATTGTCTCCATTAATGGCGATTATCATCGTATCAGAGGATGACCTGAGTGGATGTTGCAAAGTTTCAGCAGAGCTCGTCACCTAAACAACGCTGCACCAGAGTCTCGTTAATGTGACTGGCAATTATCCCTTCAGTACAAGTAATGAAATCCGACATAGCGCTAGCGAGTTAAGTCTCTCCCGTTCTCATCCTGTGGAATAACTCCAATCGGCCCGTTTTTTCATCCGCAAACCATTGATTCCAAGCATAGATAGGCACTATCCGACTCTTGCGATTTTTCCACAGGATGAGAACGGGAGAGACTTAACTCGCTAGCGCTATGTCGGACGCTTCGAAATTCAACTACACATTTCATGATCCCAAGCGCTTAGGTCGATATAGATATCGCGGGGTGCTGAAAACAACGTAGTTTATGTCACAAACTTCCAAGTTGCGCTCGGCTCCTGATGTAGTGTAAGATTTAATTGGTAGCGGTGGCACGCCGCCCCATGTGAGGAAATCATGAGTTCACCATTAGAAGCGGCAGTAGACGCCCTGCTTGATGAATTGAACAAGCAGGAATCAGAGGTTCGCGAGACCAAGCGAACCATTAACAACCTTCTTCGCCGGATGAATAAAGAGCCTCGGTTCGCCGATGCCGACGACGTCCCGGCGCAGCACGGCACTGTGGCGATTCGTCCGGATCAATTCTATGGACGCCCCTTGGCTACGGTAGCGCGTGAAGTTTTGGAAATGAGAAAGCAGGCCACTGGAGCCGAGGATCTTATCAAGGTACTTCAATCCGGCGGCTTCGATTTCGAGGCCGCCGGTTGGAAAGACGGAGATCGGCTCCGTTCCTTCACAATCACCTTGTCGAAAAATAACAAAGCTTTCCATAGGCTTCCGAATGGTATGTTCGGTCTGCCGGAGTGGTATCCGGAGGCAATTAAAAAGAAGGCTCAGCGGCAAGCCGAGAAGGATGCAGGGGCGACGGCGGAAGACGCAGCCAGCGCCCCGGATACGGATACTGAAGGGGAATAATAGAGAAGCCGGACCTTGGCACAGGTCCGGCTTGATTGTCACGAAACCCATGTGAGGACAGAGGTTAACGTGTTTCTTTACGCACCAATATTACCACGAGGACCACCATCGCGCAACAAAGAATTCCTTCATCTGAGTGGAGGAAACGGGTAGCCGCCCTTCAGGAGCAGCCACCCGCTTGTGGCGCACCGACGGATGGTCGACACGCCTGTCCTGGTTGGGGACAACTGTAAGATACCTCAGACGGCCATCCTTTTTCATCGGGAGAAATCCCACATGGCAGTACGGCGCAAAGCGCCGCCCGGATGGAAGTGGATCTTCGTGAAACGCTACTGGCACTACCGGGCCAAGCGCTACCTTTATCCAGAGAATTATGGCTACGAAGCATGGGCCTTTTTGGTTCGGGCGTAGACCGTAGTTCGTGATAGTCTTGGAGCAGGATGAAGCCAACGCCTGCTCCCACCAGTAACCCAAAACCATTTGTACCGTCTGACGAGATCCGGGCGCTGCTTCGGCAGTCGCCCGGAATCTCGAAGCGTGATTTCAAATCGGCTCTGAGAAAATTAGTCACGACGCCCGCTCCGAAACCTGCTCCAAAATCGACTTGAAAATTAAATTTCCCTGACCCCGACGATTGTAGCGCCACGCATACTCATCAAGGTAGGTCTGCAAATATTTCTGCGAGACTGCGTGATACACTTTGCCGATCCCGCGCTTGATTAGCGACCAAAAGCCTTCTACGGAGTTGGTGTGAATATCACCCACTACGTAGACCTTGCTCGCATGGTGAATCCGCTTGTGCTTATAGCCGCCACTCATTTTCTCAATGCCCTTGTAGGGCCAGTATTCATCGGTGTAGATGGTGCTTTCAGGCAGCACGTGTTCACGAACCATTCCTAAAAGTGTCTCAGATCCGGTAGACCGAGTGGCGCGTGCGACAACTCGGCCCTTGCGCTCAACAATGCCCACGATGGGAGTCTTTTGCGGATCATCACCTGCAGGGCGACCGCGCTTAGATAATTGCCCCGCAATCCGCTTTCCGGCTCGGCGTTTCCCGCCGAAATACGTTTCGTCCATCTCAATTGGTGGACCCTCCAATACGATTTCTTCCCCCAGCAAAGAACGGATCTGCTTGAACATGCGCCACGCCGTTTTGTAGGTAACGCCCGTTTCCCGCTGGATCTGTTTTGCCGATATTCCGCAGCGGGTCGATCCCATCAAATACATCGCGTAGAACCATAGCCTGAGCGATGTCGTCGTTTTCTCGAATACCGTTCCGGCCAGCGGATACATATGACGCCCGCAGTAGTCGCACGCATAAGCCGTCCGACCACTCACGCGATGATGCTTCCGATTCACCTTGCATGTCGGACTAGGGCAGAGCGCCATGCCGCCAGGGAAGCGCCGTTCCTTGAGATATTCGAGACAGGCGTCATCATTCGGAAATTCATGGTTGAAATCGTTGATCGTATACCGAAGATGGCGCGGAATTGACTGCTTAACTGCGATGTCTCGTCGTCCGGGCATGATTTAGTATGCCCGATTCCTTACTTGTTGTCAAGGGATAATTTCCATGTGACTTAACGGAACTTGATACCTTCGCAACCTCGAATTCTTCAGACATCGCAGAGGGCTATGTACGCCCGCGGATAGCGACGGCAGCCGAACGATGGCGACGGCGCTTCGAGCCGGACTGCTTAGCGAGCGTGCACCGTCCGGTTCGATTTAGAACTCCCTCCGAAACGACAGTGGAAGAAAGCTGGCGCAGATTTGAATCTAGTGCGTATGGTCTCCCCGCAGCTTGGTTCGACTGGTGACGTACAGATCGTTGCCGCCTGATCCACCAGCTCGAGTCGAATAGAAATACAGTGTTGTGCCGTCAAATGACAGCGCAGGTCCGCCTTCATTGGCCGCCGAATTGACCGGCGCACCCAAATTCACCGGCTGGGACCACGGATCGTTCGTCGAGGCGCGGGTGGCTATCCACACGTCAAGGCCGCCCAGGCCTCCGCTGCGGCTCGAGGTGATGTACATCTCTAGACCATTCCGACTGATGCTCGTACGAGTGTCACGAGCGGGACTGTTCAACTCGGGCACGATTTGTCCAGCCCCGAAGGTGCCGTCCGACTGCACGGTACTGACGTAAATATCCCAATCCCCGATGTTGTCAGGTCGATTCAGACTCGTGAAGTACAGGCTCGTCAGGCCTGTGTTATCGTCTACGAAGTACGTCGGGCCATCTTCATCGAACTGGGTATTAATAGAGCAGCCAAGATTGACGGGCGTCTCCCAGGCGAAGTCGTCATGCGTATCACGGCGATAAGCGACCCAGATGTCGCTACCGCCGCACCCTCCGGGTCGGTTGCTGCCAAAGAAGAGTAGATGGCCGTCGCGCGACAGGTCGGGCGCGTTTTCGGTCGCCGTTGAGTTGAAGGTCGACCCGAGATTAACGGCCGGTCCCCACGGAGCATCGAGACTCTGGCGCTCGGACACGTATATGTCCCAGCCGCCGATCCCGCCAGGCCGATCCGATACAAAATACAAACTCAGACCATTCTTGGAGATGGCCGGATGCTGATCGACTCCTGGTGAGTTGACCGTGCCTAGATTGTCCGGCATTCCCCAGTTGGTGTAGGCGGGCTGCGCGCTAACGCCGTGGACCGCCAGCATGAGCAGAACACAGCAGCTCAGGCCGGTTCTGGACTTCAGGATGGTTCTGTTGTACATTTTCAATACGATCGCGTTCATGATAATCAGGGCTCCCTTTCATATGTGTGCCTCGCGCCTGTCGGCGCTAGGCAAACAGTGCGGGTCGAGGTTAGCATCCCGAAGAGCGCATTGTAACGAACCATGTGCGAAATGAATCCGAAAAGTACGCGAAATGAGGCCGAAACTGCCCTGGAGCCGTCATTCTCATCGTGAATGGCCGGATCCATCTTGCCGATGACCTCGCACTTGACCTCGACCGCGGGTGTCTCCTCCGCGCCGGGAAGCCCATCCATCTGCGCAAACAGACGTTCGAGGTACTCCGATGCTTGGCGGAGAAACAGGGGAGGCTCGTCAGCAAGGATCGCTTCGTCCAGGAAGTCTGGCGCGGGCGAGCGGTGACCGACGGGTCTCTCGGCAAGTGTATCGAGGAAGTCCGACAGGCGCTCGGGCCGGAGGCGGCTAGCTACCTACGGACTGTTCGGGGCCGAGGCTACGTGCTCGAACCCGCGAATCCAGAGACGCCGGACGCACCAGAGGATGCGCGGGCGGACTCCGGACCGCTGTCGCGAGACGCACCGACCGAGAAGTGGGCAATCGTCCGCTTGAAAGCGGTCGTCATACTGGTACTTGCCGCAGTCGTAATGGCGGCCGCGGCCTTCTACTTCGCGCGCTCCGGCGTATTTCGTCAACCGATCAAAGCCATGGCCGTGTTACCGTTCGCTAACGGTAGCGGCGACCCGGAGCTCGAATATCTCTGCGACGGTATTACTGAACACGTAATCGATAGACTCTCACGTCTTTCCGGCCTGAGGGTCACGGCACTGAGCGCTGTCGTGCACTACAAGGGACGCGAGGTCGACGCCCGGACGATCGGTCGTGAACTTGGCGTCGAGGCTGTGCTGATCGGGCGAGTCGCGAAACGCGGTGACACCGTTGGGTTGGCGCTGGAGTTGGTCGATGCGCGTGACAACAGCCATATCTGGGGCGATCAGTACGAGCGCGAGCTTTCCGAGCTGCCGGCCATGGCACAGGAGATTCCGGCGGCGGTTTCACAGCGAGTGCGCCCGAGGCTGAGCGTGAACACGATTCAGCCCGGTGAGGGAACGCACATTGGGAATGCTGACGCCTACCAGCTCTATTTGAAAGGTCGGTACTCCTGGGAAAAGTGGACCGCGGACGGGGTGAAGCAGGCGATCGCGTACTTCGCGGCGGCCATCGACAAGGATCCGGACTACGCACTTGCGTACGCGGGCCTCGCCGATACGTACGTGTTCGGTGCGTACGCGGGCGGCGGCCTGCCGCCGAAAGAAGCGCATCGACGGGCCAGGGGGGCGGCCAGCAAGGCGTTGTCGCTTGATCCGCAGCTGGCCGAAGCGCACGCAGCACTGGCCGAAGTGCTGCTTTACGACGAGTGGGACTTCGCTGGCGCCGAGCGCGAGCTAAGACGGGCAATCGATTTGAATCCGAGCTACGCTGAGGGACATCACTACTACTCTCACCTGCTGTTGTCGTTGGGCCGTAACAAAGAATCGCTGCGCGAGAGCCGGATGTTCCTGGAACTAGATCCCGTGTCGGAATCGCCGGTCGGTCACCTCGGTTATCACTTCACCTGCGCGCGGGAATTTGACGCAGCAATCGCGCAGAGTCTGAAGGACCTTCAGTTGTACCCAGACGCACCCCAGGACCTGCTTGAAGAGGCGTACTATGGCAAGTCCATGTTTCGCGAAGCTGTGGATCAGTACATCAGGCGACGCGAGCGCTCCCTGACTTCGACCGAGATGGGTGAGCTGCGCGCCGCGTTCGCGGCGTCCGGTATCAACGGATTTCTCAAGCAGCGGCTCGGGCAGCTTATGAGTGCATCAGAAGGCGATCGAAACGAGGTGGCGATCGCCGCGATCTATGCGCGTCTCGGCCAAGCAGATAAGGCGTTCCAGCACCTCGACCTGGCGTACGCCAAACACGCTGACGGCCTCGTACGGATTAAACAAGACCTGGGATTCGACACACTACGCAGCGACCAGCGCTTTGCAAACCTGCTGCGGCGTATCGGGCTTCCACTGTGATCACCGTTCGTTCCTGAACTGGACAGCTGCATTTCGAAGCCTTTAGATCTCTGCGTATCGATGGCTACGGGCAACGCGCAAACCCTAGACGTGACACACCCAAGATCCAGGAGAAGATACCGATAATGATGCTATGAAAGCGCTGCAGCGGGGTTTCGCGTAGACTGCGAGCGAAACTCCGAAGCACTAAGGAGGTGCTGCAGCATGGAACAGTTTATCGGATGCGACGCGCACAAGAAGTT
>Ga0163162_10000851_pt1 | contig 28389 bp, 20 predicted proteins | sample S55metaG_FD_115310 | JGI IMG/M metagenome (GOLD analysis project Ga0163162, IMG submission 115310) | Switchgrass rhizosphere microbial communities from Kellogg Biological Station, Michigan, USA - S5-5 metaG | ecosystem: Host-associated > Plants > Roots > Rhizosphere > Soil | place: USA... | reverse complement strand
TTGCCATCCTTGTCCAGCGCCACCTGCCCCGAAAGGTAGATGGTCTGGCCTCCCGCGGGCACCACCACGACGTGCGTGTAGCCCTTCGGCTGGGAAAGGCCCGGAGGGTTGATGAACTGCGGGCCTTGCGCGGCAGCGGCAAGCGGCAGGACGAGAAGAGCGGCGAACAGGGTCTTCGAATGCATGCGTTCTACTCTGTGGCGGGCGTGCCTGTGTTGAACAACTTGAACTCGCGGATCTCGGCGGCGCCAACGCTGGACTGGATATTCAGGCGAACGCGGGCCGCCGTGACGGCGGGAAACCTGTCGAGCTTGAGATGGCCGATGGCCTGTCCTTCGGCGACGGTCACCCAAGTGCTCCCGCGCATGACGTCGATCGAATAGTGGCGTACATGCTGGCCTGCATCAAGACGCTCCATGGCAATGGCGCTGTCGAAGGTGACAGGCTTGGGGAAGCTGACGTTGAGTTCCGCATGCGAACTGCCTTCAGGCGCCGACCAGGAGGTCGATGGATCGTTGTCCAGGGCACGCTTGGCCTCTGCGTTATCCGCACTGCCGCCCGCGGCGAGATTCGATGCGTTGCCATACCGGCGTTCCAGCGCCGCGCCGAACTCCGCCAACCGCTTCACGTCGGCGTCGGGCAGAAGCCCGTGGGTATTAGGTGCGATGCCAAGCATCAACTGTGCGCCCCGTCCCACACTCGTTTCCCAGTTATTAACCAGTTCATCCACGGTTTTAAGGCTGGCGGCGAAATCCGGCTTGGAGCTGAAGAACCAATGATCCTTGTGCAGTGGCGTATCGACTTCCACCGGCCGCCAACGGAGCTCACCGTGGCGGTCGATCACGTTCCAGGTCTCACCTTCCGTGGCGCCGTGTTCGTTCCCGGCCCAGCGAATATCGCCGTAACTGAAAAGCGCGACATCGGCGAACACCATGGTGTTCGGCTGGTAGGTGCGAAGTTCCTCGATGTAGTGATCGAAGTCATACACATGGCCGGCACTGCCGGCGCCATCGAGCCACCATTCCACCAGCGGACCGTAGCCGGTTGCCAATTCATCCAGTTGCGCGGCGTAGTACTTATCGTAGGCCGCCTTGTCCGCGTACTTCGGTTCATGGCGATCCCATGGCGACAGGTACACCCCGAAACCCAAACCCTCCTTGCGCGCCGCTTCGGACGTCAGCTTCACCAGGTCGCCCTTGCCATGGAGCCATGGGCTGGACTTCACCGAGTAATCGCTTTGTTCGGTGGGCCACAAGCTGAAACCATCGTGATGCTTGGCCACCAGCACCATGTAGCGCGCCCCGGCCGCCCGCACTGCCCGGGCCCACTGGCCCGGATCGACATGGTCGGGATTGAACACCGACGCCGGCGCCGTGCCATCGCCCCATTCCCGATCCAGGAAGGTATTGGTGCCGAAGTGCACGATCACGCCGAACTGAAGGTCCTGCCACGCCACCTGCTGCGGCGAGGGCAAGGTGTTGGTGAAGTTTTGGCCGTCCGCCATGGCCGCCAGGGGCAATGCCAACGTCAGCAACAAGGACAATGCGCGCGTTCGGACGGTTGGCAGGGGCATGCGGCGACTCCATTTTCGGTCCAAGGGGAACCTAGTTTGTAGTACATTTTTCCGATGGTATCGAGACGTCATTTCATCAAGGCTGCCTCCGTGACCGCCCTGGCCCTGCGCGGCGCCCCGCTCACCGTGGCGTTCGCAAGCGGGGTCAGAGTAAATACTCTGACCCCCAATGCCAGCACCGCTACGGGCACGCTTCGCTGCATCAACGTGGTGAATTTCATCCGCCTGGTCGAGTCCCGCTTCCCGATGGACATGCTGCAACCGGTGCGCGAGCAGATGGCGCTAGTGCGTGGCCATGGCCTGCCTGCCACCTGGCTGCTGCAGTTCGATGCCCTGGTGGACGGGCCCTTCGTCGGCTTCCTGAAGCAAAACATGGCCGACAGCCACGAGGTGGGGTTCTGGTTCGAAATGAACCAAAAGCTCTGCGCGGCGGCGGGTCTGCCATGGCGGGGGCGGCCCGACTACGAATGGGACCCCGACCCCACCGTGGCCTTCACCATCGGGTACACGCCCGACGAACGTATCAAGCTGGCAGATGCTGCGATGAAAGCCTTCCACGCGACATGGGGACGCTATCCCCGTTCGGTGGCGAGCTGGAACCTCGATGCGCTGGTGGTGCAGCACCTGGCCGATCGCTACGGCGTGGATGCCTTCGCCGTGTGCCGCGACCAGATCGCCACCGATGGCTTCACCATCTGGGGCGCGCCGATCGCCGGCTACTATCCCAGCAAGACCAATGCCTGGAGCCCGGCGCTCCATGCCGCCGACCAGATTGATGCGCCGGTTTTCCGCATGCTGGGGCAGGATCCGGTCTACTACTACACCAAGCAATGGCGCCTTCCCGACGGCACGCAGCTGCAGCAACCGGACACCGTCGAACCCGTATGGGTATCGGGCCGATCCACCACCTTCGTCGACGCCTTCCTGGCCATGCTGGCCAAGGGACCTTCGCTCGGCTTCGCCTACGCGCAGCTGGGCCAGGAAAACACCTTCCCCTGGGACCAGCAGGCCCAGGCCTATCCCATGCAGATGGCCAAGGTGGCGACGTTGCGCGACCAAGGTGCGGTGCACGTGGAAACGATGGAAGCTTCCGGCCGGCGCTTCAAGCAGGCGTTCAGGCAGACACCGGCGCAGGCGCAAGTGCAATTGATCGATCCCTTCGGCAACACCGATCCAGTGCAGCGGAGCATCTGGTACCAAAGCCGGTTCTACCGAGCCAACCTGCACCTGCGCGGCAATATTCCCTTCCTCAGGGACATCACCGTCTACAGCGATCGCTTTGCCCAGCCTTTCCTGCGCGAGCCCACGCGGCAGAAAACCGTGGAGCAGAAGATGCTGGCCGTGATGGATGGCTATCACTGGAGCCACTGTCCGGGTACCGTCGACAACGATGCCGCCGGCGGGTATTTCCTCGCCGATGGCGAGCGGTTGGTTCTGGCAGGCATGCCTGCGGTCACCGAGGCAGGCCAAAGCCTGGTGGTAACCATGGCAGTGGGTAACGGCCGCCTGCTGACCTTGCGCTTCGACGAGCAGGCAATCACCTGCGACCTTGCCCCGCACGACGGGAGCCAGCTGGAGATTTCCTTCCAGTGGGATGTGGCAAAGGCGGCGCTCAGGAACGTCACCGCGGATTCGGCCATGTATCAGTGGCAGGCTTTCGATTACCGCATTGCGGTGCGCCAGGGACGGGCCACGAAGACGCCGACAGGCTGGAAAGTCTCCGGCGGCCGAACTCCCATCGTGCTGGGACTGGCCCAGCACGCCTAGCGGCCCGGCGCCGGCCCGCCCGGCCTTCCATCCCGTTGGTCACGCAAGGCCAGCCGCTCGTCACACGGTTGAAGACACCTTGCGTTTTGTCGTGCAGTCTTCGATCCCTTCCCGGGTCGGTGTCGACGGATGTCGCGCCGCGTGGGCCACGCCGAACGAGAGGGGGTTGCATGCTGCGTCCGAATGGTTCCGTGCTGCTGCTGGGCCTGATGGCCCTTCCTTTGGTGTCATGGGGCAGCGGCGACAAACCCCTGCCGGCAGCCTCGGTGTTCGCACCCGGCGAGATCACCGCACCGATCGATGACGGCGCCGCGGCATTTACGCCCGACGGGAATACCGTGGTGTTCATGCGCGGCACCGACACCTTTACCCTGATGGAGTCGCATCGCGAGCACGGCCATTGGTCCAAGCCGCAAGTGGCAGCTTTCTCCGGACAATGGCGTGACTTCGACCCAGCCATGGCGCCGGATGGTTCCTATCTGTTGTTCGTCTCCAACCGACCGACGGAACCTGGCGGCAAGCCGATCGATGCGGTGCATAACGGGACCACGCGCATCGGCCTTGGCATGGCGATCTGGCGCGTCGACCACCATGGCACGGGCTGGGGCACGCCTGTCCGGCTTTCCGATGCGGTCAATAGCTGCTCGATGACCTTTGCGCCAAGCGTGGCTGCGGATGGCACCGTGTACTACATGGGTTGCATCGGCGGCGGCGACTTCAAGCCCATGCGTTCGACGCCGAAGGGTGGGAGCTTCGCTCCCGCCGAAACGCTCGCGCTTGGCGATGCACAGGCGGTCATCCGCGACCCGGCGATCGCGCCGGATCAGTCTTTCGTGGTCTACAGCATCAAGCACTCGCCCAAGGAGCCATATCGCCTGGCCCTGTCGTGGCGGACCGGCGACGGCTGGACCACTCCTTGCGATTTGGGCGACACGGTGAACGGCGGAAAGCACAGTATGGGCGCCCAGTTGGGTGCAGGACATCGCACCCTCTTTTTTTATAGCGACCGCAAGCTGCCCGCATCGGATCCCCATGCCGGGGCCGATTGGGACAACGGCGACGACCATATCTGGCAGGTTTCGCTGGCGCCCTGGCTCGACGCACCCAACCACGCCTGCCGCTGACCCAGCAAGGAGCACGACATGATCCTGAAGAAACTCGCCCTCGCCACCCTGGTCGCCTTCGGCGCGTGTGCAACGCCGCTCATGGCCGGGGAACTGGTGGGTCCCGGCGTGATTTCCACCGGCCTGCAGGAGACTTCGGTGGCGATCACCGCCGATGGCAATACCTTGTTCTTCATGCGTTCGGACTTGGGCGAGACCGATGACACGATCATGGTTTCGCACAAGCGCGGCACGACATGGGGCACGCCCGAGGTGGCTGCTTTCTCCGGACAATGGCACGATTCCGAACCTGCGCTGTCACCCGACGGCAAGCGGCTGTATTTCGTCTCCAACCGGCCAATCCATCCAGGCGGCGCGCCCGTCACCGCCAGCATGGCCGGCCACGAATTTCCCGGAAAGAACCTGTGGTACGTCCAGGCCAGGGCGGGGGGCGGCTGGGATGCACCGGTACATGTGGACGGCGCCATGAACGATGGCGCGATGATCTACAACCCGTCCGTTGCCACCAGCGGGAACATCTATTTCTCGGCTCACCGCCCGGATTCGGGCAAGGCTTACCAGATTTATGTGGCGCATCGCACGGGCGATAGCTATGCCACCCCGGAACTGGTGCCGCTGGGCGACGTGGCCAACAATCGCATGGACCCGGCGATCGATCCTGCCGAGCGATTCATCGTGTTCGCCGGCAATGAAGGTGATTCGCTAGGCCGCGCGGACCTCTATATCGCCTTCCACCAGGCCGACGGAAGCTGGGGCAAGCCCGAGCATCTGGGTGGCGACATCAACAGCAAGGCGTTGGAGAACGCACCTTCACTGGGGCACAACTTCGGCGAACTCTACCTTTCCAGCGACCGTGGCACCGAGGTCAGCTTCCCGAAGAAGCAGGACACGGCCGCATCGCTGCAAGCGCGCCTGTCCGGTCCCATGAACGGGTCACGCAACCTATGGCGTTTTGACATCGCCGATGTCCTGCGCGCCCACGGCATCGATCACTGACCAGGGCGCGCCACCGTCGCCTCCCTCAGCCGGCAAGAAAGCCCACGGCATCGATGATGAAGTGGGCCAGGATGTTCACCCACAGATTGCCGCGCCAAAGATAAAGCAGTGTCAGCAGGCCACCGGCCAGGCCGGCCACCACCAGGTGGTGCCAGCCCCAATACCCCAGGTGGTCGATGGTGAATACGCCCCAGGTGAAGAGGCCCGCCACGGCGCGGCTGCCGGTCAGTTCCCTGGTTCGTTCCAGCGCGTAGCCGCGGAAGAGGATTTCCTCGCTGACCGCCGCCCGGACAACCGTTACAAGGCGCAACCAGAACGGCACGGCCATCAAGGGCTGGAACTGCTGCGTCTCGTCCCAGCCAAGCCTCGGGAACACCACCAGGTACAGCACGCCAAGCATGGCTACGATCACCAGTCCGGCGGCCATGGCAATGGCGAGGTCCGTGAAGCGTGGTCGAATGAATCCTATCGAGGCCAGTGGACGCCGTTCAATACGAGTGACATAAAGCAATATCGCAGCGACCAGCGCCCAAAAGACGAACTCGTTCGCCACCATGTTCGCCTGGCTTGCCAGTGAATGATCCCATGTGCCGAAAGGCAGGCTGATGACGCCAAGCGCCAGCACCAGTCCACCCAGGGCAAGCATGCGTTGCCTACCGGCGGCTCGCGTCACCGTTGTCGCTACTGAAGACATGATCATTTTTTCCTTCTGGAAGGACCGTTGGCCGCGGGCACCGGGTCGCGATTCGCCCGCACGATGCGCGCGTCGTCCACCAGGGCAATGAAATGGTCGATCGCCTGGCCGCCGCATTCCCTGTCGCCGGTACTGATCAGTTCGAGGAACAGTCCGTCGAAGACGGCGCCCACCAGCGTGCTCATGGCGGTCGTTCGCTCATCCTCGGGAAGCGCCTGAGCAATCAAGTCGGTCCAGTGGACGGTGTTGCGCTGCAGGTAGTGCCCATAGGTGGCGGGACTGCGCGCGGCGAGCATCTGCAGCTCGTAAAGAAGTTTCATGTACGGGAAGTTCTTCTTGTCCACCGCCCAGTTCCAGAACAGACGTAGCGGCCGCTCGTTCGTCTCCATGGGGGTTTGCATCAACTCGGCAAAGGACTGCCGAAGGCGGGTCTGCATGATGTCCAGGACTTCGCCCAGCAGGGCTTCTTTCGACTTGTAGTGATAGATGAGCAAACGCGCGCTCGTTCCAATCGCGTCGGCCAGCGGCCGAAGCGAAAGATCGGAAAGCCCGTGGCGCACCACGTGGTCGATGATTTCCCCGGTCAGAATGTCTTTGCGAGTCTGCATGAAACGAACGTTACATGTAACGTTTGTTTCATGTCAAGCGCGCTCGTTCTTACTGGAATCTGCAATTTTTTGCATTGCCGCAAGTTCCTACGATTTCACTGCCGAGGACAGCAACGACGCGGGTTGTCACATTGTTGCAATGCGACTTGCCACGATTTAAAAACCTCATATCTTGCGCAGCGGGGGCAGTTATTTGCCGGGTATCAAACTGAGGGGATCAAATCGATGAGCCACACTTTCGTGCGCCGGAGCGCACTGGCCAGTTCGCTGGCCATGGCGCTGTTTGCGCCCCACGCAATCGCGCAGGCGACTGCCACACCGCCCGGCGACACGCCGCAACTGGCACAGCAGTCCACGCCCACACCTGCCACCCCGCCACCACCCGGCAACGCTTCAACACAGAAAGCGGTGGACCTGGACAAGGTGGTGGTGACCGGTTCAAGAATTCCCCGTTCGGAGATCGAAGGCCCGGCGCCGGTGGTGATCGTCACCAGCGAGAAGATCAAGGCGCAGGGTTACCAGACCTTCAACGAGTTCGCGCAGTCCATTCCGCAGGCCGGTGTGTAGGAAACCGCGCCAAGCTGGGGCGCTTCGTCGGTGAACGCCCGTCAGTTGAATTTGCGTAACCTCGGCTCGGATCACAGCCTGTTGCTGGTGGACGGTCATCGCGTACCCGACTACCCACAGCCGGCCGACGGCAAGAGCAATTTCCAGAACTACAACAATATTCCCAGCGGGATGATCGACCGGGTGGAAATCCTCGCATCGGGCGCATCATCGATCTACGGCTCGGACGCCATCGCCGGCGTGGTCAATGTGATCCTGAAGAAGAATTACCAGGGTGACGACATTACGGTAACGGGCGGCGGCGCGACGCGCGGCGGCCGGCACTACGGTGATTTCAACCTCGTAGGTGGCCGTTCGGGCGACAACTGGCATGTCGTCTACAACCTCCAGCGGACAAACCGCAGCGCACTGTTCGGCCGGGATCGTTCGTATACCGATTCAGAAGACGACGCCGGTTACGGCACCTGGGACCAGAACAAGCGCCTGTTCGGCTTCCCGATGTACCAGGGCCTGGCGCTGAACGACATCAATGGCAATTACATCGATCCACCGGCCGGTGCCTGCGGCCGCTTCGGCAACAACTTCAGCCAGTTCCACAAGCAGACGGTAGCCACCGATGGTCATACGGTGCTCACCGGCCAGGTCACCGACGGCGGTTCGTACTGCCAGCAGAACGCACTCTTCCGCAACTGGGTGCTCACGCCCGGCCTGATAAGCAACAACGGCTACATCGCCGGCGGGTACGACTTCAGCAACGACCTGCAGGCGTATGGATCGCTAGGCGTGTGGAAGACCAATGGCATCTCCAATACCGAGCTTCCATTCCTGTATCCGATGGGCGGCCTGCCGAACAATTTCTATGACCGCACCACGGGGCAAGTGATTACCAATTACCTGCGCCAGCTCACGCCGCAGGAGCTTGATTCGTATGGCAACACGCACGACTACGAAACAAACTGGGATGCCCGCGTAGGCATCAAGGGAAAGATCTTCGATGGCCGGTTCAACTGGGACCTGAGCCTGGGCTCGGCGCGCTATATCGTGCACGAGGACTACACCGGCTTGAACGAACAGGGCATGTTCGATTACTTCTTCGGTCCGCAACTTGGCAATACGACAGTCGGTGGTGTCAGTTATCCCACCTACGCGCTCAATGCCGGCCGCTTCTATAGCCCTATCTCGCCCAGCCAGTATTCCACCTTCGGCGTCAACGGCGAGAACAGCTCGGTGAGCTGGATGGACCAAGCCGAGTTGAACGTCAACGGCGATCTTTTCGACACATGGGCAGGGCCCATCGGCTGGGCTGCCGTGCTGGAACAGAACTACGAAGGCTACAAGCTTTCGCCCGACCCGCGTGGCAGCACAACGACCTTCGGCGACCCGTTCCAGGATTACAACACGGGCGGCGGCACGCGTACGCGCAATTCCCTCGGCACGGAATTCCGGGTACCCCTGGCCTCGAACCTGATATGGACGATCTCCGGCCGCATCGATCGCTATCGCGATGCGAGCATCGCCGACATCGCCCGCACGTGGGGAACAGGCATCGAGTTCCGCCCGTATGAGGGCCTGCTCCTGCGTGGCACCTATGGCACGAACTTCCACGCGCCGGACATGCAGGCGATCTACCAGACCGACTCCCAGGTGCCGGTGGGAATTTATGCCGACCGACTGCAGTGCATCAACGCGAACCAGTCCTCCTGCGAAGCAACGCAGCACAGCACATACTTTACCCAGCATTCCGGCGGAAGCCGTAACCTTCTGCCGGAGACAGGCCATTCGTGGACCTACGGTTTCGTCTGGGACATCCCAGGTGTTGAAGGCTTGGCGTTCGGTGCAGACTACTGGCACATGGGCATCGACAATGCCATCAACTACATCGACAAAGACACCCTGCTGGTGGACGAAGCCGGTTGCATTACCGGCCAGCAAGTCGGTGGTGCGCCGTACATCACGCATGCCCATGGTTCGGAGTACTGCACCCTCGCCATCAACAACGTCAAACGCGATGGGTCGGGCAACATCACCGACATCTACGTGGGCCCGATCAACGAGACCTCGATCTACGTCAGCGGCTACGATGCATCGCTGACCTACCACTTCGCCACGCAGGACTACGGCAAGTTCAATGTCGACCTCGAGTACACCGACAATACGTCCTACAAGGAACGCGTACTCGCCAACGACCCCCTGCTGAACACGCGTTACAAGCACGTGGCGAGCAAGGTCACCGGCACCGTGACATGGACCAGCGGCGCTTGGGATGCAAGCCTGTATGGCGAGCGCAGCGGCTCGATCCGCGCCAACAACTACAACGGTTGCGAAGTGTTGGCCAATGGCATCACACCTTCAGTCGGCGATCCGGACTGCGTGGTGTACAAGGGGAAAATCCCCCCATGGATCATCTACAACGGCTCGGTGGGCTATCGCTTCAACGACCGCCTGCGCGTTGGGATGACGGTGAACAATATCTTCAACAAGGTCGGCCCGATCCCCTATTACTCCGGCGGATTCGAGTTCATCTCCACGTTGCAGGGTGACACCTACAACGGACGGGAGATCTTCATGAGCGTCAACTACAAGCTGGACTGAATATCCGTGCATCGGTGGGCCCGGCGCCGCGCGCGCCGGGTCCCATGCCCGGTCAGGCTGCCCAGCCCTTCGCCGTGGCTTGCGCGAAGTCGCGATAGCTGCGTGGTGCGCGTCCCAGCAGCGTGGCAAGCCGTTCCAGGTCGGCCTTGGTGGCCGCCGCGCCATCCTGCTGATACCGATGCATCATCAGGCGCATGTCATACGCCAGCCAGCCCGGTGCGAACTGCCCGATCTTGCTCTCGAAGGCCTCCAGGTCGTTGCCGCCATATTTCACCTCGCGACCGAGCGCTTCGGTCCAGATGCGGGCCACGGCATCACCGGTAAGGGCGTCAGGCCCGACCAGTTCGTACACTTCGGATGGCAATGGCGTGGCGCTCTTCTCGCGGCGAAGCAGTTCGCGCGCGGCGGCTTCGGCGATGTCATCGGTGTCCACCATCGATACGCCCTTGTCACCAATGGGCGATGCGTATATGCCTGCGCCGAGCATCAGGTCCTTCTGCCCGATGTCGTTCTGGATGAAGTACGACGCGCGCAGCGCCGTGGCTCCGATGCCCCGCTGCGCCATCATCCGCTCCACCGCATGCTTGGAGGCGAAGTGCGGTACATCGGCGAAGACATCGCTGCGCGTCACCGACAGATACACGATGCCGCGCACGCCGGCCTCGTGCGCCAGGCCCACGGTATTCATGGCCTGGGTAATTTCATCGGGCGCGTTTGGCACCAGCAGGAACAGCGTGCTGACGCCCTTCAGGGCCTTGCGCACGCTGGCGGTATCGAGCAAATCGCCCTTGACCGCCTCGACACCCGCGGGGAATGAAGCCTTTTCGGGGGATCGGGTCATGGCGCGAACCTGGACGCCCTTGCCCGCGAGCTTGGAAACGACCAGCGAGCCGATCTTGCCGGTACTGCCAGTAATGAGGATGCTCATGGAATGACTCCTTTTTGGCTAGGGATGACTCAGCATATGTGTTCCGAAAGTGGTGCATAAGTACTAATATCGAGATACCTTGTCCCGAATATGGAACGCCACCATGGACCTCTCGGCGCTTTCGTTCTTCAACCTGGTAGCCCTTCACGGCGGTTTTGGACGTGCCAGCCGAGCCACCGGCCAACCCAAGGCGACGCTGTCACGCCGGGTCCGCGAACTGGAGGAAAGCCTGGGCGTGCGCCTGATCGAGCGCGGATCGCAAACGCTGCGGCTCACCGATGAAGGCGCGATGCTGCATGCACGCACCGAGGGCCTGCTTGGCGAGATCGCCGAGGCCGGTAACGACGTGGCGGCCGGCATGGGCAGGGCACGGGGCCGATTGCGGGTGAACGTGCCATTGTTCTTTGCCCACTCGGCCTTGGGCCGCATCGCTGCAGGCTTTGCCCGCGCCTATCCGGACGTCCAACTGGAAGTAACGGCCGACGACCGCTTCGTGGATCTGGCCGAGGATGGCTATGACGTGGTGGTGCGCGTGAACCCTGCCCCGGATGAAACCCTGGTGGGCCGCTGCTTCCTGCGTGCCGGTATCGTGCTGGTGGCACCGCCTTCGTTGCCGCGACCCCAGCAGGCCGGCCGCGGCAAACCTGCACCGCCGGTGCCAGCCGTGTTGCGTGCCGGGAACGATCCGTCATCGTGGACAGTCGTCGACGGCAAGCGCGAGATGACCTACCGGCCGCATGGCGTCATGTGGTTCTCTACGCCGCTGCTGATACGCGAAGCCGTGCGCGAAGGCGCCGGCGTCGCCATGCTCGCGCGCTCGATCGTGGAGGACGACCTGGCAAGCGGACGCCTGGTGGTGTGGGGCGAGGCACGCGAGGGCCAGGTGGAAGCCTGGGTGCTACATGCCTCACGCCGACTGGTGAGCCCGAAGGTATCGGCGTTCGTGAACTACCTTTGCGACACCTACGCCACGCCGCAGGCACCCGTCACCACGCAGCGCAAACGCCGTCACTGAAGCGGATTGGCCTTCACACCTTCGTTGGTGATCTTTACCGGCAGGATGCGGCCATCCTTGTCGAAGTACATGCGGTCGATGCAGGTCACGCGGTCGTTACCGACGGTATCGCCCAACGGATGTCGGTGATAGACGATGTACCAGCTGTCGTCCCTGGCCACGTGGAACAGGGAGTTGTGCCCTGCCCCCGTGGCGACCTTTGGATCCTGCTGAAGAATCTTGCCGATACGCTTGAAGGGTCCGGTGACCTTGTCCGCAATGGCGTAGGCCACGGAATAGTCCGGACCGGTCCAGCCGCCCTCGGACCACATCAGGTAGTACTTGCCGTTGCGCTTGAACATCATCGGGCCCTCGACGTATTCCGGTCCCGGGGTAATTTCACGGAACACGGTGCCGTCGGCCATGGGTTCGACGCCGGTGAAGTCCGCTTTCAGCTTCACGATGTTGGCGTGCTTCCAGCCGCCGTAGATCATGTAATACGTGCCATCGTCGTCCTTGAAGACGAACTGGTCGATCGGCTGCGCGCCGTTGTGGAAGGCGCCGATCAATGGCTTGCCCAGCAGGTCCTTGAAGGGCCCCTCGGGCTTGTCGCTGACCGCGACACCGATGCCGCCGATTTCCTTGTCGCTCTGGATATCGTTGGCGCCGAAGAAGAAATAGTACTTGCCACCCTTTTCGATCATCGCCGGGGCCCACAGCGCCTTCTTCGCCCACGGGATGTCCTTGATGTCCAGGACATCGGCGTGCTTGGTCCAGTGCACGAGGTCTGGCGAGGAAAAAGCATCGAAACCCACCTGCTCGCTGTATTTGAGCGACGTGGTGGGGTAGATCCAGAACTGGTGGTCGAAGATGGCCGCTTCAGGGTCCGCATACCAGCCAGGGAACACGGGATTACCCGAGTACCCGGCCGGCGGCGTGGCCGCCCATGCAGGCGCGGCGACCGCCGCGGCGAACACCATACCCATGAAAGCCTTGCCAAAGTGCATGTTGCATCTCCGAGCCGACATCAGTGCCGGATCGTAGCAATGTTCGCCATTTAGATCGAGGTAACAATCAGAGATAGCTCGTGATGGCGGGCGACTCCATCCAGTTGTCGTGGCGGCCGTCGGCCACCCTGACGGGGATGGCAGCCAGGGCTTCAGGGGACATGTCATCCAGGCTCGCCAGGTTTACCGAGTAGAACTCCCCGCCGAGCTCGGCGAGGTTTCCCTTGCCGAAGGCGTGCACGCCGCAAACCCTGCAAAACAGCCAATGCATGCTGCGCGTGCCGAACTGGTAGTCGGACAACGCATCTTCGCCACTGAGCAGCTTGAACTGCTCGGGCTTCACGATCACGCCCCACAGCCGGACCTTGCTGCAGATCGAACAATTGCATTTGCCACTGCCCGATTCGAAGTCGAGTTCGGCCTGGTAGCGGACGGCTCCGCAGTGGCAGCTGCCGGTATGGGTAGAGGTAGCCATCGGGGTGCTCCGGTGCGTGAGAAGGTGTCACCAAAGATAAGACCCCTTCGCGGACAGAAACGGTCCGCGAAGATACACTTCGACCATGTTGCCGACCTCTGCCCGCCTGCTCCGCCTGCTTTCGCTGCTTCAGCAGCGACGGGAATGGGCCGGTGCCGAGCTCGCCAAACGGCTTGAGATAGACCCGCGCACGCTCAGGCGCGATGTGGACAAGCTGCGCGCGCTTGGCTATGCCGTGCATGCCAGTGCCGGGCATGGCGGCGGCTACGCGTTGGGTAGCGGGCCCTCGATGCCGCCGGTACTGCTTGACGACGACGAGGCCGTGACCTTGTCGGTGGCGCTGCACGCCGCCGGCGGCCTGGTGGGCAACCTCGAGCCGGCGGCGCGATCGTTGCTGCAGAAGCTCGGCCAGATGTTGCCGGCACGCCTGCGCGATCGCGCGACGGCCATCCAGGCAGTGACGGTAAGCCTGCACGGCATGCCACCCCTGGCCGATGCCGCTGCGCTTACCCTTCTGGCCGCCGCCTGCCGCGACCACCGGCGCCTGCGCTTCGAGTACGCCAGCCACGAAGGCGCCATCACCAGCCGCGTGGTGGAGCCCTGCTCGCTGGCGCGGCTCGGCCACCGCTGGTAGCTGGTGGCGTGGGATGTCGAGCGAGCGGACTGGCGCAGTTTCCGTGTCGACCGGGTCCGTTCGCCCGAAGCCACCGGATCCATCTTCGAGCCATCCGAGCCACCGGGCGGCATCGCTGCCTACATGCAACAGGCCATCGCCATCGCGCCCTTCGAACATCGCATCCGGCTGCGCCTGCAAGGTTCGTTTACCGAGCTCTCAAGCCACATTCCAGCCTGGTGCGGAGTACTCGAGGCGGAAACCGAGACGACATGCATCCTTACCACCGGCGCGGATTCCACCCTGGGCGTGGCAAGCCTGGCGATCATGACGGGCGTGGAAGCGGAGCTTCTGGATGATCCCCCGATTGCCGCGGAACTGGCCGGCATCGCCGCGCGCTTCGCACGGGCGATGGGAGTCAAGGCCCAGTGATATTCATTTCCCCAGGAATGATTTGCCCTGCTTGAGCACGGTGTCGCAAACCTTGGTGGTGAGCTTGGACTTCAGGTCGCTGTTGCCGCCGCCCAGGCTGTTCAGGTCGACGGAGTTGCCATTGCTGCCCTGCAGGATGCCCTTCGCGCCACTGAGGTAAGACGGATCGCTGGTGGCACTGCCGCTGCCCTGGCTGGCGGCGTTCGAGCCGCCGGTAAGCTTGGAAAGCATGTTGCCCTTGCTGGCGGAAGTATCGCCGCCGGCCATCGGCGTGGACGAGGCACCACCCATCTTGCCAAGGAGTTTGTCCTTGATCCCCGCGGCGCCTGAATTGCCGCCCAGGTAGTTGTTCTGCACGCAGTACTGCAGGAGGCCCGTGACATTGCCCATGCTGCCGGACTTCATCGAGGTGCCGCCGCCGAGCATGCCGCCAAGCTTGCTCAAGTCCTGTGCTGCCGCGCTGCCAGCCACCGCGAGCCATGTGCCTGCACAGGCCAGGGCCATCACACCGATTCGCGTCTTCATGAGCGTGCCTCTCGTGTAAAGGTCCACGCATTCAACACCCGCCGGCGTTACAAGTTCGTAACGCCGGCGGCATCGGTCAAAGCTTGTAGTTGACCCCGAACATCACGGTGCGGCCCCAGGATTTGTAGTCCAGCGGGCGCATGACCTGCACGCCGTTGGGAAGCCCGGAAATCTGCACCGTCTTGTACGGGGTATCGGTGGCATTGACCACCTGCAGCAGGAGCGACAGACCGCTCCAGCGGCCCTGGTCGAACGCATAGCCGAGCTGGATGTCGGTTTGCTTGTCGGCAAGCACCTGCTGATAGCCCAGCTGGTCGAACAGTGCCACCGCCTCGCCGGTGAATGCCGAACGATAGCGCTCTGCCACGCGGACGGAGAACCCGTACTTCTCGTAGTAAAGGGCAAGGTTGGCCACCTTGCGCGACAACCCCGGAAGGGTCGCGGGGCCGCCCGGGATGGACGACACGGAGCTTACCGGGATGGAACTGTTGGTCAGGGAGAAATTTCCCTGGACGCCGAAACCATCCAGTGCCTGTGCCGCGAGCGCGCCTTCGAGGTTCCACGAAAGTTCCACGCCGTCCATCTTGCCACCGGTACCGTTTTCCGGAAGCGTGTACGAGCCGATGTTCGACGTCGGCACCAGGGTTGGCGTGTCGTTGATGTTGTTGGAGAAATCGTGGTCGAGAACCGTCTTGTTATAGATATAGTTCAAGAGGTTCTTGTGGAACACCGCAGCACCCAGGAAGCTCGCCTTGCCGAAGTATTTCTCCCACGAAAGATCCGTACCTACAGCCACGTAGGGCCTCAATTTCGGATTGCCGCCGCTCCCCGTCCAGGCCACCTGCCCCGCTTGTGGGCCGTCCAGGACCTGATAGACATAAGCGGAACTGGCGACTTTTTCATCGTCGATGCGCCCGCGCGTCATGGTCTTGGCAAAGCCGAAGCGCAGGTATTGCCGCTCGCCGATTTCCGCCTTGAGGTTCAGGCTGGGCAGGAACTTGTTGTACTTGTCGCCACCGCTGATGTGACCGACGAGGTCACCGCTGTTATTGGTCTGCAATGCATCGGACGACTGGTCGGTATGAACCGCCTGCAGGCCAACATTGCCGGTCAGCGGAATATCGCCCAGCGTCGTGTCGATGTTGAAACGGGCGTAGGCCAGGGGGACCTTTTCCTCGATCGTATAGTTGCGCGAGTAATCGCCGGCGCCATTTTTCGGAACGAGGTAGAACTGGCCACGCAGGGCATCAAGCACATCGTAGTTGATGATGCCCGGGACGCCGCCGTAGCCGATGTAGCTGGGGTTGTAGAGGAATGCCGGGTTGATCGCCGCGAAGAAGTCGTGATCGTAGGTACTGTCTATGCCATTGCCATTGCCGTTGAGGAAGGCAAAATTCACGTCGGCCGTCTTGGTCTTCTTGCGGTCCGAGTAGTCGACGCCGAAGTCGACGCTGGAGAAAATCCAGCCCAGCGGATGGCTCATCTCCAGGCGAATCGCCTTGATGGTGTCCTTCTGCTTGTCGAATTCCTCGCGACCGTTGTACCCGTAGTTGTCAGGATCGGTAAAAGCTACATTCGCCGGGTTCGTGAAGTCCGTCCCTGGGCTGAAATACGGGTAGCCGTTGTCGGCATGCGTGCTGAACCCCGACGTGGTGGTAGCACCGCCCGGAAGGCCGGAGAACAGGTACGCGTCGTGCAGGTTGACCTTCGCCGACGAATACGACAGGTCGGCCGTGCCCAGCCAGTCATTGCCGAAGTCGTACTGGTTGTTCCAGCCAGCCGAGAAAAGCTTGTCGTGTTCCTTGTTGTACTCGTTCTGCATGATCGGCTTCAGGCCGCTGATCACGCCGGAGGTCACGATCGGATAAGGCAGCTTCGGGGTAATGCCCACGTCGGAATACGACACGTTGTCGTAGGGACTGCTCGACCATTGCAGGCCATTGGTGATCTGGCGCTGGTTGAACGTGGAGTAATACACGTCCAGCGTGGAGTGATAGTGGTCGCCAGGCGCCCACTCGATCACGGTCATCAGGCCATTGCGCAACTGCCGCTCGCTGCGTGCGCGCAGCTGCATGCCTTCCTGCGAGATCACGCCTTCGGGCAGGCCCGGGGTATGCGGCGCGCCCCATTGACCTTCGGCACCATCCGGACCGTTGTTGTTCGCCCACCACCATGCCTGGTACTGGCGCTCCTGGATCGGCGAATCAAGCTGCGCCACGCCTACGGCCACGCCCAAGGTGTGGTCGAAGAACTGGTCGATGTACGAGAAGCTCGCGCGATGGCCCCACGTGTTGACGCCACTGGAAGGATTGAGCTCGCCATTGGTGGTGTGCTCGCCCCGAACGTTCAGGGCAATCGTCTGCTTGGGCAGGTCCAGCGGCTTGATGGTGTGCAGGTCGACCGTGCCCGACAGGCCCTGCCCGACCAGCGTGGCATCGGGCGTCTTGTACACCGCCGCACCACTGATGAGTTCGGATGGATACTGATCGAACTCCACGCCGCGGTTTTCACCAATCGTGGCCTGCTCGCGGCCATTCAAGGTTGTGCCGGCGAAATCAGGCGACGTGCCGCGGATGGAAATCATGTCCGCACGGCCCGCCACGCGTTGCGTGGCCAGGCCCGGCAAACGGGACAGGCTTTCGGCAATGGAGGAATCGGGCAACTTGCCGATGTCTTCGGCCGAGATCGCCTCGATGATGCTGTTGGAATTTTCCTTGGCGCGTTGGGAACTCTGGATACTGGCCTGGATGCCCGTGACGATGACCGCGTCGAGCTGGCTGACCGAGTCCTCGGATTTCTTCTGGTTCTTCTTGTCGGCCTTGGCCGGTGTTTGGCCGGCGGGCGTGGTTGCCTGTGTACCGTTGTCGTTGGCCGGCGGCGGCTGGGTGGTGTCCTGCGCCAGGGCGCCTGGGGCGATGGAAGAGAGCAGGAGGGCCGTGGCACAGGCGGCGGCAAGCGGCCTTAGGTGCGGACGGAAGAAGCGCACGTTAAGCACGTGCGACAAGCAACGATGGTCCATCAAATCTCCCCGGAGCGGATGAAAGCGCCCCCCTCGGCGCTGCTCATGCAGCATGCGCGAAGGAATTTGCTGCTGTCATCATGCATCGCAACATCATGTTGCGGAGAATTCGTGAAGTTGTGGATTAGATGCGCGCAAAGCCCTCGCAGTGCCGCAGCAACGGGCCTTGCAGGGCCACGGCGGCTTGCCTTGGGCTGAACGCCGCAATTTCTTGCGCCAGGGAATCAGCCGTCATTGTACCCGTAGGTTTCCCTCCGACCGATGCATCGACTCATGGATGGCTCGCGCCGTTGACCGACACCTCAACCACGTGGACGGGCTGCTTTCCTGCCTTGCCGTCCACCACCACGCGCAGGTACTGAGCACTCTTGCTTCCCGAGGTCGAAGTAATGGTGTCCACATCACCGGCACCCGGGGATGGCGTGGCGCCCACAGGCCACCATGCCTGGCCATCGCCCGAAGCATCCACCGTGTAATGGAATTTCTCGCCGGCGCCGCGCGTCACCTGCACGCTGGTGATCACCGCGGGCTTGCCCAGGGCGATGGTCAGCGTGCCCTTCCCGCCCACCGGCATCCAGCTGGTGGCGATCGAACCATCCACCGCGGCCACCGGCGGATTGGCAGCGATTGCCGAGGTGGCCGAGGTTGCCTGGCAGCGGGCCAGGTTGTCTGTAGGTTGCAGGTCAGGCTTGCGGGTATCGAGCACCAGCGGCGTGCCGGGCTCGAGCATGCGCTTGCCGCCGCGGGTGGTCACCGGGATCGCCTTGCCCGAGGCGAGCGTCACCGTGGTCTTGTCGCGGGTGATGCGCATGGCGAACACGCGGCCCTGCCACTGCAGGCCGTTCAAGGTCAGCCCCTGCAACTGCGGCGGCAGGCTGGGATCCAGTTCGATCGCATCCACGCCAAATCGCAGCCCGCTGAAGCCGTAGAGGAACTGCTGCAGCACACCACCGGTACCGGTGAGGAAATTCAGCGGTCCGCCTTCGATGGTTTCACTGGTCTGGAAGAACGGTTCGTGAAACTGCGGAAGGTAGCTGCGGATCATGAAGGTATAGGCCGCGCATCCGGGCAGGTCCAGCGCGGACGTTGCGATCGAATGGATCGCATCGGTCATGGCCGGGCCGTTGGCACGGGTGCGTGGCACATAATAATTGATGTCGTTCAGCGCTACCTGGGCGGGCATCGGGTAGTGCAGCGGATAGGTCATCAACACCACGTCGGCCTGCTTGACCGTGGATCCGTCGTAGCCATCGTATTCGAGGTGGCGCTGGTTCACCGCGTCGAACGGAATGGTCTTGACCAGGCCATCGGCCACTTCCTGCCAACGAGGCTGCACGGGTTTGCCCAACAGGGCCGCCGCGGCAATGGCGTGCCTGATCGACTGGGACGCCGCGGCGTTGGTATAGGCGGAGTTGTTCACGCCGAAATGATCTTCATCCGGTGGCTGCACATTGTTCACCGCGAAGCCGCCGTTGGCGACAGGCGTCGCCACGCTGGTCCAGAAATCGGCGACCGCCGCGAGCACCGGAAAACCCTTCGATGCCAGCCACGCACGATCGCCGGTGGCCGCGAAGTAATTCCACTGCGCCATGGCAACGTCCGCCTGCAGGTGGAATTCCTGGCTGCAGCTGTAGTTCGGGTCGGCCAGGATCTTGTCGTTCCCGTCCGCCCGGGTGCCGTAGCAGTCTTCGTGGATGGAGCCATCGTCGGCCGCCGTCCACGGATAGAACGAGCCCAGGCGGCCATTGGCGCTGGCGTTCTTCTTGGCAGCGGCCAGGGTATCGAAGCGGTAATCGACCATCGGCCGGGCGATATCCGGGTGCGCGGCCAGCAGCGCGGGCATCATCCAGGTGTCTGAATCCCAGAAGGCCATGCCGGCGTAGCTGTCGCTGCTCAGGCCCGACGGACCGAGCATGCCTGGCGCATCGTCGCGGATGCTGGCGTAGAGGTTGTAGATCCCCGAGCGCACCACGTTCTGCAGTTGAGGCGCGCCATCGATCACTATGTCACCCTGCCAGACCTTGTCCCAGGCGGCGCGGCTTTCGGCAAGTACGGTCTCGATGCCGGTATCTGCGGCGGCCTGTGCTTCCTTCATGGCAATCCCGGCCGGATCGGGTGAATCCTTCGATGTGGCAACAGCAACATACTTGGTGAAGGTATAGGTCTGGCCGGCCTGTACCGCCACGGTAACCCTTTCACCGCCACTGAAGGCCTTGCCGGCCGCCGCGGCCTCGCCAGTCATGGTGGCACCGCCCTGCAGCTGCAGGATCGATGTCATGGCAAGTCCCACCCTGGTACCCGCGGTACTGGCCGTGAGCGTCGTGCGGTGCGCGGCGGTATCCACTTTCGCCGCGCCTGGAACCAGGCGCGCTGCACCGGCGCCATCGAACCACCCGGTAACCTTCAGCGTTCCGTTCCAGTTCGGCGTCAGGTGAAGCTCGACGATGCCCACGTGCTTGCGGGCGCGGCTGGTGAACACCCGGTACTGGAATGCGGTGGTTTCGCCACCGGGCGCCTTCCAGGTACCGGAGGTGGTGATCTGGCCGGTACGCAGGTCCTGCACCTGGCGGTAACCGTCGATGTCGGCGAGCTTCGCCGTAGCCGCGGTGTACTGTCCCGATGCAGATGCAAAGTCCATCGAGCTCCACGTGGGCAGCAGTGCCGGCACGCGTTTGGTTTCGTCGCGATAGATGTTGGAGAACTTGCCCGATGCGTAAAAGCCGGCCAGGAGCGACTGCACGCCGCGGGGGGCATCGATGGGCCAGTTGGTGCGGCCGACGTTGGCAAGGTAACCGGCACCGGCGGGCGGAATTCTCTGACTGAAGTAGCCATTGCCAACGTAGGGCATGCCGGTTTCGCTGGGCGCGAAGGTCGTGGAGACGAATAGCCAGGGACTCGACGGCGCGGCGGCCTGTGGCGTCGGATCGGCGAACGCGCATGGCGTGAGGGAAAGGCAGGCCGCAAAGGCGCCCATGATCAACTTTGAACGTATCACGTTGGCGATCTCCCTCACCTGCCCTGCCCCACCTGTACCGAGTCGTCGTCGGACTTTGAAATCTTCCGGCTCCGCTCAGTGCAATAGCATGATCGGCGAGCACGCTGCAAGCCTCGCGATATACAACCAAGTCACGGGCGACCGGCCATTGCGCTCAATTCCAAGCTACCCATAGGCCCGATCAGGGGAGTGAGGGAATGGCACGTGAACTACGTCAATTTCCGACAGGAGAGATTCAAAACTCCTAAGCGGAATCAAGCAAGCGCCGATATTCCTGGCCATGCGCAAGTCCGACATTGGAGTCTCCCACCACGCCAAGGGAGCCTTCCCATGAACCGCCGAAATGCCTGTCAACTCACCCATCTTGCGCTGGCGTGCCTGCTCGTGCAGTCCGCCAACGCCTCCGATGTCGATCCAGCGGAATCAACCTTGGGTCCGGCATTCCGAATGATCGACGCGATCGACGCTGCTGAAATCGTGGGGCCTGTCCTGCGCCAGGAAGTACGTTTTGATGAGTTGCCGGTGACGCCCACCCGGCCTGTGTCAGCAATAAATGGAGAAAACACAGTTGCCTGGGTACAAGCCACGGCACTCGCCGACGACGACGTTCGGACGGAGTTACATAATATCTATCGGTCCGGGATGCCCGTTCTGATTACCCATCCGGACAACGACCTCCCGAACGAACATGCAGCGTTCATCTCCGCTACCCTTGGCGCAGCTTCCATGGACGCCGCAGCCTACTACCGACGCGAGGATGACGGTGCGCTTGGCATATTTTCAGCACACGCTTCACCCGACGATCCGGAAAATTTCAAAAAGGCGCTGGCATATGCCCAAGCAGCGCTCGCATCACCATCCAGGCGTGCCACCGAACTGCAAGCGAACACGCCGCACGCCGAGCTTCCCCGCTTCAATGTGCGCAATAGCGTCTCGAGCCCCACCGGCAGCGCCATCTCTCATGACACGACGGTTTTGCGCGACACCTCTGACAACGTCGACAGGAAAGTGGTCGTGTCCAGCGCGTCGCATATCATCATCCCCGAGCTCAATGGATTATTCCCCGATTTGCTCGTAAAGAAGTTGGTAGTCCCCAACAAATACAACCTCCACCAGGCGCTTGACACAGGCCCTGGTTTTACGGCCACCCTCGATGACCGAGCACCCGAATCCAATGGCAGCACCGATTTCGTCGTCAATGAACGCAAGTCACGGAAAGTCAGCTTCAGCGCCAGTGTAAAGCCCGAACTATCCGGAGCACTGGGAACGCAGGGCGTCAATCCAACCGGAAAGATCGCTGGTGCATTGACGATTGGAACCGATTTCGAGCACGAAAGCACCGTCAATTTCAGCGTCAAGGACTATCGTATCGGAACGTCAAGTTCAACACCGGGACAGGCAACCTGGCAGCTATCGCTAGCAGATGTCATAAGCAGTGATGGTGGCTATTTTGGACGCCCGCCCAGCTTGAAGAAAGTGACGCCGATGATGCATCAGGCCTCGGCCCAGACTTACGTTTCCTGGAGCGGCAGCGGCACTTACGAGGGCAACATGGTGCTCGCGACCTCAGCCAGTATCGTTAACGCGACATATAGGCTATTGGGCCTTCCAGCACTTTCCGAGGACCCTGGCAGGCAGTCTCCTTCGCAATTAATGATTGACGCAAGCATTCCCTACCTTGAACGGTGGCCCGTAGTGCTTATCCAGTCGAACAAGAGTAACGGTGGCTGCATGGTCGACTTCGACGGCTTGCTCCAGATGCGCGCATGTCGCAGCGATCCATCCTTTCGTGCCGAGCAGTGGGTATTCGACGCCGAAGGGCGCTATCGCAACCGTGGCACTGGGCGCTGCCTGACAGCACATATCGAAACCGGCAAGGCCGTGACCGAAACATGTCGGTTAAGCAATGACCAGCGTTGGGCGTGGCAGGCCAATCGAATCCATTCCGCCCTTGATGCTAGTGCGCCGGGATGGAGGCTGCACGTGGAAGGAGACGACCTCATGGCCCAAACGAACCCCGCCATCCACGATAGCTATCCCATCAACCCAAGCCATGCCTTACTGAATCCGTGGACGGACTACCCAGACGCGCCTACAGCCAGGAGCTTCATACCCACGTTGATCGGATGGCCGGCACCGGTTCCGGAGTCGTGGTATTCGTTGCGTGCGCCGACGACTGAGGAACAATGGACAGTCACGCACGTACGCCAGGGAATCTGACTGCTACAAACTTCGCGTGGCCACCACCGGCGGCACCGCTGCCGCGCGCATGGCCGGCCATAGGACGGCGGCCTGGCCCACGATCCACAGCAGGATGGCGCCTGCCACGGGGTATGCACCGGGAAGGCGAGGCAATTCGTAGTGCTGCATCAGCAACCCGTTCACGCCATAGGCCAGCGCGGCACCTGCGGCGATGCCCACGGTGGTCAGGATGAAATTCTCGGTCTGGAAATAGTGCAGGATGTTCGCGCGCGTGGCACCCAGCGCGCGTCGCACGCCGATCTGCCTGCGCCGTTGCGCCACCCAGAAGCTTCCCAGGCCCACGATGCCCAGGGCGGTGACCACCAACAAGGCCACGCAAACGCCCACCAGCAGGCCGATCATGGCGCGGTCGTCCTGGAAATACTCACGCCGCACCTCGTTGAAAGTACGTTTCTTCAGGATCAGGCGATTGGGGTTGATCACCTTGAGCGCGGCAACGGCTTGCTGGAGCACGCGCTCACGATCCGCCGGCGCGGTACGGATGATGTAGTTGGTGCCGGGTGTCGCACCGATGCGCATGGGAATGACGATGCTGTAGTCGGCGGTATTCCAGTCCCAGATGGAAGGCCGCACCAGATGCCTAAGCACGCCTACCACCGTCATCGGCTTGTCGCCCAGGTAAATCGACTTGCCGACCGCGTTCTGGCCCGGCCAAAGCTTTTCCGCCATGCCGCTGGAGATCACCACCACCTTCGGGATGATCGTCAGCTTCGAGGCGACGACCACCGAGAAATCGACATTGTCTTCGTGGGTAAGATCGCGACCGGCGATCACCTGCGCGCCCAACGCCTGGACGACGTCCTGGCCCTGGTACATGGTGGCGTTGAGCGATCCGGTTTTCTGCTCGGGGTCGAGCTTGACCGTGCTGTTGTTGGACGAACGCCCGAAGGGCACCTGGTTACTTAGCGCCACTGCCTTGACACCGGCAATCTTCCGGATCGCCGCAAGGTCCTCCTCGGCGCGCGCCATGGTATCGGCGCGACGCCCGATGTCGGCCGTCTGCACCTGGATCACTTCATCTTCGGCGATTCCGCTGGCTATGTTCATGCGGTCGATGCGCTGGGAAATCAGGAACACCGAATTGCAGACGATGGCGCAGGTAAGGGCGATCTCCAGGACCACCAGCAGCGCTGTGATCTTGTGGTGCCGCAGCGAGGCAAGAATCGGCATGATATCCATCATCTTTCCCCTAGTTGCTCTTCAGCTGAAGGGCGGGCACCACTTGGCAGGCACGCCAGGCAGGCAGAAGACCGGCGATGAGAGTGGCCGATACCGCAAGCACGAAGGTCGCCAGCAACATCGGCAGGTCCAGGTGGGCCAGCGAGGCATAGTCGGAAGGTTGCATGCGCACCAGCCACAAACCCACGAGCGACAGCAGCAGGCCGCCTAAGCCACCCACCAGTCCCACCATGCCCGCTTCCACCAGCAATTGAGCGAAGATCACCCGGCGCGACGCGCCCAAGGCTCGGCGCACGCCGAGCTCCGAAGCCCGGCGCAGGAACTTGGCCAGCATCAATCCCACCGTATTGACCAGGCACACCACGAGAAACCCCAAGGCCAGCCATACCTGCAGGCGAACGTCCCCGGGCACCACCTTGTTGATGTCCAGCCATTCCATCAGGTTGGGCAGCGCCACGTTCGGCGGCCGCTGGAACCGGCCCAGGGCCTTCTGCTCCTGGCTGTAGTGGATGAGGAATTCCTTGTAATCGGCCGCCTTGGCCGGCGAGTCCAGCTGCACCCAGAACTGCAGCCACACGCAGTCGGATGTTTCCATGTGATCGCCGTCGTTGCCTTTGTTGCCCCAGCAATCAGACGACCCGTTGCGCTCGAGCAACAGGTCGCGGGCGGTAAACAAGGGCACGAACACGTTCTCCTTCTCCGAGAACGTGCTCATGTTGAGGTCGTAGAAATGCGGGTTCGGGCGCCAGTTGTCGATCACGCCGACGATGCGCAAGTCATGCCCATTCACGCGCAGCGATTGCCCAGTACTGTCCTTGCCGTTGAAGATCTTGTCATTGAGTTCGCGGGTGATCACCACCACCCGTGCCTTGGCCTCATCTTCGGTCGAAGCCCACGCATGGCCGAAGATGAAGGGCACGTTGAACATGGGGAAGAAATCGGCCGTGGTGTAGCGCGCATCCTCGATGAACGGCTCGATGCCCGACTGGGCAGGCTGGATCGGTACCGCGCCACCGGTCATCAGCGCCTGGTGGGTGCCCCGAGCGGCCTTGAGCAGGTTCATGCCATCAGGGTAGGCAAGCTGCTCCGGTGGCTTGCTGGCGGGCGTGTAGCCATCCATGTCCTGCGGGTCCACCTGCGGGTAGTAAAGCTGGGCACTGCTACCCGGCATGGGGTCACCGGAAAGCACGTGCAACACCGTGAGCGTGGTCATGCTTGCCCCGATACCCAGCGCGATCGCCAGCACCATCAGCAGCGTCAGCGCGCGATTCCGCTTCAGGCTGCGCAGCGCCATCTCCAGGTTATAAGCGAACATGTCCGTCCCTCTAGCGCACCCCTGCGCTCAGGTTTTGGACTGCAACTGCCGTGCCATGGCCGATGTTCGTGAATCCCGGGGAAAACCACCGCCCGCATCCGCGGAACAGTGTCCGCGGACAGATTCGCATGCCCGGCGGACACTAGCCTTGGCAGGCCAGGCCCAGGTTATTGAGCGAGTGTGATCGACCGCCTATGCTACGGACGGAGCAAAGGTCGTCATTGGATTGATGCGCAACCGGTAGTGCCAACTCACCCTCGCATTATGAAGGGCAAATCATGCTCCGTTCCGTGTTCTTGCTGGCCGCCGTTCTCGGTCTCCCAACCGCGGCCCTGGCCGACGCCGATGCCGGTATCTCGAAGCTGAAACATGACCTTCCTCATTGGATGCAGCAAGGCGGGATTCCCGGACTGTCCATCGCTGTACTGCGCAACGGCAAGACAGTATGGATCGGCAGCTATGGCGTTGCTAACAAGGCGACGCGGCAACCCGTTACGGCCAAGACTCTCTTCAACGCCGCTTCATTGAGCAAAACCGTCTTCGCTTATACGGTCCTGCGCCTGGTCGACCAAGGCAAGATTGACCTCGACACCCCCCTTACCCGCTACGTAAGCGATCGCCCCAGCCACGATCCGCGCCTTGACAAAGTAACCGCCCGCTTTGTTCTCAGCCATCGCACTGGCTTTCCCAACTGGCGCAACGATGCCAAGGACGAGCTAAAAATCTACTTCGACCCGGGCTCCCGCTTTAGCTACTCTGGCGAAGGGATGGTTTATCTGCAGCGTGCCGTTGAGGCCGTTACTGGAAAGCCGCTCAATCAGGTCGTGACCGAGCAGGTCTTCCAGCCGCTGGGCATGAATGAAAGCAGTTACACCGCGCGGCCCGATCTGGCCGCCTATTTCGCCACGGGATACTCATTCGACGGCCAGGGCACCGTTCTTTTTCAGAATACTCAAGCCAATGCCGCGGCAAGCCTCAATACAAACGCACACGACTACGCGCTTTTCGTGGAGGCCATACTCAATGGTCGCGGGCTTAAGGCATCTACGCTCGCACAGATGGAGACGCCACAAATCGCCGTGGATCCAACTTGCACCAACTGTCTTGACGCTCCTCCCAAAACGCTGTCGACGGATCTTTTTTGGGGCCTTGGATGGGGCATCGAAAAGAATGCATCGGGCACCTACCTGTGGCACTGGGGCGACAATGGCATCTTCAAAGCCTACGTTGTCGCCGATCTTAAGCGCCGCTCGGCCGTCATTCTCTTCGACAACAGTATCAGCGGGCTCTCCGTAGCCCAGGCCGCTACAGAAACTGCATTGGGAGGTGATCATCCTTCCTTCCGCTGGTTGAACTACGACACCTTCGACTCATCCAACCTGCGCTTTGCACGAGACCTCCAAGCGCATGGCGTGCAGCGAGCCCTGAGGGATTTTTCCGGCGAGATAGCAGCCGGCAAAGTCTCCGAACGCTCTGTCAACGACACCGGCTACCGGATGCTTCGCGAAAAACGATACGCGGACGCTATCGCCATATTCCAACGGAACGTCGCTGCCCACCCATCATCTTCCAATGCATACGACAGCCTCGGCGAGGCGTACATGGACAACGGTCAAACGGAATTGGCTATCGAGAGTTATAAAAAGACACTCGAGCTTAATCCAGGTAGTACCAACGCCAAAGCCATGCTCCAAAAATTGCAAGCGCCCGCCAGCTGATCCCAGCACCCTCGAGCTCAGCGGGACTTCCGTATCGCCTTCGTAGACTTGGCCGCTTTGCCGGCGGCCGTTGTCTTGGTCGCCTTGGTGGCTTTCGTTGCTTTTACTGCCGCCTTCGCGGTCTTTGTCGGTACTGCAGGCGCCAGTGGGCTGGATGGCGCGGGCGCGACCGTCCCGGGCGTGGTCTTCTTCGCCGCACCCGCGGCGCGAAGTTGATCGCACAGCGAAACGATGCGGCAGCAGCACTCGGTGTAATTGGCACGAAGCGTGGAAACGCCCAGGGCCGCGCGATGGTGCATGCCGCGGGATTTCACCGCATCCGGGGTGCCATTCGTGGTGGGCCAGTCCAGGCTTCCGTTCCCCGCCACGCGCGCGGGAACCTGCCAGTAGTCGCCCGTCGCATACGATCCGCCGGGCTCGAACCAGACCTGCAAACCGTCCTCGAGGGTAATCCAGCCGCCTTCGGCCACGGGCAGCACGCCATCGGTGGAGACGCCATCCTGCTGGTCCCAGCGGCGAATCAAAGCGTGCTTGGCAGGATCCAGCGACGGCAAGGCGATCGTGTCGCCCTTCAGGCCCTGCAGGGTGACGGTGCGACTGGCGGCATCGATGGCCACCACCTGCAGCAAGGGAGATGCAAGCTGCGAAAGCGTTACGTGGTCGTCCAGCACTTCCACCCATTCGTTGGCGGCAAGCCCGAGCCGCTGGTCGCGGCCAAGGTTGCCAAGCGTCACCACCAGTTGCGGCGAGCCGTCCTGCGCGGAACCGCCGGCGGCTCCCGTTATCGGGAATATCACCGAGCCGTTCTCGCGCGACCACTTGAACGTCGCCCCCACGGCCGCGCCGTTGGGCCCGATGGAGGCGCCATCGTGGATCTCCACGCGATAAAGCTGGTTTTCAAGTCCGCGGTAACGGGCATCGGCGGCAATCACGCAAGGATCGTCGTCGCTATCGGCAGGGCCCGCCTGCGCGCGCAGGCGCGGCCAGGCATACGTGGCACGGGCGT
>Ga0163162_10000849_pt1 | contig 28416 bp, 23 predicted proteins | sample S55metaG_FD_115310 | JGI IMG/M metagenome (GOLD analysis project Ga0163162, IMG submission 115310) | Switchgrass rhizosphere microbial communities from Kellogg Biological Station, Michigan, USA - S5-5 metaG | ecosystem: Host-associated > Plants > Roots > Rhizosphere > Soil | place: USA... | reverse complement strand
GGTTCGGCGCGAGTGCGGCCTCCGAGGCGCCCGAGCGCGAATACAAGGAAGACTAGGGCGCCTCGCCCGTTCTCGAGTGGCGCTTGCCGCAGCAAAAGACATGAACGCCGGACAAAAAAATACCGCCCTGAATCGGGCGGTATTGTTTCGTGCTCGGTACCCGCGCTGGCTCAGGCGGTTGCCGCGGCCGGTGTCAGATCCTTCCGGTGCGTCTCGAGCGCCTCGCGCACGATCGCGTGCATCGCGGCGCTCGCCTCGGGATTGTCGAGCGAGTTGAGGATCGCGAGCCGCATGCGCGGTTCCCAGAACTTGCGGATGTGATCCGCGACGCTGTCCGCCGCTTCGTGCTGATCCGGCAGCGAGTCGAAGAACTCGCCGATCCGGTTCGCCATGTCGATCAGGTTGTCTACGTCCATGTCTATTTCCCCGAAGTGACGAGCGCGCTCGCGTCCGTGCGCAGTTCGAGCAGTTCGAGCTGCTGCGTGTTGAAGAGCGAGTAGTCCTTCTGCCATTGCGACGGCTGCTCGACCGGCATCACCTGAACCGCCGTCACCTTGTATTCCGGACAGTTCGTCGCCCAGTCGGAGGAGTCGGTCGTGATCACGTTCGCGCCCGATTCGGGGAAGTGGAACGTGGTGTAGACGACCCCCGGCTGCATCCGCTCCGTGATCTTCGCGCGCAGCACGGTCTGCCCCGCGCGCGATTCGATGCCGACCCAGTCGCCCGTCTTGATGCCGCGATCCTCGGCGTCCTGCGGGTGGATCTCGAGGCGGTCCTCGTCGTGCCAGCGCGAGTTCTCGGTACGCCGCGTCTGCGCGCCCACGTTGTACTGCGAGAGGATACGGCCCGTGGTGAGCAGCAGCGGGTACTTGCGCGTGACCTTTTCCGGCGTCGCGACGAACTTGGTGATGACGAAGCGCCCCTTGCCGCGCACGAATTCATCGATGTGCATGGTCGGCGTGCCTTCCGGCGCCTGCTCGTTGCAGGGCCACTGGATGCTGCCGAGTTCGTCGATCCTGTCGAACGACACGCCATGGAACGTCGGCGTGAGGCGCGCGATCTCGTCCATGATCTGCGACGGATGCGTGTAGCTCATCTCGTAGCCGAGCGCGCGGGCGAGCTTGATCGTCACTTCCCAGTCCGCGAAGCCGGCGAGCGGCGGCATGACGCGGCGCACGCGCGAGATGCGGCGCTCCGCGTTGGTGAACGTGCCGTCCTTTTCGAGGAACGTCGAGCCCGGCAGCAGCACGTGTGCGTACTTCGCCGTTTCGTTCAGGAAGATGTCCTGCACGACGATGCACTCCATCGCGGAGAGCGCGCCGGTCACGTGGTGCGTGTTCGGGTCGGACTGGACGATGTCCTCGCCCTGGCAATAGAGGCCCATGAACGTGCCGTGCGTCGCCGCATCGAACATGTTCGGAATGCGCAGGCCCGGCTCCGATTGCAGCTTGACGTTCCACGCTTCCTCGAAGAGGGCGCGCGTGGCGGCGTCGCTGATGTGGCGGTAGCCCGGCAGTTCGTGCGGGAACGAGCCCATGTCGCACGAGCCCTGCACGTTGTTCTGGCCGCGCAGCGGATTCACGCCGACGCCTTCGCGCCCGACGTTGCCCGTTGCCATCGCGAGGTTCGCGATGCCCATCACCATCGTCGAGCCTTGCGCGTGTTCCGTGACGCCGAGGCCGTAGAAGATCGCCGAGTTGCCCGGACGCGCGTAGATGCGAGCGGCTTCGCGCACCAGTTGCGCGGGCACGCCCGTGACCGCTTCCATCGCTTCAGGCGAGTTTTCCGCGAGCGAGACGAAGTCGCGCCATTGACCGAAAGCGCGCGGCTCGCAGCGCTCGGCGACGAACTGCTCGTTGACGAGGCCTTCGGTCACGATCACGTGCGCGATCGCATTGATCATCGCGACGTTGGTGCCGGGGCGCAGCGCGAGGTGATGCGAGGCCTTTACGTGCGGGCCGTCGACGATGTCGATGCGGCGCGGATCGATCACGATCAGCTGCGCGCCTTCGCGGATGCGGCGCTTCATGCGCGAGGCGAAGACCGGGTGGCCGTCGGTCGGATTCGCACCGATCACGACGATCACGTCCGCCTTTTCAACGGATGCGAACGTCTGGGTGCCCGCCGATTCTCCGAGCGTCGTCTTCAGGCCGTAGCCGGTCGGCGAATGGCACACGCGGGCGCAGGTGTCGACGTTGTTGTTGCCGAACGCGGCGCGCACGAGCTTCTGCACGAGGTACGTTTCCTCGTTCGTGCAGCGCGACGACGTGATCCCGCCGATCGAATCGCGGCCGTACTTGTCCTGGATGCGGCGGAATTCGCTCGCCGCGTAGGTGATGGCTTCATCCCACGAGACTTCGCGCCACGGATCGGTGATCTTCGCGCGGATCATCGGCTTCGTGATGCGGTCCTTGTGCGTGGCGTAGCCCCAGGCGAAGCGGCCCTTCACGCACGCGTGGCCTTCGTTCGCCTGGCCGTTCTTGTTCGGCACCATGCGCACGACTTCGCTGCCCTTCATTTCCGCCTTGAGCGAGCAGCCGACGCCGCAGTACGCGCACGTCGTCACGACCGAGTGCTCGGGCTGGCCGAGCATGATGACGGTCTTTTCCTGCAGCGTGGCGGTCGGGCACGCGGCGACGCACGCGCCGCACGACACGCATTCCGACTCCATGAACGGCACGCTTTCGCTCGCGGCGACGCGCGATTCGAAGCCGCGGCCGGTGATCGTCAGCGCGAAGGTGCCCTGCGTTTCCTCGCAGGCGCGCACGCAGCGGTTGCAGACAATGCACTTCGATGCGTCGTAGGTGAAGTACGGGTTCGACTCGTCCTTCTTGTCCTTCAGGTGGTTCGCGCCTTCGTAGCCATAGCGCACTTCGCGCAGGCCGACGACGCCCGCCATGTCCTGCAGCTCGCAGTCGCCGTTGGCGGGGCAGGTCAGGCAGTCGAGCGGGTGATCGGAGATGTAGAGCTCCATCACGTTCTTGCGCAGCGACTGCAGCTTGTCGCTTTGCGTGCGCACCTTCATGCCCGCTTCGACCGGCGTCGTGCACGAGGCCGGATAGCCGCGCTTGCCCTCGATCTCGACGAGGCACAGACGGCACGAGCCCCACGGCTCGAGCGAATCCGTCGCGCAGAGCTTGGGCACGTTCACGCCGGCTTCGATCGCCGCGCGCATCACGGAGGTGCCCGCGGGCACGGTGACCGATTCGCCGTCGATTTCGAGCGTCACGTCGATATCGGCGTGGCGCAGCGGCGTGCCGTAGTCGGTGTCGTCGAAGGGATCGCGCCGCTGCACCGACGCAGCACTCTTGCAGGCGCAGTTTCCGGAGCCGCAGCCGTTATTCGTGTTGGACATATTTATCTCCTGTCGACCAGAGCTGGCGCTTCAGCGCCTTCCCTCTGGTCCCATGCAAAAGGTTTGCCGGCTTGCTCAAGCCGCTTTCTGCGACGGCGCTTTCGAAAGGCCGAAGTCCTCAGGGAAATGCTCGAGCGCGGACAGCACCGGATAGGGCGTCATGCCGCCCATCGCGCACAGCGACCCGGACACCATCGTGTCGCACAGATCGCGCAGCAGCGTGATCTGCTTCGGCGACGTGTCGCCCGCACGGATCTTCTCGATCACCTCGACGCCGCGCGTCGAGCCGATCCGGCACGGCGTGCACTTGCCGCACGATTCGAGCGCGCAGAAATGCATCGCGTACTGGGCGAGATCGGCGAGGTTCGAGGTGTCGTCGTGGATCACGAGGCCGCCGTGGCCGACCACCGCGCCCACGGCCGCATAGGCTTCGTAGTCGAGCGGAATGTCCCACTGGCTCTCCGGCAGATACGTGCCGAGCGGGCCCCCCACCTGCACCGCGCGCGCCGGCCGGCCGCTTGCCGTACCGCCGCCGTATTCGTAGATCAGTTCGCGCAGCGTCACGCCGAACGCCAGCTCGACGAGTCCGCCGTGCTTCACGTTGCCCGCGAGCTGGAACGGCAGCGTGCCGCGCGAGCGGCCCATGCCGAAGTCGCGGTAGAACGCGGCGCCCTTCGCGAAGATGATCGGCACCGTCGCGAGCGTGATGACGTTGTTGATGACGGTCGGTTTGCCGAAGAGGCCGACGAGCGCCGGCACCGGCGGCTTCGCGCGCACGATGCCGCGCTTGCCCTCGAGCGATTCGAGCAGCGCCGTTTCCTCGCCGCAGACATACGCTCCCGCGCCCTTCGCCACTTCCAGCTCGAACGCATGCGCGCTGCCGAGCACGCTCGCGCCGAGCCAGCCCGCTTCGCGCGCGCGGTCGATCGCGCGGTTGAGCGTCGTGATCGAATGCGGATACTCGCTGCGCACGTAGATATAGCCCTTCGTCGCGCCGGTCACGATGCCCGCGATGATCATTCCTTCGATCAGCACGTACGGGTCGCTTTCCATGACGAGGCGGTCGGAGAACGTGCCGGAGTCGCCTTCGTCCGCGTTGCAGACGATGTACTTCTGGTCGGCGAGCGCGCCGCGCACCGTGCGCCACTTGATGCCGGCCGGGAAGGCGGCGCCGCCGCGCCCGCGCAGGCCCGATTCGATCAGCGCTTCGCAGGCGGCGTCGCCGTTCGTTTCCAGCGCGCGGCGCAATCCTTCGATGCCGCCGTTCGCGACGTAGTCGTCGGTCGAAAGCGGGTCGGTGATGCCGATGCGCGCGAACGTCAGCCGTTGCTGCTTCTTGAGATAGGGAAGTTCGTCGACCACGCCGACGTTCTTCTCGTGCGCGCCGCCGCTCAACAGTCCGGCGTCGAAGAGCGCGCCGATCTCGTCGGCGTCGACATTCGAATAGCCGATGCGGCCTTCGGCCGTTTCGACTTCGACGAGCGGTTCGAGCCACAAGAGGCCGCGCGAGCCATTGCGGACCAGTTGTACGTCGGCGCCGCGCTTTGCCGCCTCGGCGGCGATGGCGGAAGCGACTTCGTCGGCGCCGAGTGCGAGCGCCGCCGAATCGCAGGGAACGTAGATGCGTGTCATGCCGTTTCCTCCGAGTTCGCTTTGGCGCCAGCCTTCTCGCAGGCCGCCGCGTACAGCCGCTCGAATTTCTGCGGCGTGACCTTCGCGTACAACTCGCCGTTGATCATCATCGACGGCGACAGCGCGCACTGCCCGAGGCAATACACGGATTCGAGTTCGGTCTCGGTCTGATGGCCGTTGTCGAACTGGCAGCCGGTGTGCGCCTCGATGTGCTGCGCGAGCGCTTCGGTGCCCATGCTGCGGCACGCTTCCGCGCGGCACAGCTGCACCGTCACGCGTGCGGGCGGCTCCGAGCGGAAGTGGTGGTAATAGGTGATCACGCCGTGCACTTCGGCGCGCGACAGCGACAGCGCCTCGGCAAGCGGGGCGACGACCGCGGGCGGCACATAGCCGACGTCATCCTGAATGGCGTGCAGGATGGCCATCAGCGATGCGCCTGGGGTGACGTGACGGCGCACCAGTTCCTGGGGTGCCGGGGCTACGAGCTGCGTTTGTGTCATGGGGCTCCTCCAACGCTCGGTATATGTTTATCGTGTGCATATTTCAGTCTTATAATGCATCGCACCGAGCCGATGAAGTGAACAATAGGCGTCGTGATATATCTTGGCAATAGGAAGCGAGATTGCATATGGTCGATATCGAATGCCGGGCCGAACTCGTGTTGCGCGACGTCGACGGCCGGGAAACCAGTCTCAGCGCGGTTGTGCCGCTTTTGCTGCTCGTTTCACAGACCGGCAGCATCGCCAATGCCGCGTCGGCTAAGGGTTTGTCCTATCGCCACGCATGGGGCCTGCTGCGCGAAATCGAGGCCCGGCTGGGCGGCGCGCTGATCACCAAATCACGCGGACGCGGGTCCGTTCTGTCCGAACTCGGCGAGTCGGTGCTGCGTGCGCAGCGTATCTGCGGCGAGCGGCTCGAATCGCCGCTGCAGGCGGTCGCGAGCGAAGTGGCGGGAGAACTGAACCGGCGCCTCGCCCGCGATGCCGCGCACGTGCGCATTCACGCGTCGCACGGTTACGCGGTCGCTGCGCTCGTGCGTGCGCTCGCCGCGCATCACATCCCCGTCGACATCAAGTATCGCGAAAGCGCCGAAGCCGTGATCGCGCTCTCGCGCGGCGAATGCGAGCTTGCGGGTTTTCACCTGCCGCTTGGCGAGTTTCGCGCCATCTGCGCGCAGACCTACGGGCCGTATCTGGACCCGGACAAGCATCAACTGATCCACCTCACGCGACGCACGCAGGGCCTCTTCGTGCCGAAGGGCAACCCGAAGGGCATCGAGGGGCTGCACGATCTCTCGCGCGCCGACGTGCGCTTCGTGAACCGGCAGCCCGGCTCTGGCACGCGCATGCTGCTGGATCTGTCGCTGCGCGCCATCGGTGTCGATCCGGACCAGATCAACGGCTATGCGACGAGCGAGCTCACGCATTCGGCGATCGCCGCGTTCGTCGCGAGCGGCATGGCCGATCTCGGCTTCGGCGTGCAGCCCGCGGCGCAGCATTTCACGCTCGACTTCATCCCGGTGATCGACGAGGACTATTTCTTCGCATGCGAGCGGGCACGGCTCGACGAGGCGCGCTTGGGCGGCGTGCTGGAGATTCTGCGCAGCAGGGCGTTCAAGGACAGCGTCGCGCATCTGGAAGGCTACGATCCGGCGCTGTGCGGAACGCTGGTGGACGTCGAAGCGGGGCTGGGCGCGGGCTAAGGCGCCGTTGCGCCCGGGGCAGGATGCAAAGCGGCGGCAAAACCGGGCGGCAAAAATGCGCGCTGAAAATGAACGGTAAAATAAGACTGCCTGTATCGGCTGCCGGTTGCCCCGAATTACGTTAACCTACCGCCTTGCCTTTCACGTTCTACGCGCAGCTCATTTCGCGCCCCATTTCGCCATGAAACTTCCACTGCTTGCTACAGCATCGGCCGCGCTCGTCGCCGGCGCGATCTATCTCATTCCCGTTGCGTTTGCCCAGAATTCGCCGGGCATGCCGGGCGGCATCCTGCAGGACCAGTTTCGCCTGAACGAGCACCCGCAACTGCAGTTCGCGGCGTCGGACCCGGGCGACAAGTATCAGCAGGGAACGTCACCCGCGCGCCGCCGCGCCGATAACGGCGACTCGACGGGCTGCAACCTGAAGTGCCCGAAAAACGCGCAGTAACGTTTCACGCCTCATGGCGCCGGGTCGCGCTCACGAGCACCGACCCGGCCGCATCAGCCTTATCCTTCCGAAAGCCGCCCCGGCGCGGCACTCTCATGGGCGCGTTGTGCGCCGCAATAGCGTTCAGTGCGGTGCCGAACATCCGCCGTCGACAAACTCCCCAGCGACCGAAAAATACTACGAGATGGCGGGCGTTTGGTATGAAGGCAGGAGTAACTTGATAGTGCGTGCATTGATCAGGTTATCGATGACAAGCGGCTCTGTCGTTCCATAAGCAAAACAACGAGGAAGCGTGTCGGTTGCTTCGGCCATTCGCAATTCACGCGGGCGGCTGTCGGCAACATGGAAGCGCGGCGTCGAGCCCGGCGGCCCTGCCGCCGCAAGCCGACGCTTCGGAATTGCAGAGGAAAGGCGCACATGCGAATTCTCCAGGTCATCCTGGCTCCCCGCCTGTCGGGGGCCGAAGTGCTCGCGAAGGGCGTCGCGATCGGGCACCAGCGCGCAGGACACGGCGTATGCATCGCGTCGCTCCTGCCCGAGCATCGCGATTTCGAGCACATCAGCGCGGAGCTTCGCGCGCATGGCGTGATGTGTCTCTTTCCGGCGCGCAGCTACCGCAAGATCGGGCGCCTGCTGTTTCTCTACAACGCAATCCGTACGTTCCGGCCCGACATCATCTTCGCGCATGCGACCATCCCCGCGCTCTACGTGCGCGCGCTGCCGACGCGCGTGCCGATCGTCTGGGTGATGCATTCGGGCGCCAACGACTTTTCGAACGTTGCGCTGCTGCGCGCCGAGCGCCTGTTGTCGGGGCGCGCGAAGGCGGTGATCGGCGTGTCGCAGAAGAATATCGACGACTACGTGAAGGAGATCGGCCTGCATCCGTCGATGAGCGTCGTGCCGAACGGCGTCGACATCTCGCGCTTCACCGACGACGATGCCCCCGCGCCGCAGCCGCCTCACAGGCAGATCGTGCAGGTCGGCCGCTATATTCCGGAGAAGAATCATCTGCAGACGGTGCAGGCGTTCGCGCGCGTCGCCCGCGCCGATCCGGACGCGCGCCTCTTTCTGTGCGGCGTGATCGAGAATCTCGCGTATCACGCGGCGGTCGTCGATCTGGTCGCGCGGCTCGGGCTGAAGGAGCGCGTCGTGATCGACGGTCCGCAATCGAACGTCGCGCAGATTCTGCGTGCCTCGACCGTCTTCGCGATGCCTTCGAGCTTCGAGGCGCACAGCATCGGCTTTCTCGAAGCGCTGGCCTCGGGCATTCCCGTGGTGGCGAACGCGATCGCTTCGTTCGGCTTCGCCGCAGGCTTTCCGGGCGTGCGGCTGCTCGATACCGGCGACGCCGACGCCTACGGTCACGCGCTGCTGGAGTCGCTCGCGCAGCCGCGTGCCACCCGGCCGCTCGCGGGGTTCACGCTGCAGAGCACCGCTGACCGGTATCTCGCCATCGCACGCGAGGTGCTGAAGCTGCGCGTCGGGCTGAGCTGAGGCGGCGCTTGCTGCCACGCTTCCTTCCGCGCTTGCCCGGGGTCACTGCGCGAGCACTTCGAGCCAGAGCGCTTCGGAGAAAAGTCCCGGCAGGTCCCCCCAGATCTGCACCGCGCCGAGCCGCGACGGGCTGTCGAAGACGTAGCCCGACAGGCTCGGCGCGCCACCCGTGAAGTAGAAGTCCCCGAGCGGTGCATTGGCGCGCCTGAAGAGCATCAGCGTCGGGCGATCGTCGCGGCGCACGAGCGCGGGGAGCGTGTCGGCGTAGGACGTGCCGGCGAGCGTCGCGACGCGTATCGCGGCACCGGCCGACTTGCCGCCCTGAATCGTCCACACGTCGATTCCCGCGCTCTCGCCGCGCGGCTGGAGCACGACGAGATCGTCGATGCCGTCGCTGTGCAGGTCGCCCGCCGTCACCTTGACGAACGCGCGCTGAAACTGCGGATAGACAGCGGGCGGTCCGGCGATCGAGAACGCGCTGCCGGTGTTCGCGAGCGGCACGACGGCGAGCGCGCCGTTCGCGCCGTCGATGGCAAAGAGCCCCGGGCGCGCCGAGCCCGCGGCCCGCGCCGCCAGAAAGCGCGCGCCCGCGCCAAGCGAGGGCGCCTGCAGCCACAGCGCGGGCGGGTTGCCGCCCGTGTCGCGCGCGCTCAGCACCCAGAGGTTCAGGCCGTGGCCGTCGCGCTTTTGCGCGAGCATCACGTCGGCGCGGCCGTCGCCGTCGAAGTCCGCGGCGACGTATTGCTGCGTGGCGGCGGGCGTCCACGCGGACGTCGTCTGATACCAGAGGCGCGGCGCCTCGAAGCGCGTGCCGCTGCTCTTCAGCAGCCAGAATGCCGTGCCGCCGTTGCGAGGCGCGATCACCATGAGATCGGCGAGGCCGTCGCCGTCGAAGTCGGCGACGAGAAAGCGCGCGCTGTCGAAGCACAGCGTGTCGGCCCGGCAGGTGGGCGAGGGCGCATGGGGATCGAAGGGGACGGCGTTGAGGTACCAGGGCGCGGCATTCTCGAAGCGCGACATTGCCGCGACCCACACGTTGAATCCCGGGCCGTCCTTGCGCCGCTGCACATAGACTGCGCTGTCGCGGCCCTCGCCCTTCACGTCGCCGTAAAGGGCGCCTTGCTGCCGCGCGTCGGTCCATTGCGATTCGGGCGATATCGCCCAGCGATACTCTGCGGTGAGCCGCGAGCAGCCTGCAATCGATACCGCGCCGTCCTTCGCGCCGAGGCAGTGGCCAAGCGGCGTGTAGACGAGGCCGAAGTCCCACGGCGTCCAGCGTTGCGCCGCATCCGCGCCGCGGCATGCTTCCTCGACGAGACCGCCGTCCCGTTCGGCGACGCACAGCCGCGTTGCCGCGTCGACGAGCTGCGCGGCGTTCTTGTCGCCGGGCGTCGCGTCGAGCGGCTGCCAGATCCAGTCCTGCGCGGCGGAGCCGGAACACGCCGCCAGGCGCGGGCTCCTGCCCGCGCTGCCGCCCGAGGCGAGACACTGGCTCGAATATTCGTTGACGAGCCTGGTCGCGCGCGGCCGGAAGGCGGGGCCGGCATCGCTCGCGCGCGCGGTCTGTGCGTAGCGCCGCGCGATCCAGTTGCCGTCCCACTGATACTCGCCGAAGACGTGGCCGGCGTCGCCGCCGTCGATCGCGAAATAGCTGCCGACGGCGTCGCGTTTTCTGAGCGTCTCGGCGGCGCTCAGGTTCTTCGGCAGGCTGGCGGCCGGGTAGGTGAGGTGATAGGCGATGGGCAGATCCCTGCCGAGGCTTTGCGCCACGACGCGCGTGATGCGCGCCGCATAGATGTGGTCCGGATGCTCGATGAACGGCACGGTGTCGGGATTGAGCGTGTAGATCTCGGTGGCCGGCGTGAGGATCGCGCGCAGCGTGGCGGCGAGCGACGCGCGGTCGTAGCGCGTGGCGCCCGTGCCGTCGGCGTTCATCGGATAGGTGGCGAGCGTCTCGCCGCGGTCCCACAGCAGGCCGAGCGGGACTTTTCCGCCGCGTACCGCGCCGCCGGGAAGCCGCAGTTCCAGCAGCCTGACGCGCGGCTGATGCTTCAGCACCAGTGCGTGGACAGGCTTGCCGGCGAACGTGACCGTCGATTCCGTCCACTCGTTGGCGACGCCCGCGATGCGCGAATAGGCGAGCCGGGTGCCCGTTTCACGCAGCAGCACGTAGTCGAATTTCGCCCCGTTCGCGCCGCCGATCAGATGCACGGTCGTGATGCACCACCCCGCGTCGAGCTTTTCGCTGATGCCGGGGTCGACGAACAGGAGGTCGTCGTCGAGATGGGCGACGACCGTCACGAGCGTGCCCGCGCGGCAGTTGGCGGCGGTGTCGGCAGCGGTACCGGCGGCGTACGCGGGGTGCGGTGCGAGTGCGAGCGCGAACGAAAGTGCGACGGTCAGCGGGACCGTCAGGCGGGCCGCGATCGACCTCCACTTGCCAGTGCGCATGGTTCCTCCCGGCGACGCTCGTTCAGGCGGGAAAAACGGCAAGCATGCCGCGCGGCGGCGCGTCGGTCGGTGGCCGGGCGAACATGTATGAAGTTTCTCCGGAGCGCGCGCGGCTGTCGATCGGGAAAGGCGGCAAGAGGGAAATAAAAGGGGCAATAAAAAACCCCGCGCAGCAATTGCTGCGCGGGGTTCAGCTGAAGCGGCACTGCCGCTGTCAGTCGTGTTTTGGTGGAGGCGGCGGGAATCGAACCCGCGTCCAGTAGCGCTCTACGACCAGTTCTACATACTTAGTTCTGTCTTTTGATTTAGCCGCAACGACGCGGACGAACACGCTTCGTTACAGCGATTCACTAAATTTTCGACCCTGGCGTCGTGACGCCACCAGGACTTAACTGACGTATATGACCTCTGTCGGTATTGCTACCGGTCTTGCGACACTAGCCCGTCAGTGAACTAGGCAGAGGACGGCGGCCCTTAGGCTGCCAGTGCGAACGTATCGTCGTTTGCAGTTACGTTTTTCCCATTGATTAACGAGGTGACGGGTCCTCGGTATGCCCTGGCCGCTTCGCAACCCCTGTCGAAACCAGGTCGCCCCCAAGCGAACGTAAATTATCCCACAGAAGCCGATGTGAAGCGAACCGGCTTCTGTTTCAAGCCCGCATTGCCGAAAATTCAGGCGATGTCGCGCAGCAGGTGCATCAGTTCCACCGGCGAATCCACGACATGATTGGCATGCCAGCGCCGCGGCGGGATGTCGTCGCCGCAGTAGCCGTAGGCCGCCGCGACCGTGATCATGCCGGCCGCGAACCCCGCCTGCACGTCGCGCAGGTCATCGCCCACGTAGACGATGCGCTCCGGTGCCACGTCGAGCAGGTCGGCCGCGTGCAGGAGCGGCGCGGGATGCGGCTTCGAATGCGGCGTGGTGTCCCCGCAGACCAGGCAGCCGGCACGCGCGTCGAGCCCGAGCAGCGCGACGAGCGGCTCGGCGAGGCGCGTCACCTTGTTCGTGACGATGCCCCAGCGCACGCCGCGGGCGTCGAGCTGGTCGAGCAGTGCGTCGATGCCGGGAAAGAGCGTCGTCTCGATGCACAGATCCGCTTCGAAGTTGGCGAGAAATTCCTCGCGCATCGACGCAAAGTCGTGATGCTCCGGTCCGATTTCGAACGCGCCGCCAAGCAAACCGCGCGCGCCCGCGGACGCGAATGGCCGCAGGCGTTCGAGCGGCCGCATCTCGAGACCGCGGTCGTGACGCATCTTGTTGACGGCGGCGACGAGGTCCGGTGCCGTATCCGCGATGGTGCCGTCGAGGTCGAACAGAACCGCCTGACACAGTCCGAGCGAGTTGCGGTCGGCTTCGCGCTGGGGCAGCGGGGTCGGGTCGTCGTTCATCAATACCGGCTTGTCTTCGCCTGAATAGTCGTGGTTCATGGGGTCACGCTTCGCGGCGGCAGGCCATCAGGTAATTGATGCTCGTATCGTTCGAGAGCGCGAAATGCTTGCTGAGCGGGCGATAGGTGATGCCCTTGATGTCGACCGCGAGCAGGTCGGCGGCGCGCGCGAAACCGGCCAGTTCCGACGGCTTGATGAAGCGCGCGTAGTCGTGCGTGCCGCGCGGCAGCATCCGGGCGATATATTCGGCGCCGATCACCGCGAAAAGATACGCCTTGGGGTTGCGGTTGAGCGTCGAAAAGAAGACCCAGCCGCCCGGCTTCACGAGCGACGCGCACGCCGCGACGATGCCCGCCGGATTCGGCACGTGCTCGAGCATCTCCATGCACGTCACGACGTCGTAGGTGCCCGGCTCGCGCGCCGCGAGCGCTTCCGCGGCGATTTCCTCGTACTCGACTTCGATCCCGCTTTCGAGGCTGTGCAGGTCCGCCACGCCGAGCGCGCTTGTCGCGAGATCGATGCCTTTGACCTTCGCGCCGCGCGCGGCCATCGATTCGGACAGGATCCCGCCGCCGCAGCCGATGTCGAGGACGCGCTTGCCCATCAGGTGCGCGTGAGCGTCGATCCAGTCGAGCCGCACGGGGTTCAGTTCGTGCAGCGGCTTGAACTCGGCGTTCGGGTCCCACCAGCGATGCGCGAGCTCGCTGAATTTCTGCAGTTCGTGGGGATCGACGTTCGTCATGATGAAAAGGACCTTCCTGAAGTCGTGAATCGATTAGCCCCGAGTATATAGGCGGCGCAAGGGGCGGGCAAAAGCGGGCGCGCCGCGCGGCGGCGCGAATCGGACGCGCATAAAAAAACCCCCGCCGAGGCGGGGGTTTGATCCTGCGGCGATCCGACGCTTACTGCTGCGGCTGACGCGAGGTACCGACAACTTCGACTTCCACGCGACGATCCGGTGCGAGGCAGGCGATGAGTTGCTTGCGGTTCTTCTGGTTGCAACCGGTCGTGACCGGGTTGCGCTTGCCCTTGCCTTCCGTATAGATACGGTTGGATTCGATGCCCTTGCTGACCAGGTATGCCTTGACAGCTTGTGCACGACGCAGCGACAGGCGATCGTTGTACTTGTCCGAACCAATGCGGTCGGTGTAGCCGGTAGCGACCACGACTTCCAGGTTCAGGCTGCCGATCTTCGATGCAAGATCGTCCAACTTTTCTTTACCAGCCGGCTTCAGGACTGCCTTGTCGAAGTCGAACAGAGCGTCAGCTTGGTAGGTAACCTTTTGGCTCACGATTGCCGGCGGCGGAGCGACAGGAGCCGGCGGTTGAGGAGCCTGGGCGACCAGCGCGCCATCGCACTTTGCGTTGGCCGTGGCCGGCGTCCAGAACGCATCGCGCCAGCAAAGCTCGTTCGTGCCGTTCATCCACACGTATTCGCCCGTGCCGTTCACCCAGTTGTCGTTCACGGCTTGTCGCGATGCCGGCACCGACTGTGCCGAAGCCGATGCAGCCATAACTGCGGTAGCTGCAATGAACGCGAGCTTTGAAAGTTTATTCATATTTCTCCTCTCGAAATTGAGATTACCGCAGGTTTACTGCGAGCCTGTTGACGAAGACAAGTCATACATTGCTCGAAGTATAACATTACCGCGGAACATAACGCGCTGTGTAGACTTCGAGCAGTGTCTAACTTTGTGCGTTGGCATTTTGCCATATCGTTCCCTTGCAACGATAAAAATATCCCCGGCCCCTGCGCGGCCGCAACCTTATGTGGTGCATGCGCAACAAGAAAGGGACAGGAAGCGAGCAGGGCTCGGCAGCGGGCGAAGCATGCGCATATTGCGTGCCACGACCGTGCCTTTTAATGCATTTTCGCCCGCCGATTTTCGTAGGGACTTAACGAGCGAGGCGGCATGATAGCCCGTTCAGATGACGAATTCACGCGCGGTCTTGCAGCATTTTGTAAGTTCCCCTCGAAAGGAATTACCGGTTTTGACGCACGCAACTGCGCTGATTCGATGCGCTCTCTATGTATACGCAGCCCGTCCGGGGCCAGATGCCGCGCATGTTAGAATCGCGTGATGCGCTGCGTTCGCAGCGTCGTTGCGAAACGACAGTGAAAAACGGTCGCAAAGCCGTCAGAACGGCCTCGCCGCCGCGCCGTCGCCGCACAGTTCAAGACACGGATAATGGATCAATTCGCCAAAGAGACTCTGCCAATCTCCCTCGAGGAGGAAATGCGCCGTTCGTATCTCGATTACGCGATGAGCGTGATCGTGGGCCGGGCGCTCCCCGATGTCCGCGATGGCCTGAAGCCGGTGCACCGTCGCGCGCTGTATTCGATGCACGAGCTGAACAACGACTGGAACCGCGCCTACAAGAAGTCGGCGCGTATCGTCGGCGACGTGATCGGTAAATACCACCCGCACGGCGACGCCTCTGTATACGAAACCATCGTGCGCATGGCCCAGCCGTTCTCGCTGCGCTACATGCTGGTGGACGGGCAGGGCAATTTCGGTTCGGTCGACGGCGACAACGCCGCCGCGATGCGATACACCGAAATCCGCATGGCGAAGATCGGCCACGAGCTGCTCGCCGACATCGACAAGGAAACGGTCGACTTCGGCCCGAACTACGACGGCAGCGAAAGCGAGCCGCTCGTTCTCCCCGCCCGAATCCCCAATCTCCTGATCAATGGCTCGGCCGGCATCGCGGTCGGCATGGCGACCAACATTCCGCCGCACAACCTGCGCGAAATCGTCGACGCGTGCATGCACCTGCTGAACAACCCGGAGTCGAGCGTCGACGAACTCATCGAAATCGTGCCCGCGCCCGATTTCCCGACGGCCGGCATCATCTACGGCGTCGCCGGCGTGCGCGACGGCTATCGCACGGGGCGCGGCCGCGTCGTGATGCGCGCGACCACGCACTTCGAGGAGATCGACCGCGGCCAGCGCATGGCGATCATCGTCGACGAGATTCCGTATCAGGTGAACAAGCGCACGCTGCTCGAGCGCATCGCCGAGCTCGTCAACGAAAAGAAGATCGAGGGCATCTCCGACATTCGCGACGAATCCGACAAGAGCGGCATGCGCGTCGTGATCGAGCTGAAGCGCGGCGAAGTGCCCGAAGTCATTCTGAACAATCTATACAAACAGACGCAGCTTCAGGACACCTTCGGCATGAACATGGTCGCGCTCGTCGACGGCCAGCCCAAGTTGTTGAATCTGAAGGAAATGCTGGAGTGTTTCCTGTCGCATCGGCGGGAAGTGCTCACGCGGCGCACTGTATACGAACTGCGCAAGGCGCGTGACCGCGGCCACATCCTGGAAGGTCTGGCCGTCGCGCTCGCCAATATCGACGACTTCATCGCGATCATCAAGGCCGCTCCCACGCCGCCGATCGCGAAGCAGGAGCTGATGAACCGCTCGTGGGATTCGTCGCTCGTGCGCGAAATGCTCACGCGCACGGAGAGGGAAGCGGCGGGCGGGCGCATCGCGTACCGGCCCGAAGGGCTCAACCCGGCGTACGGGCTGCAGGAAGACGGTCTATATAGGTTGTCCGATATCCAGGCGCAGGAAATCCTGCAAATGCGCCTGCAACGCCTGACGGGGCTCGAACAGGACAAGATCGTCGGCGAATACCGCGAGGTGATGGCGCAGATCGCCGACCTGCTCGACATTCTCGCGCGCCCGGAACGGATTCGTCAGATCATTGTCGACGAGCTGGGCCAGATCCGCAGCGAATTCGGCGACGACCGTCGTTCGCGCATCGAACTGAACGCCACCGAGCTGAACACCGAAGACCTCATCACGCCGCAGGAAATGGTCGTGACGATGTCGCACACCGGCTACGTGAAGTCGCAGCCGCTGTCCGAGTACCGCGCGCAAAAGCGCGGCGGGCGCGGCAAGCAGGCCACGCAGATGAAGGAAGACGACTGGATCGACACGCTCTTCATCGCGAACACGCACGATCACATGCTGTGCTTCTCGAACCGCGGCCGCGTCTACTGGGTCAAGGTGTACGAGGTGCCGCAGGGCTCGCGCAACTCGCGCGGCCGGCCGATCGTCAACATGTTCCCGCTGCAGGAAGGCGAGAAGATCAACGTCGTGCTGCCGATCAAGGAATTCTCGGCCGACAAGTACGTGTTCATGGCAACGTCGCTCGGCACCGTCAAGAAGACGCCGCTCGAAGCCTTCAGCCGGCCGTTGCGCAAGGGCATCATCGCAGTCGGCCTGGACGAGGGCGACTACCTGATTGGCGCGGCGATCACCGACGGCGAACACGACGTCATGCTCTTCTCCGACTCCGGCAAGGCCGTGCGTTTCGACGAGAACGACGTCCGCGCGATGGGCCGCGAGGCGCGCGGCGTGCGCGGCATGCAACTCGAAGACGGCCAGCAGGTCATTGCGCTGCTCGTCGCGGGCGGAGAGAACCAGTCTGTGCTCACCGCCACGGAGAACGGCTACGGCAAGCGCACGCCGATCAACGAGTACACGCGGCACGGGCGCGGCACGAAGGGCATGATCGCGATCCAGACTTCCGAGCGCAACGGCCGAGTGGTCGCCGCGACGCTCGTCGAGCCGGAAAGCGAGATCATGCTGATCACCAATTCCGGCGTCCTGATTCGCACCCGTGTTTCCGAGATACGCGAGATGGGGCGTGCAACCCAAGGTGTTACACTCATCAGTCTTGACGAGGGAACGAAGCTCTCGGGACTGCAGCATATCGCCGAGGCGGAAGCCGAGGCCGACCTCGACGCTGACGAAGGCGAAAGCCTCCCGGGCGACGAGAACGGTGGCGCGAAGGACGACGGCAACGTTGGTGAAACGTAAGCCGCGTGTGTCGCGTGTCACTCGTGTTCTGCTTTTGAAAGCCTGAATGGATTAAGCTGCGCGACCTGGGCTTTGCGGCCCGGGCTTCGCTCGATGAACGACGACCGAAGCCCGGGCCACGCTCCACGGCGCTTCGCGTGGCTAAAAATGGATACTTTTTAAAGGGAGTAATGATGCAAAAACGATTCAAACAGTTGATGTTGCTGGCTGCTTTCGTGCCGACCTTCGCGATGGCGCAGTCGCTCCAGAACCAGGCGCCGAACCAGGCAGCGGCTCCCGCTGCTGCTGCGGCGGCGCCGGTGGACGCGGCAAAGCAGGCTGCAATCAACGACCTGCTGAACGCAATCGACGCGCAAAAGCTCGTCGGCGCGATCGGCAACAGCGCGCAAATGCAGTCGAAGCAACTCGTGCCGGCGATCCTTTCGGACGCCCTGAGCGAAAACAAGTCGCTCAACGACAAGCAGAAGCAGGCCGCCGTGCCGTCGCTGCAGAAGAACGCGGTGCCGAAGCTGGTGGACTCCGCGGGCCAGGTGTTCGCAACGGACTCGTTCCGCCAGGACGCGATGAAGGCTCAGTTCGACGCCTACGCAAAGTACTACACCACGGATGAAATCAAGGACCTGACGGCGTTTTACAAGAGCCCGACGGGCCGCAAGTTCATCCAGGTTCAGGACCAGGTCGGCCGCGACGTCGTGAACGGCCTGATGCAGAAGTACATGCCGCAGGCAATCAAGGCGACGCGCACGCAAGCCGACAAGGAAGTGGCCGACGTCAAGCCGGGCAAGTAAGGCCGCCGCCCGCCGGTGAATTGGCGGGTTTTCAGGACGGTGCGATAATGGCTGTTTGCGCGCGAGCGCAAACAGCCATTTCTTTTTCAGGCGCGGTTCGCAGCACGAGTTCTTCCTTCCCGCTGCGCCTGGCCATTCGGGGTTTCTAGATGCGCGTGTTCAATTTCTCCGCCGGTCCTGCGGCGATGCCCGAAGAAGTGCTGCGCCAGGCGGCCGACGAAATGCTCGACTGGAACGGCAGCGGCATGAGCGTGATGGAAATGAGCCATCGCGGCCCCGAGTTCATGTCGATCCACGAAGCCGCGCTCACCGATCTGCGCGAGTTGCTGAAAGTGCCGGCGTCGCATCGCATCCTGTTCCTGCAGGGCGGCGGCATCGGCGAAAACGCGATCGTGCCGATGAACATGCTCGGCACGCGCAAGACCGCTGATTTCATCGTGACGGGCTCGTGGTCGCAGAAGTCGTTCAAGGAAGCGCACAAGTACGGCACCCCGCACATCGCCGCGAACGGCAAGACCGAGCAGGGCTTCACGCACGTGCCGCGCATCGCGGAGTGGCATCTTTCCGACGACCCCGCCTACGTCCACCTCTGCACGAACGAGACGATCGACGGTGTCGAGACCTTCGAGATTCCCGATCTGGGCGACATCCCGCTCGTCGCCGACGCCTCCTCGCATATCCTGTCGCGCCCGATGGACATCGCCAAGTACGGCGTGCTGTTCGGCGGCGCGCAGAAGAACATCGGCATGGCGGGCGTCACGCTCGTGATCGTGCGCGAGGACCTGCTCGACCGCGCGCTGTCGATTTGCCCGTCGGCGTTCGAATGGAAGACCGTCGCCGAGAACAACTCGATGTACAACACGCCGCCGACCTACGCGATCTACATCGCGGGCCTCGTCTTCAAATGGCTGAAGAAGGAAGGCGGCCTGGACGCGATCGAGGCGCGCAACGTCGAGAAGGCGAAGCTGCTCTACGACACCATCGACGCAAGCGATTTCTACGTGAACAAGGTGGAGCGCCAGTCGCGTTCGCGCATGAACGTGCCGTTCTTCCTCGCCGACGAATCGCGCAACGCCGATTTCCTGGCCGGCGCGAAAGCGCGCGGGCTGCTGCAACTGAAGGGCCACAAGTCCGTCGGCGGCATGCGGGCATCGATCTACAACGCGGTGCCGCTCGAGGGCGTCAAGGCGCTCGTCGAATACATGAAGGAATTCGAGCAGACGCGCGCGTAGGAACGCGCGCCGCCTGCAATCCGCATAATCCGCACACTGATTCTGCCGCTCAACAGCCCGGCAAGCCACGCATGGACGACGATCTCAATTCAAGACTCAAACCGCTGCGCGAACGCATCGACGTGATCGACGCGCAGCTCATCGCGCTTCTGAACCAGCGTGCCGCGGTGGCGCTGGAAGTCGGCGAGGTGAAGAAGCACTTCAACGCGCCGGTGTTTCGTCCCGAGCGCGAAATGCAGGTGATCCAGCGCCTTCAGGACATGAGCAACGGGCCGCTCGCGCACGATCACATCAGCGCGATCTGGCGCGAGATCATGGCCGCGAGCCGCGCGCTCGAACAGACGCTGCGCGCGGCCTTTCTCGGCCCGGTCGGCACCTACAGCGAGCAGGCGATGTTCGAGTACTTCGGACACTCGATCGAAGGCCTGCCGTGTCCGTCGATCGACGAAGTGTTTCGCTCGGTCGAGGCAGGCGCGGCCGAATTCGGCGTCGTGCCGGTGGAGAACTCGGCGGAAGGCGCGGTTTCGCGCACGCTGGACCTGCTCCTGCAGACGTCGCTCACCATCGGCGGCGAACTCGCGCTGCCGATTCATCACAATCTGCTGACGGCATCCGGCACGCTCGACGGCGTGACGCGCGTGTGCGCGCACCCGCAGGCGCTCGCGCAGTGCCAGCGGTGGCTCACCGCCAATGCGCCGCACCTCGAACGGCAGGCGGTATCGAGCAACGCAGAGGCCGCGCGCATGGCGGTCGGCGACCCGGGCATCGCAGCGATTGCCGGCGACCGCGCCGCGACGCACTACGGCCTCGGCATCGTCTTTTCGCTGATTCAGGACGATCCGCACAACCGCACCCGCTTCGTGATGATCGGCAAGGAGCCGACCGGTGCGAGCGGCTACGACCAGACGTCGCTGATCGTGTCGGTGGCGAACGAGCCGGGCGCGATGTTCAAGCTGCTGGAGCCGCTGGCGAAGCACAGCGTCTCGATGACGCGGTTCGAATCGCGCCCGGCGCGCGTCGGCACGTGGGAGTACTACTTCTACATCGACATCGAAGGCCACCGCGACGACCCGGCCGTGGCCGCGGCGCTCTCGGAACTGGGGAAGAAGGCGGCGTTCCTGAAGATCCTCGGCTCCTACCCGCGCGCCCGCTAATGACGTATCCCCGCTGAATCGACTGGAGAAGAACATGACCTCGCCATTCGGGCCGCCGCATGTGCTCGCGATCGTGCCTTGTGTCGCAGGGCGGCCGGTTTCGGAAGTGGCCCGCGAGTACGGGCTCGACGAAGCAGCCATCGTGAAGCTCGCGTCGAACGACAACCTGCCCGGCGTGCCGCAGTGACTGCGCGTCACGGCCGGCTTGCCGGCGGAAAACGAAGCCTTCGTCGCAGCGTTCGAAAAAACGCTCGCGACTGTCTGAACCCCGCGCGCCGCAACGCGCGTTTCTAGCGATGTTCCCCGTGGCCCCGTTCACATTCAACAAACTGGTTATTTTCGGCGTCGGCCTGATCGGCGGATCGCTTGCACGCGCGCTGCGCGAGCGCGCTTCGCTGTCGGGCGAAGTGGCGGGCGTCGGGCGCTCGCCGAAGTCGGTCGAGCGGGCGCTCGAGCTCGGCGTGATCGACTCGGCCGCCTCGCTCGACGACGACCGCGCGCTTGCCGCCGCCCTGCGCGGCGCCGATGTCGTCCTGCTCGCCGCGCCGGTCGCGCAGACGCAGCCGCTCCTCGAACGCATCGCGCCGTTTCTCGAAGCGCAAACCATCGTCACCGATGCCGGCAGCACCAAGAGCGACGTCGTCGCGGCGGCGCGCGCGGCGCTCGGAGGCCGTGTCGCGCAATTCGTGCCCGGTCATCCGATCGCGGGGCGCGAGTCGAGCGGCGTCGATGCCGCGCTGCCCGATCTGTATGTCAAGCGCAACGTCGTGCTGTGTCCGCTTGCCGAAAACCCGCCGCAAGCCGTCGAGCGCGTCGCGGCGATGTGGCAGGCGGCCGGCGCCATCGTGAGCCGGATGAACGAAGAGCAGCACGATCGCGTGCTCGCGTCGGTGAGCCACCTGCCGCATGTGCTGTCGTTCGCGCTCGTCGAGCAGATTCTCGAATCGCCCGACGCCGCGCTGAAATTCTCCTTCGCCGCCGGCGGATTCCGGGATTTCACGCGGATCGCGGCGTCGAGCCCGGAGATGTGGCGCGACGTGTGCGTCGCGAACCGCGCGGCGCTGCTGGCGGAACTCGATGCCTACACGGCCGTGCTCGCGCGGTTTCGCGCGGCCATCGACGCCTCGGACGGCGCCGCGCTGGAAGAAGCGTTCGCGCGCTCGCGCGTTGCGCGCACCGAATGGCAGGAGCGCGGCGCGAAGAAGCCCGCCGACGACTTTCCCGCGAAATAAGCCGCGCAACAATTCGCGACATAATCCGCGAAACAAGGACTCAATATGGAACATCTCGATCTCGGCCCCTTTTCGCGTGCGTCCGGCACCGTCCGGCTGCCCGGCTCGAAGAGCATTTCGAACCGCGTGCTGCTGCTCGCGGCGCTCGCTGCGGGCGAAACCACGATCACCAACCTGCTCGATTCCGACGACACGCGCGTGATGCTCGCCGCACTCGACACGCTCGGCGTGGCGATTCGCCAGGACGGCGGGCGATGCGTCGTGACGGGCACGCGCGGCGCGTTTCCGTCGAAGGCGGCGGAGCTGTTTCTCGGCAACGCCGGCACGGCGGTGCGCCCGCTCACGGCGGCGCTCGCGGTCAACGGCGGCGAGTATCGCGTGCACGGCGTGCCGCGCATGCACGAGCGGCCGATCGGAGACCTCGTCGACGGGTTGCGGCAGATCGGCGCGCGCATCGACTATGAACTGAACGAAGGCTTTCCGCCGCTCGCGATCCACCCGGCGCAGGTTGCCGTCGACAAGCCGATCCGCGTGCGCGGCGACGTGTCGAGCCAGTTCCTGACGGCGCTTCTCATGACGCTGCCGCTCGTTGGCTCGGCGAGCGGTGCGATCACGGTCGAAGTCGAGGGCGAGCTGATTTCGAAGCCCTACATCGACATCACGATCCGCCTGATGGAGCGCTTCGGCGTGAGCGTCGAGCGCGACGGCTGGGCGCGCTTCACCGTGCCGGCGGGCGCGCAGTACCGGTCGCCGGGCACGATCATGGTGGAAGGCGATGCTTCGTCGGCGTCGTATTTTCTCGCGGCTGGCGCGATCGGCGGCGGGCCGCTGCGCGTGGAGGGCGTCGGGCGCGCGAGCATCCAGGGTGACGTCGGTTTCGCCGACGCGCTCGTGCGCATGGGCGCCAACGTGATGATGGGCGACGACTGGATCGAGGTGCGCGGCGTCGAATCCGACGACGGCCGCCTTGCCGCCATCGACATGGATTTCAACCTGATTCCGGATGCCGCGATGACGATCGCGGTCGCGGCGCTCTTCGCCGACGGCAAGACCACGCTGCGCAACATCGCGAGCTGGCGCGTGAAGGAAACCGACCGCATCGCGGCGATGGCGACCGAGCTGCGCAAGGTCGGCGCGACGGTGGAAGAGGGCGCGGACTATCTCGTCGTCACGCCGCCCGGCGCGCTCGTGCCGAACGCCGCGATCGACACCTACGACGATCACCGCATGGCGATGTGCTTCTCGCTCGTGAGCCTCGGGGGCGTGCCCGTGCGGATCAACGACCCGAAGTGCGTCGGCAAGACGTTCCCTGACTACTTCGACCGCTTCGCCATGCTGGCGCGGCCGTGACGCAGCAGAAAAAATGACTGTAATAGCGCCAGAACGGCCATATTCAATGAAACCGACCCGACCTTTTCATCAGACCCCAGTAATCACCATCGACGGGCCGACGGCGTCGGGCAAGGGCACCGTCGCCGCGCTGGTGGCCGCCACGCTCGGTTTCCATCTGCTCGACAGCGGTGCGCTCTATCGCCTCACCGCGCTCGCGAGCATGCGCTACCACGTCGATCCGGCGGACGAAAAAGCGCTTGCAAAGCTGGTCGGCGCGCTCCATATCACGTTTCGCGAAGGTTGCGCGCAGCTCGACGGCGTGGATGTGTCGGCGGAAATCCGCGCCGAGGAAGTCGGCAACCGGGCGTCCGCCATTGCGGTTCATCCCGAAGTTCGGAAAGCACTCATTGCCCGCCAGCGGGCGTTCCGCAAGGTTCCGGGGCTCGTTGCCGACGGCCGCGACATGGGCACCGTGATCTTTCCGGACGCGACGCTCAAGGTGTTCCTGACGGCGAGCGACGAAGCGCGCGCGGCCAGACGGTATAAGCAATTGATACAAAAAGGTTTTTCTGCTAATATGGAAGACTTGCTAAGAGATTTGCGTGAACGCGATGCCCGCGATACCAGTCGGGCAGCCGCGCCACTCAAGCCCGCGGCAGACGCGAAGACGCTGGACTCCTCCGGCTTATCCATCGACCAGGCGGTTGATCAGATCATCGGGTGGTTCAACGAAGTTCGTGTTTAGTGTTGTAATCTGGAAGTAAGGCCGGCGCGATGTGGCTGGCTCGCAAGGTGCTCCGCGAGAACGTGGGGCGTGTTTCAACCCTTTAACCCCGCATGGCTTTCGCTCTTTTTGCCATTCACCCGTGATCCGGCGGGCCGGCATCGCGAAACGGCCGTGCAAATATCGATTTTTATGTCCGACCTGCAAACCTCCACCCCGAATACCGAATCTTTTGCGGCTCTGTTCGAAGAGTCGCTGACCAAGCAGGACATGCGCGCCGGCGAAGTGATCTCTGCCGAAGTCGTGCGTGTCGACCACAACTTCGTGGTCGTCAACGCTGGTCTCAAGTCCGAAGCCTACATTCCGCTCGAAGAATTCCTGAATGACGCGGGCGAGGTCGAAGTGCAGGCGGGCGACTTTGTTTCCGTCGCGATCGACGCGCTGGAAAACGGGTACGGCGACACGATCCTGTCGCGTGACAAGGCGAAGCGCCTCGCTTCGTGGCTGTCGCTGGAAAAGGCTCTCGACAACAACGAACTCGTGACCGGCACGATCACGGGCAAGGTCAAGGGCGGCATGACCGTCATGGTCAACGGCATCCGCGCGTTCCTGCCGGGCTCGCTCGTCGACACGCGTCCCGTCAAGGACACGACGCCGTACGAAGGCAAGACCCTCGAATTCCGCGTGATCAAGCTCGACCGCAAGCGCAATAACGTCGTGCTGTCGCGCCGTGCCGTGATCGAAGCCACGCAAGGCGAAGAGCGCGCAAAGCTGCTCGAGACGCTGAAGGAAGGCGCGATCGTGGAAGGCGTGGTCAAGAACATCACCGACTACGGCGCGTTCGTGGACCTCGGCGGTATCGACGGCCTGCTGCACATCACCGACATCGCATGGCGCCGCGTGCGTCACCCGAGCGAAGTGCTGTCCGTCGGCCAGGAAGTCACCGCGAAGATCCTCAAGTTCGACCAGGAAAAGAACCGCGTCTCGCTCGGCATCAAGCAGCTCGGCGACGATCCGTGGGAAGGCATTTCCCGCCGCTACCCGTCGGGCACGCGCCTGTTCGGCAAGGTCACGAACATCACCGACTACGGCGCGTTCGTCGAAGTGGAATCGGGCATCGAAGGCCTCGTCCACGTGTCGGAAATGGACTGGACAAACAAGAACGTTGCACCGTCGAAGGTCGTGCAGCTGGGCGACGAAGTCGAAGTCATGGTTCTCGAAATCGACGAAGACCGCCGCCGTATCAGCCTCGGCATGAAGCAGTGCAAGCCGAACCCGTGGGACGACTTCAGCCGCAACTTCAAGAAGGGCGACAAGATCAGCGGCGCCATCAAGTCGATCACCGACTTCGGCGTGTTCATCGGTCTGCCTGGCGGCATCGACGGCCTGGTTCACCTCTCGGACCTGTCGTGGAGCGAAACCGGCGAGGAAGCCGTTCGCAAGTACAAGAAGGGCGACGAAGTCGAAGCCGTGGTTCTGGGCATCGACGTCGAGAAGGAGCGTATTTCGCTCGGCATCAAGCAGCTCGAAGGCGACCCGTTCAGCAACTTTGTCGCGATCAACGACAAGGGCGCGATCGTCGACGGTACGGTGAAGTCGGTGGACGCGAAGGGTGCGGTCATCACGCTGACGGCTGACGTCGAAGGCTACCTGCGCGCGTCGGAAATCGCTCAGGACCGTGTCGAAGACGCTCGCAACGTGCTGAAGGAAGGCGACAAGGTCAATGCGATGATCATCAACATCGACCGCAAGTCGCGCGGCATCAACCTGTCGATCAAGGCCAAGGATTCGGCCGAGCAACAGGAAGCGATTCGCGGTCTGGCAGCATCGGACTCGAACGCCGCCGCTACCGGCACGACCAACCTCGGCGCGCTGCTCAAGGCCAAGCTCGACGGCCAGAACAGCTAAGCCTTAACGGTACTGCTGCAGTATGACCAAATCGGAATTGGTCGCCCAACTGGCGTCGCGATTTCCGCAGCTTGTTCTGAAAGATGCGGATTTCGCGGTGAAGACGATGCTCGATGCGATGTCGGAGGCCTTGGCCAACGGCCATCGCATCGAAATTCGCGGCTTCGGCAGCTTCGGGCTCAACCGTCGACCGTCGCGCGTCGGGCGCAATCCGAAGTCGGGCGAAAAGGTGCTGGTGCCGGAGAAATTCGTGCCGCACTTCAAGCCTGGCAAGGAATTGCGCGAACGCGTCGACGGCCGCGCAGGCGAGCCGATGAAGGCGTCGAACGACGAAGACGACGATCTCTGATCGGCGCCCCAAGCGTTCGAGGCGAAAGCCGCAGCGTCGTGCCACGAAGGCAATGACCGGAAAAAGCACCCCCAGGGGTGCTTTTTTTTTCGCCTGCGCTCGGGTTGCCCGCCGCGGCGCAGTGGCCCGCGCCCGGCATGGGTGCGGCGCTTGCTGGCAAAGTCACGGGGCGCCGTTTCGATGCTGCGATCCGGGCGGGTTTCGTCGATAGGGCGGCGGCTTTGGCGGATCCCTCCGCGTCGCACGGTGCGAACATCCCGCCGACAGTCTTACCGCTCGCAACCCGTTGCACTGCCGGCGATAAGCATCAATTACAATACCGGTCACTTTCGGCCCGGGTGACGGCGGCGCGGCCTGGCGCCTGCAAGCCATCCGGCGTCGTTCGCAACCGTCGTCGAGAGACATCCCATGAAATTTATCGTCTGGCTGATCCGCGTCCTGGTTTTCGTGCTGCTGCTGGTGCTGGCGCTCGCCAACACGCAGACGACGACGCTCAACTTCCTCGCCGGCTATTTCTGGCAGGCGCCGCTGATCCTGATCGGCCTCGCGTTTTTCGTCGTGGGTCTCCTGGCGGGGCTCGTCTCGGCGTTACCCGCGATGTTCCGTCTGCGGATGGAAAACGGGCGTCTGAAGCGCGAATTGCGCGTCGCGCGCGAGGCGCCCGTCGCGGTGCAGGAACCCCCGATGCCTCCCCTCATCTGACGGGGCCCGGCCGGCGCATGCCTGACGCCGTCGGCCTCCATATGACTCTTCGACTATTCGCATGGATCTAGACTTCTGGTGGCTGCTGGTCATCCCCGTCGCGTTTGCACTCGGCTGGATCGCGTCCCGCTATGACCTGAAAACGCTGCTGTCCGAGAACGCGAATCTGCCGCGCTCGTATTTTCGCGGCCTCAACTTCCTCCTCAACGAGCAGCACGACAAGGCCATCGACGCCTTCATCGAAGTCGCGAAGCTCGATCCCGAAACCATCGAACTGCACTTCGCGCTCGGCAACCTGTTTCGGCGGCGCGGCGAGACCGATCGCGCGATCCGGGTGCATCAGAATCTCCTGAGCCGCGCCGATCTGCCGGTTGCCGAGCGCGACCACGCGCTCTTCGAGCTCGGACAGGACTTCCTGAAGGCGGGCCTGCTCGACCGCGCGGAGGAGACGTTCCGCTCGCTCGAGGCCGGCGAGTACGCGCTCGGCGCACAGCGCGCGCTCCTGACCATTTACGAGATCGAGAAGGACTGGCCGAAGTCGATTGCGACGGCCGAACGCATCGAGAAGATGGGCGCGCCGTCGCTCAACAAGGAAATCGCCCATTTTCATTGCGAACTCGCGCAGGAAGCACTGCAGCGCAAGAACCCCGACGAGGCGCGGGCCGAACTGAAGCTCGCGCTCGCGGCGAACCCGGAGAACGTGCGTGCGACGATCCTCGTCGGCGATGTCGACGCGGCCGCCGGCACGCTCGAAGCCGCGATTGTCTGCTGGAAGCGTGTCGAGACGCAGAACGCGGCATATCTGCCGCTCGTCGCCGAGAAGCTGATGAACGCGCTCAGCGCGCTCGGCCGCGCGTCCGAGGGTGTCGATCTGCTGATCGACTACGCGAGCCGCTATCCGTCCAACGATCTGCTCGATGTGGCGTTCAAGCATGCCGCGGAGCTTCGCGGACTCGAAGCCGCCCATGCGCTCGCGCGCCAGCAGATGCAGGCCGCACCGAATCTCGCGGGCATGACGCGCCTGCTCGAAGCGCAGGAGGCCACTGCGGACGAACCGCGTCGCGGCGAATTGCAACTGATGCGCGCGCTCGTCAAGCAGCGGACCAAGAACCTGCCCCGCTACACGTGTCAAACTTGTGGTTTCCGCGCACGTCTTTTCTACTGGCAGTGTCCCGGCTGCAGCGGCTGGGAAACGTACGCACCGCGTCGCGTCGAGCCCATTACCGGCTAGCCGGCTTCGAGGTGGGCCTGCGCCCGACGCACGCGAACGGCTTCGAACGGTCGTGATCGTCTGGCATCAACCGGCATCTACAGAACAACCGGAAAGCGTATGAAAATTACCATCGTCGGCACGGGTTACGTCGGTCTCGTGACCGGCGCGTGTCTCGCCGAAATCGGCAACGACGTGTTTTGCGTGGACGTCGATCCGCGCAAGATCGAGATTCTCAACAACGGCGGCGTGCCGATCCACGAGCCGGGTCTTCAGGAAATGCTGAGGCGCACCCGCGCGGCCGGCCGCATCCAGTTTTCCACCGACGTGAAGGCGAGCGTCGAGCATGGCGAGATCCAGTTCATCGCAGTCGGCACGCCGCCGGACGAGGACGGCTCCGCCGACCTGCAATACGTGCTCGCGGCGGCGCGCAACATCGGGCGCTATTCGAACGGCTTCAAGGTGATCGTCGACAAGTC
>Ga0163162_10000846_pt1 | contig 28428 bp, 29 predicted proteins | sample S55metaG_FD_115310 | JGI IMG/M metagenome (GOLD analysis project Ga0163162, IMG submission 115310) | Switchgrass rhizosphere microbial communities from Kellogg Biological Station, Michigan, USA - S5-5 metaG | ecosystem: Host-associated > Plants > Roots > Rhizosphere > Soil | place: USA... | reverse complement strand
GTAGCCGGTCTTCCTGGATATCCCGAACTCCCGGCACAGCGAAGCCATGCTCTCCCCATCCTTGAGCCGAATCACGAAGCGCATTCGTTCGTCCATAACAGAACTTTCCTTCCATGGCATCCCCTTTCCCGCCTCCCTTCAGGCGAAAAAGTGTAACCCATGTCTCCGGTACGTTCTGTTACCTATGTCTCGGAACGGTCAACAAAGACTTATAGTTATCCGACCTTCCCAAACCCCTTCCTTGGTTTCCAGTTACGTACATCAAAAAACGTAACAAGCTCTCTCCTTATGAATCCTCTTTGTATGAGTACAGCTAAGAAACCAAACCCGCCGGTGGATATCATTCTTGAAGATTCCGGTCCTCCCGTCACGGACCTGCCGGAACAGCAGGATAGTAACAAAGTGGATATCGACGACGCGCAAATACAAGAGCCGAAGGATAACGCGTTTAAGAAGTCCGCTCAGCCCGACGCAGAGCCAAAGCGGCGGCGGAAAAGAGCGTGAACTAGTTCGGGGAATATGTCCCGAAACACTCTGCTCAACGGTTTAGTCTAACCAGCACACCCCGACTGGCAAAGCGGGGCGCGAGGGTGGCACCTTCCTCCAACTTATCCTCGGACAGACGTGCCACCCCCCCACAATTACAGAACATCTGCTCCCAAAGGCGCGCTTCCGTGTTGCCTCGAACATTTTTAGACAGCGCGAATGTTAGTATACGATCAAGAACCGCGCGCTGGATCGTTTAAAGCGGGGCGCTTGAAAAACAAGGAGAAACACGGAGAGATGACGAAGAAATTGGCGAAAGGGGCGTTGCTTCTCACGCTGGCGTCGGGGGCGGCCTGGGCTCAGGTCAATGCGGGCGCACAGAAGCCGGAAGCCAGCTTGCCCTTCACCATGACCACGGTGAGCACCTTTGAATTGCCTTGGCGGCTGGCGTTCCTCCCGGATGGTCGCATGCTGATCACCGAAAAGATCGGGCCGGTTTGGTTGGTGACCCAACAGGGACAGAAGATCCCAGTGGCTGGTACGCCTCCAGTCTATTGGCAGGGCCAGAACGGCATGCTGGGCGTCTTCCTCTCGCCCAATTACGCTACCGACCAGAGCATTTATCTCACCTATGTCGAGCCGGGTGACTATGGCGGCGGCCTGGCGCTCGCCCGCGCCAAACTGAATATTACGGCCACCGCGGCTAGACTGCAAAACTTCGAGGTGTTGTGGCGCCAGATGCCCAAGGGCAGGGGAGGCCAGGAAGGCGGGCAGATCGCCTTCTCGCCGGACGGCCAGTATCTGTTCCTCACGGTTGGCGACCGCCAGCGCTTCACCCCCGCCCAGGATCCAAACCAGCCCGAAGGAAAGATCCTGCGCCTGACGCTGGACGGCAAACCGGCCCCCGGCAATCCCGACTTCGACAAAACCGGCTCCGCCACCATTCCCCTGATCGATCCGCCTCGCGATACCGAAGCCGCCAAGACCGCGAAGGTGGTAAGCACCTATACCTTTGCCGGTCCCAACATGACACCGGCTGAAACCTGGGCCAGCGGCTTCCGCACTCCCTATGGCATGGCGTTTTCGCCCACCGGCGAATTGTGGGAAGTCGAGCATGGCCCGCGCGGCGGCGATGAGCTGAACCTGATCGAGAAGGGCAAGAATTATGGCTGGCCGCTGGTCTCCTTTGGCCAGAATTATGACGGCGTGCCCATTCCCAATCCTGACACTCGGCCCGAGCTGGCGATGCCGGTGATCTATTGGGTGCCGGTGATCGCGCCGGGCAATCTGATGTTCTACCGCGGCACCCAGACCTTCCCGCAATGGAACGGCAACGGCTTCATCAGTGGCCTGGGGACCATGTCGCTCAACCGCATCGTCTTTGACGGCCATGGCGGCGCCAAGACCGCCGAGCGCTGGGATGTGGGTCACCGCATCCGGGATGTGGAACAAGGTCCCGATGGCTCGCTGTGGATGCTGGAAGACGCCAATCCCGGCGCTCTGTTCCATGTGACACCTAAGTGATCACTTCGCGTTAGGCGTAACTTTCGCGTCGGTCTTCGGTCTCCCGGGGCGGATGGCCCGCTGGATGACGTGCTATAGTTTTTGTTTCGGCATCGGAGGATGTTTCTTATGGAACCATCCAACGATCACGAACTGGCAATCAAACTAGCCGTAGATACCATCGCTGCTCAGGGCAGGCTTTCCGTAATATCGTCGATCCCCGAGATTGCAGGCTCTCTGCAATTCATCATGTCAAGGTCGGATACCGAGTTCCTGGTGCAGTATTTGCGCTGGCGGATGGATCGGCCAAGGAGATTCAGGGTGATGGATTCGACAACAGCATCAATACTCGCAACTCCCCCTTACCATAGCCACGTTGTGTATCCCTACACGAACGACGAGCATCTGGTAGATGCTGTTGGTTTTTTCACGGCGGGCGGGTTGGACCGGGACGGTGCTGTCATTCTCATTGCCACGGAGGCTCACCGCTCTGCGATCAAGAGATACCTGAAAAGCGATGGCCACGTCGAGGCTCTTGAAGCAAGCGGTCAGCTTGTGTTTCTCGATGCCGCCGAACTGATGAGCACGTTTATGATAAACGGCAATCCAGATGCCAAGATCTTCAAGGCTGGAATAAGAACGCTCATCGAGAAGGCTAGTCGCGATGAACGTACGGGACGTAACCGAGAGGTGCGTCTTTTTGGTGAAATGGTAAGCCTGTTATGGCCAAGCAACAGTCCAGCAGCGGAACGATTAGAAGAGTTGGGAAACGAGGTCATTGAGGAGTATTCGATCCCGATCTTTTGCGCGTACTCATTGAACGGTCCGGGCCGGAGCCAATTGCCTGAGTCAATCATAAAGGCACATTCGCACTCAATCGCCCTGTAGCCTTAGCGTTGCCCCCCAAAACTGCCCTCTCACAGTTACGCGGAAGATGGGATAAGGCGCCGTTAGCGTAGCCTTATTTTCCCGAACCTCTGCCACACACGAAAATCTCGCCGACCTTGATTGTAGTCTTCCTGTTCAGCGGCGGTCAGCCATATCATAGCGGGAAGAATGCAGGCAGGCGCACCGCACATCAAGATCGTTCCCTGTTCGGGTGGGTAGGGACGAAGATACTCGACTCTAGTCCCTTTGGGCGGTCCGCATCTTTCACATCGCGCTGCGGCCATCCTGAATCCCTTCCATTCCGCCTCTCTGGCAAGTGGACTGCCAACGCGCAAGTAGTTGAGTGTGTTGTATAAGTTACGGCGTCAACGGATCGGGGAGCTGCATTTCTCGCAGGTAAAGCGATGGCGACTGCATTTCTCGCAGGGGATGGAGCCCGGACCACCGGACCGCAATCAAGCCAGCAACCTTTTCTGGGACTCCCAAGTGGACGTGTAGCTGACTTCACGCGGGTCAGACGCGGGTTTTTTCCTTTACTTACGATTTTGCTTTAGAATAGCTGGCAGGAGCGAGCAACGATGAAGACCTTCTGCGTTCCAGCATTTGTCATCCTAACCCTGGTCTCTGCGGCAATGCCGCTAGCGGCACATCACTCATGGCCGATTACCTATGACCGGCTGGTTACTGTGAAGGGCACGGTAACTGAGTTCAAGTGGGCCAATCCGCACCCGATGATGACTCTTGAGGTTCAGGCCAATGACGGTAAGACGGAGAAATGGCTGGTTGGGGGCCCTGCGATCATCCGGATGGAGGCTAACGGGTGGACCAAGACCTCGGTGAAGGTCGGCGACGTGATTACGGGCATCGGCTATCAGTTTGCCAATGGCGAGAAGGTCCTCAGGCTGGAGCGCGTCGTGCTGCCCGACGGCAAGGAACTACGCCTCTACGGCAAATAGACAAGTGGATCGCCCCACGTTGTCCCAATGCGCTGCACCTTGGTACTCGCGATTGGCGTGACATTCAGTCTGCCGGCTGTCGCGCAATTCGACGGCTGGTTTGACGGTTCTCCCGAGCATCCCTCCATCGACTATGCTGGTCGGCCGGTAAGAGATCCAGTCGCGGAATTGAATCGCAAAGTCCAGGAAGGCGCGGTCGAGCTTAAGTTCGACCCCTCGCAAGGATATTTGCGATCCGTGCTCAAAGCGTTGGATGTTCCGATCGAATCACAGATCGTGGTCTTTGCGAAGACCAGCGTGCAAGCGTCGAGGATCAGCCGGAGCAATCCGCGCACGCTGTTCTTCAACGACTCGGTAGTGATCGGGTGGGTGCATGGCGGGTTCATGGAGCTTGCGGCGCAGGACCCGCAGCAAGGAGTTATCTTCTATACGCTCGACCAGAGCGTCACCGGACATCAGGAGCGGACGATGAAGCTGCCGGTCCTCCCGCTCTTCAGGCGTCAAAATGATTGCCTGACGTGCCATATCTCCTACGCGACACTTGGTGTGCCTGGAATGCTGGTGCGGAGCGCTCTTCCGGGCCCCGACGATTTTCCAATCCGAAGGTTGGGCGACTACCTGACAGATCATCGCAGTCCTTTGGACGAGCGCTGGGGTGGCTGGTATGTGACGGGTGGTAGCGGATCAGTCAGACATCTCGGCAATATCGTCCTCACCAGTCCCGAGGCTCCAGCATCCTCGGTTTCGAGCGAAACGCTTCAAACACTGGCGGGGAAGTTCGATACCAGCGAATATCTTTCACCCTACAGCGACATTGTTGCGTTGATGGTTTTCGATCATCAAATGCGCATGAATAATCTGCTTACCAGAGTCGGTTGGGAAGCACGTTACGCAGCCGATGAACATCGAAAGGACCAGGCGGCTCACGTTCGCGATGCGGTGAATGAACTCGTGGATTACCTTTTGTTCATTGATGAAGTTCCGCTCCAGCATCCGGTCGAAGGGACGTCCGGATTCGCCGAAAAGTTCTCTGCACAGGGGCCGCGCGATGGTAAGGGCCGTTCTTTGCGGCAGCTGGATCTCAAACGACGGTTAATGCAATATCCGTGCAGCTATATGATTTACACGGAGGCATTCGACAATCTACCGGGAGACGTGCGCGATGCCATCTTCCAAAGGATGTGGCAGATCCTGTCGGGGCAAGAAACGGGTAAAAGGTATGCGCGACTCTCTCTCGGGGATCGCCAGGCAGTCGTTGATATTTTGCGCGAAACGAAGCAGGGATTGCCCGTTTACTTCAAGTCACTCACGCGATAGCAGGTAGCCGGATAATTGTTGGTTGATACTGGAACCATGAGATTGATTACGGCTTGGTCATCGGGAAAATAACACGGTATCGCTCGTCTTGTGGATTGAAGCACGAGCAGTGATGCTTGAAGTCCTTGAGCGACGCGACCGTCTCCAGCAGAGTCTTCCGCATCGACACCGCCATGCGTTCAAAACCAGATGCGGAGGTTTGAGAAACATCCGCCGGCCGCAGACCTTCCGCATAGTTCATCACGTACTGAAGCGTGGCGTAATGAATTCCAGCCTGCCGGGCGTAGACGATATAGGTTCCGTCGAGCGTGCAGGTAACGTCGCCGCCCAGCGTCTTCAACATGCGAACCTCGGCGGGAGTTTCCCATCGATCAGTGCGCGTCTGCATCAGCGTGCCGCCATAATGGACTTTGGCGAAGTGATACGTAAGCGCCTGATCGTAAAGCGCCCTGCGAAGTTCCGGGCAGAGCACCGGGCTCATACGCGTGCCCCAGCGCTTCCACTCGGTGTTGGCGCTGCCTTTAAAGAAATAAGGCAGAATCGATTGGGGATGGTTGGGCTTGAGGTCTATGTAGTCGTCCACGATCACGACGTCGTCCATGGCGTAATTCGGGTTGAGGCCGCCAATGAGATTTCCGTGAAGAACATTGCGGACTCCCAAGGCCATGAGCATTACCCAAAGCTGAACGGTTCGCTCACCCGGATACTGCTCGTCATCGGTCGCCGCGATTTCGCCGCTCCCGACGTCGCCATAACGCGTGACGTAATAAAAGGGGACGCCTTTGTAATTTAGCTTCCGGATGAGCGGGCTTTTGCCTATTGGGGTGTCAATGGTAAACGACTTTTCAAACTGCGCCATGGACTCGAGATCCAGCCATTTGCGATCTCGGTTAATGATGGCGATGTCGACGTTTTCATTCTCGGCCGCCCGCGCAGCGAGGGCGCCGACTTGGACCAGCGCGGCCAGTGAAATTAGGTGGCGGCGAGAGATTGGGAATTGATCATCATCCATAAATGTTCATCTCCTATCGGGCAAGCTCTTCAGAATCAGCTGCCGGAAGTGTTCGGTGTCTTTGCGGATAGCTACTTCGTCCATGGTGAGCAGCTTGCGGCCCTCCATGAGGACTCGGCCATTGACGACCACAGTCTGGACGTCGGAGCCTTTGGCCATGTACACCAATTGCGATTCATAGTTGTAGACCGGCTGCAACTCCGTGCGATCCAGGCCCACCACGATGAGATCCGCTCGCTTGCCGGCCTCGAGCGAACCGATTTCTTTTTCCATGTGGATGGCCCGCGCGCCTTCGATGGTCGCCATATCCAGGACTTGGCGCGCCGTGAGCGCGTGCCAATCCTTGCGCACAGCCCGCTGGAGTTTTACCGCTGAGTCCATCTCTTGAAAGAGGTCCAGATCGTTATTGCTGACGGCGCTGTCGGTGCCGAGACCAACTGAAATTCCAGCCTGTCTTATATCCGCGACACGCGCCACGCCACTTCCGAGTTTGGCATTGCTTTCCGGATTATGCGCGACGCTGACGCCGCGTTCCTTCAAAATGGCGATGTCCTGATCGGACATACGGATCGCGTGAATGGCCAGAACATTCGGTCCTAGGAAATTCAGGGAGTCCAGATAGGCCGTCGGCGTCATTCCGAACTGTTTCTGAATCTGCTCGCTTTCTTCCGGCCCCTCGGCTAGGTGGATCACCAGAGGAACTTGGCGTTTCCGGGCAAGATCGGCGGTGAATCGCAACACTTCGGTGGGGACGGTGTAGGGCGCGTGCGCGGCCAGGCCGACGGTGATGAGCGAATCCTTGCCGTTCCAGTCGCGGTAAAGTTTGTCGAATTCAGTTTCCGCTGCGTCGCGATCGATTTTATCTTTGGAGAATGGCAGCCGCAAAGTGACCAATGTGCGCATACCGGATTGCGACGCCACCGAGGCCACCAGCTCCGGCCGGTAATACATTTCGACGAACATGGTCGTGCCGTTGCGAAGCATCTCCAGACAGGCGAGCCGGTCGGCGGCAAGGCGGAAACCCGGCAGCTCATCGAATTGACGATGTAAGCCCGTCAATGCCTCGCCCCAGGTGGCCAGGCTGTAATCGTCTGCGAGGCCTCGCATCAGGATCATGGAGGAATGGGTGTGAAGATTGATGAGCCCGGGAAGTACCGCGCGGCCGGTAGCGTCGATCACACGATCGGCGGTGAACGAGCCGGCTTGGTCCAGCGGCCCGACGGCAATGATACGACTGTTCTCGATGGCCACGAAGCCCGCACCGATGATGCGGTGCTCCGGGTCCATCGTGAGAACGGTGCCGCCGCGGACCATCAGGTCGGCGTGGCGCGGGGCTTGGCCGCTCAGGAGCACCGCGGCAAAACAGCCAATGGCAGTTACACGCAGCATGGCTAGAATTTGTACCGCAGGCCTAGCTGCATCTCAAAGGGAGTGCCCGGAACGTTCAGCACTCCGAAAGTAGCCGAACCGACGGTAGTGTTGGTAGTCGTGAAATTGGAAGCGTTCGTGAGATTGAAAAATTCCACGCTGCCGTCGATCACGTGATTTTCGTGCACCTTGAAGGAACGCAACAGCCGCAGGTTCCAGCTGAATAGCCTCGGCTGGCGATAGCCGTCCCAGGGCGCGGACACTCCGTTGATAAACGGACGATCGGTGAACACGCCGTCGCCGTTCGCGTCTGCCTTCAAAGTCCCGTTATAGGGAAGGCCCGTCTGGTAGGTGATCGTTTGTGACAGGACGAAATGCCACGGCAGATCAAAAACGCCGCTCAATACAGCGCGGTGACGAACATCTTCGATTGAATAGCCGCAGTCCTGGCGAAGATTTAGGCTATCTTGCGCGTTCACAGCCTGCACACGATTGAAGGAATCGCCGGAATTGTCGCGCTGGTGCCCATACGTGTAGCTAGCCTGAAACTGGACGTGTTTGGAATACCGCTTTTGTAACATGATCACCAGCGCGTTGTAGGTGGCTCGGGCTGAACTAGCGATATCGTTAATTTGATTGAATTGCGGGAACGGACGAACCTTCGTGTTGTAAATCGGACGGCCGTCGGGGCCGAACTGGGTGGCGGGAAACAGATTGATATTCCGGAACTGATCCCCGTGCACGGTATTGCTCATCTGGAAGTCAACGGAAAGGGTGAGGCTGCTGGTAAGCTGATGCTCGACTCCAGCGGTCCACTGGAAGGAGCGCGGGAGCGCGAAATGCGGATCGACGAAATCGATATTCAGCAGCGGGATCGCATTTGACGGCAACTGGCTGAAGCTTGCAAATTGGCTCGGGAAAACTGGAATCAAGTTTCCGCCGGGGCCCGTTGGCGTGAGGGACACGTTGGATCCGGTGGTGCCGTTGGTGTCGAACGCGCGGACGATCGCGATGCCGTCGGTGCGGGCGTAAAATATCCCGGCGCCTACGCGGATCGCGGTTTTATTCGATTTGGAAGGATCCCAGGCAATGCCCAGGCGCGGCGCAAAGTTCTTCCAGCTACTGGGAATCGGTCCCGCCAGCGGAAACGCGAGGTTGGTACGGGCGCTGTCATTGGATTCGCCTTCCCAGCGGACTCCGTAATCGATGGTCAGATTCGGGAGGACGCGATACTTGTCCTGGGCGTATAGCGCCACTTCACGGGTACTGAAATTGTCTGTCCCTGCCTGTTGGAGCGTATTTCCGTTCAGCGGCACGAATTGCGTGAACGACGCCGGCTGGAGCGCGAGGAACGACGCGAGCGAGGTGAACGTGTAGGAGCCCCGGGCACTGGACGCGAAGAATTCGTCGAGGCCGGTGAGGTTTACGTCGGTTCCGAACTTAAAATAATGTTTGCCGTGGTTGTAGCTGAAGTTATCCGAGATCTGCTTGCGGCTCTGGATAAATGGGTCGATGTCCGAAGCCTGCCCGCCAATCGTGTAGTTCTGGCCGTTTACAGAGACGGTTGCCGTCGGGAAATTCGCCCCGAGTGGATCCCGCACAATCGGTTGCGAATCGCGCGAGTACTGGAAGCGTACTTCGTTCAAGTATGTTGGACGCACAAAGTTGTAACTGAGAATGACCGACTGCACATTGTCGAGCTGGTCGCGATTCGTGCCGATGGCTGCGTTCGGGTTACTCAGAGCGTTCTGCGCACCCGCCGAAAGAACGTTTACCCGAGCCGAAATCTGGTTGGCTGAATTGAGGTTATAGTCAGTCTTGAAGAATCCATTGATGCCGTCGTTGGTCGAATTAAACCGGCCGGTCTGCGCGCTTAGATTCAGCGCCGGTACCACCTGAGCCGCCGCTTGGATAAGCGAAGAGGGAAGCGTAACGAAGTTCGGAGTATGGGACTTCTGTTCATCGTAGGCCGCGAAGAAAAAGAGCTTGTCGCGAATGATCGGTCCTCCCAGACTGCCCCCGAACTGCTGCGTCCGGAAGTTTAGCGGCCGGCCCAACGCGTCATCAACCGAAAGCGCGGAATCGCGGAGATAGTAGAAAGCGCCCCCATGGAATTGATTGGTCCCGGACTTGGTGACTACGTTGATTCGTCCGCCTTGCGCCCGTCCGAATTCGGGACTGAAGCCCGCGCGCACGACTTCGAACTCCTGGACCGCCTCCTGGCTAAGGAGGAAAGGCGCCGACGCGCCGGTTTGCAAACCGCGCAGGGGTGATTTGAAGTCAGCTCCATCCACCGAAATTCCAGTGGTAACTTCCGAGCCTCCTCCCACGGAGATGCGATTGCCCTGCGTACTCGGAATCAAAACCGCGGTCGGCGTGAGCAGAACAAAGTTCGTGAAGTCACGCCCGTTGGTGGGCAGGTTATCGATGGAACGGCTGTCGATAACCTGCGTTCGATCGTACCTCGTGGTTTCGACGGCCGGTGCTTCATCGACGACGGAAATGGTCTGGCCAACAGCCGACAGTTCCATAGTGACGTCCACGACCAGCTCCTGGCCGACGCCCAGTTTGATGCCGGTGCGTTTCATGGATGCGAACCCGCTGTTGGACGTCTCGAGAATGTAGTCACCGAGAGGCAGCAGCGAAAAACGATAGTAGCCATTTTCATTCGACATGGCCTGTCGAGTGAGTCCGGTCTGCACATGTGTGACGTTGACAGCGACGCCAACAACCACAGCCCCAGACTGGTCGTGAACTGTACCCGAGATAACGCCTGTAGAGGCCTCGGTTTGGGCCCACAACGCCGATACAGCAAAGAAAACAAGAATCGAGAGACGAGATATGAATGAATACACAAATCCCAACCTAAACATGAAGCCCCTTAAATGAGAAGTGGATTCGGCGAGACAGGAGGAGCCGAAGCGTGTTGCGTACCGCTACGTGGTGGTTAAATCAGAGGCTAGCATCCGCGAAGCAGATTTTCAAGAGCCGAATGGGCCTACAAAACGTGGAGTATTCGTCATAGCGTTTGGACTCCGGGGTCGACTACGTCGCCAGCATTTCTTTAAAGAATTGCAGGCTGGCTGCGCCGTCCTCTTCAAACGTTCCGTTGCCTTCGATGGAAAGCCCGCCCTGGTATCCGATCTCCTTCACCAGCGAAAAGAAGCGCCGATACTGCGGGTCCTCGGTGGCGCTGCGAGGCCAGCGCCGGCCGGCAGGGTTGGCGAAATGTAAGTGGACGATGTCTTTTTGCGCCACGCGAATAATTTCCGGGTCCTCGTTTTGCTGCCGCAGGTGGTAGAAGTCGACAATGATTTTCACATTGGGGTGGTTCACTTCATGCGCCAACTTCATCGCCTCGGCGGCAGTGTTGATGATGTTGCACTCTTGTTTGCGCAGCGGCTCGATGCCGATCATGAGATTGTTCTGTCCCGCGATGTCCCCGAGGACGTGGAGAAAGTCCTGCATCTGCCGCCATGCGGTGTCTCGCGAGAATCCGTCGGGAACATTCCGCGACTGGCTGCTACCCCAAACCACAATTCGTCCTCCAAGCTGGCGGCAGCGGTCGAGGTTCCGTTCAAGGTAAGCCTTCACGTCGTCCTGCTGCGCTCTGGCATTTTCGCCGACCACCTGGTACTTACGAATCAGACTTCGAAAGGCGCGGCAGCGGATAGGAGAGGCCAAAACTTGCGATTTCAGCGCCGCGAATTGTGTGTCGTCCATCTGCGAGATTTCGGTAACTTCCATCTCGTAGTAGTCAAAGCCCAGCCGGACGGCGGTATCAAAGTGGGCGGCGCTCGCGCACCCGCCGAATTCGATGTTGCCTACTTTCGCCCGCGCAGACTGGCCAGCCGCCACGGTACCAAGGGTAGCGAGAAATGTGCGTCTCTGCATGACGCTATTCTCCGCTTTTAGGGGACGAACGCCAAGCGGGCGGCGATTTAATTCGGTGGGACAGGTCGGGGCAAAGTCTGAGGAAACTCTAGCGGTCGAGGAGGAGTCTAAACTCGCATGATCCGCCAAGCCGCATTTGTGCTTTACTCGGTGATTGCTGTCGGGCAAATCCAGCCGGAAGATCCCTTCGACGCCGCGAATCAGGCGTACTGGCAGGCTCGCCAGAAGGGCCAGTATGATGTGGCGACCGCTCAGCGCGAGCGGATGAATCAACTCCTGCAAGCGGAGCCGGCGGACCAACCGCAATTCGCAGGCCAGGCGCGGAGCCTTGCGCAAGCCTATGACGGCGACGGGATGAGTGCTACGGGCCTGGCGGTTTTAGAAGGAGCGCTGGCGCGTGCTGACGCCGCCAAAGCCCTGGGTTCGGCGCGTGCCTCATTGCTGATGACCCTGATGACCCTCGCTTCCTTCTGGGAGCGCGATCGGAATATGCTGAAATCGCTGGCGTCTCTGGAGAGGGCCGCAACGGTCTTGGAGCAGACGCCGGTGGCCGAAGATCCGCCGCAGGGCGGCGGCGCCGGGCGATGGTTCATCGCGGCAAACTCACGGGCAGACGTGGCGGTCCGTGGGGGAGCAATTTCGCGGGTCGGGAACGCGACAGGGCTAAGCCCTTACGGCGCGGCGCCCACGGCTATCCGAATGTCTGTTTATACGCAGCTTGCCGACCTCTACCAGCGGTTAGGCCGCCGGGACCAGGCCGCGGCGGTATTAGCGAAAATGAAGGCGCTTCCAGCCAAATCGAACAGCTGGAATCTGGCTCAGTATTACCAACAGCACGGCGATCTTGAGCAGGCCGCCGCGATTTACCGGAAGCAGATGGAGGAATCGCAGTCCGATCCACAGCAGATGCTTTTTCCGGCCCAGTCACTGGCTGGCATATACGAGCAGATGAAGCGCCCGGCCGATGCCGAGGCGGTGCTCCGGGAGGCAATCACCGCAACCGACGCCTCGGGTAAGCCGGAGCTTGCCGCGCAGAGCCGCGGATTGCGTCAGAGGCTCGCGATGCTGCTGTACCAGAGCGGCCATGCAGACGCGGCCGATCAAGTTTTTCAGCCGCCAGCCGATAACGACCCGGCGGCTGCTTATCTTGCTGTCAATTATGCCAACTATCTTGGCGCAACCAAGCGCGCGGCCCAGGCCGAAACGCTCCTCGCGGACTATTTAGCCGCGCATCCCGGCTTGAATGCGCATGAACAAGCGAGCATTCTCATGCCGCTCGCGAATTGGGCGCGCATCGCAGGCGACACGAAACGCGCCGACGAATACCAGCTCGAAAGTTCCCAAAAGCTGCTGCGGAAAGATCCGCCGGCCGACGCTATCCTCATCGGGCCGACGCTTCAGAAGGCGCAGTCGGAGGCAAATACAGGCAATGCAGCGGAGGCTATCGCGCTGGCGACACAAGCGATCGCGCAATCCGGAAATGCATCGGACCGTGAGGCGCTGGCATATATGGCACCCACCGTGGCAGACGCCATCAGCAGAAAAGCTCCGGTGCAGGCGGACGAGTTGTATCGGAATGTCACCGCAGTGACGCAGAGTTGGTCGGGGGACACGATGCTGCCATACCTGGCGATGTTAGGTGGCTACCCGCGGTTTCTGCTGTCGAAGGGGCTCCGGCAATCGAGCGTTATCGAAGCGCGCTGAAAACGGCTCGTGGCGCGGACACTGGGTGGATGGAAGAGCCGCTCAGACTTACCATCGAGCTGGAGCGCGGGCGTAATTCGCCGCAGGCTGCGATACTGGCGGCCCAGAACCTGATTGGTCTCGAGGAGACTCTGGACGGGCCCACCAGTGAGCCGTTGTATCGCGCCGCGGAGACGTTGGCGGACCTGTATCGATCGAACGGCGATTCCGCTCGCGCGTTGCCTTTGTTGCAGCAGCTGATCGCCATTGCCGATGCGGTTTTCCGGGCGGATGATCCGCGGCGGGGCCAGTCGCGTGCGAATGCAGCGGCCGTGCTGATCGCTGAGCGCCGGCCGGACGAGGCCGAACCGTTGGTCCTGGAAGCGATCCAGCTGCGCACGGTGAACCAGGCAGGGAGCAGGGACGGTTTGACGCAGATGCTAGAGCAGATTCAAGCAATGAAGAAAGCGCGGTAATCGGCGGATTCGTGGACGGTGGTGCAATAGGATTGTGATCACTATGTTCACTCCGGAAGAGCGTGAGCGCCTGCGCTCCGAGCTCCTGGAACGCGTCGCCAGGGATCAGCGCATCAGTGGCGCCGCGATTACAGGCTCGGGGGCAGCATCACGCGAAGATCGATGGTCTGACATAGATCTCGCCTTTGGCGTCGGGGACGTCGGTGAAGTGCCGAATGTGCTCTCCGATTGGACCGCTCACATGTACGATCGGCATCTGGCTCTGCATCATGTGGACGTCCATGCGGGCGCGTGGATTTATCGCGTATTTCTGCTCTCTAGCACTTTGCAAGTCGATCTCGCTTTCGTTCCTGCGGCGGAATTCCGAGCCTTGGCGCCAACCTTCCGCCTTATCTCTGGTGAGGCGAAGGAGCCCCAGCACGTTCAGCCACCGCCCGCAGCAACCATCATCGGCATGGGTTGGCTATACGCACTCCACGCGCGGAGTTGCATTGCCAGAGGAAACGTGTGGCAAGCGGAATACATGATCAGCGGTATGCGTGATAACGCGCTGGCGCTTGCCTGCATTCGCCACGGCCTGCCTGCCGTCCATGGGCGCGGTATGGACCAGTTGCCGAAGGAAGTAACTGCGCAATTCGAAGGCTCTCTGGTACGGCAGTTGGACGCCGCCGAGCTCTCGCGGTGCTTCAGAGTTGCGATGGACGGTCTACTCAGTGAGATTCGATGCGCAGATCAAGCGCTTGCCGGACGGTTGCAAGACGCGCTTACACTTCTGGCCGCTCAAGGCTTCACGTAATCACGCAGGAATTGAACCAGCAAGGCGCTCACCTTTTCCGGCTGTTCCTGCTGCACCCAATGTCCAGCGCCATCGAGAAGGTGGAATCCGACCATGTGCGTGCAGGCGCCGGTGCGCATCTTGTCGACCGCACCCGGCGTTTGATACACGCCCCAATCGCTTTTCCCTGCGATGTATTGCGAGGGCACGTCGATGGTGCGGCTCGAGAAGGTATGCATCTCCGCGATACTTTTGGGGTCCGAGCCGCGCCGCACGCGATAGCCCTGCAGCGCGCCGGTGAAACCGGTCCGGCCGTATTCAGGCTCGTACACATCGACCTCGGCTTCGGTCAGCGACTTGCAATGCGCGATGTATTCGGACGGCGGCATGAACGGCGCAATGTTCGCCGCCATGCCCTTGTCCTTTTCCATTACGTAATAGTTCGGAATTTGCGCCATCTCGGCAGCGGTACGTGCCTTCAGCGAATGGGGATGGTTCCCTTTGTAGTCGGCGCTCTTGCAAAAGTAATAGGCGCGAAAGAAGGCGTGAAGGCCTTGCGGCGCATGCAGCATGTCATCGTTGGCGCCTCGAGTGCGCTGATAGTTTTGATAGTACTTTCGCGGCGGGCTGAGCTTCGCCAGCTCAGCGTCAAGCTCGTCGTCGGTGGCGGCGGGACGCGGCAGTGGCGCCCCATTCGCTGTATCGAACGGCAACGAGGGCGCGCCCTCGAATGGCGAACTCATAATCGTGACCGAGCGGAAAATATCGGGACGAATGAGCGCGCACCACGAGGCGACTGGTGCGCCGGCGTCGTGGCCTACCACCATCGCTACCGAGCGGTGGCCCAGCGCGTAGACCAGCCCGATGGCGTCTCGGGTCATGTTGAGAATGCGGAATGGATCCGGATCGGCGTCGTAGGAATCGTCCCAGCCAATCGTGCGGCCGTAGCCGCGCTGATCCGGCGCGATCACATGGAAGCCGGCGGCCGCCAACGACGGCATCACCTTTCGCCAGCTATAGGCGAGCTCAGGGAAGCCGTGCAGGAGCAACACAGCGGGCCGGCCCGGCGTTTCGTAACCCGCCTCCAAAATATGCACGGTCATTCCGTTCACGTGTGAAATATGGCGGGAGCGGATGCCGGCGGGGAGCGTGCCATTGCCGTACGGCGGAACCTTGGAGAAATCGGTTTGTACGATGGCGGCACGCGCGGGCGTGTATTGCGTGAGCGCGAAGCCACCGAGCCCCGCCGCTGTCGCCAGGAAACTACGCCGCGAGGGATTGGCCGGTTTAGTGTTAGATGTCATTTTTGTATCTCACTTGACCTTGACGTACTTCCTGAGATTGTGCGCGGCGACGTCCGCCGCGTAGATGGAGCCCGCTTCATCCGCGGCTATGCCTGAGGCGGTTGTCCCGACATCCAGCTTGTCGGGGTCGGCCGGGTCGGGGATGAAAGCCTTGAGCGAGCCGTCTTTGGCATTCCCGACCACGATGCCGCGCAGCTGGCCCTTCTTGGCGGCAGGATCGGGGAACGAAGCGCCTACATAAATGGTGTCGTCTTTGCCGACAAATACGGAGCTCGGCTGACCGAATTGTTTCCACGCGGCGATGAATTTGCCGTCCTGATCGAAGACTTGTATCCGGTTGTTCTTGCGATCGGCGATAAATACATGGGCCTGCGAACCACCGATGAAAATGTCGTGGGGCTCGTCGAAATCGCCGGGGGCCGCGCCCAGGTGTCCCCAGGTCTTGATGAATTTGCCGTCTTTGGAAAACTTCACGACACGGGCGGAGTTGTGCTGGTTAGGTGCGTGGCCGTCGGTGACAAAGACGTCTCCGTTAGGCGCAATCGCAACGCCGGTCGGACGATCGAAGGTATCGGGGCCGTTACCGGAGACGCCTTCCTTGCCGATCATCATGAGCACTTTGCCAGCCGGACTCAATTTGAGGATCTCCTGGCCCATTACGACGCCCTCCGCGTTCTTGGCGGACATACCGAGCACTGTTGCCTCGTCGTTGACATCGCTAGTCCACAAGTTTCCCTGGTCGTCGACAGTGAAGGCGTGAGGATAGGCGAATAGCCCGACGCCAAAGCTTTTCAGAAGCTTGCCCGAAGGATCGAATTCCAAAATAGGCGGATTGGCATCGCCGCGCCCGATGCAGGTGGCGTGGCCGGGGGGCACGGTGTTGAAGCACCGGTGAAAGACCCAAATGTTGCCGTCGCTGTGGACGTGGACGCGGATGACTTCTCCCCAGTCGGCTCCGTTCATGCTCTTGGGAAGCGTCGGCCAGCCCTCCACGAGGCGATACGGATTGGGAAGCTCGGTTGGCTTGGGGTAGCGAGGCTGCTGGGCCCGCGCCGCAGCTACAAACATCGAGATAACAACCGCACTGGTTATAAGAACAAGTTTCGTCCGCCCTGAAGGTGACATCGTAGGCTCCAGTAAAAATCCCGATAGAAGTTTAGGATAGTCGTTTTTGCGGGTGAGTGCTCTGCTAAAGGACGCTCTCCAATAGACGGTCGAGAAAGGTCCGCTGGCCGGACAACAATCGGTGCCTCGCTTCTTCGATCGAGTACCAACAGCCTCGGTCGACTTCAGGCACTTCAATTTGACGGCCCGAACGTGGCGGCCACTCCATCATGAAGGTATTGCTCTTTAGCTTTTGAGGATCGCAATCACCCTCAAATGCCCACGCTGAAACGATCTTGCCGCCGGGCTGCTTCAAATCGCCAAGCGTAATAAAATCACCGCTGGGAACGAAGCCGGTCTCTTCCTCAAATTCGCGCTTCGCAACCTGCAACGGTTCTTCAGCGTCGAGGTACTCGCCCTTTGGGATGGACCACGCGCCCAAATCCTTCTTCGACCAGAACGGCCCACCTGGATGGACGAGGAACACCTCGATCTCAGAGTTCCGGCGGCGATACATCAGTAGACCCGCGCTTCGTTTCGGCATCGGTGTTTGATCCCGCGACTCCCGCAGTTGCTCTTCAGTTATCATCGCTTAGGCCCTCTATGGCTAAAGTCACGCTAAGGCCTTTTAGTGTTCTCGCCGCGGTGTGCTTGACCGCGTCGCTGGCGGTTGCTCAAAAGGCAGGCCCGTCGCGCGAGCCCGATGTTCCCTATATTCCGACGACTGAGACCGCCGTGAAGGCCATGTTAGAGCTAGCGGCGGTTAAGAGCTCCGATATCGTTTACGATCTAGGCTGCGGTGACGGCCGGATCGTAATCGCCGCGGCCAGGAGCTACGGCGCACGCGGGGTGGGGATCGATATCGACCCGGCGCTCATTCGCGAGGCTAAGCAGAACGCGCGCCAAGCGGGGGTCGAAAGGCGCGTCGAATTTCGTGAGCAGGATCTGTTCCTGGCGAACTTCCGCGAGGCCACGGTGGTTACACTGTTCCTGTTGCCGGCAATCAACAAGCGCCTGCTCCCGCAGCTCGAAGCCCTGAAACCGGGGACGCGCATCGTTTCCAACACCTTCGAGATCGGCGACTGGAAACCAGTGCGGGAAATCGTAGTCAAAGACGACCCGGCTGACAACTATTACTTCGGCAGCCATCGCCTGTTTCTCTGGATCGTCCCCGAACGCAAGTAACTGCGCGGTGCGACCGGTGGTGCGAAACGGTTAGGCTCCCGCGCCCGCTCCGGCCCCTTGAGCGCGCATCTGCTCCGCCATCTTCTTTTTCATTTCCTGGGGCGTGGGCTCGGCCTGATGGGTCGCGATCATCCAGGTGTTGCCATCCAGGTCGACGATGGTCCCGCAACGGTCGCCCCAAAACATGTCCATGACCGGTCCCTGCTGCGTGGCTCCCAGCTTTACTGCTTTGGCAACCGTTTGGTCCGCGTTCTCGGTTAAGAGGTAGAGGGTTACCGGCGAGGCTCCGATGGTCTTGGCGCTGCGGGCTCCCATTTGTTCTATCTCAGGGCCCAGCATCAGGGTGGTGCCGCGCAGTGTCAGTTCGGCGTGTATCGGCTTGCCGCCGGGTCCATTCATGATTCCGCGTTTGGCGAAGCCGAACGCCTTCTGATAGAAGTTCACGGCTGCCTTGATATCGCTCACCGTGAGCATGGTGCTCACCGGGCCATAGTTTTTCTTATTGAGGGGATCGATCTTTTTTGGCATATGCTCCTTTGTCGGCAAACTCATTCTATCGGAACTTGCGCTACGGCGGGGGGCGCTGGCCTTGTAAGTGAATTCCTGACTACCCGGGGAGCCTGGTGCTGCATTGTATGATCGAAGGGATGCACAAAGTTCTGGTGATGACGTGTTTGGCGTTGATCGTGACACTTCCAGGCGCTGGCCTGAATGGCGCAGCTTCCGCGGCCACGGTCACGCGGTACGAAGAAGTAAAGGATTGGCCGAGTCTTCCTCCCGGCGTTCAGCTTGGCGAAACCGCTGGGGTAGCTGTCGATGTAAATGGCCACGTGTTTATTTTCCATAGACCTGGCCGGGGGTTCGACATCAAGGCAACCACCAAACTGACCGAACCGGCGGTGCTCGAGATCGACGCTGACACCGGCAAACTCATTTCGTCGTGGGGCGCCAACATGTTTATGGTGCCGCACGGCATCACCATCGACGGGCAGAATAATATTTTCCTGACCGACGTCTCTTTGCAGCAGGTTTTCAAGTTCACGCACGATGGCAAACTCATTTTCGCGCTGGGGGAGCCGCGGGTCGGAGCCTGGGATGCCACTCATTTCAACGAGCCCACCGACATCGCGATCCGCCCGGACGAAACGTTTTATGTATCGGACGGCTATAAGAATAGCCGCGTGGCGCTCTTCGACCGCGATGGAAAATGGCTACAGGAATGGGGCAAGAAGGGATCGGGCGAGGGCGAGTTCAGTAATCCGCATGGACTGGTCTTCGTGCCCGGCAGTACCGACGTGCTGGTCGCGGACCGCGAAAACTCGCGCCTGCAACTATTCGACCGCGTGGGCAAGTTCAAGCGCCAGTGGACCGGCGAGAAGGGCGCGCAAACCACCGGGCGTATCTTTTGCGTGGCCGCCGATGCGGATGGCTTCCTTTACCTGGGAGTTCGCCGCGCCGACTACGATACCGAGCACACCGGCGTCCTCAAGCTAGACCGCGACTGGAATATTATTGCGTCCATCGGTTTCGGGAAACCCGGCGATCCCGTATTCAATGCGGTTCACGATATCGCTGTCGGCCGCGATGGCTCGATTTACGTGGCCGAAACCCGAACCAAGCGGGTCGTCAAGCTTCGGCCGGTCAAGCCGTAAGCCGGGCGGCACCCAAACTGAGGTGCCTCAGTACCACCTGCCAAAGTACCTCTTGACACGCACCGCCTCGTGCCACAACCTTGGAAAAGGCATGGCTGCCATGCCACGACAGTAACCGCATGATTACGAACTGGGGACAGGTTGAAAGCTACGCGTACTGGACTACGTTCACGGCGGCGTTTCTGGGGGTGTCGGTGTGGGAATCGATACGCCCCAGGGGGACGCTATTGGTTCCTGCCGCGCGGCGCTGGCGAAATCATGGGCTGCTCCTGGTGGTAGCTTCGCTGCTTTCGATGGTGCTGCTGCGTAGCACTCCGGTGTTGGCCGCGCTGGCAGTCCAGCACAGCACGTACGGTCTGACTTGGCTGGAGCGTGTGCCGGCGTTCGTCAGTTTCGTGGTGGCTGTTCTGCTGCTGGACTTGGTCAAGTACTCCACCCACCGGCTGCTCCACTCGACCGGCCTCCTGTGGCGGGTGCACCAGGTGCATCATTCAGACCCGGACTTTGAGGTTTCGACGGGACTTCGCGCGCATCCCTTTGAAACCATCCTGACGCAAGGGTCCGCTCTGCTGGTGATCCTGACACTTCGTCTTCCACCGGCGGCGGTGTTAGCGGCCGAACTGATGTCTTGCGCGCAAAGCTTCTTTCAGCACGCCAATGCGTCGCTGCCGCCTGCGCTGGAGCGCGCGCTGCGCCCGTGGCTGGTGACGCCGGATTTGCACCGCATCCATCACTCGATGGAAGAAGTGGATCAGCGGCGCAACTTGGGAGAGATTTTCCCGTGGTGGGACCGATTGTTGGGAACCTACTCGCCGCGCACGGCGACGGGAGATGAACAGTTTCCGACTGGGCTAAAGGGCGCCAAGAATGCCAGCAGCCTCCGCTTGGCCTTCATGCTGGCAACGCCCTTTAAATCTCAGGAGGAGCAGTGAGTTTACTTCTTGCGGCGCGCCCGCAATACCAGTAAGCCGCCCGAAAGCACGACGATTGCCGATGCCGCCGAAGCGCCGTCGATTTCCGGAGCGACGGCCGTACCCGCGAATGCGAAACTGGTTGCACCCACTAGCAACAGGCCCAGACCAAGAAATTTGTTCACGATTCTCTCCTTCGATCCATTCACTTCTTGCGGCGCGCCCGCAACACCAGTAAGCCGCCCGAAAGCAGGACGACTGCCGATGCCGCCGAAGCGCCGTCGATTTCGGGAGCGGCAATAGCACCGGCGAATGCGAAACTCGTTGCACCCAACAGCAACAGGCTCAAACCAAGAAATCTGTTCACGATTCTCTCCTCCGATCCATTCACTTCTTGCGGCGCGCCCGCAATACCAATAAGCCGCCCGAAAGCAGGACGACTGCCGATGCCGCCGAAGCGCCGTCGATTTCGGGCGCAACGGTGATCCCTGCGAATGCGAAACTTGCCGCACCCACCAATAACAGACTGAAACCGATAAATTTAGACACGATTGTCTCCTCCGACCGAAGTCGCAAAATCCATTATAGTACTGGGCGCACTTATTGTTTGCGGCGCGCCCGCAATACCAATAAGCCGCCCGAAAGCAGGACGATTGCAGATGTCGCCGAGGCGCCATCGATTTCCGGCGCGGCGACAGCGGCTGCAAAAGCGGAGCTAGCGGCGCCCACCAGCAGCAGGCTCAAACCAAGAATCTTGTACACGGTTTTCTCCTCTGCGTTTATTTCTTGCGGCGAGCGCGCAAAATCAGCAATCCACCCGAAAGCAGGACGATTGCAGATGCAGCCGAGGCGCCATCAATTTCCGGCGCGACGACGCCGCCGGCGAATGCAAAACTCGCTGCGCCCGCCATCAAAAAGCTCAAAGCAATAATTTTCGACATGACTTTCTCCTCCGATTGAAGTCGCAACGCTTATATTACAGGATGTGCTTATTTCTTGTGGCGGGTCCGCAGAACTAACAAAGCGCCCGAAAGCAGGACCAGCGCCGATGCTGCCGATCCGCCATCGATTTCCGGCGCGGCGACAACGGATGCAAACGCGGAACTGGCGGCGGCTGCCAATAGCAGGCTCAAACCAAAAAATTTCATCATGCGTACTTTCCTCCGATTAAGCCCGTAATGGGCTACGAGTAGTTGTACTACAGATGAGCAGAGGCTACAAGTCAGAAGGTGACATTTGTGAGTACTAGGCGGGCTAATGCTAACTCACCAACCCTACCAGAATTGCCACTGGCGGAATGCAAGCACGCACACCGCTAGCAGAAGGTTGGTGGTCGCGTGCGCTATGACTGGATCGCCGATGCGGCCGCTTCGTGTATACAGCCAGCCGTAGATCAATCCGGCCGCAGAGCCAGCGAGCCAACTGCTCCCATGCATTACGCCGAAGACAATTGATGACACCGCGAGCGAGAACCAGGTGAACCGGCGCGGATCCACGCTCTCGAAATCGGCCGCTACCAGACGGCGCATCAAGTAGCCGCGGAAGGCCAACTCCTCGGCGACCGGTACGGTGATGGAAGCCGCAATTACGCGCGCGCTCAACCAGAAGATTCGGCCCGGCGCACTCATGGCGTCGAGAGCCGTCGGAATCTGGCTGGAGGAGGACGCAGGGCCGAAGACTCTGTCGAGTCCGAACCACAGAACGAATACCACGATCCCGGCTAACGGCGCGGCCCAGCCGAAGCGCCAATCGCAATTCCTATAGCTGCGTCGAAAGATCCAAAGCGCCACTCCGGCAGCCAGCAGGCGCAGGGGGTAAAGGGTTTCGAACCCCGCCGACGCCGCGCGCGCCAGCATGCCCACGCCGAGAATCGCCAGGAAGGGAATCAGGAATGCGCCAGTCGCATCTTCCGCCGAACGGCTGTGCTCCACGGGCTGGGTACGAGTGGAAAACCAAGGGGAGCGGCGGGCCACTACGGAGAGACCGAACGCCACCGCGTTGAAGGAGATCCAGCCGGCTTGCGAATGGAATCCTCCAGCCGCGATTTTTTGCGCGCCTGCATTGCCGATCCAAACCAAGGCCGTCAATCGAACGGCATTGAGGATGAAGAGCACCACCACGCCGGCGGGGAGCAGCGCCAGCGCCCAGGGGAAGCGGGACTCCTGACGGAACAGCCAAAGCCACACGATCGTGAACACCAGAATGAGGGCGGCGCCCTCCAGTCCCGAGCATTCCGGTGCAATGATCACCGAAAAGTGAGGAGCACGAATGATGGCTTTTTCGGCAACTGTCGTCGCTTCGGGCAGGAGCCAGGACAGCATGAACTTGACCATTGTGAAAGTCAGCCGTGTGGCGGGTTCCCAGAGGGCGCGCGCCGGCCGTGTAAAGAAGGAAGCAACCAACGCAGTAGAAAGTGCCGCGGCCCATAGTGAACCGGTAGCATCTGCAATCTGCCGCCAGGTCTTCAGCGCCAGGAATGCGAGCGCAGCCAGCGCCACCGTGACCAGACCAATCACCGCCCAAGCCGCCACCAACAGGTCCGGATTGAGGTCCGGCAACTGGCCGGAATAGAGTTGCTTCGAGGTCCAAACGAATCCTAGGGCGAGCAAAACATGCCCTGCCAGCCACCGGGGCTGAATGGGAGGCAAGGCCACCCGTTCGAGTGCGGCGCGGCATTTTAGGAGGGCGAAGGTTAAGAACACCGCGGCGAATGCGATTGCTCCGCGAACTAAGGCGGCCCCCCAATCGTGCAATAGCGGTAGCAAATAGCCGGTGCGCGGGAGGGTGTCGTTATCGACCCAGACCGACAGTGCAGTGACTTCGGCCACCAGCACGATTGCCAGGCAAACGAAGCGCCCAACTAGCGTTCGGGTAAAGAACTCGATCAAGTCAGGAGTATAACAGCGGATAGGCGATTCAGATCGATTTCGGTGCGCAACGGAGCGGGGAAAAGTACTGCGTCCTGTTCGCTCAGCCGTGCAAAATGTAATGGGAACAAAGGCCTAGTATTATCGCGCGGACACTAATACGCCATGTCGGAACGCCACCGTCAGGTTAGTGTGATCCGGCCTCGTGATGGTGGTCTCGGTGACTTCCCCTTGCGGGTCGAACTGATACCGATAGAGGTATTCCGATCCGTCCGACGAAAGCTGCCGGGAAACACGCCCGTCCTCGTAGTAGGTGTTCTGAAGGAGAACGCTGCCCTTTTCATCTTCGACAGCAAGCATCTTGTCCTGATAGTCTGCAGCGTAGCGATACTGAAATCCGCGGCCGCGATTATCGAGGACCGAGGTGAGTCTAGTATCGGAGTCGTAAGAATAGCTGAGGATATGACCTTCGTCATCCTTGGCTTGCTGCACGAAACCTGCCTCGTTGTAATCCAGGCTAATGGTACGCCCGTTCGGCGAGACCAGCTTGCGCAAGTTACGGCGACCATCGCGGATCAGTTGAACCCGCCGCCCTTGCGGATCGCGCATTTCGAAGGGCGCGCCTTGTGCAAGATTCTTCCCGTTGTAGGACTCCGGGAATTGATATTGAGTGCCATCCGTGAAATGCAAAGTCCAGCCCGTTCCGTTCCACCAAAATCGAGCCTTGTAAAAATCGGCTGACGTCTCGGTTTGCTCGTACATGGCGTCGGCGTATCCGGTTCCTCGCGAGATGCGGTCGAGATGGATGAAGGTCCCATCGGCCATGTAGAGATCCATGAAGGTGTATGGGTTCCGGGTGCCCATGGGACAGATGTCGTAGGAATGGGTAAACCCGGCTCCAAGGGCCGGGTGATTGAGTCCCCATGAATAGTAATGATTGCCGTCGCGCCTCCAATTGGGCTCACCCCAGGTATGGAAGGTGCGCGTGAATACCAACGGAATCGTATCCGGGACGAACAAGTCCGTTCGACGAAGCACGAAGGTGCCGGTGCGTAAATCGACTTCGAAAGTATTCTCTGGCTGGTCGAGAAAATGTGGCTTCCGGTTCGCGAGAGCGCTGGTAAGCCGGTCCGCCCCGGAGTCAAGCGTGAAGCGGATCACGGGAAAAGAGCCATCGCTCTCCGGCGGCGCCGCAACGGAATCGAGCATGATCGGCGTTACGGCAGGCTGCGTGTGGATGCTGAGATACGACTGGTCCCCCGTGACTTCAACTCGTCCACGGAGGAGGTTGATCGGTTTCACTTGCTGGTCCACCCACACTTCTAGGGTGGACACCACCCACGGGCCTTGGCCGCGACCGGCGATTATGTGGAGCATGCCAGAAGCTTTGGACCCTGTCAGAGGGATATTCAGTTTGGCCTCGCTCCAGCCGGTTTCGTCGGTCTTAATCCCGCCGGACGCCAGCAAGCCGGCGCGAATCGGCGTGCCCAGAGCCGATTTCACGGCAGTATCCTGGCGAACGCGTGCGAGCATCTCTTGAGCTAAAGAAGTACGGACCGGTAAACCGGTGTACCAGCTGTTCGCCGATAAAAATACGAGGAGCACGCACACACCGACTATCAGCGCGGTTCTAAAGGTCCCGCGATTATAAAACGGTACGTAATGGGAATGGCCGCAGAGGGGGCAGACTCCACCTCGCCCCTTGGCGTCCTCGATGGACGCCTGCAGAACTTCATCCACCGCCTGGTTTACCGCCGCCGGGCTGGGATGGTCATCGACTTCAGTGCCGCACCCCCTGCAGTTCACGAGTGCCCGTCTTCGTCAGGCGCGCACGTATTTGTTGAACCAGCCGAGGGTCCGCTGCCAGGCCAAGTCGGCCGCGGCTTTGTTGTAGCGTTCCGGAGTGGCATCACAATTGAAGCCGTGAACGGCGCCCGAATAGATATAGCCTTCGTGCGGCACGTTGATTTCCGTCAAGGCCTTGTCGTAGGCCGGCCACGTTGCCGCCAGACGGGTGTCGAGCTCTCCGTGATGGACCAGGATCGCGCCCTTGATCTTGGCGATGTCTTCCTTGGCGGGAGGACCACCGTAGAACGGCGCGGCTGCACTCAAGTCTGACCCCAGCCGGACAGCCAACATATTTGACGTGCTGCCGCCGTAGCAGAAGCCAGTGACGCCAATTTTGCCGGAGCAGTCGGCGCGGGACTTGAGCCACATGGCGGAGGCCACGAAATCCTCGGCCATCTTTTTGCCGTCCACCTTGGCGAACATCTGACCGCCGCGGTAGTCGTCACCGGGGAAGCCGCCCAGCGAGGTGAGTCCGTCTGGAGCGAACGCCATGAAGTTCTGCAGCGCGAGCCGCCGCGCGACATCCTCGATATGCGGATTCAGGCCGCGATTTTCGTGGACCACGATGATGCCTGGCAACTTCGTCGGCGTTTCGGATCGGGTGTCGGCGCTGGCCGGCCGGACGAGATATCCTTTGATGCTTCCATTCCCGTTCGGCGACGGAACGGTTTCGTAGCTGGCCTTGATCCGGTCGTCGGTCTTGGATACCTGCTGACCTAGGGCATAGTTCGGCATCAACGCCTCTATGAGCGTTGCGACCGCCAGACCGCCTACGGCAAATTTTTGTACACCGTCCATAAACGCACGGCGGCTGATCACGCCGTGAATAAACAGGTTATAAAGTTCTACCGCCTCGCTCGGAACTTGGGGTTTGGTTGGCTCCATGGGTGGACTCCTTTCCAAAGAAGAATATCACGTTCTGGCGGGGAAACAGGGCGGTGGCTATTGGGCCCGCGGTGCCGGCCAGCACTCGCTTGCTGGCCTGAGACGCCGTCATCGGGGAAACCCGATACGACGGGGGCAACCCAGCGTAATGTAACTCGATTGTCAGAAAATAATGTGCATCTTTTACCCAAAACAGTGATTTAATGGGACGGTTAATCCTTACACTTTCTGGGGAGGAATATAATCATGCCGCTAAGTGGTCGTGCATATCTCAGTCCAACTCTCGTTCTTCTCGCCTTCGATTATCCGGAAGGCGCGAACGACGCACACTTCTTGGGCTTTGCAATCAAGCGTGAGCCAGGCTTCGACGGCTCACACTTCACCTATTTGCCGAACCGGATCGGATTCAACGGCGCCCCGAGTGACGGAAGTACGAAGGGGAGCGACGAGTGGCCGATTCAGAAATTCTACTGGTGGGACGCACGCATCAATACCGCAGATCGAGGGAAGAAGTTCGTCTACACCATTAGCGTCGTTAAGGGCGCCCCGGGACAACTGACGATTGGGGGCGCTCCGGCTCTCTCCGTGACGGTGCAGGTTACAGTCCCGCTTGAGGTCGAAAATGGCATTGGCACCTATTTCAACCGGGCCGTGGTTAGTTCGCAGGCGTTCACCCGGGAATTCGGCCATGCTCCCACCGGACAGAAGCTTCACGAAGCTTACCAGTGGCTCGGCAACGGTATGGAGAAAGTAATCTCGGACTTTCTGACTCAGGCCGACAAGGACAAGCTGGATATCGAAGGTGCAATCTATCACCTTTCCCAATCCGACCAGGGGGAGTTCATCATTCCGTCGATGGCGGCGTTTAAAGGCCAGGAGTCGCTGGTATATCACGCGAACGACGATACGGACGTCTCCGCGATGCGGCAGCTTAAGCCCGCGGGCGTCACGTTTTCGCCAAGGACGAAAACCCACATCATGCATGACAAATTCCTGGTGGCGGTGAAGGGCGGCAAAGCCAAAAGAGTTGCCACGGGATCCGCAAATTACACCACTGAAGGCCTAACCCAACAGGCGAATGTGATGCATACCTGGGAATATCCGGATTTGGCCGCGCTTTACCTTGAACGCAAGAAGTTGATTGAAGGCGATCCAACCATAGGTGTTACGGCAAAAGAGGCGGGATGGTCGGACCGTATGAAATGTGGAGACGCCACTGTAAGGGTCTTCTTTCCCCCCGAACCGAAAGTCCCAAAGGGTAAGGAGGGATCTTCCATCGACGCCGTGATCGAGGCGGTCAAGAACGCGAAGAGTTCGGTGGTATTCTGCCTGTTCTCGCCCACCGATCTCACCTTGCTGGATGCGTGCTTCAAGGTTGGGGACGACGACAAGATGATGTTCGGCCTGATCAATACCGTTCCCGAGAATGAACCGCACCCCAATAAGAAAGGCGTGATCGATCCGGTTAAGGTCGCGATTTACGACCGAAATAAGATCCCGAAGCGGCTTGATATAGGCGGACATGAGGTCTTCGGAAAGGGGCACACGCCCATGGGATTCTCATGGGAGGACTCCGTGATCGGGAAAGGCGGCCCGTATCCGGTTTTCATTCATCACAAATTTTTGGTGATCGATGGAGAAACCAAGAGCCCCACAATCTACACCGGTTCCGCAAATATGAGCGCGAACTCAGTCTTCTATAACGACGAGAATCTGCTGGAGATCACGGCTTGCCCGCGCCTGGCGGAGAGCTACCTCGCCGAATTCATGCGGCTCTTCGAGCACTACCGTGCACGGCTGGCTTTTAATCTGAAGAAAAACGACCAGAATATGGCCTTTAAGCTCACGCCGGACAACTCGTGGTCCACGGACTGGTACGCCAAGGGCTCCAAGGCAAACAGCCGCATCGCGATGGCCAAGAAGCTCTAGCGCGCGTCGCCCAGCTTAGGGAACCACCGGCAGCCATACGGCGCTGGAGTGATCGCGCGTGCGGATCACGAACTGCGTCGCCTTCACGTAGTCCGCAGGTTTGGCGAAGAAGATGTTGGGGACGTAGGTTTGCGGGTTGCGATCGTAGAGCGGGAACCAGCTCGACTGGATCTGCACCATGATGCGGTGGCCGGGCTCGAACACGTGATTGGTGGTCGGGAGCGTGAAGCGGTAGCGTTCAGGCTGGCCGCTGGGGATGGCCGAGGGATGCTCGAAACTTTGCCGGTAGCGCCCGCGGAAGATATCCATCGAAACCGCGAGCTGATACCCGCCCATTTCGGGCTGGCTGGGAACTTCGTCGGGGAGAACATCGATCAGCTTTACC